>Ga0111538_10002206_pt1 | contig 27424 bp, 18 predicted proteins | sample SoiMethybrSBSTD1_FD_79669 | JGI IMG/M metagenome (GOLD analysis project Ga0111538, IMG submission 79669) | Bulk soil microbial communities from a Populus tree surrounding site in Tennessee, USA - Soil MetaG P. TD hybrid SBSTD1 (version 2)... | ecosystem: Environmental > Terrestrial > Soil >...
CGCCTACCGGCGCACGCTGCGGCGGGCGGACCTGCTCGACGCGACGGCTCGCGACGTCGTCGCGACCGCCCGGGCGGCCGCCGAACGAACGGGGAAGCCCGAATTCATCACACGCGTGCTCGCGCGGAAAGACCGCGTCGTGAAAGAGCGCGAAGAGTCCCTCGCACTCCGACTCCTTGAGGCGCAACTTCTCGAAGCCGCCGCGCGGAAGAATCCGGCCGACGCGGGGCCGGCGGTGCAGGCGTACCTGGCCTTGAGCGCGAACGACGGCATCCTGGCTCGGGCTCCGGACGGATTCGAGGTGGACGTGGGGACGTACGCGTGCGACGCGCTTCGCGAGCTGAAAGCGCTTGGGGCCACGGTCGAAGATCCCCGCGGCAACGAGGCGGCAGCCGCCCGCGCTGCACGCCTCAAGACGACGCGCGCCCAGGAGCGGGAGGCGAGCTTCCTCCTCCTCCGCCGCCCCCACCTCGCCGCGGCCACATCTGCGGGCCGGCAACTGGCCCTCGCCGCGCAAGAAGACGGCGATCCCGTTCGCGAGGCGGCGGTCATCGCCCTCTGGTCCGCTGCCGATCCCGCAGCTGCGAGCTCCCCGGAAGTCCAGGAGCGGCTGCGCAACCTCGCGAGCCTTCGCGCCCCTCGTTCGTCGCCGCGCGGGATCGACGAGCTCCTTCGCGCGCGCGCCGCGGCCGGAGGAGGGTTGCTCGAGCCATCTTTCTGGTCGACGTCGGAAGAGGGAGGAATTCTGCCCCTGAGCGCGCCCGAATCCGCTCCGCTCCCCTACGTCATCGCGCTCGCCGGAACCAAAGCGCGCGTCATCGGCGCCGACGGGAAGACGATCGCAGAACGAGTGCTTCCGGACTATCCGGACATGAGCGAGATGAAAACTTCGCTCGAGGCGCACATCGAGGAGCCGGTGCAGGTCTGCCTCGCCGGAGAGATGCTAGCGCTTGCGACTCCCGCCGGAATCTTCGGGTTCCGCGGCCTCGGGCCCGGCTCCGACCTCACGCTCCACCCGAAAGATCTCAAGTTGCGGTGGGCCAAGACCTGGCCGCATCCTCTGGGCGACATGCGAGGCTCGCGAGGGTGGGGCAGCATGAACCTGCCGACCGGGCAGAACTTCTTTCCCGAGTACTCGTTCGCGCTCGCGAACCCGCTCGTGCTCAACCGCGAAGGCAACCTCTTCACTGTCGATTGGAGCTCCGGCAAGACTGCCTGGAGGCAGCCCGGGCCCGGTTCCACGCCGGGGTCTCCTCCGATGATGGACGACGCCGCCTGGATCGTCACTCGCATAGCGCATCGGCCCGCGTTCCACAGGGTGCGCCGGCCGGATCCCGCCGGCGCCGTCCGGAGAAAAGGCCCTCCCGCGGTCACCGTGGAGGCTACGAGCGACGGCGGCGGGACGGCCGCGGACGCGCGCCTTGTGCCCGGAGCGCTCGCGATGGTCTCGCTGAGCGAGCGGGGCCTCGAAGTCTACGAGACCGCGAGCGGCCGGCTCCTGTGGAAGCGGTCCGACGGCGGTGCGCAGATCGCGCGCGTCCTCGCGACGGAAATCTGGCTGACCGAAGCCGGCGGCCGGCTCGTCCGGCGTTCGCTCCGGAGCGGCCGCGCTCTCGGTTCGGTGCAAATCCCTCAGGGAGCGCAAGTCGTCGATTCCTTTTCCGAGGACACCCCGGCAGGAGGCACTTCCTCCTGGACAGTCATCGCGAGCCGGAACCCTCTCGCGAGCGGCGTCGCGTACTACGGCGGACGCGTGCAGACCGGCACCGACCTCTTCGTGCTGAAAATCGAAGGTGATTCGAAAGTCTGGGAAACCCGGATCCACCAGGGGCCCGTGACCTACGAAAACGGCCGTTACAACACCGGCGACGGCAAGCTTCTACTGCTTTTCAACGGGGAAGGCGACGAAGCAAAATGGTACACTCGGGGCGTTCTGGTCGGACCTACCGGGGAACTCGAGCCGTTACTTTCCGTCGAGATCCATGGCAAAGGCACGGGGCAACCGCCTCGGCTCCAAGTGCTCAAGGATGGCTGGGCGCTCGGCAATGCGGACGGCTTCGGCTGGTTCGTGCCGCGCGGCGTGAAAGGCGCGCCGCAGCCGGCCGGGGAAGGCGCCCCAGAGAAAGCCGAGCAAGATAAAAGCAGCAAGCAACCGGATGCAGGGGCTCCGGGTGCGTCCCGGGAAGATCCTGCCAAGTAAGGGAGATGGAGGGCTGGCGATGAAGAAGGGCTGGATGCTGGCGGTTGCGTTGAGTGGGGCGCTCCTTGTTGCCGGAGGCGTCGTGACGGACGGCGGCGCTGCGAGCGCCGACGAGGCGAAGGCAGCTTCCGGCGTCGCCGGAGCCAAGTCGACCGACGATGCCAAGCCCGAGACGGCGAAAGAAGGCGCCAAGAAGGAAGCTCCAGCCAAAGAAGGAGAAGCCGGCAAAGCAGCCGCGGAGGAGAAAGACGCCGGAGCGAAGAAGGAGAAGAAAAAGGAGAAAGAAGCGGGTGGCGACAAGCCCGCCGGCGGCGCTAAAGCGGAGGGGGCAGCGAAAGAACCCGCGGCCGCTATTCCAGCGGATGCGAAAGCCGCAGCCGCCGACGCGCCGGTCGAAGTGAAGCTCGGGGGCGCGGTCGAGAAGAAAGACGGTGCCGCCGCCGACGGTGTCGCCGCCGAGAAGGACAAGGCCAAAGCAACCGCGAAAAAGGAGCCCGCGGCGGACAAGAAGAAAAAGGACGTGGGTCCGCCCATGTTCCGGCTCCGCGACGGCACCCGGCTGGCCGGGACGCCGTCCCTCCAGGACATCCACGTAGCGACGGCCTACGGCAAGCTCACCGTGCCGGTGCCCGAGGTGGTCCGCGTGCGCTTTGCGGCCGCCGAGGACACGCAGACCGCCACGAAAGTCGCCGCCGAAGTCCAGGCCCTCGGCAGCGAGGAGTTCGATCGCCGCGAGGAGGCCATGACGGCGCTCCGGCAGATCGGCGCGCCTGCGCTCGACGCGCTGAAGAAAGCCGCCGAGTCGGAGGACGAGGAGGTCAAGAGCCGGGCGGAGAAGTTGCTTTCGGAGCTCGAGGAGTCGCTCGACGAGGCGGAGGGCGAGGAAGCGATCCTCGGCCCCATCGCGGGCGACGAAGACGAGGTCGTGACCGTCAAGTTCACCGTGCGCGGGAAGATCGAGGAGAGGACGTTCTCGCTCGCCACGCGCTATGGCGCCCTGAGTCTGAGCCGCGACGCGATCGTGAGCGTCGTTTTCCAGGAGACCGCGAACACCAAAGTCCCGTTCTCCATCCCCGGGACCACCTTCGCGGGCGACAACAAGTGGGTCGACACGAAGCTCGCTTTCGCTAGCGGCGAGCAGGTCCGCATCACGGCCCAGGGTCAGATCAACATGGAGCAGTTCGGGCAGGCAACGGGCCCCGAAGGCACGACGAATGTGTCGGGGCAGTTCGAGAGCTTTCCGGGAGGCGCTCTCGTGGGTCGAATCGGCGACAAAGGCAAACCTTTCCTGATCGGTTCGGATTACGACGGCGCGGCCAACGGCGCCGGCTCGCTTTTCCTGGGGGTCGCCCTGAAGAACGGGCAGGTCAGCGGCGGGTACCAGGTCGAGGTCGAGAAGGAGGGAGAGAGCTGATGCGCCTCGCGAAGCGCAGGCCGGCGCTCCGCCGTCTGGCCGCGGCCGCAGTCGGGATGCTGCTCGCGCTTTCGGCTCGAGTCCGCGCGGCGGACCGGCTGCCGGAAGGCGTCACTCCCGACGTGGACCGTAGGATCCAGGAGGGTACGAGCTACCTCGTACGCACCCAGAACCGCGATGGCTCCTGGAACAACATGGGAGGCTGGGGCACCTACCCCACCGCCATGACTGCGCTCGCCGGCACCGCGCTCCTCATGACGGGGAACACCCCCACGCAAGGCTCCAACTCACGAGCCGTCCGCAAGGCCACGGAGTTCTTGCTGCGGGTCGCGCAGCCCAACGGCCTGATCGCGACTCCCGCCGAGGAGGGCAGGAGCCTCCACGGACATGGGTTCGCGCTGCTCTTCCTGGGGCAAGTCTATGGAATGGAGGAGGACCGCACTATCCAACGCCGCATCCATGACGTCCTCGCACGCGGCGTGAGGATCACCGAGCGCAGTCAGTCGCGCGCCGGAGGCTGGCTCTACTCGCCGAACTCCGACGGCGACGAGGGCTCGGTCACGGTCACGCAAATCCAGGGGCTGCGCTCCTGCCGGGACTCCGGGATCCAGGTCAACGCCGCCACCGTGAAGAACGCCGTGCGCTACATCGAGCGGTCAGCGAACCCCGACGGGGGCATTCGCTACAACATCTCGGGGGGAGAGAGCCGGCCGCCGATCACTGCAGCCGCCGTCGCGACTCTCTACAACGCCGGGAGCTACGACAGCCCGCTCGCCCTGAAGTGCCTCACCTACTGCGACCGCTCGATCTCGGTCAACTCGGGAGGCAACCTGTCCTGGGGGCACTTCTTCTACTCGCACCTCTACTATGCGCAGGCCAAATACCAGCGCGGAGGCAAAGAGTGGGAAAGATACTACAAAGCCATCTGCACGCGGCTCGCCGGCATGCAGGCGACCGACGGAAGCTGGATGGGAGACGACGTCGGAACATCCTACGGCACCGCCATCGCGATCGTCATCCTCGCCTTACCCTACCAAAACGTCCCCATCTACCAGCGTTAGGGCGACGCGCCAGCCTGCCTCAGCAAGTACAAGGAGTCATCATGTCCAGCGAACCTCACGGCCTCGACCTCGCGGCCGTGGAGCGGCTCGTCAGCCGCTTCCATACGCTCAAGAAAGAGATCTCGAAGGTCATCGTGGGCCAGGAGCGAGTCGTCGATGAGCTCCTGCTCGCGATCTTCGCCCGCGGCCACTGCATCCTCGAAGGTGTGCCGGGCCTCGCGAAGACCCTGCTCGTCCGCACTCTCGCACGCTGCCTGCGGCTCGATTTCAACCGCATCCAGTTCACGCCGGACCTCATGCCCGCGGACATCACGGGGACGGAAGTGATTCACGAAGACCGCGCTTCGGGCAACCGAACGTTCCGCTTCCTCAAAGGACCCATTTTCGCGAACGTCATCCTCGCCGACGAGATCAACCGGACGCCGCCCAAGACGCAGGCCGCGCTTCTCGAGGCCATGCAGGAGCGGCAGGTGACGGTCGGCGGGCAACGACACGTCCTGCCCGACCCTTTCTTCGTGCTGGCGACGCAGAATCCGATCGAGCAGGAAGGCACGTACCCGCTGCCCGAGGCCCAGCAGGACCGCTTCATGTTCAAGATCTACGTGAAGTACCCAACCTGGCAGGAGGAGATGGACGTCGTCCGCCAGACCACAGAGGAGAATGACTCGGCCGTGGAGCCGATTTTCGGTGGCGATGAGATCCAGGCGCTCCAGGGGATCGTGCGGCGCGTGCCCGTCTCCGACGCGGTCCTGGCCTATGCGCTGAAGCTCGCGCGCCAGACCCGCCTCGAGGAGGCTCCCGCGGCGGACGCGCCCGAGTTCGTGCGCGAATACGTGGCTTGGGGCGCCGGCCCGCGCGCATGCCAGTACCTCATCCTCGGCGCCAAGGCGAAAGCGCTCCTCTCGGGCCGCCACCACGTTGCGGTAGAGGACGTCCGGAGCGTGGCCCACGCCGTGCTCCGCCACCGCATCCTGACAAACTTCCACGCCGAAGCGCGCGGTTTCGGCCCCGACAAGATCATCGACCGTCTGCTCGAGATCACCCCCGCCGAGGAAGGCGCCATTCTGCCCGATGGCCAGCTACGAAAGATTCTACGATCCTAAAGTCTTAGCGCGGGTCGGACGCCTCGAGCTGCGAGCCCAGATGGTGGTCGAAGGAATCATCACGGGCATGCATCGAAGCCCCTACCGTGGCCAGTCGGTCGAATTCGTCGACCACAGGGCCTACACGCCCGGCGATGACCCGCGCCACATCGACTGGAAAGTGCTCGGCCGCTCGGACCGGCTGGTGCTGAAGAGGTTCGAGGAGGAGACAAACCTCCGCGGCCACATCCTGCTCGACTCCTCCGAGTCGATGCGCTACTCCTCGCGCGAGGCGAAGCGCGATCAGGACACGTTCACGAAATTCGACTACAGTGGCACGCTCGCGGCTTCCATCGCCTATCTCCTCCAGCGGCAGCACGACGGAGTCGGCCTCGTGCTGTTCGACTCGGAAGTCCGCGGCCGAGTGCCGGTGAGCACTCATCCAGGGGTGCTCGTGCGTCTCGGCGAGCTCATGAACTCCGTAGCTCCGTCCGGCAAGACTGGCCTCGGCGCCGTCCTCGCTGGCATCGCGGAGTCCCTCCCGCGCCGCGGGCTCATCTGCCTGATCTCGGACCTCTTCGCACCGATCGCGGAGATTTCGGCAGGCCTCGAGGCGTTCGCGGTGCGCCGCCACGACGTGCTCGTCTTCCACGTCCTCGACGAAGCCGAGGTGAGCTTCCCCTTCGAAGGCAACATCCTCTTCCACGGCCTGGAAGGGTACCCCGAGATCGTCGCGGATCCGCGGTTCCTGCGGGAAGCGTACCTCGAAGCGCTCAACAGGTACCTCGCGGAGGTCGAGAAAGTCTGCTCGTCCTTCGGCATCCACTACCTGCGCACACACACCGGTGAGCCGCTCGACGCCGCCGTGATCACGGTGCTGTCGGCGCGACAGAGGACACGCCGGCGAGTTTCGCCCGGCTCGGCCCGCCGGCTCGGAGGGGGTGCCGGCGCATGAGCTCGTTCTTCCTCCACCCTGGCATCGCCTGGGCCGCGCTCGGGCTCATCTCCATCCCGATCATCATTCACCTGATCCACCGGCGGCGCTTCCGAAAGATGGACTGGGCCGCGATGGAATTTCTGCTCGAGGCCCTGAAGAAAAACCGGCGCCGCATCCGCCTCGAGCAGCTCATTCTTCTTCTCGTTCGCATTGCGATCATGGCGCTCCTCGGGCTGTTCCTCGCCCGTCCCGTCCTGTCGGATCGCGGCCTCGAGTGGATCGCCGGCGCGCTGCGGAGCGAGGACAAGATCCTTCTCCTCGACGATTCTTTCTCCACGTCGCGGCGGGACTCCGAGAAGAGCGCGTTCCAGCGCGAGATCGACGCCCTGGGGCTACAGATCCGGAAGCTCGCGGACCGCGGGGGTGGAGATCGCTTGACGGTCCTCCGCGGCTCACGCCACAAAACGCCCCTCGTCCGGGGCGTTTTCGTCGACGCGGAACGGGCGCTCCAGCTGGCCCAAACGACCTCCCGCCTCGTCCCGTCAGACACGCGGCTGCCGCTTGCGGAGGCCCTGCAATCGATCATCGAGACCTCCGCGCGGGAGAATTCCGGCTCGAGCCGGCCGCGAGCGATCTCCATACTCACCGACCTGCGCGCGATCGATTGGCAGAGCCCCCAGGGCGCGGCCGATGAGGCGCTCCACCAGGCGCTTCGGCAGCTGGCATCGAGCGAGGAGTCGCCCACCCGGATCCTGGTCCTCGATTGCGGCCGCGACGCAGCCGACAACGTCGCGATCACCGCGGTCTCGGTCGAAGGGGGAAGACCCGTCGCGGAGATCCCTGCCGACGTCCGCGTCGAAGTGCACAACTTTGGTACGACCGTAGCCCGCGGGCTCGGCTTGCGCCTTCGCTACGCGATCGCGCCGGCCAACCTGCAGGCCGAGCGCACCGCCACCTCGCTGGGGCCGCCGATCGATGAGCTCGGCCCGGGCCGCTCCGCGTCCGTCACGATCCCGTGCACTTTCCGCTCCGTCGGCTGGTACGGCGTGACGGCAGAGCTGACCGGCGCCCGCGATGGTCTGCCGGGCGACGACAACCTCTCGCTCGCGGTCGAAGTCGTGGCGGCCACCGAGGTGCTCCTCGTGTCCGGCGAGCCGTCCTCGGAGCCTTTCGAGGGCGAGACGGACTTTCTCGCCGCCGCGCTCTCACCGCCGGGAGAGGTCGCGTCGGGCGTGAAGCCCAACGTCGTCCTCGAGGACGCGCTCGGCAGGGAGGATCTGTCCCGTTATTCGATGGTCTACGTGGCCAACGTGCACAGCCTCCCCGCGGAAACCGTCGCGCCGCTGACGCACTACGTCCGCGAGGGTGGCACGCTCGTCCTCTTCCTCGGCGATCAGAGCGACGCTGCCCTCTGGAACCGACAACTCGGCGCGAGCCCCGGACGGCCTGCCGACGCCGCAGCGGATGGCGGTGGCCTTCTGCCCGCGCGGCTGGGGAGCCTTCGCGAGGCGGAAGAGCCCTGGGGGTTCGTGCCGGAAGTCGACGCGCCGTGCTTTCGCCCCCTCCGCGACGCCAAGGACCTCATCGCCATGGTCCGGTTCCAGAAAGCGTTCGAGCTCGAGCCTCTCCCTGGAGCGCAAGTGCTCGCGCGGCTTTCGGACGGCGCTCCGCTCCTCGTGGAGCGATCCGCGGGGCGCGGTCGCGTGATCGTCTGCGCGAGCACGGCGGATCTCGAGTGGAACGACTGGCCGAGGAATCCGTCCTACCTCATGACGTTCCAGGAGATCACGTCGATGGCCGGCCGGGCGCGGGCCGAGACGGCGCAGCCGGTGGCGGGCCGGCCGGTGCGCGTGCCCGTGGATGTATCGACGTATGCGCTGCAGGCCCGGCTCCAGGGTCCCAACTATCCGAGCGAGCCCGAGACGACGATCACCGCGGCGCCCGCCCCGCCGGAGGAAGCGCCGGATGCGAAAGCGGGAGGATTCCGCTTCGAGATCCGTGACACGGACCGCGCCGGCCTCTACGCGCTCGGCCTACGCTCGCAATCCGGCGTCGAGGAGTGGCGCCAGATTGCGGTGCGGAGAGATCCGCTCGAGTCGAGCGTCGAACGCGTGAGCGCTGCGCGCATCGCGGAGCTCTATCCCGATGTCCCCATCACCGTGGTCAAGGACGCTGGCGCATTCTCGGACGTGGGGCGAGGCGGTTTCGAGATCTCGGACGTCCTCCTCGTGCTCTTCGGAGCCTTCCTCCTCGTCGAGGCGCTGCTCGCGCGGCTCTTCGCGCACCACGCCCGCGCCGCGGCCGCGCCATCGCTGCGTGCCGCCGCCCCCGGCGCCGCGACCATCGCGCAAGGAGGCCATACATGACGGCGGAAGTCGGCTCCCGAGCGCTGCCCGAGTGGCTCCTTCGGCTCCTGTCGGTCGACACCGAGCGGCTGCAGGGCGGCACGGAGCACGTCCGCTTCGCGCGGTTCCCCGAAGGCGTTTGGGGGCTCGTCGCGCTCCTCGCCATCGCAGCGGCCTTCGCATGGGTCGTCTGGAACTACCAGCGCGAAGGGCAAGTGGCCCGTTGGCGGAAGAACAGCATGGCGGCACTGCGCTGTGCCGTCCTCGCGGCGGCAGCGCTCATGGTCTTCTATCCCGTGCTGGAGGTAGACCGCGCCGCGGAGCTGCGGGCCACCACGATCCTGCTCGTGGACGGCTCGCTCAGCCAGGGGATCAAGGACCGCTACCGGGGTGATCCAGCGAGAAGAGACGCGCTGGCGCTGGCGCTAAAGATGAAGCCGGAGGAGGTCGAAGCCTCGACTCGGGCCGAGCTCGCCCGCCGCGCGCTCGAAGATCCGTCCGCTGCCGTGATCGACCGCCTCGAAAAAGCGAACCGGCTGCGCGCGTACTCGTTCTCGGGGCTTCCGCTCGAGCCGCTCGAAGCGTCGCGCCAGGGGGCGGCGAGGAAGCTCGAGTGGCAAACCGCGGGCGCCATCACCGACGCCGCCGGCGCCTTGCGCGCCGCGGTCGAGGACGAGGGGGGCGGCCGCGTGGCGGGGATCGTCCTCGTGAGCGACGGGCGCGTGACGGCCGGAGAGGATCTGAAATCGGCCGGGGCCTACCTCGTGTCCAAAGGCATTCCGGTCCACGCCGTCGGCGTGGGCGACCCGACCCCCGCTCGCAATTTCCGCGTCACGGCGGTGCTCGGCAGCGAGCGCGTCTTCGCCGGCGATCCGATCGTCATCGACGTTCGGTTGGACCAGCAAGGTTTCCCCGGCGAGCCCGTCCGCGTGGAGCTCCTGGACTCGTTCGAGCCCCAGGGAGAGGCGGCTCGGCCTCCGGCGAAAGTGGAGTCGCAGGACGTCACGTTCCGTGAGGCGGCAGTGGACGCCGCGACGGCGGAGGCCCCGGATCGGATCGTGCGCTCGGAGGCCACCGCGAGCTTCCGCTTCGAGCCGAAAGGCGTCGGCCGCCACCGGCTCGTTGCACGGATCGAGCCCCGGCCGGAAGAGACGTTCGCTGAGGACAACGAGCGCGCGCTGACCGTGGAAGTCGTGAAAGACGCGTCGAAAGTGCTCCTCATCTCGGGGGGCCCGACCTACGAGTACCGCTTCCTGAAAAACCTACTCCGCCGCGACTCGCGAGTGAGCGTCGCCGGCTGGCTCATGAGCGCGGACGCTGACTACCCCCAGGAGGGTAACGTCTCGCTCAAGAAGCTTCCGGACACCGAGAAGGACCTTTTCGAGTATGACGTCGTGATCCTCATGGACATCGATCCCCTCGGCATGCCCGCAGGGTTCGCCAAGCTGCTCGAGGAGTTCGTCGGACGCCATCGCGGAGGGCTCGTCTTCGCCGCGGGCGAGAAGTACGGCGCATCTCTTTTCGACGCGGCGGACGCCACCCCGATCCGCGACATGCTCCCGGTGTCGATCGACGAGGCGCAGCTCAAGGACGAGATCGAGCGAGGCAGGTTCTACGAGAAGTCCTGGCCGCTCGTGCCGACCGCCGCCGCGCTCAGCCATGCCGCGACACGCCTCTCGTCCCAGCTCGACCGGAACCGAGACCGCTGGGCGGAAATCGCGCCCGTGTACTGGACTTTTCCGGTGCGCAAAGCCAAGCCAGGCGCAGTGGTCCTCTTCGAGCACTCCGACCCCAGCCTCGCGCGCGATGGCCAGCCGAGGCCGGTCGTTGCTTTCCAGTTCTACGAGGGCGGCCGGGTGATGTGGTGCGGGCTGAATTCGACCTGGCGCTGGCGCGCGACGGCCGAGGAGGTCTACGACCGCTTCTGGATCCAGAGCATCCGCTACTTGATGGAGAACCGACTCAGCGGAGATCGCCGGCGGCTCATCCAGACCGACAAGGATGGCTACGATTTGGGCGATTCGATCCGCGTCTCGGCGCTCGTAACCGACGAGGCCTACCGGCCGCTCGACGCGGAGGAACAGGTAGTGCTCCTCGAGGCGCCCGGCTCCCCGCCGCAGGAGCTCCGGCTCCAGCGCGAGCCGTCCGCGCCGGGCTGGTTTCGCGGGGTTTTTGCACCTCGGGTCACTGGCGATCACAAGCTGACGCTGCCGGGGGCATCGGGGGGCGACGTCGAGAAGCTCGTCCACGTGGATCCGCCGCAGGTGGAGTTCGAGTCGCCGCGCCTCGATGAGCCTGCGTTGCAGGAGCTGGCCTCGATGACGCAGGGCAGCTACGTCCCGCTCGCCGAGCTGCGAGCGGTGCCGGATCGCATCCTCGACAAGCGCCAGACTATCGTGACGACGGATGAGCCGATCCCCCTCTGGGACAATTGGCTCTCGATGAGCATTCTCGCGGGCCTCTTAACCATCGAGTGGATTTTCCGAAAGCTGAGTCGACTTCTTTGAGCACTCCCGATCCGGCCCTGCCATCCCCTGTCCCTCCTCCGGAGCGCACTCCGCAGGAGCAGCAGTCGATGCTCGACCGCCGCTTGCGCGAGCTGCGCCAGCAGATTCGGTCATCCGCGGCGCTCCGCGCCGGATCCCTCCTCTGTCTAGTCGCCGCCGGGCTCGTCATCGTGTCACTGGTCGTGGACCGGGCGTTCCGGCTGCCTCTCGCGGCCCGCTGCGTCGCGCAGGCTTTGTACCTGGGAGCTTTCGGCTGGCTCGCGTGGCGGCTCCTTTTGCGACCGGTCACGAGAAAACTCCCCGACAACGCCCTCGCGGACCTGCTGGAACGACGGTACCCCGACCTCCTCGACCGTTTCCGGAGCGCCGTGGAGTTCGTGCGCGAGCCCGAGGTGCGCGAGTCCGCGCCGACGAGCGACATCCAAGTGCTCCTCAAGCGCCAAGTGGTTCGCGACGCCGCGGCACACGCCGCCGCCATCGATGCGGCGGAGGTCGTGGACACGCCGCGCGTCGTTTCCTCGCTGACTGCGGGAGTCGCCGGCGTAGCGGCCCTGGCCGTCCTCGTGGGGATTCTGAGCGGCACGTTTGGGCTCTGGTGGCGGCGCAACGTGCTCTTCGAGGACGTCGAATGGCCCTACCGTACGCACCTCGTGGTCGAGGGGTTCCCCGCCGGCACGTTCACGTTGGGCGTCCCCCGCGGCGATCCGTTGAAAATCCGTGTGCGCGCGGAAGGCGAGATCCCGACGCGCGTGCGCATTCGGCTCAGCTACGCTCGGGAATCCTTCGCTTCGAACCTGGCGCGCGAAGGGGAAAACGTCTTCGTTTACGATCACGCGGAAGTCGCGGAGGCTTTCACGTTCGACGCCCAGGGCGGCGATTTCCGCACGCCCCCCCACCGCGTGCTCGTGCTCGAGCGGCCGGAAGTGAAAGAGGCGCAGGTGGCGCTCGAATTCCCCGCGTACACGGCCAAGGCTCGCGAGGTGCTGTCCGGCGACATCGGGGAGCTGGCGCTCCCGGAAGGATCGACGCTGCATTTCCAGGGTCGGGCCACGAAGCCGCTCCGCGGAGCCGCGCTCGAGACCGAAGGGCGCCGCGTGCCGCTCGAGATCGATGCGTCCTCCCCTGACCGATTCTCGGGGGCGTATTCCCCGGCGGCCGGAGGCATGGTGACGATTCACCTCGATGACCTCGAGGGCGTTCCGCCGAACCAGTGGTTCCGCTTCCTCGTGACCCCGGTCCCCGACCGCATGCCGGTCGTGCAGGCCGCCGGCGAAGGCATCGGGAGCATGATCACGCCGAACGCGCGCATTCCGTTCAAAGTGCGCGCAGTCGACGACTATGGCGTGGTCGCTCTCGGCGTCGAGTACTCGGTGGAGAATCCCGGGGCGACCTCGAAAGGGCCCGAGGAAGGGGCGCTCGAAGCGCGGAAAGGAACCCAGCCGTTCGATCCGCCGTCGGCCCCGTCGGCGTCGGTAGAGGAGGCGCGCGCTCTCGAAGTGGGCCCCCTCGGGATCGAGCCCGAACGACGCCTCGACGTCCGCGTCACCGCGGGGGATAACGACGGCCTGCACGGGTCGAAAACCGGGCGCAGCGCGACGCAATCGTTCCTCGTCGTCACCCCGCAGCGGCTCGGGGAGGATTTCCTCCGGCGCGAGGAGGAGCAGCGGAAAATTCTCGAGCGCGTCATCACCGACGAGCGGGGCGCTCGCGACGAGGTCTACCGGCTCATCGACGAGGCGTTCAAAGCGGAGGGGCCGCTCGCGGACGCGCCGGTGAAAGACCTGGCGCGGCTGGCGCGGCTCGAGCGACAGCTCTCTCGGCAGGTCACCGGCATCTGCGGCGCCATGCGCCTCCTGCGCGACGAGATGGTCAACAACCGCCTCGGCGAGAACGAGGAGATTGAACGGCTCGTGAGCGCCGTGATCGAGCCACTCATCGACGTTGCCGAGCGGCTTTTGCCGGCCTCAGCGAACCGGATGGGAACGATCCGGGAGATGGAGAAGGCGCCCAACCGCGTGGAGGGCGGCGTGGCGCTGGCGGGCGATCTGGAAGGGATCATCCAGCGCATGGAAGCCGTGCTTGCGAGCATGAAGCGCCTCGAAGGATTCACCGAAGTCGTGAATCGGCTGCGCGCTGTGATCAAGGTCCACCAGGAATCCGAGTCGGAAACAAAGAAGTCCTACCGCAAAGAAGTGGATACGATTTTCGAAGACGAGCCGCGCCCCACTGCTCCCCCCACCGGCCCCCCCACCGGCCCCCCCGGCGACAAGCCGGCAGGGAACGGCGCTGGGCCGAAGTGATCCGCGCCCGGAGGCTTTCATGAACTTCGCTTGCTCGAGACCCATCCTCGCAGTGCTGATCGCCATCGCCGCCGCCTCGCAGACCCCGGGGCAGAACCCGGCGCAGCCGACCGACCTTGCCCGCATCAAGCAGGAGGAGGCGCGCGAGAAACTCGAACGCCTCGAGGAGGCCATGGACCGCCTCTCGCGGGTCCTCTCGCAGTCGGAGCCCCAGAACGCTGCCAAACTGAAGCTCGCGTTCCGGCAGGCGCGCGAGCGCCTCGTGAGGGAGGGGATGGATCACGTGATTCAGTTCCTCAAAGACCGCAAGCTCGACCGCGCCATCGAGGAGCAGGGCGAGGTCCAGGTGCACCTCCAGGAGCTCCTCGACATCCTGCTCGAGAAAGACATCGATCCTCGCGAGCTCCTCAAGCACATCCGCAAGCTGCGCGACACGGTGCAGGGCCTCGACAAGGTCATCCAGGACGAAACTAAAGAGAAGATGGCGTCGGACGACGCGCACCAGGCTGGGGCTTCGACCGATGCGCTGCGCGGCGACCTCGAAAAGCTGGAAGACCTGATCCGCCGCGAGAAGCAGATCGAGAAAGGCGCGAAAGACGCGGACGCGGACAAGGCCCGCGGCAAGGAGCCTGACGCCCCCACGCTCAAGAACCTCGCCAAGGATCAGGACCGCGTGCAGATGGACACGAAAGAGCTGCGGCAAGGCGACGAGGCGCGCGACGCGGCGGCGAAAGAGGAGAAGGACGCGGCGGCACAGAGTCCCGACGGACACGCCGAGGGACAGGACGCCAAAGCGCCGGGAGGCGCTGAAGCAGCGGAAGGCGCCCCGAAAGCAGGACCGGAAGCGGGAACGCCCGGCACCGAGAAAGGCGCCGAGAAGGGCGCCGGGGATGCCAACGAGAAAGCGCCGGAGCAATCCGTGGAAGGCGCCGCGGAAAAGGCGCCGGAGCCTCCCGAGGCCGTCGCGCGCCCCGAGAGCGTCCTCGATAAGAAGTCCCTCGAGCGTGCGGAAGTCGCAATGAGCGGCGCGTCGGAGGGTTTGCGAGGAAATGACCCTTCGCGCTCGAGCACGAAAGCCACCGAGGCACGCACGGCACTCGAAGAGGCCATCGCGCAGAGCCGCGAAAAGATCGAGCGCCTGCGAGCCCAGCGTGACTTTCCCAATCTGCAGAAAGAGCAGGACCGGACGAAGACCGACACCGACGCGCTCGCGAAGAGAATGGAAGAGACTCCACCTCTCATTGCCCCGGCCGACTCCGGCGTGCCCGGCCGCGAGGACGTGGAAGCCGCCGCCGGCGACATGCAGAAGTCGTCGAAAGACCTGGGCCAGGGCCAGGCAGGCAAAGCGTCCAAGTCGCAGGCCCAGTCCCTCAACAAACTGCGCAAAGGCAGGGAGAAGGCCGAAGAGACACTCGAGGAGCTCCAGCGAGCCCTGCGAGAACGCCTCCTCGCCTACCTGCGGGAGAAGTTCACGAAGATGCTGAACGAGCAGCGCGCGATCACGCGCGAGACGAAGTCGCTCGACTTGAAGCTCCGCGCGCTCCGGGCCGCGGCCTCCGCCGCCGGCGCCGCGAGTGATCCCGAGATCGACCGGAAAGACCGGCAGCTCGCGGAGAACCTCTCCAGCAGGGAGATGGGGCTCACGGCGATCGCGGATGACGTAATCGATCTCCTCGAAGAGGACGGCACGACGCTCGTGTTTCCCGGCGTGGTCGTCGAAGTGAAAGGCGACGTCACGAACACGAGCGGACTCCTCGCGCGCATCGAGACGGGGGAGAAGACGCAGCGGGTGCAAGGAGAGATCGAAGCTGCGCTCGAAGACATCTTGAAAGCGCTCGAAACGGCCCAGCGGAGCCCGCCTCCGCCCAATCCGAACCAGGGCCGTAGCTCGAAAAGCGGTGCCGGGCCACTCCTGCCCCTGTCGAGCGAGTTGAAGATGGTGCGCGCCCTGCAGGCCCGCGTGAACGAGAGAACGCAGGTCTTCGACGCGAACCGGAAGGACGCGGCAACACTCGCGCCCGAAGAGAAGCTGCAGATTGGCCTGATCCAAACCAAGCAGAAAGAAGTAGAGGACATGCTCCGGAAGCTGCGGGAGGCGGTCGGCGAGCAGTGAGGATTGAAGGCCCGACAGGGGCAGGTTATTGTCGACAAGCCGGCGGCGCCCGACGAGAATTACGGCGGTGCAGACGACGGAAGCCAGGTTGCAAGGAGTTTCCATGACGCCCAAGCATCTCTTGACGCTCCTCGGGTTCGTTCTCGCGGCCGCTCGACTCCAGGGGCAGAACCCGGCCGACCTCAACCCTCGGGGCAAGGTCGAAGTGTTCATCCAGCATCTGGTCAAAGTCGCCCGCATCGACCCCGCGAAGTACCGGTCGCTCGTCCTCGAGTATGAAGTGGGCTCGGCTCTGCGCGAGCTGGCGCACGAGCGCGCGCACGCCGGGGAGGCCGGAGGCGCGGATGCTCACGAGGCGCACGACGAAGCTATCGACAGCCCGATTGGCGCGTCCCAGGAGTCCGAGTTCCTGCAGAGCGCGTTGAAGGACGTTTTTCCCGAGTACGCCGAGGCGACACGGCTCCGCGACGAGAAGAAGCTCGCCGATGCGTCACAGCTCGCCAGGAACCTGGCCGGCAAGTCCGACCCGTACCTGGCCGCGAATGCGAACCTCCTCCTCGCGGAGTGCGACCTGGCGCTCGCCGAAGCCGCCGCGCAGGACAAGCCCATGGAGCCGGCCGTGCTCGAGCGAGTGATCGCGCTCTGCGAGAAGCTCGTCCAGAAAGACCGGCTCTACCTGGTCGACGACCACAAAGCTTGCGAGATCATTGCCGCCAGCTTTGAGCGGCTGAACAAGCCGCTGCACGCTTTCATTCAGTACGCGTTGCTCGTGACCGACTACAAAGACGCCCCGCCCGAGGTCGTCGCCCGCGCGCGGGCCAAGATCGAAGCGCTGGGGGAAGTCGAAGGCGCCGGCAAGCCGATTGGCACCGTGGCCAACTGGATGAATAAAGTCGACAAACTGCTCGGCCAAGAGATCACCCGTCGTGACCCCACGCAGGCCCGCGAGATCGAGATCGTGAGCGCGCTCGACAAGCTGATCGAGCTCCAGGAGGCGCGGGAGCGACAGACCTGCCCCAACTGCGGGAGCAGCGCCTGCCGGGGCCAGTGCAAGAACCGCCCGAAAGGCAACCGGAGCCAGAGGCCTGCCCAGGTCTCCGCGCTCGTGCACGCGAAAGGCGAAGTGCTGCTCCACGGCGTCTCCAGCGCCGATGCCACGAGCATCTGGGGGCAGCTGAAGGAGCGCGACGCATCCCAGGCGCTCCAGGGCTTCCGCGGGAAGCTTCCGCCTCGCTACGAAAGGCTGCTCGAGCAGTATTACAAGACTCTCTCGAAGACCGAGTGACGCCCCCCTCCTCCCCGAATCAGCTCGGGCCTGCGACATGCCGGCTTGTAGTGGCGGAGGTTCTGCTCGTCCTCGCGTTCGGCGTGGAGGTCGAGGCGGCGGGTGTGGCGTACCTCGACGGTCGCGAAACCGAGGCACGTCCCCTCGAAATCCGTGACGGAGCGCTCCGGCTCGAAGGCGTGCCGGTGCCGGTTCCGCTCGAGGAGCTTGCCTCGATCGTGTTCTCGACGGCCGCGGACACCGCGGAAGCCGATGCGGCGAAAGGGCCACTCGTCGTCTTCCGCGAGGGCGAGACGCTGGCTGCACGCGTGGCGAAGTCCGGCAGCGGCTCGGTGACGCTCGCGGCCGAAAGCTGGAGCGTGGAAGCGCCCACCGAGGCCTTGCGCGCGTTCCGGCTGCGCGAGGCGCATACGAGCGATGACCTCTTCGAGACGGACTTGCAGGGCCCTCCGCCTTCCCGCGATATCGTCTACGTCCGTCGCGGCGCGAGCCTCCTCAAGGTGGAAGGAGTCTTCCGGGGGCTGGACGATGAATTCCTGCTCCTCGAGTACGAGGGGCAAGTCCGGCGGCTCAAGCGCCAGCTCGTGCAAGGAGTGCTGTTCGCCCCGGTCGCTTCGCGCGCTCCTGACGCCGGCATCCCGGCCGTCCTCGACTTGGGGCGCGGGAGCCAGCTGCCCGTGTTCGTCGAGGGTCTCGCGCAGGCTCCCGCTACCGCGGAAGCCGCGACGAAAAGTAGCGGAGCGACGCTTTCCTTTCGCTTCGCCGGGGCTCCGCGCGATGCCGTCCAACGCATCGCATGCGATCGCGTGCTGCGCGTGCGCTTTTCGAGCGATCGCGTCTTGTATCTTTCCGCCGCTCTGCCCGCGGCTGTCGACGAGGTCCCCGCGCTGGGCGCGAAGCCTCCCTTCCCGTGGAAAAAGGACGCCGCGGCGAGCGGCGGAGCCATGACGCTGGGCGGCAAAGTGTACCGCAAGGGCCTCGGTGTATGCTCTCGCAGTGTGCTCGAATACGATCTCGGGGAGAAATACCGCACGTTCGCCGCGACGATCGGGCTCGACGACGCGGCCGGCCCCACGGCGGGCGTGGATTTCCTCGTCATCGCCGACGGCAAGGAGATCTTTCGGAAAAGCATGGCGCGCTCGTCGAAGCCGGAGAGCGTGCTGCTCCCGATGAGCGGAGTGAAACGCCTGCGGCTGGAAGTCGGTTACGGCGAAGACGGGATGAGCTTCGGCGATTATGCGGACTGGGCTGACGCTCGCGTCACCAAGTAGAGGTTGACCATGAAATGCACCTGGATAGCGATCTGGATCGTGGCAGCTGCCCCCGCGGCGGCGCAGAGCCCGGCGGCGCTCGACGCAGCCGGCGGTGAGCGGGCGGGAATTCCTTGGGAGAAGAGCTTCGAGGCGGCTCGAGCGGCGGCGGCGAACGAGAAGCCGCTCCTCGTCGACTTCGGGGCGGAATGGTGCGGCTTCTGCAAAAAGCTCGACCGGGAGACTTTCACGGACGACCGCGTGATCCGGCTCGTGCGGGAGAGCTTCGTCGCGGTCAAAGTGGACGTGGACAAATCGCCCGAGTTGGGGAAGAAGTACGAGATCCAGGGCCTGCCGACGCTCGTCTTCCTCGCCCCCACCGGCGAGGCCCTGGCGCGCCTCGAAGGGTACCGGCCCGCCGATCAGTTCCTGAAAGAAGCCCGTCAGCCCGCCGAGTCCTCCTCGTCGCTCAAGAAGCTCCGAGAGCTCGCGGAGAAAGATCGCGGCGACATTGACGCGCAGCGAGCCTACGCCCGAGCGGTCTTCGCCGCCGGGAACGCGGAAGGTGCGCTCAAGGTGCTCGAGGCCGCCCGAGCCACGCTGCCCCGCGAGGGCGCAGAAGCCAACGCGAAGCTCGCGGGGATACTGCTCGACACGGCCGACGCTCTCCGAACGCTGAAAAAGCCGGCCGAAGCTCGCGCTGCGTACGAGCAGCTGCTCGCGATGGACGCTGCCGCAGGCGGCGATACCCGCCGGAAAGCATTCTTGCCGCTCACAGGCCTGCTCCTCGGCCAGCGGGAGCTTGACGCCTGCTTGAAAGTCCTCGACACGTACCTCGCGTCGGCTCCAGCTGCCGCGACGCCCGACGAAGGCCCCCGGGAGCGCCTCGAGGCCCTTTTCCTACGGGGCTACGTCTACGCGGTGAAGAAAGACCCCGACAAGGCCGTGCGCGATCTGAAAGCGGCGCAGGAGGCCGACCCCGACGGCCGCTGGGGCCAGCGGGCGGAAATGATCCTCGAGGCGGTGAATGTCCGATGAAGGCCTCGCCGAGAAAGGCTCTCGGGCCGCGGCGCAGGAGCTCGGGAATCAGCGCTCCGCTCAGAAGCGGTCCGCCTCCTACCGGAAAGCGTTCGAAGATACTGAATTCCTGAATCGCGACGAGCTGCGGCCGGTGCGCCTGCAGCTCGAGATGTGGAAGCCTGACCTCATCCAGCGCGAGCACGGGATCTCGAGCACCATCGTCGTCTTCGGCAGCGCGCGCGTCGTGGAGCGTCCGACGGCGGAGATCCGCCTCAAGGCGCTCGAAGAGAAGCTTCTCCAGAACCCCGAGAGCCAGCGCCTCCAGCGCCAAGTGCGCGCGGCGCGCCGGCTCCTCGAGAGCTCCCGGTATTACGAGGATGCCCGGAAGCTGGCGCACCTGATCTCGTCCGACTGCCAGGGCCCCGCGGGCATGTGCGACTTCGTCATCGTGACCGGCGGCGGTCCCGGGATCATGGAGGCGTCCAACCGGGGCGCCTACGAGGCGAAGGCCAAGTCCATTGGCCTCAACATCGTGCTGCCGTTCGAGCAGGAGCCGAACGCTTACATCACGCCCGATCTCTGCTTCCAGTTCCACTACTTCGCGACGCGCAAGATGCATTTCTTGCTGCGAGCGAAAGCTCTCGTCGCTTTTCCCGGCGGCTATGGTACGTTCGACGAGCTTTTCGAGACGCTCACGCTCATCCAGACGAAGAAAATCAAGCCTTTGCCCGTCCTCCTCTACGGCAGGAGCTACTGGGAGCGCGCCATCGACTTCGAGTTCCTCGCGGACGAGGGTTACATCTCGCCCGAGGACACCCAGCTCTTTCGATTCGTCGAGACACCCGAGGAGTCGTGGCAGGCGATCCGCGATTTCTACGACCTCGACGCGAACCAGAGGCAGGATTGAAGTGCGTCGCAGGGGCTTCCGGCTGCCTCCTCCTCGCGATGGTCGCGACCGGTTGTGGGCTTTTGCCCACGGGCGGTCATCCCAGCGTGGGGCCCGCGTCGGCGCTCTCACCCATGGGACACGGCCTGCGCGAGTACCGCGCGGCGTTCCACGTGCATTGCTACCTCTCGCACGACTCGGACGGCCCGATCGAGGTCATCGCGAGCTCGGCGAAAGCGCTCGGCATCGACACGGTGATCCTGAACGACCACTACGAAGCCGGCAACGTGGCGCGCGCGCCCCGCGGCGTCCAGCACGGCGTGCTCTTCCTGCCGGGGCTCGAGCTGCGCGCCGGCCAGGAGGCATCGATCCTGGCTTTCGACGTGCGCGAGGACTTCGACAACAAGCTTTCGGGCGCGGGACGCCTCGCGGAAATGCACCGTCAGGGCGCCGTGAGCGTGATTGGCCACGTGGAGGAGGTCAAGGACTGGAACGCGGAGCCGTTCCAGGGCCCTTTCGACGCGTTCGAGGTCTACAACCTGCACGCTCAGTTTAAGGAGGCGTCGCGCCTCGGGATCGCGCTGCGGCTGCTCACGCTCGCGCCCGACGCGTTCTTTGCGGCCTCCATCGAGAACCCGACCGCGAACCTTGCGCTCTGGGACCACGAGCTGGCCCGCGGCCGCCGGCTCGCGGGCCTCGCGGGCCACGACGCGCACGCCAACGTCCGTGTCTTCGGCCAGCTCGGTGGAACGATCGGCACGTACGCGGAGCTCTTCCGACTCTTCTCGAACCATATCTTGTCGCCGGAGTGGACCGTCGAAGGCATCGCCGACGGCGTGCGCCGCGGGCGAACTTTCGTGACGTTCGACTTTCTCGGCGACGGCACCGGCTTCGCGGTCAGCTACGGGGCGAAAGGCGCGGCGGCCGACGCGCGCGCGATCCTCGGCGACACCGTGCCGTACCGGTCCGATCACGTCCTCCAGGTCCGCGTGCCGCCCGAGCCTGCTCCGCCGAAGAACGCGGCGCCTGCACGCCAGCTCGCGACCCCGCTCATCCGAGTCCTCCGCGACGGAGAGGAAATCGGCTCCGCCCAGGATCGCACGCTCGACATGCCGCTCCCGGGCGCGGGCGTTTATCGCGTCGAGGTCTACCGGGGAAACCGCTTGTGGATTGTCGCATCGCCGATGTACATAACGCCCTGAACTCCGGGGCGTTGTGCGATGGCGTTCTGAGGTAGGCCGGAGACCGACAGGAGACGGAATGCAAAGGACGGCTCGGAAGGCCGCCGGCTCGAGGAGCGCGGCAAGGCTCGCCCCACGGAAGACGAAATCGCACGTCTACCTGGCGTACATCGACGGGGAATGGACGCCGCCGGCCTCGGGAGGCGTCACACCCAACGTCGACCCCGCACGGTGGGAAACGGTGCTCGGCCTCGTGCCAGAATGCAGCCGCGAGGAAGTGGCGGCAGCAACGGCCGCGGCCGAGCGCGACTTCGACGCCTGGCGCAGCACGACCGGCGACTTTCGCACCAAAGTCTTCAACCGGCTCACGGAGCTCCTCAAAGAGAACGAGGACTACCTCGTTCGGTGCATGACGCGCGAGATGGGCAAGTCGCTGCGAGACAGCCGCCTCGACTGGCTCGAGGCCGTCGGCGTCTGCGAGGCGCTCGCTCCTCAAGGCGCGAACCTGAAAGGGGCCACGTACCCGCGGCTCGCTCCCGGGATCGCCATGGAGGGGAGGCTCGCGCCCCGAGGCCCGGCGGCCATCATCACGCCATTCAACTTCCCTCTCGCGATCCCGCTGGCGCAGATCGTGGCCGCGCTCGTCACGGGGAACACAGTCGTCTGGAAGCCTTCGCACCTCACTCCCGAGACGTCGCAGGCGCTGGCGCTCCTCGTCCTCGAGTCGCTCGACGTGGAGGCGCAGCGCCACGCGACCTCGGTGCCGCGAGGCGTTTTCCACCTGCTCCTCGGCGATGCTATCTGCGGCGACGCGCTGGTCCGCGCTCCTCCGGTGCGCACGATCTCTTTCACGGGCTCGAAACGCGTTGGCGACAAGGTCGACTCCGTCGGCTCCGGCCTCGGGAAGCGCGTCATGAAGGAGCTCGGCGGAATCAACGTCTTCTACGTCCACGAGACGGCCGACATCGACCGCGCGGCGCGCAACTTCCTCTATGGCAAGACCATCACCAGCGGACAGCGCTGCAGCTCGATCCAGGAAGTACTCGCCGACCCCGGCGTTTACTCGCGTTTCGTGGAACGGGCGAAGCGCCTCGCCGAGAACGTCGTCTACGGCCCCGGCGCGAGCGACGCCGTCTCGAAAGCCGACGCCTCCCCCGATCACTTCAGCTGCCCCCCGCTCGTCAGCCGAGAGCAGCTCGAGCGGCTCGAAAAGCTCGTTCAGGGCTCGATCGAGCAAGGCGCCAAGATGGTCTACCAGGGGAAAGTCCCGCGGGCGCTTCGCGAGCAGGGCTTCTACTACCCCCTGACGATGCTCGGCGACGTGTCACCGGCGGCGCCGCTCTATGCATCGGAGGCTTTCGGTCCCGTGGCCGTGCTCACGCGCGTGAAGGGCCCGCAAGAAGCCATCCGCATCGCCAACGAAAAAACGGGCATCGTGGCGTGCATCGACGCGAAGGACAAATCCGTCACCGAAAACTTTCTGGAAGCCGTCCTTCGCACACGCATCGACGACGGCCGCCACGGAACCGGGTGCTTCTGGGGCACCAAGTTCGGCGGCGACCGCGGCGCAGGCAGCGGAAATCCGGCCCTCGACGAGGACATGGTCCATGGATACTGCATCTGGAAGACGATCTATCGTGCCTACACGCCTCTGTAAGAGGCTGCTTCAGAACCCGCTCCGTCGGCCCGAGGACGAGCGAACGGCCGCGAGTCAAGGAGTGAGGACGAAGGCGTATGCGGAGAATACGACGAGTCGGAGCGACGCCGAATCGCGGCCGTGCAGCCGGCCGAAGCCAGGATGGGGTTTTGAAACAGCCTCTCAAATGCGGCACATCAGCATCGGGAAGACCTGGCTCCTGCTCGCGCTGCTTTGGGCGACGATCCCGTGCGCTGCGCGCGCCCAGGCGCCCGAGCTTCGATGGTGGAAAGGCAACACTCACACGCACACGCTCAACGCGGACGGCGACAGCTCGCCCGGAGAGGTCGCGCACTGGTACCGAGACCACGGCTATGACTTTCTCGTCCTGAGCGACCACAACTACCGGACGAGCGTGGAAGAGCTGCAGCGTGAGTTCGACCGGGAAGTGGAGCTCGACGAGATCCGCGCCCGCGAGGACAAGCGCAAGCCCCAAGTGAGCAAGTTCCTGCTGATCCCCGGTGAAGAAGTGACGGACAAGTTCGACAAGGCGCAGATCCACGTGAATGCGCTCGCGTCGCTGCGCGTCGTAGGTGCCCAGGGCGGAAAGTCCAAGACCGAAGTCTTGCAACGCAACATCGACGCCATCATCGCGGCGGGAGGCGTCCCCAGCGTGAACCACCCCAATTTCGCCTGGTCCCTTACCGCGGACGACCTCGCTGCGCTGCGGAGCCTGAAGCACTTCGAGATCTTCAATGGCCACCCCGATGTCCACTGCCAGGGAGGCGGCGGGTGGCCCAGCCTCGAGGATCTCTGGGACGAGCTTCTGGCGCGCGGCGTGCGTCTCTACGGCGTCGCCGTCGACGATGCGCACTATTTCCAGAAATGGGGCCCCCGGGAGTCGAACCCCGGCCGTGGCTGGATCTTCGTGCGGGCTCCAGCTCTAACGGGCGAAGCTGTCCGGCGTGCTTACGAGGCCGGCGACTTCTACTCGTCCACCGGAGTGGTCCTCGAGGACGTACGGCGCGATGGGCGCACCCTCCGCGTGAGAATCGCGCGGGAGCACGACGACGACGCCAAGTTCACCACGTTCTTTATCGGCCCCCGGGGCAAAGTCCTCGCGGTGGGGAAAGACCTCGAGGCGTCGTTCACGCTCGAGCCGGGGACCGCCTACGTTCGCGCCCGCGTCGTATCCAGCCGGGGTGAAAACGCCTGGACGCAGCCTATTTTCCAGAACTGAGGCTGCCCTTCAGGGCTCCGCGCGCGGGGAGTTGCCGGAGCCGAGGACGGTCGCTACAATTCCGTCTTTCCGTGCCAGGACGCGGTTTGTCAGGCCGCGTTTCGCCAGGACGCGGTTCGTCAAGACGCGGTTTTTCAAGACAGAGTGCGGTTCGTACAAGACGCAGACTCACTGGAAAAGAAGTAACGGAGAATTACCGGGAGAGCGCAATGATCTGGTCGAAGGTCGACTTCGAGCGGGAAGTTCGAAGACAGTTGATCGAGCTGGAATCCATTCGGAAGAGCGTGCCGGCGGGCGCAGACGCCCACACGAAACTCGACAAGCTCGAGGCGTCCCACAAGCACATCCTGAGAAAGCTCGACGAGCTCTTTCCGGAGGAAAAAGCCGAGGGCGAACGCCGCTCCGCGCCATCCACGAAAGCCTTCGAACGGTACCTGAAGACCGTCGAGCAGACGGCGAAGATCCAGACCACGGTCCTCGGCGGCAGATCGCGCCTGCGAGCGATCCTTCGGCCGTACGGAACGAAGAAAGCTCCGGCGAGCAAGCAAGAGCCAGCGGAGCCTTCCACCAACCTTGAGCTCCCGAGCCTGGACGCTCGCTGCGCCACCTGCGGCAAAGTCCTCCTCTCGAGCATCCTGGGTGGAAAGGGAGTGGTCTTTCACCAGCACGCCTGGCACCACCTCGAGTGCGCCCACTGCGGCGACGGCTTCTCGAAGCCGGGCGCGCTCAATTAGGATCACGACCCTGCTGGGCGAGTGGGACCGCAAGGATCCTGCGGCTATAATCTGCGCTGACCATGAGCGCGTCGCAGTTCGATGAGCTGAAAGCTTCGCTCGAGAGCCTGGGCCCCCGGGGAGCGCTCGAAGCGCTCGCCGCCTCCCTGCGAGAGCAGAAGAAGTATCCTCAGCTCTTCGAAGCTCTGCTCATGAAGAAGCGCCAGGAGCTCGGCTTGCCGCTCGTCGGGGCCGATGTCTTCCGCGACCTGCCGGAGGCTCAGCAGGCGGAAGTCGAGGATTACTACGTCGGGGTGTGCCGTGAGCTGGGCTCGCTCTATCTCGCGGACGGAGACATCGCCAGCGCCTGGCCGTACTTTCGCGCCATCGATGAGCCGCAAAAAGTCGCCGAGGCCCTCGACCGCTGGCGGCCGCCCGCTCCGGAAAGCAGCGGATCGACGGAGCCCTCCGTGGCGTCCACGGACGCCATCGTGGACATCGCCCTCTATCAGGGCGCGAACCCGCAGCGCGGATACGAGCTCGTCTTATCGGAGTACGGCGTCTGCCGCGCGATCACCGTGATCGAGCATCAATTCCCGCACTCATCCGAAGTGAAGGAGAAGTGCGCCGAGATGCTGCTGCGACGGCTGCACAAGGACCTCGTCGAGAACTTGCGCGCGGACATCCGCCGCAAGGAGGAAACCCCACCCGAAGAGACGGACGTCCGGAAGCTCATCGACGGCCGCCCGTGGCTTTTCGGAGACTATGGATACCACGTCGACGTCAGCCACTTGCAGTCTGCCATCCGCGTCGCCGGAGGAGTGCGGAAGAAAGAAGTCCTCGAGCTGGCGCTCCAGCTGACGGAGTACGGCCGGAAGCTGCCGCGGGACTTCCAGACCAATGACCGCCCTCCGTTCGACGACTTCTACAACGACTACCGGATTTTTCTCCAGGCTCTCGCCGGCATCGGCGCCGACGGCGCGGTGCGCTACTTTACGCAGAAGGCCGATCGCTTCGGACTGGACGAGGACGGAAAGCACTTTCCTGGCGAGATCCTGGTCCTCCTGCTCCACCGGCTCGGGAGGTACGCGGAAGCGGTCGACGCGCACATCAAGTACCTCGCGGGCTGCCGCGGCCCCCTCCTTGCCGCGCCCACTCTCTTCGAGCTGTCGAGCCTGGCGAAGGATTACTCGAAGCTGCTCGAGCAGGCCGTCGCGCGCGACGACTTGCTCCAATTTGCGGCAGGGCTGATCGCGGAACGGGCCGAAGTGCCGCCCGATTGAAAGCCTGAGGAAAGCCGGACCGGCGCGACCTCGCCACCTCGCGACTAATAACGGCGCGGCTACCGCTTGCAGCGGTAGACGAACGCGGGCGGAAAGTTCTTCCAGACGATCGCGCTCGTCTCCACTGCGGAGAAGTGCCTCCGCAGGCGGCCCCGGAAGCGCTGTGCGTTCGGCATCCAGCGGGCGTGAAGGTAGCCGAACGTCGTGAATACGCCGCCCGGGGCGAGCACGTCGAGGACGGCCTTCAGCACGTTGTCCTGCACTTTGAGGGACAGGCTCGCCCACGGCAGGCCGCTGATGATGTAATCGACTTTCTTTTTTCCGTGCCGCGCGAGATAGCTCGGCATCTGCTCCGCGGAGTCGTTGTACACCGAGAGCGTCGGGAACCTTCTCCGGAGGCGGCTCACGAAAATGGGATCGAGCTCGAGGGCGATGAACGTCGTGCGCCGGCCGATCCGCTCCAGGATCCTGCGCGTGAACGCGCCGGTGCCGGGTCCGAGCTCCACCACCGTGTCGCTCGAAGCCAGCGGAAAGTCCTGAATCATCGCCTCGGCGAGCGCAGCGGAGCTGGGCCCCAGGGCCCCCACGCTCGTCGGCCCGCGAAGGAACCCGCCGAGGAAGTGGAAACGCTCCTCCACTCGGGGTTTGAGCTTGCTGAAGAGGCTCTTCGGCCTCCTTCGTTTGCCCCGGCCCCCACCTCGGGGGTACCCGAGGAGAGCTGAGTCAGCCATGTGCTTGACGCCCCCTCCCTATCAATACCGGTAGTGTTCTGGTTTGAAGGGCCCGTTCACGGGCACTCCGAGGTACGCCGCCTGCTTAGCTGTTAGCTTGGTGAGCTTCACACCGAGTTTGTCGAGATGCAAACGAGCGACCTCTTCGTCCAGCCGCTTCGGGAGCGTATGAACCCCGAGGCCAAGCTTTTCCCCCGCGGTCCATAGCTCAAGCTGCGCCAGGACCTGGTTCGAGAACGA
>Ga0111538_10002207_pt1 | contig 27424 bp, 20 predicted proteins | sample SoiMethybrSBSTD1_FD_79669 | JGI IMG/M metagenome (GOLD analysis project Ga0111538, IMG submission 79669) | Bulk soil microbial communities from a Populus tree surrounding site in Tennessee, USA - Soil MetaG P. TD hybrid SBSTD1 (version 2)... | ecosystem: Environmental > Terrestrial > Soil >...
CCGAGGATCCGGCGGCCCGCAGCGCTCGCTCGCCCCGGACGACGACCCCGAGTTCCTGCGCCGCCTCGACGAGCAACGCCTCCGCGACGAAGAGTCCCAGTAGTCAGCTGCCGCCGGCGCGGATGCGCTCAAGTTTCTCGATGACGGCGTCCCGGATGAAGCCGGATCGACCGTCACGCGTGTGACCGAACCGCTCGTCGAGCTCGATGATGATGTTGCGAGGCAGGCGCACGGTGGTGACGCGCAAGGTCGAGTTGTCGGGATCCTCAACGGTCACCGAGGACGGACCGGCGGAACGGCCGGCCGCCACCCAGGACGTGAAGTCGGTCAGATCCTCGGCCGACTCGACGTACCTGAGCAGTTCCTCCTTGGTCATCGCTGCGAAGTCGGCATCGGTCACGGCAGTTCCTTCCTCCAGCGGTCCAGCGCCTCGGGCCCGAGCGGTTTGGCCAGCAGTATTCGAAACACGTTGAGGTTGCGCGCCATCCGCTCCGCCACGACCACGATCACCCGGCCCGATTCCGCCATGCCCTCGATGACGACGAGGTCGCCGACCTCCCGTTCCACGCTCAGAGCCCGCGGGGCCTGAAGGGCCTCGATCACCTCGTGAAGGCCGACGCCAAAGCTCTCGGCGGAGTGCCGGCCGCGCTCGCTCCACCGGTACTCGCGCTCCCCCATGGGTGCGATTGTATGCTAGAGAATACGCGTATGACAGGGTCGAGGGACCCCAAAGCGATCTTGGACGATTGGGCACATGTCCATGTGTCCAATCGTCCAAGAACTACGGTCGGCGGCTCTCAGGCGAGGTTTGCCGAGCGGGGGTACTGGTCTTCCGGGTCGGTCAGCACGTTCACCAGGTACGGGACACCCGCGTCGAAGGCCCGTCGCAGTGCCGGCTCCAGGTCGCGCGCCGCCGCCAACGTCTCGCCCGCACCGCCCAGGGCCCGTACCACGTCGTCGTAGCGCAGCCCCGGCTGCAGGTCGGCGGCCACGTCGTAGCCGTACAGGGCGCGCATCGGGTGCTTCTCCAGCCCCCAGATGCCGTTGTTCCCGACCACGATCACCACCGGCAGGTTCTGCCGCACCAGCGACTCGACGTCCATCAGCGAGAACCCGGCCGCGCCGTCGCCCATGAGCACGCAGATCTGCCGGTCCGGGTAGGTGACCCGGGCGCCCATCGCGTAGCCCATCCCGGTGCCGAGGCAGCCGTACGGTCCCGGGTCCAGCCACGCCCCCGGCACACCGGGTTCCAGATACTTGCCGGCGTAGGAGACGAAGTCGCCGCCGTCGCCGATGGTCACGGCGTCTGGGTCGAGCACCGCGCGGAGCGCGCCGTAGACCCGGCTCGGCTTGATCGGATCGGTTTCGGCGGTGAGCACGTCGACCTCCTTGGCCCGCGCCGCGTCCTCGACCCCGCGCAGCTGCTCCACCCAGTCCTCGTGCTTGGCACCGGACCCGGCCAGCCCGGAAAGGATCAGCCGCAGGTCCCCGACCGGCGCGGCGGCCGTCTTCGCGTGCCCGGAACGCTGGCTCTCCGCGTCGACGATGTGGATCACCTGCGCGTCGCCGTAGTCGCCGAACCCGAGCCGGAAGTCGAGCGGCGTGCCCACCACGCACACCACGTCGGCGCCGGTCAGCGCCGCCTTGCGGGCCCGCGCGAAGGACAACGGGTGCCCGGGCGGCAGCGCACCGCGTCCCATGCCGTTGGCGAACACGGGCACCTGCAGCGCCTCCGCGGCCTCGCGCAGGGCGGCGACCGCGTCGCCCGTGTACACGTCGGATCCCGCGATGATCACGGGGCGCTGCGCCGCGGCCAGCAGGGCCGCGGCCCGCGCCAGCTCGTCGGGGTCGGGCTCCTGCGGGGCGACGGGGGAAGGGGCCCCCACGACGGCATCCGCCTTGTCGAAGATGACCTCCAGCGGCACATCGACGAACACCGGTCCCCGATGCGGGGCGAGCGCGGCACCGACCGCCCGGTGGATCGCGGCCGGGGTGTCGGCGGTCGACATGATCGTCTCGGCGTGCTTGGTGACCGGCCGAACCAGCGGCAGATGGTCGATCTCCTGCAGGCTGCCGGCACCCCAGCGGAACTGCGGCGCCCGGCCGCCGATCACCACGACGGGGGCGCCGTTGAAGTGCGCGCTGGTGATGCCGGAGATGCCGTTCGTGACACCCGGCCCGGCGGTCAGCGCCGCCACGCCCGGCCGGCGCTGCAGCTTGGCGACGGCCTCCGCCGCGAACACCGCCGACTGCTCGTGCCGCACGTCGAGCAACCGGACGCCGGTGCTGTGCAACGCGTCGTACAGCGGGAACAGGTGCCCGCCGGACAGCGTGAACACCTCGCCGACGCCGTATGCGCGCAGCGCCGCCAGGATCAGATCCCCGCCATGACCGTGAATTGTCTCCGCCATAACCCGCGAGGTTACGGCAGCAGCCCCTGACCGCTGGAATAGCGGTAGGCGACGTACCCGCACACGAGGGGCACGAGCACGAGCAGGATCGTCACGAACACGGTCTTGACGATTCGCTTGCCGCCTCCGCGTCGCGGCGCCACGTACGCGGGCTCGGCGTAGGCCTGTTCGGTGTACCGCGGCTCCCGGTATGCCGGCTCCCGATAAGCCGGTTCCCGGTACACGGGCTGCTGCTGGCTGGTCGGCGGGTACACGGGGCTGGCCTGGCCCTGCCGGTAGCTGGTCGGCGGCGGTGTCACCGGCCGGGCCGGCTGCATCGGCCGGCCGGGCGCCGGCGGGAACGGCCCGACCCGCTGGGTGGCCTCGGCGTCCGGGGTGACCTGACTGGAGTAGACCGACCCCGTCGACACCGGCCGCCCCGGCGGCCCGGACACCGGAGCCGGCTGGCCGGAGACGGGTGCGGCCGGCCCGGACACCGGGCTGACCCCGCCCGTGCCCGGCTGGCCGAACGGCGGGGGCGGGTAGCCGGGCGGGGCCGAGACCGGCTGCCCGTACGCGGGACCCGAGACCGGCGGCTGGCCGTACGCGGGGCCGGACACCGGACCGGCCGGCCCCATCGGCGTCGACACGGGAGCGGCCGGCCCGGACACCGGCGGCTGGCCGGCGATGACCGTCTGGCCCACGGGCAGCGGCGGCGGGGTCGGTGTCGGCGTGGGCGTCTGGGTCGGCGTGGTGTTCGGCGCCGCGGCGCCCGCCGTCGACACCGGACCGAACGACCCGTCCGGCCGCCAGCCGAGGCGCGGCATCAGGTTGGTCTGCGGGCCCGGCGCCGGGCCGGCGACCGGTGCGACGGCGGCCTCGGCCCCGCCGACGAGCAGGCTGCCCTCGGCGACCACCAGCTCCGGCGAGTCGATCACCACCGGGGGCTCGCCCAACGCCCTGTGCAACAGCGTGCCCACCAGCGGCATCCGGCTCGACCCGCCCACCAGGAACACGCCGGCCAGCCGGCCCTCGGGCAGCTTCGCCCACCGGATCACGCCCTGCGTCACCCGGACCGTCTGCTCCACCACCGGCCGCGCGAGACCCTCCAGCTCCTCCCGGGTCAGGTGCACGTCGAAGCCCAGCAGCGGCACGTTCAGGTCGGCCGACGGCTGCCGGGACAACCGCTCCTTGGCGAAGCGGGCGTCGTCCCAGAGCAGCCGGCGCGCCCGGCGATCGTCCACTGTGGTCGGTCGTTCCAACCGCGCCCACAGCGCGGCATCGCGCTCGACGGCGACCTTGCGGATGAACCCGAGGATCGCCTCGTCGACGTCGAGGCCGCCGATATCGTCGCGGCCATCGACGGCGAGCACCTCGAACCCGGACGCGGTGCGCGCAACCACGCTGGCGTCGAACGTGCCGGCCCCGAAGTCGTGCACCACCACCACCGAGCCGACCGGCACCGCCCGGCCGAGCACCTGGGTGAAGTAGGTGGCCGCCGCCACCGGCTCGGGCACCAGCTTCACCGGGCCGAGCCCGGCCGCGGCCGCCGCGTCGGAGAGCACGAGCCGACGGGTGGCACCCCAGGCCGCCGGGCAGGTGATCGTGACCCGCGGCGTCACCGGACCGCCGACGGTGCGGTGGAACTCCTCGACGACGCGCTTGAGAACGGCGCCCAGCAACTCGGGGACGGGCACCTCGCGGTCGCCGAGCAGCACGGCACCCTCGTCGATGCGGCGCTTCGGGTTGGGCTCGAAGCGGGCCGGCTCCAGGCGGGCACTGTGCACCGCGTCGCGGCCGACGACGATCGTGCCGCTCGGCTCCACGTACACCGCTGAGGGCAGGATCGGCGAGCCGTCGAAGAGAAGCGTGCGCGACCGCCCGTCGGCACCGCGCATCACCGCGACGGTGTTCGACGTTCCCAGGTCGACACCCAGCTCCACCCCTGCCCCGGACATAGGAGCGAGTGTAGGCGGATCGTCCAGCGGGGATCGTTCGCTAGCGGCCGGTGAAGTCGGGTTTCCGCTTCTCCACGAAGGCCGCCATGCCCTCGGTCTTATCGTCGGTGGCGAACAGCGCCGCGAACAGTTGGCTCTCCCAGGCCAGGCCGGAGGCGAGATCCATTTCCTGGCCGCCGTCGATCGCGAGTTTGGCCGCACGCAACGCCTGTGCCGGCCCGGTGACGAACGGCCGGACGAGCTCCCGGGCGGCGTCGTACACGTCGGCCGCGGGGACCACCTTGTCGACGAGGCCGATCCGCTCCGCCTCGGCGGCGCCGACGAACCGGCCGGTCATCACGAGGTCCTTGGCGCGCGCCGGTCCCACCAGGCGGGACAACCGCTGGGTGCCGCCGGCACCCGGGATGACTCCCAGCGCGATCTCCGGCTGGCCGAGTTGGGCGTCCTCCGCGGCCACCCGCCAGTCACAGGCGAGGGCGAGTTCGCACCCGCCGCCCAGCGCGTACCCGTTGATGGCCGCCACGACCGGTTTGGGCACGCGTGCGAGGGTGTCGAACGCGCCGGACAGGGCGACGGCCCGGGCCGACATCGCGGTGAACCCCATGCCGGCCATCTCCTTGATGTCGGCACCAGCAGCGAAGACCCGTTCGCCGCCATAGACGATCACCGCTCGCACGTCGTCGGCGTTGGCCGCCGCCGTCGCGACCTCCCGCAACTCCTCCTGCACCTGCTGGTTGAGCGCGTTCATCTTCGGCCGATCGAGCCGGATTGTCCCGATGCCATCAGCCACCTCAAGCCGGACGAACTCGCCCACCCTTGCCTCCTTGGGGATATCGCGTGGAGCCTGAAGCGTAAGCCGCCCGTTGGCCGTATGGTTCTCTGCCGGGAGTGGTGACATGACCACCTTTTACCGCGACAGCGGTGTGTACATCGGCTCCGCCGAGTTCCAGGTGGAGGACCAGGCCTACCGCCTGGAGGATCTGGAACTCGTCTGGCACAGGCGCGGCCCCAGGGGCGCGCCGGGGGTCGCCATCATCGCCGGGCGGTTCCTGCTCGTCCTGGCTGTGCTGGGGGGCATCGTCGCGGCGGGCATGGCGATGCGCGGGGTGGACATCTCCGGGTACGACACCACGACGGTGCTCGCGGGCGCCATCGTCGGCCTGATCGTGGCCGGCATGGTGGGGCTGGTCCTCGTCGAAGGAGTGATCACGGTGATCGAGCGCTCGTACGACAAGGGCGCCGTCGAGCACCAGATCTGGGCCCGCCACCTGCACACCGACATCCTGCTGTTCGCCACCCGCGACAAGCTCCGCTTCGGCAAGATCTACCGGGCCCTCCAGCGGGCCATCGAGCACAGCGACGCGGCGTAAGGACTCAGGCCCGCGCCGTCCAGCGGCCGTCCACATAGGACAGTTTCAGCGGGATGTCGAACGTCGTCGACAGGTTGTCGGCGGTCAACGTGTCTTCCAGCAGGCCCTGCGCCACCACCGAGCCCTCGCGCAGCAGCAGGGCGTGCGTGAAGCCGGGCGGGATCTCCTCCACGTGGTGGGTCACCAGGACCAGCGCCGGCGCGTCCGGGTCCTCGGCCAGATCGGCGAGCCGGCGCACCAGGTCCTCCCGGGCACCGAGATCCAGGCCGGCGGCCGGCTCGTCGAGCAGCAGCAGTTCCGGGTCGGTCATCAGGGCGCGGGCGATCAGCGTCCGCTTGCGCTCGCCCTCCGAGAGGGTGCCGAACCGGCGTTCGGCCAGTCCCCCGACGCCGAACTGGGCGAGCAGCGCCGAGGCGCGCGCCGCGTCGAGGGCGTCGTAGCGCTCACGGAACCGGCCGACCACCGACCACGACGCGGTGAGCACGACGTTCGCCGCCGTCTCGTCGCCCGGGATCGACTCGGCGAGGCCGGCCGACGCCAGGCCGATCCGGGTCCGCAGCTCCGCCAGGTCGACGCGGCCCAGCCGCTCGCCGAGGACGTGCACGGTGCCCCGGGTGGGGTGCAGCCGGCCGGCGGCGAGGTTCAGCAGCGTGGTCTTGCCGGCGCCGTTGGGGCCGAGGATCACCCAGCGCTCGTCGAGCTCGACCTCCCAGGAGATGTCGCGGATCAGGTGGCTGCCGCCACGGGTGACGGTGGCCCGCGAGACGGCGATGACGGCGTCCGGATTCACCGGGCCATCAAATCACGGCACCCTCGCTACACGCCCAACTTGTCTGCCACCTGGGTGCGCGAGGTCAGGTTGAGCTTGCTCAGGATGTTGGACACGTGCACGGCGGCCGTGCGCGGCGAGATGAACAGCCGCCGGGCCAGCTCGGCGTTGGTCAGCCCCTCGGCGAGCAGCCGAGCGACCTCCAGCTCGCGCGGGGTCAGCACGGTGTCCATAGTGGACGCATTGGCGCGGATGCCCAGCCGGTCGCGCACATCGGCGAGCTCCGCCACCCGCCAGCCGCCCCAACGGGCGAGCAGTTGGGCGGCCGGCTGCAGCACGGCCGTCGCCTCGTCGCGCCGGTCCAGGGCGAGCAGGCAGCGGGCGGCGCCCACATGCGCGGTGCCGCGCGCCGCCGCGGGCAGATCGGCGGCCATCATGGCCCGCTGGTAGTCGGGCAGGGCGATCCTCGGACGGTGCTCGGCCTCGGCCAGTTGCGCCTGCACCAGGCTGCGCCATCCGTCCGGCGTGCCCGACATGTACCCGGTCAACCGGCGCAGCTCCACCGGCGGCAGGCCGGCGGAGAGGCCCGCCGACACCAGGTCGTGGACGAAGTCGCCCCAGAGCTTGCGCCCCTCCGACGACCGCAGCACCGTCGTGAACAGCCGGCCGGTGGCTGCCCTGTCGCCGCGCCGGGCGGCGACGTGGAACGCCAGCCCGGCGAGCCCCGGCCGCATCTTGGTGCGGGCGGCGGACGCGGACTCCAGCAGCCGCCGGGCGATCGAGTCGGCCAGCTCGACGTCGCCGGCCTCCAGCGCCAGCCCGGCCCGGAACGCGCCGTGGTAGTCCTCGCCCTGGCTGGTGCGCAGCGTCCCCTGGTCGCGGCGGCGGCCGTCGTCGATCGCGGCGATCGCGCCGGTCAGGTCGCCGTCGACCATGGCGAGCGTGGCCCGGCCCTGGTAGTACGCGGCGACCGCGAGCGCGTCGAAGCCGGCCTTCTCCGCGGCCGTGCGCATGCGCTCCAGCAGCGCGCGCTGGTCGTCGGCGGAGAACGGGAACGGCGTCGAGAGAAGGTTGTTCAGCGCCCGCGCGGCGGCCAGCCACGCGCCCGCCTTCTCGGCCTCGGCGGCGACCTCGCGCAGCAGCACCCGGCCCTCGTCGACGAGCGCCGCGTTGTTGACCTGCGCCGAGCCCTTCTCGACGAGCGCGGTCAGCCGGATCGCCGGCAGGTCCAGCCGCTCCGCGAGCTCGATCGCGTGGTCGGCCCATTCCAGCGCGTCGGCGGTGACGTCGCGCAGCATGAACGACTGCGCGACGGCCGCCATCGCCGCGGCCTTCTCATGCTCGTCGGGCAGTTCCCGGATCGTCTCGATCAGGTCGTCGGTGAGCTGGATCATGTCTTCGCGGCGGCCGGCCTCCCACGCGATGCGCGCGAGCAGGCGCTGGGCGCCGGACCGCTCCGTGGCCGTGGTGGCGACGCGCAACGCCTGCTTCGCGTGCCGGTTGGCATCGTCGAGCAGGCCGGCGAGCCAGGCCGACCGGGCGGCGACCATCAGCAGCTGCAGGTCCTGCGGCATCTCGCCCAGGCCCATCTCCGCGAGTTGCAGCGCCTGGAAGGCCGAGCCCATCGTCAGGTACTTCTTCACGCCGCGGCGCACCGCGTCGACCATGTCGTCGTAGCGGCCGGCGCCCTTGGCGTGGTGCGCGATCAGGGCCAGGTCGGCGCTCTCGTCGGCGCAGAGGTTCTCGAAGGCGAGTTCGTGCAGGCGCCGGCGCTGGCGGCCGAGCAACTGGTCGGAGATCGCCTCGCGGGCCAGCGCGTGCCGGAAGCCGAACAGGTCGTCGCCCATCTCCACCAGCAGATCGCGGCGGACGAGTTCGCGCAGCACCTCTATCAGGTCGTCTTCCGCCAGCCCGGTGACCACGGCGAGCAGGTCGAAGGGCACCTTGCGGCCCAGCACGGCCGCGGCCTCGATCACCCGCTCCTGGGTGTGGTCGAGCTCGTCGAGCTGGCGGCGCAGCGCGTCGGCCAGGTTCCACGGCAGCGGGTCCATGCTGAGCTTGCGCAGGTCGAGCTCGCCGCCGCCGGCGGCCTTGACCAGCTCCTCCAGGAAGAACGGGTTGCCGCCGGTGCGGTTCTGCAGCGCCACCGCGGCCCGGTACGGCGGCGGCCGGCCGGTCATCGCGGTGAGCAGGGCCGACGTGTCGTCGAGGCCCAGGCGCTCCAGCCGGATGTGGGTGACCGGGTAGCGGCGCTCCAGCCGGGTCAGCAGGTCGGCGGCGGGGTTGCGGCGGTTCACCTCGCCGGGCCGGTAGGTACCCAGCAGCAGGCGGTTGCCGGGCAGGTCGCCGAGGCGCTCGAACAGCGCCACGCTCTCCGAATCGGCCCAGTGCAGGTCTTCGAAGACCACGACGGCGGCGTCGGCGGCCCGCACGCACTCCAGGCCGGCGCGCAGCCGCTCGACCGGGCCGTTGGCCGGGTCGGCGATCGCGGCCTGCAGCCCGGACGCGGCGTCGGGAGAGACGCTGTCGAGCGCGTCGAGCAGCAGTTCGAAGGGCCGGCCCAGGTCGCCCGGATCGGCCTGGCCGATCAGCACCCGCTGGTTGGGCGAGACCAGCGAGATCAGCTCGTGGACGAGCCGGCTCTTGCCCACTCCCGGCTCGCCGGCGACCACGGCCACCTGCGGTTCCGTCGCGCCGAGGAGCCGGCGCAGGCGCTGCAGCTCGTCGGCGCGCCCGATCATCACGGGGCTGACTCCACTGCGTCCGGCACGCACGCGGCAAGACTACCGGCGGGGTACGACACGACCCCTCCCCGCTCGGCGGGGAGGGGTCGTGTGGCTGGCGTGCGGACGAAGGTCGGGCCGGCCCACCGGTTCCGCCACCCGGTCGGGCGGCGGGTCGGGCGGGCCGGCGGCCTGGGCGGTGCTCCCTGTCGTGGGCGCCGGCTACCGGAGGGGTGGTAGCCGGCGCCCCGAATCGTGAACCTCATACGGGCCGCCGGGTGTGCGCGCGGAAGGCGCGGCGTACCCGACCGGCCCGGTTGTGCTGCTCGGCTTCCTGGCGAAGCCTGGCCTGACGGTCGCGGACGAGTTCCCACATGACATCTGGATGCGTGTTCATGCTCTATATGCTGCTCGCCGCGGACCCCCGGCACATCGGCATCCATTGCGTATTTCCGCAGGTCAGCACCTACGTACGAAGTGACCCGGGACATACGTAGACGCCTAGGGCGTCTACGTATGTCGGCTAGGTTGCGGCCGAGGTGCGCACCATGGTGCGGATCTGGCGCAGCAGCACCGAGAGCGCGGCCAGGTCACTGGAGTCCTCCAGCTCCCCGATGGCGTTGCGGGCCCGGGTGATCGACGCCGCGTTGGACCGCTCCCACTCCAGCACCCGGGCCTCGGCGTCGTGGGTGCCGCTGGTGCCCGTCACGACCTCGCTGGTGAGCGCCGCCAGCGCCGCGTACAGGTCGTACCGCAGCGCCATCCGGGCCAGCGTCTGCCACCGGTCCTCGCGCGGCAGCGCCGAGATCCGGGAGAGCAGGTCGTCGACGCGGAACCGCTCGGAAATGACGAAGTAGACCTTGGCCACGTCCTCGATCGGCTGCCCGGTGTTGTGGGCCACCTCCACGACGTCGAGCAGCCCGAACCCGTACATGAGCCGGGTGGCCCACTCGGCCAGCTCGCCCGGCAGCCCGGCGGCGGCCATCTCGCCGGCGTGCCGGTGCAGCGAGTCGCGCTCGTTGCCCCGGATCAGCGAGTCGAGCCGCGGCAGCAGCTCCGCGAGGCCGGGGCGCAGCCGCTCGATCTCGCCGGGCACGTCGATCGGCGAGCGCCGGTTGGACACCAGCCAGCGCACGGAGCGGTCGAGCAGGCGCCGGGCCTCCAGGTAGACGAGCGTCTGCGCCGACGTGGGCACCTTGTTGTCCAGCGCCTCGGTGGCCGCCCACAGCTCGCGCAGGCCGTAGATGTCGCGCACCACGATGTAGGCGCGCAGCACGTCGGTCCAGCTGGCGCCCGTCTCGTCGGTGGCGCGGTAGAAGAACGACGTGCCGCTCCGGTTGACCGCCTCGTTGACCAGCACCGTGGTGACGATCTCGCGGCGCAGCGGGTGCTCGGCCATCCGGTCGGCGTACCGCTCGCGCAGCGGCGTCGGGAAGTAGTTGCGCAGGACGTCGGCGGTCCATGGCTCGTCGGGCACCTCGGAGTCGAGGATCTCCCGCTCCAGCACGATCTTGACGTAGGCCAGCAGCACCGAGAACTCCGGCGTGGTCAGGCCACGGCCGAGGTCACCGCGCGCCGCCAGCTCCTCGTCGCTGGGCAGGTCTTCCAGCTCCCGGTCCAGCGCGCCGCGCCGCTCCAGCTCGGAGATCAGCCGACGGTGCACGGGCAGCAGGGAGTGGGCCTGCGCCCCGGCGTTGCCCAGCGCCACCGCCTGGTCGTAGTTGTCCCGCAGGACGAGCGCGCCGACCTCGTCGGTCATCGTCGCGAGCAGGTCGTTGCGTTCGGCCTCGCCGAGCTCGCCGGCCGCGACCGCGCGGGCGAGCAGGATCTTGATGTTGACCTCGTGGTCGGAGCAGTCGACGCCGGCCGAGTTGTCGATGAAGTCGGTGGCGACCTGGCCGCCGGTGTGCTCCCGACCGCCGACCTGGGCGTACTCGATGCGGCCGAGCTGGGTGGCGCCCAGGTTGCCGCCCTCACCGATCACGTTGGCCCGCATCTCCCTGCCGTTGATCCGGATGGCGTCGTTGGCCTTGTCGCCGACGTCGCTGTTCGCCTCGCTCGTGGCCTTGACGTAGGTGCCGATGCCGCCGTTCCAGAACAGGTCGACGGGCGCCTTGAGGATCGCCTTCATCAGCTCGGCCGGCGTCAACGCCTCGACGGTGTCCGGCAGGCCCAGCGCGGCCCGCGCCTCGGGCGACACCGGCACCGACTTCAGCGTCCGCGCGAAGACCCCGCCGCCGGCGGAGATGAGGCTCTGATCGTAATCGGCCCACGACGAGCGCGGCAGGTCGAACAGGCGGCGGCGCTCGGCGTAACTGGTGGCGGCGTCGGGCGTGGGGTCGACGAAGATGTGGCGGTGGTCGAACGCGGCCACCAGCCTGATGTGTTCGCTGAGCAGCATGCCGTTGCCGAACACGTCGCCGGACATGTCGCCGACGCCGACGACGGTGAACTCCTGCGACTGGGTGTCGCAGCCCAGGTCGCGGAACCGCTTCTTGACCAGCTCCCAGGCGCCCCTGGCGGTGATGCCCATCTTCTTGTGGTCGTAGCCGGCCGACCCGCCGGAGGCGAACGCGTCACCCATCCAGAACCCGTTCTTGACCGAGATCTCGTTGGCGGTGTCCGAGAACGTCGCCGTGCCCTTGTCCGCCGCGACCACCAGGTACGGGTCGTCGGGGTCGTGGCGCACGACGTCGACAGGCGGGATCACCGTGCCGTTGACCAGGTTGTCGGTGACGTCGAGCAGCGCGGATATGAACAGCTTGTAGCAGGCGACGCCCTCGGCGGCCAGCGCCTCCCGGTCGGCCGGCGCCCGCTTGAGCACGAAGCCGCCCTTCGCGCCGGTCGGCACGATCACCGCGTTCTTGACCATCTGCGCCTTGACCAGGCCGAGGATCTCGGTGCGGAAGTCCTCCCGGCGGTCGCTCCAGCGCAGGCCGCCCCGGGCCACCGACCCGAACCGCAGGTGGACGCCCTCGAACCGGGGCGAGTATACGAAGATCTCGAACTTCGGCCGCGGCGCCGGCAGCTCCGGGATCGCCTGCGGGTCGAGCTTGAACGCGACGTAGGACTTCGGCCGGCCCATGTCGCGCTGGAAGAAGCTGGTGCGCAGCGTCGAGGTGATCAGCGTCAGGTACGAGCGGACGATGCGGTCCTGGTCCAGGCTCTGCACGTTGTCCAGCTGACGGTGCAGTGCGGCGACCAGTTCCTTCGCCTGGATCTCGCGGTCTTCACCGGTGAGCCGCAGCCGCGGGTCGAACCGGGTCTCGAACAGGGCCACCAGCAGCGCGGCGATGCCCGGGTAGGCGAGCAGCGTCGACTCCATGTAGTCCTGCGAGAAGATCGTGCCGGCCTGCCGCAGGTACTTGGCGTACGCGCGGAGCACCACCACCTGCCGCCAGGTGAGGCCGGCGGTGAGCACGAGCGCGTTGAACCCGTCGACCTCGGCCTCGCCGCGCCACGCCGCCGAGAAGGCGTTCTCCACCTGGGCCCGCACCTCGGCGACCTCGCGCGAGCCGGGCGGCAGGGTCAGCCCGAAGTCGTACATGTAGACGGTGCCCTCGGTGCGCTTGACCTCGTACGGCCGCTCGTCGGTGGCCGAGACCCCGAGCGAGTGCAGCACCGGCAGCACCGCCGAGAGCAGCATCGGCTCGCCGTCGCGGTAGACCTTGAAGCGCACGTTCTCGTCGTCACGGCGCTTGCGGTACAGGTGCATCACCAGCTCGCCGGGCTCGTCGAGCAGTTCGAGCTTCGCGACGTCCTTGACCGCCTCGCCCGGGTCGTGCTCGTCCTTGTACGCCTCCGGCAGGGCGTACGCGTAGCGCAGGTACAGCTCCTTGGCCGCGCCCTCGCCGCCCATCTTGTTCTCCAGCACCAGCCGGAAGTCGTCTTCCCAGAGCCGGGTCGCCGCGGCGAGCCGCTCGGTGAGCACGTCGACGTCGAGCTGGCCGGGCGGGTTTGCCGGATCGGTACGAACGATGAAGTGGACCCGTGCAAGGGGGGACTCGGTCACCCGCGTCGTGTAGTCGACGCCCACTCCGTTCAGCTCCCGTAGGAGGATGTCCTGCATCTTCAGTCGGCTGACCGTGGTGAACTTGTCCCGCGGCAGGTACACCAGGCACGAGATGAACCGGCCGTACGCGTCGCGGCGCAGGAACACCCGCAGCTGACGGCGGCCGGCGAGGCGCAGCACGCCGATCACCGAGCGGTACAGCTCGTCGGTGGCGATCTGGAACAGCTCGTCGCGCGGGTAGGTCTCCAGGATCTCCATCAGGTCCTTGCCGGAGTGGCTGCGCGGGCTGAGGCCGGAGCGGTCCAGCACCTCGGCGACCTTGCGGCGCACCACCGGCAGCTCCCGCACGCTGGTGCGGTACGCGGCGGAGGAGAACAGGCCGAGGAACCGGCGCTCGCCGATCACCTCGCCGGCCGGATCGAACACCTTGAAGCCGATGTAGTCCAGGTACGCGGCCCGGTGCACGGTGGCCCGCGAGTTGGCCTTGGTGATGATCAGCAGCCGCTTCTCCAGCGCCTTCGCGTACGCCTCCGGGCTCATGCTGCTGAGGACCCGGCCGTGCGGCTGGTCGCCGCGCAGGATGCCCAGGCCGGTGCCGAGCTGCGCCTCCAGCAGGAGCTCGCCCTCGGCGTTTCGGCCCAGCCGGTACTCGCGGTAGCCGAGGAAGGTGAAGTGGCCGTCGACGAGCCAGCGCAGCAGCTCGATGGAGTCGGTGATGTCCTTGTCGGGCACGGGGAGCTGGGCGCTGGCCAGCTCGTCGGCGAGGCCGAGGGCCTGCTGGCGCATCTTCGGCCAGTCCTCGACGGTTTCCCGCACGTCGGTGAGCACCCGCACGAGGTCGTTGTGCAGGGCGAGGCGGTCGTCGGCGGAGCGGATCGGGTCGACCTCGATGCGCATCCAGCTCTCGACGAGCTGGTTGCCCTCGGCCTGCTCCGGTTCGCGGTCCAGGTGGATCTCCCGCAGCTTGCCCAGCGCCTCCCGGGAGACGACGAACAGCGGGTGCACCAGCAGGTGCGTGTCCAGGGTGCGGGCCGTCAGCGCGGCGGTCACCGAGTCGACGAGGAACGGCATGTCGTCGGTGACGATCTCGATCGCCGTGTGGCTCTGGTCGGGGGCCAGCGCGACGCGCATCTTCAGCTCGCCCTGGACCCGCTGGCCGGCCAGCTCACGGTGCGAGATCGTTGCGGCGAGCAGCGTCGGCGCGGACCGGCCGGCCATCTCCTCGTGCGGAACGAGGCGCCAGTACTGGGCGACCAGCTCGCACAGCTGCGGATCGGTGTCGATCTGCTTCGCGGCGAGCGTCACGCATTCGGCCACCAACTGGTCCGCGTTGGGCACGGGAGCGTCGGAGTCGACATCGTCGTCGTACGCGTCCGCCGCCGCATCCTCCCTCTGGCCCGCGCTCTGCATGGCACACACACTCCCCTCGCCCCACGACGCTGTGGGCTGCATCCACTGCCCAGACTAGGGCGTCGGGTACCTGCCTCACACGTAACCGAACGGCCTCGACCATTGCTACGTATCGGACAATGACCGGAACACGGGGAGGAAGATCGATGCGGTTCACGAGGCTGATCGCCGCTGCGTGCGTCCTCGCGATGCTCGGCGCGACCACCGCCGCCTGCGGCGAGGAAGATCAGGTCAAGAAGGCGCTGCGATCGTTCCTGGGCGCGTGGTCGGCGGGGGCACTGGGCGGCAAGAAGCTGCTCGACGCGGGCGGCGTCGCGTTGGCCGGCGACACGGCCCAGGCAGAATTGACGAAACTTGAAGGTGATCTAGCCGGCCGGCGCCCGAAGGTCGCCGCCACCGGAAAGATCAAGATCAAGGGATCCGACGCGACGAGCGCCGCGACCGTCGAGTGGCCGATCACCGACGCGGCGACCTGGAAGTACCAGACCACCGTGCGGCTGGCCAAGAAGAAGGACGGCTGGCTGCCGGTGTTCTCGGCGCAGACCGTCGTGCCGACGCTGGCCACCGGCGAGGTCCTGAAGCGGACCGATACGCCCCCGGAGCGCTCCGGCATGCTCGACGCGGCCGGTCAGCCCATGGTGCAGAACCTGCCGGTGGTGATCGTGGGCGTGGAGCCGGCCCGCATCACCGACCAGGCCATCCTGCTCAACGGGCTGAAGGCGATCTTCGCCGAGCTGCACGTCGACGTCGACGTCGCCGGGATTCCGGCCCGGGTGAAGTCGGCGGCGAGCCCGACCGCGTTCATCGAGGTCGTGACGCTGCGCCGGACCGACTACGACAAGGTTCGCCGCGAACTGCAGGGGCTGCCGGGCACCATCTTCAAGGAGGCCACCCAGCCGCTCGGGCCGACCTCGACGTTCGCCCGCGGGCTCATCGGCCAGGTCGGACCGGTGACCAAGGAGATCCTCGACAAGAACCCGGGCAAGTACAAGGCGGGCGACCAGATCGGACTCACCGGCCTGCAGGCACGCTACGAGGACCGGCTGCGCGGCTCGCCCGGCGTTGTAGTCAAGGCGGGTGCCAAGGTCGTGTTCGAGGCACCGCCGGCCCTCGGGCCACCGCTGAAGACGTCGATCGACCCGGCGACGCAGAACGCGGCCGACGGCGCACTGGCCGGCGACACCCGGCGCTCGGCGATCGTGGCGATCCGGATCAGTGACGGGGCTCTGCTCGCCGTCGCCAACGGGCCCAACGGCTCCCGGCTGAATCTGGCCTTCACCGCGCAGGTGCCGCCCGGCTCGACGTTCAAGATGGTCAGCACGTACGGGCTGCTCGACAACGGGTCCGTCGGGCTGGACACCCCGATCGACTGTCCGGCGACGACGCAGGTCGAGGAGCGTGTGTTCAAGAACGCCGACGGGCTCGGCGCGCTCGGCCGGGTGCCGTTCCGGCAGGCGTTCGCGAAGTCGTGCAACACGGCGTTCGTCGCGCTGGCACCGAAGCTGGGCGCGGACGGGCTGGCCAAGGCCGGCACGGCGCTGGGCCTGGGGATCCCCTGGGACGTCGGGCTCGACGCGTTCTCCGGCAAGGTGTCCACCGGTGGCTCGGCCACCGAGCAGGCCTCGGCCGCGTTCGGCCAGGGCACCACCGTGGTCTCCCCGGTGGCGATGGCGGCCGCCGCGGCGGCCGTGGCCCGCGGCCGGTGGAAGCAGCCGGTGCTGATCACCGACCCGGCGCCCGCGAAGCCGGCGGCCGACGGCCCGCCGCTGAAGCCGGCGGCGGTCGAGGCGCTGCGCACGATGATGCGCGAAGTGGTCACCTCGGGGAGCGCCGTGGCGCTGAAGGGCCTCGGTGGCGCACCGTTGCACGGGAAGACGGGCACCGCCGAGTTCGACAGCGCCGACCCGACGAAGACGCACGCCTGGTTCATCGGGTGGAAGGGCGACGTCGCGTTCGCGGTGTTCGTCGAGAACGGTGGCGGCGGCAGCGCGACGGCGGTGCCGATCGCCGGGAAGTTCCTGCAGACTCTGGGAGTGTGATGGTGGTTGCCGCTGATCAGCCGTGGACGGAGATTCCGGGTGTGCGGATCCTGGGCGCGGTGATCGGCGCCTTTCTCCTGCTGGCGGCGATCAGGGCGATGTTCCGAGGGCGTAGGTGACGCGCAGCCGCCTGATTGCCGCGCTTGCCGCGGTGGTGGTTCTGCTGCTGCTCGCTGGGCTCGGCGCGGTCGGCTACTGGCGCGGCCGGTTCTTCGACCCGACGATCGACGACGCCGCCTCCGTCGATGTCGACGTCGAGGAGGTGGTCACCGGCCTGCAGTCGCCGTGGGGCCTGGCGTTCCGGGCGGACGGGTCGGCGCTGGTCTCCGAGCGCGACACCGGCCGGATCCTGGCGATCCGCGACGGCACGGCGACTGAGGTGGCCCGGATCCCCGAGTCGCGGCTGCGCGGCGAGGGCGGGCTGCTCGGGATCGCGCTCGCCCCGGCCGGGGACTGGCTGTACGTGTACTACACCACGGAGCAGGACAACCGGATCGTCCGGATGCGGGTCGGGTCGAGCGCGCAGGAGATCCTGGTGACCGGCATCCCGGCGGCGGCCATCCACAACGGGGGCCGGCTCGCGTTCGGCCCGGACGGCTACCTGTACGCCGGCACCGGCGACGCCGACCAGAAGGGCCGCTCGCAGAACCGCGACTCGCTCGGCGGGAAGATCCTACGGATGACCCCAGACGGCAAGCCGGCGCCCGGCAACCCGTTCGGGACGCTCGTGTGGAGCTACGGGCACCGCAACGTGCAGGGCTTCGCCTGGGCAGCGGACGGAACGATGTACGCGTCCGAGTTCGGCCAGAACCGCTACGACGAGCTGAACCGCGTCGAGCCCGGCCGCAACTACGGCTGGCCGGAGGTGGAGGGCGACAGCGACGACTCCCGATTCGTGCGGCCGCTGGCCACCTGGACGACCGCGGATGCGTCGCCGAGCGGGGTCGCGGTGTTCGAGGACCGTGTCTACGTCGCCTGCCTGCGGGGCCGCAAGCTGTACCGGGTGACGCCGGACGGGTCGTCGGCCGAGCGCCTGCTGGACGGCGAGTACGGGCGGCTGCGGACGGTGGCGGCGGCGCCCGACGGCTCCCTCTGGGTGATCACGTCCAACACCGACGGCCGCGCCGACCCGAAGAAGGGCGACGACCGGATCCTCCGCCTCCACCCCTGACCCCAAGATCGCGTTGATCTTGCAGTTGTGGTGCCAGGTTTCGTCGTGATTTGGCCACCTTTGGGAGGCACCACAACTGCAAGATCGTTGCGAGGGAGGGAGGTCAGCCGGGGGTGGGGGCCTCGTCGGGGGCCGGGCGGCGGCGCAGCTTGCCGGGGCCGTGGTCGACCACGGGGACCAGCCGCGCCGGCGCAGCGTCCGCCCCGTCGTCGTCCGCCGGCTTGGGCGCCTTCGGCGGCTCGTCGTCGGCCTGGGCCGCCCGCCGGGCCTGTGCGGGAACGGCCGGTGCCGGGTCGGCGACGCTCGACCCGGCCGCCGGTTCTCCCGTCGGCTCGTCCTCGGCCGGGCGGCGCGGTGCCGGCGCCTTCGCGCGGCGCCCAGCAGCCGCCGGCGCGTCGGCCGTGGCCGCCCGAACCGGCGCCAGCCCCGCGACCAGCATGTCGACGAGCTCGGCCGCGTGGACTCCGTCCGGGTCGTAGTCCGGGTCGAACACCGTCACCTCGACGCCGAGGCAGCGCGTGCTGCCCACCAGGCCGGCGAGCAGCAGCTCCAGCTCGGTGTAGGCGATGCCGCCCGGGTCCGGGGCGTCGACGGCCGGCATCACGGCCGGGTCCAGCACGTCGACGTCGATGTGCACCCAGTAGCCGTCGCAGTCCTGAAGGACCTGGCGGGCCCACTGCGCCGAACGGGCCGCCCCGTCGGAGCGCAGCTCGGGCACGGCCCGGTGCGCGATGCCGGCGGCCTGCAGCTCGATGCGGTACTCGTCCTGCGGACGGATCCCGAGCACCGCCACGTCGACGTCGCGGAAGTACGGCCGGCGCCCCTCCAGACCCGTCAGGTCGGGCTGGCCGCGGCCGGTGACCAGCGCCAGGTCCTCGCCCGCCGCGGCACCGACGTACGAGGCGTTGCCCGGGTGCCGGAAGTCCGAGTGCCCGTCGACGAACACCAGGCCATACCGGCCGGAAAGGCGCCCGACGGCCACCGCGGCCCCCAGCAGCACCGAGCAGTCGCCGCCGAGGATCAGCGGGAACTCGCCCGAACCCAGGATCGTCTCGATGCGGTCGGCCAGCAGGATCGAGTACCGGGCGATCTCGGCGGCGTGGGCCACCCCGTCGCCGGGGCGCCAGTCGCCGGGGTCGTAGCGCGGCGGGGTGAGGCAGCCGGCGTCGCGGGCCTGCAGCCGGGCGAGCAGCCGGTGGTCGCGCAGCGCGCCGGGCGCCTTGTAGCAGCCCGGCACCGACGTGGCGGTGGGCGGGCGCAGGCCGAGGTTGCTCGGCGCGTCGAGGAGGGCGATGCGGCGCATCTCAGCGGGCCCGCAGCGAGAGCATCATCGACGCCTAGAACAGCGCGCTGGCCAGGGCGCGCCGGGCCGTGGCCACGGCCGGGTCGTCGGGCCCGGCGACGGTGAACAGCGACACCAGGTGCTTGCGGGCGGCGTCCCGGTCGTCGCCGGTGGTGCGGCGCACCAGGTCGACGAGCCGCTTGTACGCCGCCTCGGCCTGGCCGCTGAGCACCTCCACGTCGGCGGCGAGCGTCTGGGCGGCGACGTCGTCGGGCGCCTTGGCGGCCGCGGCGAGCACCTGCCGCGGGTCGACGCCCTCCACCCGGCGCATCAGCCCGACCTGGGCCAGCCCCGCCTCGGCGGCCGGCTCGTTCGGCGTCTCGTTCAGGATCTTCTTGAACGCCTGCTCGGCCGCGTCGAGGTCGCCGACCATCAGCGCGTCGTCGGCCGCGGTGAACCGGCTGTCCTCGGCCGGCTCGACCTGGACACCGCCGGCCTTGAGCACCGCGTCGATGAACTGGCGCACCTGGGCCTCCGGCAGCACGCCGGTGAAGCCCTCCATCAGCTGACCGCCGACGGCCACCATCACCATCGGGATCCCCTGGACACGCAGCGCCTGGGCGATCCGCGGGTTCGCGTCGACGTCGATCTTCGCCAGCACCCACGAGCCGCCGCCCTCGGCGGCGAGCTTCTCCAGCACCGGCGAGAGCTGCTTGCACGGCTGGCACCAGTCGGCCCACAGGTCGATGACCACGGGCGTGCGGAGCGAGCGTTCGAGCACCTCGGACTGGAACGTCGCCTCGCTGACGTCGATGACCGTCACGCCGCCGCCGGCGGCGGCCGGGACGCCCGGACCACCCTGCCCGACGCCGTTCCCGGCGCCGGCCGGCTGGGGCGGCGGCGCGGCGGGACGGAGGGCGCCGAGATCCACGGCACCACGCGTGAAGATGGACGAAGCAGCAGAACGCGGATCCATGGTTACTAAGTCTTGCACGGCGCGGGCCGCCTCCGGAGCGGCCGTCGCCCGTCAGAACCGCGCCGGCTCGCGGTACACCCCCCATTCGGCGCGCAGCGCGTCGCAGATCTCGCCCAGCGTCGCCTCGGCCCGGGCGGCGTCGAGCATCGCGGGCACCATGTTCCCCGTCCCGCGGGCCGCCTCGACCATCGCGGCGAGCGACGCGCGGACGGCGCCCTCGTCGCGCGCGGCCCGGCGCGCGGTCAGGACCCGCTTCTGCTCGATCTCGACCTCGTGCGAAATGCGGAGAATCTCCAGGTCCTTGGCCATCGTTCCGGTGTGGCAGTTCACCCCGACGATCTTCTTGTCGCCCTTCTCCAGCGCCTGCTGGTAGGTGAACGCGCTGTCGGCGATCTCGGCCATGAACCAGCCGTCTTCGATGCCGCGCAGCAGGCCGGCCGTGACCGTGCCGTCGCCGCCCATCTCGACGATGCGCGCGAAGATCCGCTCCGCCTCCTCCTCGATCCGGTCGGTGAGCGCCTCGACGTACCAGGAGCCGCCGAGCGGGTCGGCGACGTTGACCACGCCGGTCTCCTCCATCAGCACCTGCTGGGTGCGCAGGGCGATCTCGGCGGCCTCGTCGGTGGGCAGCGCCAGCGTCTCGTCGAGGGCGTTGGTGTGCAGGGAGTTGGTGCCGCCGAGCACCGCCGAGAGCGCCTCGACCGCGGTGCGCACCACGTTGTTGACCGGCTGCTGCGCCGTCAGCGAGACCCCGGCCGTCTGGGTGTGGAACTTCATCCAGAGCGCCTTCTCACTGCTGGCGCCGTACTTCTCGCGCATCCAGCGGGCCCAGATGCGGCGGGCCGCCCGGAACTTGGCGATCTCCTCGAAGAAGTCGATGTGCGCGTCGAAGAAGAAGGACAGGCCGGGGGTGAAGCGGTTGACGTCGAGGCCCCGTTGCAGGCCCAGTTCCACGTACCCGAAGCCGTCGGCCAGCGTGAACGCCAGTTCCTGCGCGGCGGTCGAGCCGGCCTCGCGGATGTGGTAGCCCGACACCGAGAGCGGCTTGTACTTCGGAATCTCGGTGTAGCAGTACTCCATCAGATCGCCGATGAGGCGCAGGTGCGGCTCCGGCGGGAACAGCCACTCCTTCTGGGCGATGTACTCCTTGAAGATGTCGGTCTGCAGCGTGCCGTCCAGGCCGTGGATGTCGGCGCCCTGCCGCTCGGCGGCCACCAGGTACATGCAGAAGATCGGCACGGCGGGGCCCGAGATCGTCATGGACGTCGTGGTGTCGGCCAGCGGGATGCCGTCGAAGAGGATGTCCATGTCGGCGGCCGAGTCGATCGCGACGCCGCAGTGCCCCACCTCGCCGAGGGACAGCCTGTCGTCGGAGTCGCGGCCCATCAGCGTCGGCATGTCGAAGGCGACGCTCAGACCGCCGCCACCGCCGCCGAGGATCTGCTTGAAGCGGGCGTTGGTCTGGTGGGCGTTCCCGAATCCGGAGAACTGCCGGATCGTCCAGGTGCGGCCGCGGTAGCCGGTGGCGTACAGGCCACGGGTGAACGGATACTCACCGGGCCAGCCGATGCGCTCGAAGCCGGGGTACGCGTCGCCCTGCGGCGGCCCGTACACCGGCTCGACCTCCATGCCGGAGAGGGTCGTGAAGTCGGCGGCCCGCTTGCGGGCCTCGTCGTACCGGCGCTGCCAACGCTGGCGGCCTTCATCCATGGCTAGAAGGATAGGCGCCAACCTGAACGATCGCTAAGGCTGTTACTCGACAGCCGGCTCGGATTCTTCGAGGTGGATGTCGTCGATGACGATGTCGACGGCCGTCACGTCGAGCCCGAACAGGTTCTCCAGGGCGCTGATCACCTTCGTGCGCACCTTCTCCGTCACCGAGTGGACGGCGAAGCCGTACTCGATCACCAGGTGGATCTCGATGGTGGCGGCCTTGCCGTCGAGGGTGATCGCGATCGGCTTCTCGCCGTCGGCCGGCGCGGTGGTTCCACTCGCGAACTCGTGCACCCCCGGCACCTCGCGCACCGCAAGCGTCGCGATCTTCTCGATGACCGGGGTGGGCACCGTCGTCGTGCCGCGCTCGGCGGTGCTGCGCAGCCGGTCGACGACCTGCACGGCGACCCGTCCGGAGGAGGCGGCGCCCGCGGCGGGCGCGGGCGAGGTCGGCGCCGCCGGTTCCGGGGCGGTCTCGGCGGGCTCGGGCTCGTCGGCGGCGGGCTCCGGCGCCACGGCGGGCGGCTTGTCCAGGGTGATCGCGGCTGTCGGCGGCTGTTCGGCGGGCTGCACCACCAGCGGCGGCGCGTGCCCGGCGGACGGGTCGACGTCGTACGACGCGACGGCCGGCGCGTGGTCGTCGTCGGTGTCGGGTTCGGTTGCCGGCATGGGCATCGGCATCGGCTGCGGCGGGACGCCGCCCGCGTAGCCGTACTGCGGAGCGTTGTATCCCACGTTGCTCATAGCCGCCTCCCCTGTCGCGCCCGGTCCGGCCCCCAGGCGAGCGTATCGGCGCCGTCAACGGCGCCGATACCCCGCGATCTTGGAAATTTGGGGCTCGTTCTGGCGAAGCCCTGGGTAGGGCTACTCGATTCCCTTCAACAGGTCGTCGGCCGCGGCGTACGGGTCCAACTCACCGGCAGCCACGCGCGCGGCCAGCGCGGCCAGCGCGGCGCCGCCGCGCAGCGTTCCCATCCGCTCGCGCAGGACGCCCAGCGCGATCGCCTCGACCTCGGCGGCGGCCCGCCGCTCCCGGCGGGCGCGCAGTTCGCCGTGCTCCTCCATCCAGCGGCGGTGCTTCTCGATCGCCGCCACCACGTCGTCGAGCCCCTCGCCCCGCACGGCGACGGCGCGGATCACCTGCGGCCGCCACTCCCCCGCCTTCCGCTCGGCGAGGCCGATCATGCCCTGGATGTCGCGGTAGGTGTTGTCGGCGCCGTCGCGGTCGGCCTTGTTGACGACGAAGACGTCGGCGATCTCGAGGATGCCCGCCTTCACGGCCTGCACGGCGTCGCCCATACCCGGCGCCAGCAACACGAGCGTGGTGTCGGCCAGCGACGCCACCTCGACCTCGGCCTGGCCGACACCGACCGTCTCCACCAGCACGACGTCGCAGCCGGCGCCCTCGAGCACCCGCACGGCCTGCGGGGTCGCGGCGGACAGGCCGCCGAGGTGGCCGCGGCTGGACATCGACCGGATGTAGACGCCCGGATCGGTGGCGTGGTCCTGCATCCGCACCCGGTCGCCGAGGATGGCCCCGCCGGTGAACGGGCTGGACGGGTCGACGGCGAGCACGCCGACCCGCTTGCCCGCGGCCCGCAGCGCCCGCACCAGTTCGTTCGTGGTGGTCGACTTGCCGACGCCGGGCGAGCCGGTCAGCCCGATCACCTGGGCCTGCCCGGTGTGCGGCGCCAGCGCCGCCGCGATGCGCGGCAGCGCCGGGTCGCCGTCTTCAACCAGGCTGACCAGCCTGGCCACGGCCCGCGGGTCACCGTCGCGGGCGCGGCTCAGGAGTTCCGCGACGTCGTGCGAACGCCTCACGTCGAGGAAGGTACCCGCAGCAGCAGCGCGTCACCCTGACCGCCACCGCCGCACAGGGCCGCCGCGCCCAGCCCGCCGCCGCGCCGGCGCAGCTCCAGCGCCAGCGTCAGGGCCAGCCGCGCGCCCGACATGCCGATCGGGTGGCCGAGAGCGATCGCGCCGCCGTTGACGTTGACGACGTCGGCGCCGACGCCGAGTTCCGCCATCGACTGCAGCCCCACCGCCGCGAACGCCTCGTTGATCTCGACGAGGTCGAGGTCGGCGACGGTGCGGCCGGCCTTCTTCAGCGCGTGCGTGATCGCGTTGGACGGCTGGGTGTGCAGCGAGTTGTCCGGCCCGGCGACGTTGCCGTGCGCGCCGATCTCCGCCAGCCACGGCAGGCCCAGCTCCTCGGCCTTCGCCTTCGACATCACGACGACCGCGCACGCGCCGTCGGAGATCGGCGACGACGTCGCGGCGGTGATCGTGCCGTCCTTCGTGAACGCCGGGCGCAGCTTGGCCAGCGACTCGGCCGTCGTCTCCGGGCGGATCTGCTCGTCGTCGGTCACCACGATCGGCTCGCCGCGCCGTTGCGGGATCTCCACCGGGACGATCTCCTCGGCGAAGTGCCCGTTCTTCTGGGCGGCGGCCGCGCGCTGGTGGCTGCGCGCCCCGAACTCGTCCTGCGCCTCCCGGGTGATGCCGTAGCGGCCGTTGAACCCCTCGGTGGACTCGCCCATCGAGCAGCAGTCCCAGGCGTCGGTGAGCCCGTCGAGCGCCATGTGGTCCTTGACCGTCACGTCGCCGTACTTGTAGCCGACGCGCTGGCCCATCAGCAGGTGCGGCGCGTTCGTCATCGACTCCATGCCCCCGGCGACGACGATCTCGAACTCGCCGGCGCGGATCAGCTGGTCGGCGAGCGCGATCGCGTCGAGGCCGGACAGGCACACCTTGTTGATCGTGAGCGCCGGCGTGGTCATCGGAATCCCGGCGCCGGCGGCGGCCTGGCGGGCCGGGATCTGCCCGGCGCCGGCCTGCAGCACCTGGCCCATGATCACGTACTGGACCTGCTCGGGCCGCACCCCGGAGCGCTCCAGCGCGGCCCGGATCGCGACCTCGCCGAGCTTGGTGGCGGGAAGGTCCTTCAGCGCGCCGAGCAGCCGGCCCATCGGGGTGCGGGCGCCGTGGACGATGACCGAACTCATGGGTAACCCCCGGGACGACAAACTGAACGACGGTTAGGTAAGACTATCGCCATGAGCGCGAACGACCTGCCGGGTGTGCTGCGCATCGACCACGTCGGCGTCGCCGTGCCGGACCTCGACGAAGCGATCGCCTTCTACACCCGGACCTTCGGCTTGACCTGCGTGCACACCGAGGTCAACGAGGAGCAGGGCGTGCGCGAGGCGATGCTCGCGGCGGGCGACGGCAGCACCCGCCTCCAGCTGCTCGCGCCGCTCACCCCCGAGTCGACGATCGCCAAGTTCCTGTCCCGCAGCGGGCCCGGCCTGCAGCAGCTCGCGTACACGGTCGCCGACGTCGAGGCCGCCGCAGACGCGATCCGGGCCCGCGGCCTGCGCGTGCTCTACGACGAGCCGCGCCGCGGCACCGCCGGCTCGCGCGTCAACTTCGTGCATCCGAAGGATTGCGGCGGGGTGCTGGTGGAGTTGGTCGAGCCCGCCGGGTGAGGTTTCTCATTGCGGCCGGTAGCTACCCGCCGGTAACATCGCGCGATGCAGGACATCGCCGCCGCCATCGAAGCGTCCGACTCTGCGGCCGTCGCCGGTCTTCCCATTCCCGAGAGCTACCGCGGGGTCGTCGTGCGCGCCGAGGAGACGGGCATGTTCGACGGCCTCGCGGCCGAGGACAAGGATCCGCGCAAGGCGCTGCACGTCCAGGAGGTGCCGACGCCCGAGGTCGGCCCGGGTGAGGCCCTGATCGCGGTGATGGCCAGCGCGATCAACTACAACACCGTCTGGACGTCGATCTTCGAGCCGATGTCGACGTTCGGCTTCCTGCGCCGCTACGGCAAGATGTCCCCGCTCGCCAAGCGCCACGACCTGCCGTACCACGTGGTCGGCTCGGACGCGGCCGGGGTGGTGCTGCGCGTCGGCGCCGGCGTCACCAAGTGGAAGCCCGGCGACGAGATCGTCGCGCACTGCCTGAGCGTCGAGCTCGAAGACGCCGAGGGCCACGACGACACGATGCTCGACCCCCAGCAGCGCATCTGGGGGTTCGAGACGAACTTCGGCGGCCTGGCCGATCTGGCCCTGGTCAAGGCGAACCAGCTGATGCCCAAGCCCGGGCACCTCACCTGGGAGGAGGCGGCGAGCCCAGGGTTGGTGAACTCCACCGCGTACCGGCAGCTCGTCTCGCACCACGGCGCCCAGATGAAGCAGGGCGACACCGTCCTCATCTGGGGTGCGTCGGGTGGGCTCGGCTCCTACGCGACGCAGTTCGCGGTGAACGGCGGTGCCCAGCCCGTCTGCGTGGTGTCCAGTCCGGAGAAGGCCGAGCTGTGCCGGCGGATGGGCGCCGAACTCGTGATCGACAGGGCGGCGGAGGGCTTCCGGTTCTGGAAGGACGAGCAGACCCAGGACCCCAACGAGTGGAAGCGGTTCGGCGCCCGGGTGCGGGAGCTGACCGGCGGCGACGACCCGGACATCGTGTTCGAGCACCCCGGACGGGAGACCTTCGGCGTCAGCGTCTTCGTCGCCAAGCGCGGCGGGACGGTGGTGACGTGCGCGTCGACGTCCGGCTTCGTACACCAGTACGACAACCGCTACCTGTGGATGCACCTCAAGCGGATCATCGGCAGCCACTTCGCGAACTACCGGGAGGCCTGGGAGGCCAACCGGCTGGTCGTCCGCGGGAAGATCCACCCGACGGTGTCGAAGGTGTACCCGTTGGAGCAGACCGGGCAGGCGGCGTACGAGGTGCACCGCAACGCGCATCAGGGCAAGGTCGGCGTGCTGTGCCTGGCGCCGGCCGAGGGCCTCGGCGTCCGGAATGGCGAACTGCGCGAAAAGCACGTTACGGAGATCAACAGATTCCGGGACGCGTAGGGCCATAGCAGGTCCGGATGCCGCCGTGATCCAAGATCACAAAATCACATGCATTTGGTGGCCGAACGTCATCCGTACGGCCTTGCGGTGGCGGGGGGAGGTTCTGGAAGTATGAGCGGATGCCCCAGCCGCAGCAGCAGTCCAATCTTGCGTTCTTCGACGGCGCCAGTGGTGCCGCTGAATTCAGTGTCGTGTTGCGCGGCTACGACCGCGCCCAGGTGGACAACTTCGTCCAACAGCGCGAGGCCGCGCTCGTCCAGTCGGAGCAGGCCCGTGGCGAGGCCGAACAGCGCATGACCGACGCGCAGCGTCGGCTGCGCCAGGCCGAGCAACGCATGGCAGGGATGGAGCAGAAGCTCAGCGAGACGCACAAACAGCTCGAGGAGAACAACCGGCCGACGCTGTCGGGCCTCGGCACGCGCGTCGAGCAGATCCTGCGGCTGGCCGAGGAGCAGGCCAACGACCACCGGGGCGAGGCGAAGCGCGAGTCCGAGGGCATCACGTCCGCGGCCCGGCTGGAGGCTCGGGAGATCACCGACAAGGCCCGCGCGGAGGCCGCCGCCATGAAGGCGACCGCGGAGCGCGAGGCCAGCAACCTGCGCACCGCCGCCGAGCGCGAGGCCGCCGAGGTCCGGGTCCAGGCCCGGCGCGAGGCGGACACGCTGCGCGCCGACGCCGACCGCGAGACCAAGGCGCTGCGTGCGTCCACGTCCCACGAGGTCGCCGAGCTGAAGGCGACGATCGAG
>Ga0111538_10002208_pt1 | contig 27421 bp, 19 predicted proteins | sample SoiMethybrSBSTD1_FD_79669 | JGI IMG/M metagenome (GOLD analysis project Ga0111538, IMG submission 79669) | Bulk soil microbial communities from a Populus tree surrounding site in Tennessee, USA - Soil MetaG P. TD hybrid SBSTD1 (version 2)... | ecosystem: Environmental > Terrestrial > Soil >...
GGCCTGCCGATCGTCCGCACCTCCGTCGATCACGGCACCGCGTTCGACATTGCCGGAAAGAACATCGCCGATCCGACCAGCATGATCGAGGCAACGTTGCTTGCGGCCCGCCTTCGCCAAGGCTTCGGCGAGCCAGGCCTGTCCGTGTCGCGGCGATGAATCACCGTTTTGCGGGGGAACTCGTTCCCGCGCACATTCGCGACATCGACCTGCCGCCGTTCGATCCACTGAACCTGCGCGGTGCCGAGTTGCGCGCCGCCGGTCATCATGTGATCTCCCTCGGTCAGGCGCTGCCATTCTTTCCGCCGCCTCCATCCGCGATGGCAGCGGCTCGCGCCGCGCTCGACACGCCCCAGGTCAACAAGTACGCCACCGATCCTGGTCTGCCATCGCTGCGCGGTGTCCTGGCCGACCGACTTCGCACCCATCTCGGGATCGACTGCACCGGCGACGACATCCTGATTACCGCCGGCGCGAATCACGCGTTCACGCTGATGCTGACGACGCTCGTGAGTCCGGGTGACGACGTGGTGCTGCCAGCCCCGTTCTTCACGAACCACGAGATGGCGATTCGTGCGCACGGTGCCACGCCGATCGAAGCGCCAGTCGCCGATCGTGAGACGTTCGACACGACGTGGGAGGACATCGCGCCGTTCCTGACGTCGCGGACCGCGATGGTGGCACTGTGTACGCCGAGCAATCCGACGGGAGCGATATTGCGGGCGGAGGAGGGCCGTCGCATTGCCGGCGAGCTGGCGTCGCGCGGCATCGTGTTCCTCAGCGACGAAACCTACCTGGGCTTCGTCTACGACGGAGTGCATTGGAGCGCCGGTTCGGTCGACCGCTGGCGCGACAACGTTGTCGTGCTCGGTACGTGTTCGAAGTCGTTCGGGATGATGGGCTGGCGCATCGGGTACGCCGTTGCGGATCGATCGATCTGCGAGCAGGCGGTCAAGATCCAGGACGCGATGATCATCTGCGCGCCGATGATCGGCCAGATGGCGGCGGAAGCCGCCGTGCGCGACTCCTGGGAGTATGCGTCGACGTTTCACGGCGAGTTGCTCGAGAGACGAGACGTGCTCGCGCGCGGTGTCGCTGATGTGCCATCGCTGCACTGGACGCCGGCTGCCGGCGCGCTGTTCGGGCTGGTGCGGATCGACGGGTGTTATGATTCGATGGCTTTGGCGACCGAAATCCTGGAGCGAGTGCACGTGATCACCATCCCCGGCGCGGCCTTCGGCCGCAGCGGCGAGGGCTTCCTGCGCATGTCCTTCGGCGCCGCCAGCGTGAGCGATCTCGAAGAAGCCGTGCAACGCTTGCGCAGCTTCTTCGCGTCACGATGAGCACACTTCGCGTCGGGCGGATTGCCGGTCTCTTTGTCGTGGCGTTTGCGGTCGCGACCGCGGTTGCGGCCGCCGTTCTGTCGTTGACCCTCTCGAGCGATCCCGTACCGATTCACGTCCGCTGGAAACCAGGGATCAGCGATGCCGAGCGCGCGGAGCTCGAACGTCAGTTCGGCTTGACGCAGGGCGAGTTCAGGGAAGGAACGACCTACGCGTACGGACTCGCCAACACGTCGACGGACAACATTCGCGCACTCGTGCAGCATCCGCGCGTCGATGACACGGCGGAGCTCAATCGAATCCGCTACCGCCCGCGCTTCTCCAACGACCGACAGCGCCGCTTGATCGTCTTCTCGATTGTTGCCGGTGGGATCGTCAGCCTGATCGTGTTGGTCACGCCAGGCACATGGAAAAGATTTGGGTTGTTGAGGAGCTAACGACCCAGCTACCCAGCTACCTAGCTGGCGGCGCGCCGTGGCACGTGCCGGTACCGAAGTCACGCTCCGCGCCGTCCGTTGCGACGAAGCGCCACTTGTAATCATCCGATCCGAGCGTCAGGACGAGCACGCCCCAGGTGCCGGCGGCAACCGTTTCGCCGTACTGCGGCGACGGACGATCGAACAGCCGCGCGCCTCCGGTTCCGGCAATCAACTGTCGGATGCCGTACTGCGGGTCCGGCGCTCCGGTCGGCGTCAACAGCGGAAACGCCGCGTAAAAGTGCTCGTGGCCGTTGACGATCAGATCGACGCCGTTGCGATAGAGCACGTCCCACAGCTTCTGCATGCGCTGCGCCGCGTATATGCCCGATGAGAACAGCGGACGATGGAAGTAGGCGAGCGAACACTGCGTCGGATGCTGCTGCAGATCGCGCTGCATCCATTCGAGCTGGGCGGGGCGCATCCCCTCCGGCAGTTCGCTGTTCAACGAGAGGATGTGCCACGCACCGCGATCGTACGAGTAGTAGCCAAGCCCGCCCGGTCCCGCCGCGGCGCCGAAGTACTCGTAGTAGTACGGCGGATTCGTCTCGTAGTCGTGATTGCCGGGGCTCGGCATGAGACTCCCTTTGATGGGTCCCCATGCCGCGTTGAAGCAGTCGTACTCCCCGCGCGTGCCGCTGTCGTTCGAGTTGTCGCCGAGAGTGATGCCCGTTCCGTGCGTTTCGGCGAGGAGCCGCTCCATCAACCTCCCCGTCAGCATCGATCCTTCGAGACCGCATTGCGTGATGTCGCCGGCCCCCAGGAGCACGGCCGACGGCGAGATGACGGCCGGTGATGGAGGCGTCGGTGTTGGTGTGGGCTCCGGCGTTGGGATCGTCGCCGTGGCAACCGAAGACGGTGCCGTGGGACTCGATGTCAACGCCGACCCCCCACAGGCGCAGAAGATCACGGCGCAGCCGATTGCTGCAGCGAGCGCGAGCCACTTGGGGCGCATGAAACGCGGCGGAGCTTAACATGGTTGCTACGCTAATGTGCTGGCATTTGTGAGCACCTTCGGCGCTTGTTACGACTTTAGTTGTCTCTATTAAGACCTTTGGCCAGCTCTGCACGGCGATGCATCAGGGTCGTTTAGACTGACGACCGGAACAGGAGGCGCTCTGGAGAGACTCGATCGCGCGACGCGAATCAAGCAGCAGCTACCGGCGCCCGTCGTCGCGTTGGCGCGGCCGTTCGTCCGCGGCGTCGTCCAGGGCATCCACCGAGCTCGTCAGATCGTCAGGGTGGGTCGCCGCGGCGTGTATCACTGGCAGAAGGAGTTCTTCCTGCGGCATCGCCTCGCGCCATGGGGAGAGGCGACGTTCAACGTGCTCGCGAATGCGCGTGCGCCGCGCGACGCCTACCGGCGGCGCCTCATGGCGCGACGGTTCATCGCCGAGCATGCGAGCGTTCATCTCTCGGGCGAAACGGGGTATGTGCTCCTGGATCGCAATCACCTGCAGGGCGTCGACGAGGTCCTCCAGACATGTCGCACCCTTTTCAACGCGAAGGTCGCATCGCCGGGATCGATGGCGCGCGATGCAGACGGCAAACGTGGGTTCCTGCGCAACCTGCTCACCAACGACGATCTGCAGACTCACGCCGAGCTCGTCCGCTTTGCGCTTTCCGACCAGCTGCTCGCGGCCGCGTCCGAGTATCTCGGAACGATCCCGCATCTCAACCGGGTCGACCTGCTCTACTCCGTGCCGCGAACCGGAGACACGCTCGAAGCCAGCCAGTTGTTTCACCTCGACCCGGAAGGATTGCGTCAGGTCAAACTGTTTCTGAATGTTCACGACGTCGGCGATCCTGAGGGTCCCTTCACCTTCATCCCTTCGGATGCGAGCCGTCGGCTGATTCAGGAGATTCGCGCCCGACGTCTGCGCGACGGCGTGCCCGTCGTCGGCCGCTATACCGACGAAGAGATTGGTCAGCTCGGAGGCAGCTCGTCGATCGTCGAGGTGCGCGGCGCTGCCGGGACGGGTGTGCTCGTCGACACCTGTCGGTGTCTTCACTGCGGCAGCCGCGTGCAGCCGGGATCGTACCGGCTCTGTCTCTACATCCAGTACTGCACGTCACGCGAGCAGGGCAACGTGTTCGACATCCAGCGGTTCTCGGACGACCCGGTTCGCTACCTGGCGGTCGTCCGCAGCCGGATGTCGATGGGCGCGAGGATCGCCGCGCCCCACCAGATGTCGTGACCACCATCCACCAACCGATCTTGGAAGTTGGAAGTTCGGAGTTGGGAATCTGTACAATGCGCGGTTGATGCTTCAGCGTCTTACCCGTCCGCTCGCGTATCTCCGGCCGCGTTCGCTGGCGCGGACGCAGAGGATGGTCGACGAACTGGCAGCCGATACCCGGCACCTGCAGCAAGCGGTGCGTGCTCTCGCTGACCACGGATCGGGCAACGGCAATAGCGGACCAGCGGACATCGGCGCGCAGCTCGGAGCGATTCGCAATGACCTGACCGAGATTCGCGCGTTGCTGACGACGCTGACCGAGCAGCAGGGGCAACTGCGCGCGATCGCTGAGGCCGATGCCGCGCTCGATCATTACGAGCAGCACCTGTCGCCGATCCTCAACGAGACGCGCATCGCCGAGCATCTGAAGGGGTCGATCCAAGCGGCGACGATGCACCTCGATCCGTTCCCGCACATCGTCGTCGAGGACCTGTTTCCCGGAAAGTTCTACGATGCGCTCGTTCGCGGCATTCCGCCCGTGGAGTTGTTCGGCGGACGAGTCAACAAGCGCCAGGCGGTTGTGCCGTTCACCATGGGACCGGTGTACGGGCGGCGCGTGTGGCGATTCATGAGCCGCGTCGTTGCCGATCACATCGCCGAGATCGTGACCGCCAAGTTCCGCGAGCCGCTGTCAGCGTGGGTCGCCACGAATTGGCCCAAGCTGGCCCACGATCCGCTGGGCCCGCCGATGAACATGCACGCGAGCGACGGTCGCATCATGCTGCGCGGTCGCGGCTACGACATTCCACCGCATCGCGATCCGAAGTGGGGTTTCATCACCTGCCTGATCTATCTCGTGCGCCCCGGCGATCTCGAGACGTGGGGCACCGCCTTGTATCGCGTCGATGACGACGCGGAGGCGCTCGGGGCAGCGCCGCACTGGATCAAACGCGAGCAGTGTCATCTCGCGAGCGAGGTGCCGTTTCGCGCGAATTCTGCATTGATCTTTCTGAACTCCACGGGCGCTCACGGCGCCTCGATCCCCGAGGACGCCGAGCCGGCTGACCTGCAGCGCTACGCCTATCAATTCCGGATTGGTCCCGACCGCGTGGGGATTGCCGCGCTCAAGGCGCTGCTTCCCGACGAGCGGCAGAAAGTGTGGGCGGGCAAGCAGAGCGACTATTAGGCGGGCCTGAAGGCCCGCCTCTACGCGTGGTACGTTAGCGGGAATGCCCGGGCTCTCGGCCGCGCCGCCACGGAACGCCCGCGCCCGTCGCGCCGTTCACCTTCTGCTGACCCTGGCCGTCGCTGCCGGGGTGTTTTTGTTCTCCTGGGTCTACCGATTCAACGATCCAGGCGGCGCGTTCGCCGGACTCACCGACGATCACTTCTTCTACGTCGTACGAGGCTGGCAGATCCTGTTTGGTGAGCTGCCGGTGCGCGACTTCGCCGATCACGGCGCACCGCTGTACTTCTACGTCGCCTGGCTGGTACAGACGGTCTTCGGCCGCGGCACGCTGTCCGAGTTGACGTTCTCGACGACGATGCTGGCGCTCGGTTCGGCGCTGGTCTTCTGGAGCGCCGCGCGTGCGAGCGGGTCGATCGTGTTCGGGCTCATTGGTGCGGCGTTCGTCGTCCTGCTCGAGCCGCGCTTCTACAACTACCCGAAGATCCTCGTCTATGCGGTGGCGATCCCGGTGTTGTGGGCGTTCGCCGATCGTCCGACGGCGTGGCGACGGTTCTGGCTCGCGGCGGTCACGGTGATCGCGTTCCTGCTGCGACACGACCATGGCGTGTTCGTCTCGATCGCGATGGCGGCCATGATCGTGCTGATGCCGCTCTCGTGGCGCGACCGCGTTCGTCACGCGGCGATATACGTGGCCCTGATCCTCGCGCTGCTGGCGCCCTATCTCGTCTTCATCCAGATGCACGGCGGAGTCGTCTCGTACTTCCGCCAGGCATCGGCGTGGGCCGACCGCGACCGTGCGCGGGCGCCGATGAAATGGCCGCCGCTGTTCGAGTCCTCAGCGAAGGCCGCGGGATCATCGGTGGTTGCCGCATTCCGTCGACCCCTGGATCGCGTGAAGGCGACATCCATTCCCCGCGTCGTGAGTCGCTCCTTTGCGTCGGTCGGTGCGGCATCCGGACAAGTCGTGACGCTCGTGCGCAGGAACTCCGTCGCGTGGACGTTCTACATCGAGCTTCTGCTGCCTCTGCTCGTCGTCACGCTGCTCGTGATCGCGCCGGATGCGTTTCGGCCCACATGGCCGCAGGCACGCGCGAAGATCGGTACGGTCGCAGCGCTCGGGCTCGTACTCGACGGCGGGTTTCTGCGCAGCCCGCTCGAGGCGCGGCTCGCCGATCCGTCGGTACCGCACGCGATTCTGCTCGCGTGGCTGTGTACCGTGGCGGCCGTGTCGATCGCGCTTCCGAGTGGACAGCGGCCGTCATCGCCCGTGCGCTCGCTGTTACCGCGGTTGGCAATCGTGGGCACCGTCGTCGCACTGATATTCGCGGTGGGATGTGTGCTGACCAAAGATCTCGGAGGACGTCTGGAGAAGGCGACGTTGACGCACGGCCCGGGCGAGGCGATCGAACGTGTGCGCGTCGCTGCCGCGGAGATTCGCGACGCATGGAAGCTCACCACGTTGGAATCCGCGCGGACTCGTCCCGATCTGATTGGACTGTCGCTCTACTTGAACGCGTGCACTGAGCCCACGGACCGCGTGCTCGTGGAGTCCTATGTGCCGCAGGTCGTGGCGCTGGCACGCCGCGGCTTTGCCGGCGGCCAGGCGGACGTGCGCCTGGGATTGTTCGACACGCCGGATGCACAGCAACTGACCGTGTCGCGACTGGAGCGGCAATCGGTACCCGTGATCCTGCTCGACTCGTCGGGCGCATTCCATGCAGACTTTCCTGTGGTCGCCGCGTACGTCGATGCGCACTACCGGCGTGCCGGGATGCATGTGTTCGATCGCCGCTTCCCATTCGATCTCTACGTGCGCCGTGACGTGCCGTCACGCGGCATCTACAGACCGTTCGGGTGGCCCTGCTACGGCTCGGGCCGGGTAACTGACTCGTGAGCGACAAGGCCGAACGCGAAAAATCCGAGCGTCCCATCGCGGACAACCGCAAGGCGCTGCACGACTACCACGTGCTCGACACCTGGGAAGCCGGTGTGGTGCTGCTTGGCACCGAGGTGAAGGCGATCCGCGAGGGTCGCGTCAATCTGCGCGACAGCTACGCGCGCCTCGAGAACGGCGAAGTGTGGCTGCTGAACGTCCACATCAGCCCGTACAGCCACACTGGCTACACGACACACGCCGAGCGCCGTCAGCGCAAGCTCCTGCTGCATCGGGACGAGATCCGCAAACTCACCGGCCGCGTCGTCGAGAAGGGGCTGACGCTGGTGCCGCTGCGCATGTACTTGAAGCGCGGTCGGGTGAAGGTGGCGCTGGCTCTCGTGAAAGGGAAGCAGGTGCACGACAAGCGCGAGACGATCCGCCGCCGCGAAGTCGACCGCGAGACGCGCGCCGCCGTGAAGGCGCGCCAGCGGTAAGTGTCCGCCGTCACGAGACGTCAGCCTTGCTCGATCCCGCTCGCCTGTCGGCGGAAATACTTCTTCGCGAACGACTGCGACAGCGTGCCGCGCGCGCGCCCCATGATCGCGACGCCTTCGAGCGCCGATCGGTCCGCCAATCCCTGCCGGTCGACCTCTCGCAACCGTCGAGTGAACCTGTTCTGCCACGACGATCGCTGTTCGCGGCCGTGCACGACCTCGATCATCTCGATCACCGCGCGGCGAATGTCGGCTCGCGTGTTGTCGATGTACTCGTAGCGCTCGCCCTTGAAGCCGACGCTCAGGAACTCCTGCGTCAGCATGTCCGACACCGAGAGTGTCGCGCCGCTCGCGAGGTCGCGGGCGCGCTTGCAGATGATTCGATCCATCGGGCGCGACAGGTCACGGAAGTGAACCGCATTGACGGTGAGCACCGGGATGCCGAGCAGCACCGCCAGCCACGAGGGTCCCGAGTCGCATCCGATGAGGAAGTCGCTCCGCATCGTGCACCAGATCTCCAGCCACTGCGTGCGCGCGGGCGACGTTGCCAGGTCGACGACCCCCGGCATCTGCACGGGCGTCATCGTCGCATCGCCCAGCCGCACGACCGTGTAGCCCCGCTCGGCGAGCGCGCGAAAGGCAGGAAAGAACGTCTCGATCCGCGCATTGCGGACCTCGTCCCAGTTTCGCTGACGCAGACCCGAGACCGATCGATAGCCTGACTCGCGGACGTGCACCGTCACGATCGGAGCCGAAGGGTCGATCCCCAGTGCCGCGGCTTCGCGCGCGGTCTGCTCCTCACGATCGGCGGGAAGCCGCAAGTGGGCAGACGCCCGATCGTCCTGCTCCTCTCGTGCGGTGCGGCGCACGCGGACGGTGTCGTAGAGGTGCTTCCAACGCGCCTCGCACCGCTCCGAGTACAACTCGATCGTTTTCTTCAACCGACGATAGAGAGGCCGTTGACGCAGCGCGGCCTTCCGGAGCGTCCCCGGAAGCCGCGTCGACCGCTTGACCGCGTCGTAGAACGAATCGACGACAGCTCGCGCGATCGAGTGCCGCGCCCACAGCAGCGGATTGCCGATTCGAAACGGCGCAGCGATCCACCACAGCACGTGCAAGGCACGTGCGGTCCAACTGTCTGCGCTGACAATGACCGGGTCGTCGCTCTGCAGGCTCGTGATCGCCGTGTTGAGCGCGTGACGTGAGGGAACGAAGAACACACGCGCATGCAGGATCCGCCCGAGGCCGAGGGCACGGCGCATGCGAATGAGCATCATGCCGTACCCGACGCCATGCCCTTCCGGGCTTTCGTGCACGTTGACGAGCAGCAGGCGGAGGCGCGGAATGCGGACGAACAGATGTTCCACTGCGAAAGCTGGCCGTCAGCCGCTCGACGGTCCCAGCGTAGCGACCTGGGGTTCCCGGAAGGCGTTGGTCAGTGGATACCGACGATCGCGTCCAAAGCTCTTGCGCGTGATCTTGACGCCGGGAGGAGCCTGGCGCCGTTTGTACTCCGCAGAGTAGACCAGTCGCTGAACACGCGCGACCGTTTCGCGTGCGAATCCACGCGTCACGATCGCATCGACGCTGGCCTCTTCTTCAATCAACGCGTGCAGGATCGCATCGAGCTCGTCGTACGGGGGCAATGAATCCTGATCGGTCTGATTCGGCCGCAGCTCCGCCGTCGGCGCTTTGGTGATCGAGGATTCCGGAATCACGCGACCGGCGGGACCATGCGCACCGGCCGGCGCGTTCGCGTTCCTCCAGTGCGCCAGCTGGTAGACCTCCGTCTTGTAGACGTCCTTCAACACCGAGTACCCGCCGCACATGTCTCCGTACAGCGTCGCGTAGCCGACCGACATCTCCGACTTGTTGCCGGTAGTGATCAATAGATCGCCGAACTTGTTGGACAGCGCCATCAGCAGGACGCCGCGGGCACGCGCCTGCAGGTTCTCCTCGGTGACGTCGCGCGGCCGATCGCTGAAGACAGGTTTCAGCGTGGACTCGAACTCATCGACGATCCCCTGAATGGGAACGGTTTCGAGACGCAGGCCCAGCAGCGACGCTGTTTCTTCCGCATCGTCGAGGCTTGGACGACTCGTGAATCGCGATGGCAGCCGTATCCCGCGGACTCGTTCTGCGCCCAGCGCATCGACGGCCACGGCTGCCGTCAACGCCGAGTCGATCCCGCCGGACAGACCGAGGACAACGCCGGGAAAGCGGTTCTTGCGGGCGTAATCGCGCATCCCGAGCATCATCGCGCTGTAGATGGAGGCGAGGCGCGATTCCTCCGGGCAGATGCGCTGCGGCTCGCAGCGATATACGCCCCCCTGGCGTGACCACCGCGTCATCGTGACCGACTCGTGCCAGAAGGGAAGCAGGTGCGCGAGGGTGCCGTCCGCGTTCATCACGAACGAACCGCCGTCGAAGACGAGCTCGTCCTGCCCGCCGACCTGATTGACGTAGGCGAGCGGCAGACCCGTTTCCGACGCGCGACTGCGCGCCAGATCCAGGCGCTGATGAAACTTGTCGACCTCGAACGGCGATCCGTTCGGGACCAGCAGCAGTTCCGCGCCGCGATCGGCCAGCGCCGTCGTCGTCCGATCGAACCAGATGTCTTCGCAGATCGGCAGGCCGATGCGATGGTCCCGGAACGTCACCGGATCCGGCAGCGGTCCTGGTGAGAAGACCCGCTTCTCGTCGAAGACGCCGTAGTTGGGGAGCTCGTGCTTGAAACGCAGATCGACCCGGCCGTCGGCCACGAACGCCACCGCGTTGTGCAGACGCCCATTGTCGACGCATGGCAACGTGACGACGAGTGCTGGCCCGCCGCTGCGACTTTCCTCGGCAAGCTGACGCAGCGCGTGCGTTGCCGCTTCGACCAACGCCGGCCGCAGCACGAGGTCTTCTGGTGGGTAGCCGACCAGCACCAGCTCGGAGAACACCACGAGGTCGGCCCGCTCGGTCGCTGCCTCGTCGCGCGCGCGCCGGATCAGGGCCGTGTTGCCGGGGATGTCGCCGACGATGGGATTCAGCTGGGCGATGGCGATTGAAAGTGTCACGGATCTTTAGAATACCCCGCTCCGTGGGGCGCCGAGCGGCGCACTACTTCGCGAGCGTCACGTCGCGGCCGCCGACCCTGAGGCAGATCGTCGCTGCTTCCGACGTTGCTTGAGTCTCCGGCGAATGAACTTGGGGACTTCGACCCTCTCGAGCAGCCGCTCCGATACGCCGACACTCCACGCCAGCAACGCAGGCACGCTCGAGACAGCAGTCGCGACCGGAAAGGACTTCGGAATGGTCACCGGCTCGGTCGCGACGCGCTCGAGTGCTGCCGCGAGGAGCGGGGTCGCCTCGGTATCGACGCCATGCGGCCGGATGAAGGTTTCGATAAACCGCTTCGCGCGCACGCCTACCTGCGGGTCCGGCTGCAAGGCGCGCGCGAGCTGATCGAAGTGCTCGTCGAACGACCTGGCGATGCGGAGAAATCCGAACTCGGGATCGACGAGGTAATGAAAATGGAGCGTGCCTTCCTGCGTTTCCTTGAAACGGTCGTCGAGGATGGTGAAGACCTCGCGCTGCAGGATCGCCGATTCGATGAGCGCGCTCGTGTTGATGCCGATGCTGCCAGCAGAATGGAAGATCGAATCGAAGTAGTCCTGCTTGTCCTCGGCGTTCAGCGGATTGCTCCCGCCGCGCGGGTAGATAACCACGTCAGAGAATTGCCCGGTATCGAAATGTTCCCAGTACCTCACGTTTTGCGGATGCGGTCGGATGATCACCCCGGCGGTGCGAAGCACCGGGTCGCGCGCAGCACGCAAGCGCTCGATCCACGCGGTCGTGAACGCCGTTTCGTCGCCGGAGATGAATCCCGACGAACCCAGGTACAAGAAGTACGGGCGCGATGGATCCAGGCCGATGCGGGCACAGAACCGGTCGCGATTCGTCGGCTGCCACGTGAACCAGTGATCGTAGGCTTCGGCCCCGGTGACGGCGATCCGCTGTGGCGCAATTCGATGGATCCGGATCGCTTCCTGTTCCTGCAGATGGTTCCAGACGGCGACCAGGTCCGGAATCACGCGGATCTGACCTTTGTTGGTGAGGTTGTCCCAGCTCGCCACCGGCAACGCTGTTCGAATGCCCAGCCGCTGCGCCGCTTTCACGTATTCCGTTTGCGGAGATCCGAAATCGACCAGCGGCGACACCATCAGCAGGTCGATCTTGCAGTGGCGCAGGTAACCGACGATCGCCTTGTTGGCGGGGATGGCCGCCTCCGCCCTGGTCAGCACCCAGGTGAACACTCGTCCGGACAGGGTTCGACCGACGCCAGGGAGCGCGAGGACCCATCGCAGCAGCGCCGGAACTCCCGCCGCCGCCCTGCGGCGGAGCTTCGTGGTATGGCGGAATTCAGGTCGGAAGTAGCGAACGTAGTCGCGAACGGCTCGAATCCACCTCGCCCACTCCGCCCAGAACGTCGGCGGAAACGATCGAACGTGGTATCCGATTCCGTACTTCGTCGCGTATTCGTCCAGCAGCGTTCGCCCCACGTCCTCGGCCTTCCGATGATGGGCGAACAGCAACTGCACGCGATGCCCGCGTTCGGACAAGGCGCGAATCGAGGAGTCGAAGTTACGAAGGTAGCCGGGATGGACGAGCGAAAAAAGAATCGAGAGCCGGCCGTTGTCGGTCAATTCGCTCATCCGACTGCACTCACCTCAGGGCTCTGTGGTCCTGTTCGCGCAAACGGCAACGGCGTATTCGTGACCAGCGCTGACACGGCAGGCTTTTCGACCAGCCACGAGGCGAAGAGCTCGATGGGATATTTGCCTTCCGTCGAGTACACCGGAATCTTCAACGCCGCAAAGAACTCGTCGACGGCCCGCTTCACGCCGAACACGCCCTGCTCGAATACGCCGTCGGCGTAGTCGTGACCGGCGATGATGCCGCCAGGCCGCACCCGGTCGTACCAGAGGTGGAGATCCTCGAGCACCGATTCATAGTCGTGGCGCGCGTCGATGTAGACGAAGTCCAGCGAGTGGCGCTCGACGTCTTTGGCGGCCTCGGCCGATGTCTTCCTCCAGATGACACTGCGTTCGCCGTGGACCGACAGCCGATGTCTGGTCATCTCGTAGAACTCGTTCTGGCGGGTTTGCGGAACATTGGCGCGGTCGACATAACTCTCTGGCGCGTCTTCCAGCCAGGGATCGACCGAAATCAACCGTTCGCCTTTCCACACCTTGAGTAGAAGGTCCGAGTAGGCTCCGGTCTTCACGCCGATCTCCACTCCCCAGCCGAGGAGTCCGCGGTGATTCAGCACCACGGGAAGCTCGTCGCGGTCCTTCACCAGGTCGAGTCGCGTGGCATAGGTCGACCGGTAGCGCATGTTTTGGAAACGGCCGAACGCGCGCTGCGTCCGCTTGGCGGCCTTTCGAACCTGCTTCGACGTCACGCGATTGAACTTGGACAGGCGCGCGAAGATTCCCCGACGCCGCTGATCGTGGCCACGCTCGCCCTTCCCCTTGGCCTGTTTGTCTTTCTTCTTTGGTTCCGTCTTGGTGGCGATCGCGACGGGTTCCTCGTTTACGACCGCCGTCCCTCCCTGGCGCCTGGCGCTCTTCTCCGCCTTCCGCCGGCGTCGCTCGTCCTTTGTCGGGACCTCGCCCGGCGACGGGCTCGATGTGGCGGGCGGTGCGTTTCCCTCGGCGCCGGCCGACGATCCCTTCGCGCCCGGGGCGGCAGATGGCGCGGGCGCGCCCGCTTCGAGATGTTCCACTCGTTCATCGAGACGTGCGACGCGCTTGTCGATGCGCTCCAGTTGCCGACGCAGGCGCGTGAGCTGGCCGACTCTCTTCTCCAGCGTCGTCACGGCGCTCGCGACCCGCGCATCGTGCGGCTCGTCGACGAGAAGCGTCGCCGTCCTGGGTTTGTTCTTGACGGCGGGAGAGAGCTGCCGTCCAGCGTTGTCGGCGGCCATTTTCGCCAGTCGGGCCCGTACGGCTTCGGCGTCGGTGAGCCGCGCGGCTTCGTCGATTTCCTGCATCAGCCGCCAGAGCTCGTCCTGAACTTCCTGCAACCTCTTTTCAGCGATCAGCGCGGAGCGCCGGAATCCGTCGGCATCTTTCCAGGAGCGCGCCACATGGTGGATCGCGTACGCTCGCGACCGCTCCTCGGGCGTCGACGGATAGAAGACCCACGGCTCGAAGACCTTGATTCCCGGGTTCTCCCTGACCAACCGATCGATCAACCAGGGTCCGGCGGCCGCCTTGTCGTAGCCGGCGAATTCGCGCGGCCGGCATTCTCTCAATGCGAGCGCGAGAAATGGATGTCCGGGAAGCGCGCCAATCACGGCGTTGTTCGCATGGCCGGGCTTCGAATCCGCGACGAAGAGATCCACGTCCGCAATCAATTCCTCGATCGAACGCAGACACTCCATATCCGTGTCGATGTACACGCCACCGGACTCGAGCAGCACTTCGAGCCGGAGCATATCGGCGCGCTCGGCGGGAACCCGCAGTCGATCGCGCGCTTCCTCGCGTTGGAGAGTGACGGGCAGATTCTGCTCACTCCAGAGTCTGAACTCCCATTCAGGGTGGTGCTGTGCCCACGTGTCTCGATACCTGAGGTATTCATCGGGCATCGGATTCGGACCGAGCCACACCTGATGAAAGATCTTGGGAATCACCGACACCTCCGGGAGGTCTGTGCCTGCTTCTGGCCCGCGAAGCATGACGCGGGTCCGCGTCATACCGCTGTAAAGACTCTAAAGAATACGGTCGCGCTCGTCGTGACGGCGTCGTCCCTGTCTTACTCGGGACTCAATGTTCTGGGCCGCAGCGTCTTGGGCGCGGCATGACATGCTGTCGGGGCTTACAAGGCCCGCAAAGCCGGGCGCATCATACTCCATTCATTGGTCCTCAAGACGACGAATGGCGCGTTGGTCATACGACGGAAGACGCGTTGCGCCAGCTCGACGTGATGTCTGAAGAAGCCCGCGTCATTCGAGTACACCAACATCGATGGAACGTCATAGAACGGCGCGACGTGCGCAATCCCGCCGTACGTCCCCACCAGGAATTTCGCGTGGGCGATGACCTGCGACTGAACGTCGAGATTCCTTCCCGGGGAGATCGGCAAATCGTGAAGGTGGAAAACGTTCTTCCCGCCCGACGCGAGCGGCTCATGCTCATCCAGTCGAAGGTTCACGTCGACAATGACGACCGGGTCACGCTCCGCGAGTTGTTGGATCGTGTCGGCCACGAACCGGCGGTTGTCGGGTGTATCCGGAAACTGCGTCCCGAAGTAGAACTTCACAGCAACGTATTCGTCTGGTAGCTGCGATCTCCACGGCGGTGCCGGAGGACGTTCGAGAGGGCGATAGCGCGTCGTCGCCTCGACGAGACTGGCCGGCACCTCGCCGCGCCAGTACGGATCGAAGAGCCGGTACATCAGACTCGGATGCAGAAGCAGCAACGCTCGATTGTCCTGCTTCGCCTGAACGAGACGCATGAACGTGCGATCGAATCCGCTGACCTGGCGCTGCTTCTTCGCCGTCACCGACGCCTGCATGAACTCATCGGGACTGATCACATCCAGCACATCGAGATACGACGCTCCGATGCCGCGATACCACGAGTCGACACCGCCGCGCGAGACAATCACGGTGCGTTCCGGCGCGATCGGAGTGTTCGCATAGACCCACGACAGGAACGGAATCCAATAGAGAAGTTCGATGCCGACTTCTCCGCGCCACGGACCCACGAACACCGGCCGCCCCGAATCGGCGAGCCGCGACAGTCGCCGCGCTAACCGGTCCTCCTCCCATTCGTGCGCCCATTGCACGCCTTCCTTCCGCAGAATCTTTCCCCACAGCGCCTGGTTCCGTTTCAACGCCTCGTTTTGCGCTCGAACCCGCGCTTCCATCTGCTGAAGGCGACTATCGACTCGCGCCGGGGACGCGGCCGCAGGTGATGCGCCGGGGTCCTTCGCGCGAGCGCGCTTGGCAAAGGCACGAAGCCGTCCGACGCCGAGACTGATCTCTTCTACGATTGTCCTCAGGTCGGGTGCGTCGTGGCCCTCCGTGACTTCGGTGGCCGGATCTTCGGGAGGAGGCGATGTCATTGTCCTTGCGGCGGTGCGGAGTTTGTCCGAGAGGAGGACGCGACAGTGCTCTTGGTCAGGGTCACGGCGGCGATACACCAGACGATGTCGTCGTGCCCGGGCACTGTCTCCGCGTCGACCTCGCGGGATCGCGCGAATGCGGTGCGAGCCCAGCCGCAATCGTACTGAAAGTATTGCACCTCCGACCGTTCGATTCCGGGAACACGACCGAGTCGTGCAATCTGTTCGGTCCCGAAGACCTGGTACCATCCGCGCAGGTCCGGATCGCCGTGCGGAACGGTTACCAGCATTTCGCCACCCGGCTTCAGGACGCGAAGCATCTCGATCACGGCGTCGAACCACGATTCGCGATTGAGCTCCTCGGCGGCGCCGTATCGCCCGTTGTCCATGCCGACGTGTTCGAGCGATGACACGCACACGACGCGATCGAACACGCCATCGTCAAACGGCAACGCCCGCAGATCTCCAAACAGGTACGAATAGCGGTCGTCCTCGACGAGCATCGGCTCGCGGTCCGCTGATTGGGTGACATGAACCATGCGAACTGCTGAGTGTTGCGTCGCGGCGCGCACGACTGGCACGTTCAGCGCGGCGCCTGCATCAAGGATGAATCCTGGCTGGTCGACGCGGGCAAATCGGATCGCCAGGGGCAGCTCGACGACCCGCTCGTCCATCCCGATGCCGAATCGGGCGCCACCCGACGTGTCGTCGGCGTCGCGAATCCACGACCAGCCGGGCGCTCCAACAGCCGACCGAATCAGCTCGTCCCGTCGATGATTGACGACGGCGCGTATTGCGGCTCGCAGCGGTTTGGGTTGAACCTGCCGCACATGGTGCTTGAACGGAATCGCGTGCCACTCCTCCTCGTGACGGGTCAGATAATCTCCCGCGAGTTCGTAGGCCAGGGATTGCCAGGCGGTTTCCTTCAAGGCGGCTTCTGATTGCTCTCGCTCGTACCGCCGTTGCGCCTTCGCGAGCACGCGCCACTTCGCGGTCAGCGCGTCTGCGGGCACGCAATCCAGTTCCTGCTGAAGACGGCTCCGGAATGTTCGGACGGCGTCGGGTTCGGAGGCATCCACCGAAACGGACGCAGAGTCCTCGGCGGTCGATTTCTGAACGAGGCGCCGGGCCGCCCGCTCGGCCTGGCGGATTTCCTTGCGAGTGAGTTTCGTCGAACGGAGTGGCTGTTCGCGGCTCCCCTCGTGCAGAGCTTGCCGGTCTTGCTCGTCCAATTCGTACTCTCGCGGTGTGCTGCCGGGCTGCGAACCGAGTCGACACGAACGTTGGCAGTGGCAGCGATCAGTATACCGCCCGTGCGTGTCCCGCCTGCCGATCGCGAGCCTCGTCCCGGCGCCACCGGATCCCTCATGATCGCGATCATTTGGCGGCCGCCAGTGCTTCGTCGAGAATAGAGGCGCACGTGGATAACCTGTTCGTCGACAGTCTGAGCAAGTCCTTCATCCTCGGCCGCGCGCCGGAAGAACAGCCGTTCCGCATGCGGCAAATTGTCAACACCGCTCGTCGATGGGTCGGCCGCGGACCAGCCGACGACGCGCCGAAGGGCAGGCGCGAGTTCTGGGCGCTGAAGGACGTTTCGTTCAGGGTGCAGCCGGGGACGGTACTCGGGATCATCGGCGCCAACGGCGCCGGCAAGTCGACGCTCCTCAAAATCATTGCGCGCGTGCTCACGCCCACCGGTGGACGCGTGGTGGGAGTCGGGCGCTGTATCTCGCTGCTGGAGCTCGGCGCCGGCTTCGATCCCGACCTGTCGGCACGCGACAACATCATCATGAACGCCGCCATGAACGGCGTGCCGAAGTCGGAAGTGATGCGCCGCTTCGACGCCATCATGGAGTTCGCCGAAACCGGTGAGTTCCTCGACACCGCGTTGAAGCACTACTCGAGCGGCATGTATCTCCGGCTGGCGTTCTCGTGCGCCATCAACATGGACCCGCAGATTCTGCTCGCGGACGAAATTCTGGCCGTCGGAGACGTCGCGTTTCAGGAGCGCTGTCTGCAGCGGGTCAAAGACGAGGCCGCGCGCGGGCTGACGGTGCTGTTCGTCTCTCACGACATGGAAGCGATCACGCGCGTGTGCGCGCGCGTGATCTGGTTGAACCGCGGCGCGGTCTTCCGCGACGGCGACCCGGAAGAAGTGGTCGACGAATATCAGAATGCGATATGGGAGACTGCCGATCTCGCCACAGCCGAACGAGGCCGCCACGTCAACCGATTCGGCCGGATTCTCTCGGTGGCGCTGGTTGCCGAGAGCGGAAACGAGATCGGGGCCGCGCCCACCGATCAGCGATGCGCGGTGCGGATTCGGGTGGAAACGTTCATCAAGGAAACGATTACGCAGTGCGCGATGGACCTCTACGCAGGCAACGTGTGGCTGCTGCGGGCCCGAGCGGACAAGTCGCGCCGCGTCGATCCGGGCCTCTATGACGTGTACTTCAGGATTCCGTCCGACTTCCTCGCGCAGACGACGTACACCGTGAGCGTCAGTCTGACGCTGCGCCGCAAGAACGACGAGCGCGACTACCCGCTTGTCATGTACAAAGCACTCAAGTTCATGGCCTACACCGGTGAAGGGACCGTCGAACGGACGAGCAAACGGACGGCGCTCCTTGCGCCGCGGCTCAATTGGGACATCGAGCCGTTTGCGGTCAGGACCGAGGCGGATTCCGGTCAGGCGAGCGACGGCAACACGAGTGACGCCGCCGCCGACACGACACTCGCCGCCGATCCGGCGACGAAGGCCCAGCCCTGATGTTTACCGACGTCAAACGCTGGTTCATGTGGGGGCGCACCGAGCAGAGCGGCGCCAGTCAGTACAAATGGGTGATCGAGCCCGTTGGCGAAGGGTTCGTCGCGCGCGTCAAGGAGTTCTGGCGCTATCGGCGGATCCTCTGGTTTCTGTCCGTGCAACAGATCAAGGGCAGCTACCAGGGATACAGCCTCGGCATCGGCTGGCTGTTCCTCCGGCCGCTGCTGCCGATTCTCATCAGCACGTTCATCTTCGGCAATCTCCTGAACGTTCCCTCGGACGGCCTTCCATACTTTCTCTTTTTCCTGGCGGGGCAGGCGTCGTGGCACGTCTTCGAGCGCTCGCTGCTGATGGTCACGCGCAGCTTGTACCAGGGCCAGGGGATGCTGAAGAAGGTGTACTTCCCGCGCATCATGGCCCCGATCTCGTCGATGGCGATTTCGGTGGTGTGGTTCGGGACGTTCACCGGCCTGCTCATACTGGCCGCGTTCTATTACCTGTTCAAGGATGGCGTGTGGTATCTGCGGCTTGGGCCGCAACTCCTGATCGCACCGCTCTGCGTGGTCGCGAGCCTCGTGCTCTCGCTGGGCATCGGATTGTTCACGTCGGTGTTGCAGCTTCGCTTCCGCGAAATGCGTTACACCCTCCGCTACTTCACGCGGTTCTGGTCGTATCTCACGCCGGTGATCTATCCGATGTCTCTCGTGCCGCCGGAGCACCGATGGATCATCTATATCAACCCGATGGCGCCGCTGGTGGAAACCTTCAAATGGTCGCTTTTCGGGGTGGGCTCGTTCCCCGTGATTCCGCTGCTGTCGGCGCTGGCGGTGATTGCGGTCGTCCTGCTGGCCGGCATCTGGTACTTCAGCCGGATGGAGGCGTCGGCGGTCGACCGGATGTGAGTCCGGCGAGCCCGACAGGTTGACAGATCCCGGTAAATCCTAGAAAATTCCCAGCGTTCACGGTGTGAACATGTTGTTCATCCGCTGAACGCCGGGTCGCCCAGCCGCTCTCGCGGCCTGCTCCACGCTCGAATGTGAGTGACAGGCCGAAGGTCTGTCCGCTCGCCTCTCGCTCTTTCCACACCAGCCCGATGGACGTCGAATCCCGTCGCGATCTGCAGCTCCTCGAGGCGCTGGAGGAGGAATCGCGCGTGACGCAGCGCGCGCTCTCCACGCGCCTGGGCATCGCGCTCGGGCTCACGAACCTCTACCTGAAGCGGCTGATCCGCAAGGGCTACGTGAAGTGCGTCACCGTGTCGCCGAATCGCCTCGTGTATTCCCTGACGCCGAAGGGGATGGCCCGCAAGGCGCGCCTCACCTACGAGTTCATGAAGTACTCGCTGGACTTCTATCGCGACGCGCGTCAGCACTTACGACGTAGTCTCGCCCAGGCGGTGGCGCAGCAGGCCCGCGTGGCGATCTATGGGACCGGCGACGCGGCGGAGCTCGTGTTCCTGCTGCTGCGCGACATGGGTCTCGAGCTCGTCGCGGTCTTCGGCCCTGAGCGGAATGGCATGTTCCTCGGCCTGCCGGTGCAGCCGATCGCCGAGCACGACCTGGTCGTCTACGACGTGATCATCGTCTCGGTGCTCGAGCGGCCCGCCGGCACCGCGAAGCTGCTCGCGCAATCGGGCGTGCCCGGTAACAAGGTGCTGATGCTGCGGCCCGATTGGCCCGCGCCGCAGAACGGCAACGGCGTCAAGCACGGCGAGCACACGCACGCGACCGGCGAGGGGACGCCGTAAGTGGACTCCGTGGACCGGCAGACCGGCGACGCCGATCGCCTGAAGAACCTCGAAGAGGCCGAGACGGCGGTGAAGCGCGCGCGCGAGGCGCTCGTCGAACTGGAGGACGCGTTGCGCGTGGGCGCCGCGCTGAAGCGAAGCCGCGAGTCGCTCAAGGATCTCCTCAACGCGCTGCGACTCGAAAAGCGCTTCGTGCAGGCGCAGGGCCTTCCGGCGCCGCTCGACGGCATCACGGAACAGCGCCTGCGATCGATCACGCCAATCACGCAGCCGCTGATGCTCTGCTCGCAGGTGCAGCGCTCGGGAGGCACGCTGCTGACGCGCCTGTTCGATGGTCATCCGGCATGCTTCGCGCACCCGAGCGAGCTGAGATGGGGTCGCTTGCAGAAGCGTCTCTGGCCGCGTTGCGATCTGTCGGTCGCGGCGCAGCGCGACGACGCGCGCGAGCACGCGGACTGGGACAACCTGCTGGCGCAGCTCGATGAAGGATGGCCGAAGCGGTTTGCCAAGGACGGCTATCAGAAGTTCTCGAAGTGGACCGAGAAGGAGCATCCAGGCGAGCTGCGCAGCTATCCATTCGTCTTCGACGCCGCGCTGCAGCGCCGGATCTTCACCATCGTGCTCGATGAGCAGCCGCCGCGGTCGCAGCGCGATGTGCTCAATGCGTATCTCACGTCGCTGTTCAACGCGTGGCTCGATTACCAGAACCTGTATCGCGCGCCGAAGCGGTGGGTCACGGCGTTTCAGCCGCGCGTGATCATGGACGACGAGAAGAGTCTGGAAGGGTTCTTCGGCGATTATCCTGACGGCCTGCTGGTCACGATCGTGCGCGAACCGGGAGCGTGGCTCGCGTCATTCAGTCGTCATGTTGGCGGTGGCAGCGTCGACGAACTGCTCGATCTGTGGCTCGAGTCTGCACAGGCGAGTGTGCACGCGTACAGCGAGCGTCCCGATCGGGTCGTGGTGCTCCTCTTCGAAGATCTCGTGCACAACACGGCCGCGGTGATGCGCGCGTTGGCCGAGCGGATGAACATCGCGTTCACCGACTCGCTGCTCGAGCCGACCTACAACTCGATGCCGGTGCTCTCCGACAGCAGTCACGCGCTGGCGACCGGGATCGATCCGGCGGTGACCGGGCGCCATCACGAGACGTTGTCGGCGGCTGACCTCGACGTCGTGGCGCGCAAGGCCGCGCCCGCATTTCGTGAGATTCGAGAGCGCTTTGCGCGCGAATGACGTCGCCGCGTCTAGCGGAAGCAGGGGAACCCAGCGGCTCCAAATCGCGATGTCGGTTGGCGGCGGCGATCGACGAGCAGGAGCCCGCCGGTGCCAGGCACCTCGACGTAGTTGGCCACCAGATACTCGCGAATGTGTGGATACAGCGTGAAGTCCTGCAGCACCGGGTCGGTCGTCGAGATCGCGAACGGCGGCCGATGCGCGCGGAGCAGGCCGAGTGATTCCGCTTCGTGCGTCGCGTCGGCACGCCAGCGCTGATGCCAGTACAAGTGACCGCCTGCGATCCGTCGTTCGGTGTAGTAGCCGACCTGAAAAGGCGTCGAGCCGGTGACGAGGATTCGATCCTGGGGTCGTGTGCAGTCGTGCACGTAGCGCAGCATGACCGGAAGCTTGTCACCGAGGTCGTACTTGGTGAACGTCGCCAGGTCGATGCGCCGCGCCTCCTGACGCGACATGTATCCGTCGATCGGCGGCACGTCGAACAGTGCGTGTCCGTCGGCGCGCAGCCGGCGCAGTGCCTGGCGCGGCCGCAGCAGTTCCGATTCGCGGACCCAGCCGAGCGCGGTGATGGTCGTGATGATCAGCACGACCACGGCGAGGCTGCGAGCCAGAATGCGCGGAGCGCGGTGGAGCCAGCTCGCACTGGCCATGTCCGCGCTGTCGCGCACGAGACGCCGCGGCGGACCGGACACGAGACGGGCGGCCAGTGCCGCGGTGATCGGCGTGACGACGACGAAGTAGGACGGTTGGCGAAGAGCAGGAGTTTCGAGGATGAGGAGAAAGAGCGCCGCCACGACCATGTGCGGTGTGTCTCGCTCGATCGCATCGCGGCGCCGGTACCACTGCAGTCCATACGTGATCAACAGCAGTGGCGGCACGAGCAGCGTCATCTGATAGAGCCAGAGCTCGGTGTCCTCGTGAGTCGGCAGGCCGGACCCGGAGTCGGGATCGGGCTTCAGCGCGTGCGCCGGGCTGATGCGCGCCAGCGCGCCGTAGATGAATCGCTTGCCCGACTGGTCCTGGAATGCCGCCGCACGCGACTGGACGTATTGCGGCAACCCTTCGCTGCGCTGCACATACACGGCCCACGGCGCCACGATGAGAACGGCGGTGACCCCGCACACCACCAGCTCCGTGACGAACCTGCGAAACGATCGGGTGACACGGTTGATCAGCCGTGCGTATGCGAAGGCAAGCAGCGCCAGCGGCACCATGTACACGCCATGGTCGTGTCGAAACAGGAACGCGACCGTGCCGAGGACGCCGAGCGCGGCTGCGTTGCCGGTGCTGGGCCGATCCATGTAGCGCCACGCGAGCCACACGGCCACCGTATAGAGGAACACCTTCGGGTAGTGATAGACCGGCGTCGCCGCCAACAGCAGGACGGCCAGCAGCATCGTGACGACCGACGCCGTCAGCGAGTGCGAGGTGCGCAGCGCGATGCGAAACCCGATCGCAATGCTCACCAGCATGAACAGCCAGTCGGCGACGAATTCGCCAATCAACCTGTGACCGCTGGCCAGTTGCCCGACGACCGAGACCACCGCCTGCATCGGCAGGCCCCAGTCGAAGAAGTCTCGATACGGATGATCGCCCGCGAACAGCGCCGTGGCCTCCCACAGCGTGTGGAAGTTCGTATCGAACAGCTGGTAATCGACGGTGATCACCAGCACGCAGGCGGCCAGGCCAAGAAGCACGGTGAGGAGCACGTGCTCGACGCGCACTCGACGACGGACACGCGTCGGTGCCGAAGGCTGGACCGCGCCCAGGCCGACGGAGGGGGAAACAGCCGGTTGGATAGATTCCGCCTGGAAAAGGTCGCTCATTATACGCGATGAAAATCCTCTGGGTAATGCGGCACTCGGGGTACGTTCGCAACTTCGAGTCGGTCCTGCGAATGCTCTGCACGCAAGGACATCGCGTCTATCTCGCGTTTCAATCGAAGACGAAGTACGAACAGCTCGACCCGACCGACATCGCCCGTCAGCTGTCCGAGGAGTATCCCAACTTCTCCTCCGGCGACATTCAGCTTCGCGCGGACGGTTGGGGACTGCTCGGTCGCGAGGTGCGTCTCGGACTCGACTACCTCCGGTACCTGCGTCCCGAGTACGACGAGGCGCCGAAATTGCGCGAGCGGGCCAGGCGCGAAGCGCCACCGTACGTTCTCGAACGCGCGGAGCGCGGCGCGCTGGCCAACCCGGCGGGCCGGCGATTGATCGCAACGTGGCTGCGCACGATCGATCGGGCGATCCCGCGCGATACGGAGATCGATGCCTTCCTCCGGAAGGCGCGGCCGGACGTGCTCGCGGTGACGCCGCTCATCGAGCCGGGCTCGCCGCAGGCGGAGTACCTGCGGAGCGCACGCGGCCTCGGGATTCGAACCGCCTTCTGCGTGGCGAGCTGGGACAACCTCACGAACAAAGGGCTGATTCACGGCCCGGTCGATCTCGTCGCCGTGTGGAACGACGCGATGAAGCGCGAGGCTGTCGAACTACATCGGGTCCCGCCGGAGCGAGTCGCAGTCACTGGCGCGGCGGCGTTCGATCACTGGTTCGACTGGCGACCGCGAGTCGCGCGCGAGGAGTTCTGCGGGCGAGCAGGTCTGCGGGCCGATCGCCCGTATGTGCTTTACGTGTGCTCGTCGAAGTTCGTCGCGCCGGAAGAAGTGCCGTTCATCCGGCAATGGGCCGAGCAGATCCGCCAAGCACCCTCTCCCGTGTTGCGAGACGCAGGCATTCTGGTGCGGCCGCATCCGCAGAATGCGGAGCAGTGGGAGCAGGCGGATCTGCGTGATCTCGGTGTCGCGATCTGGCCGCGCGCCGGCGCGGCGCCGGTCGATGGCCACACCCGCGGTGATTACTTCGAGTCGATGTATTACAGCGCGGCCGTGGTCGGCATCAACACGACCGCGGAGATCGAGGGCGCCATTCTCGGGCGCCCTGTCTTTACCCTGCTTGCGCCGGAGTTCCGTGAGACGCAGGAAGGCACGCTCCACTTTCACCATCTGCAACGTGTGAAGGGTGGGCTGCTGCATGTCGCTCGCACGTTCGACGAGCACCTGGCTCATCTCGAGTCGGCGCTTCGCGATCCGCGCACGTGCGATGAGCAGTCTGCGCGCTTCGTCGACGCGTTCGTTCGACCGCACGGGCGCGACGTCGCGGCCACGCCGAAGTTCGTCGAGGCGCTCGAGGCACTCGCAGAAGCGCCGGCACGAGCTCCCGAGCACGAACCCGCATGGGCGCCGCTGGTGCGACCACGCCTGGCAGCATGGACGGCACGGCTCGAAGAGCAGGCACGAACCGAGTTGCAGGCGCGGAACACCAGGCAGGCAGCCAAGCTGGCGAGAGAAGGACGACGACGCGCGCGCGAGTCCGAGCAGCGGGCGCGTCTCGACGAAAAGATCGTGCGGGAGGAAGCGCGACGTGCCGACCGCGCGCAGCAACGACCGGAGCGCGAGCCGAAACTGGAGTCACTGATCGCCGACTTCCGCCGGCTGGGTGATACCAACAAGACCCTCTTTCTCCGCACCGTCGTCGACAGCATCCCGGCCGATGCGCTGATTTCCGTCCATGCCGCGCTGCAGCCGCAGAAGCTCGATTACGAGCTCGCCGACATCTTCCTGAAGGTGACGACGAAGTCGGAACATTTTCGGCTGCGTGGATGCGCGAAGGAGCCGTTCACCGTGGACTGGATCCATCGCCATGTCGGCGCCGGCGAGGTCCTGTACGACATCGGCGCGAACATCGGGGTTTATTCGCTGGTGGCGGCGAAGAAACCGAGCGGCGCCGCGCGTGTCTTCAGCTTCGAGGCGAGCTACGCCAGTATCGCCGCGCTCTGCACGAACATCGTGCTGAACGGCGTCACCGCCCACGTCACGCCGATGCCGGTAGCGCTGTCCAACCGCACCGACATGAACGTATTCAGTCTGCGCGATATCGAGCCCGGTGCGGCGCGCCACGCGCTCGGATATGACGATCCGCTGGACGGACCTGCGGTGTTCCAGCAGCCGGTGATGATGTTCCGCCTCGACGATCTCGTCGAACGTTTCGCGGTGCCGCTGCCGAATCACATCAAGCTCGATGTCGACGGCGGTGAGCTGGAAGTACTCGAAGGTGCGTCGCGAACGCTGGCCTCACCAACACTCCGCTCCGTGCTCATAGAAGTCTCGAGCTCGCTCTCCGGCGCAGTCACCGACGTGCTCGATCGGCACGGTCTGCGCCTCGAGTGGAGGACCAGCGTCAGGAACAAGGCCGGCGAATACGAGGTGTGGTACGGCTTGTTCGCGCGGGGCAGTCTGGATCCACGTCTCGCGGACGAACACGCGGCTGCGGACGTGGTCGGATAGCAGCGTGCGTGTGCTGTTCTTCATGCGGAGCACGGTGTACGTGCGGAACTTCGAGTCGACGCTGCGGCTGCTTGCCGAGCGCGGACACGAAGTCCACGTCGTTGCGGAACCGCATCATCAATTGGATCCGAGCGACCTGATGGGCCGCCTGTGTCGCGAGTGGCCGGGCATCAGCCACAGCGCGCCGCCCAGGACTGCCGCGAGCGAGTGGTCGAAGACCGGCTTCGAACTGCGACGCGCGCTCGATTACCTCAGGTATCTCGACCCGGAATATGCGAACGCCGTGAAGCTGCGGCGCCGCGCCGAGCAGAAGGCGCCGCTGTTCGTGACGACTCCGGCTGCGCAGCGCCTTGCCTCCGCCTCTCGCGGACGACGCGTGCTCCGGAGCGTGCTGCGCATCGCCGACCGCGCCGTGCCTGCGAATCCGGCGGCCGTGCGGCTCGTCGCCGAGCACCGTCCGGATCTCGTGCTCGTGACGCCGCTCGTCGAGCCCGGCTCGCCGCAGTCGGAGTTCCTGCGTGCGGCGCGAGCGCTTGGCGTTCGCACGGGGCTGTGCGTCTATAGCTGGGACAACCTGACCAACAAAGGTCTCATTCACGAACCGCTCGACATCGTCACCGTGTGGAACCAGGCGATGCAGGACGAAGCGGTGACGCTGCATCATGTGCCTCGAGAGCGCGTCATCGTGACCGGCGCGCCGGCCTACGATCACTGGTTCACCTGGGCGCCGCGAGAGACGCGCGCGGAGTTCTGCGCGCGCGTCGGTGTGGACGAGAGCCGGCCGTACCTGCTCTATCTGTGCTCGTCGAAGTTCATCGCGCCGCACGAGCTGCCGTTCGTTCGCCGCTGGATTGGCGAGATCCGCCAGTCGTCGACTCGATTGCGCGACGTCGGCGTGTTGATCCGGCCGCATCCGCAGAACGTCGCGGCGTGGCGATTTGCCGATCTCAGCGATCTTCCGAACGTCGCCGTGTGGCCGCGCGCCGGCGGCAATCCGGTGGACGCGGATTCACGCGCCGAGTATTTCGATTCGATCTACCACAGCGCCGCGGTGGTCGGCGTGAATACGAGCGCCCAGATTGAAAGCGCGATCGTCGGCCGCGGTGTCTACACGCTGCTGGCGCCCGAGTTCCAGGACACACAGGAAGGCACGCTGCACTTCCGCCATCTCCGCACCGTCAACGGTGGCTTGCTGCACGTGGCGTCGAACATGGCGGAGCACGTCTCCCAGCTCGAGGCCGCCGTGTGCAATCCGCAGGCAGCCGCGGAACGCTGCCGTCGCTTTGTCGAGGCGTTCGTTCGTCCGTACGGGATCGACGAGGCGGCTGCCCCCCGGCTCGTCGCTGCACTGGAGCAGGCGGGCAACGGTCATGCGGCTCGCCGGGATTCGGGTCCATGGTGGGGCTCGCTTGTTCGACCGGTGCTCCGTCGGGCGGGAATTGCCAACGTCGAAAGCGAGGTAACCGACGAAACGCGTACCACGCCCGACGCGGTGGACGGGCAGTCCGGAAAACAGCGCAAGGCCGCCAAGCCGAACAAAGGCGTATCGCGGAAGGAGGCGGCGCACGCCTACGAGCATTACGTGTTCGTGCGCGAGCAGGTGCGGCGGATGCAATCGCTCGCCATGCCGTCGGCGTGCGCCGAGCAGCA
>Ga0111538_10002210_pt1 | contig 27420 bp, 28 predicted proteins | sample SoiMethybrSBSTD1_FD_79669 | JGI IMG/M metagenome (GOLD analysis project Ga0111538, IMG submission 79669) | Bulk soil microbial communities from a Populus tree surrounding site in Tennessee, USA - Soil MetaG P. TD hybrid SBSTD1 (version 2)... | ecosystem: Environmental > Terrestrial > Soil >...
AAGGTGAAAATCGGAAGAAGGAAACGAAGAAGAAACCCGCTAAGACGATGGCAGAGAAACGAGCCGAGAAGAGAGCCAAAGGCAAGTAGTCTTCGTCTTACAAATCTGAGCAGTAGACAAACGAGGGAGATCCTCTATTTCCCTGGTGCTACGTCAGCATAGCCCGCGCGTGCATGTACACATCACTCACCTGGCGCATGCCAGGTCAATCTAGCGGATCGATCCAGCAGGCATCCACCGCAAGTCCAACCGCACTGTCAGTCGAGAATCGCCCGTCCTTCTCCACCTTCACATAATCATCACCCATCCGGACGATCGCCGTCCAGACGTCTTGAGGGCAAGACCGTAGGAAGGGCAAGCAAATAGCAGTGCGATATTTACCGGCTTGCAAGATCCGCCTGGTTTCTTTACTTATACTGCATGCACGTCATTTTACTCATTGACGACGACTCCCGCTTCTTACACATCGTCGCGGATGTCTTACAACGAGGTGACCGCGCCATTGGAATCGAGATGGCAACGACAGCAGAGCAGGGCCTGCGGCTGCTTGGGTGTTCCCGTTTTGATGCGATCATCAGCGACTTTAAGATGCCCGGCTTGAATGGAATCGACCTGTTGAAGGAATGCGCCATCGCGTGTCCCAACACTCCCGTGATTTTGGTCACGGGTTACAGTTCAGCGGCACTCAGGGAGGACGCGTTACGACAAGGCGCCTACGCGGTGTTAGAAAAGCCGGTCGATCCTGACGCAATTCATGCCGTTCTAACTGAGGCGATTCTGGAAAGGCGCAAACTGCAATCGAATGACCCGTTTCAACCCATCCTGCCGCAGACTCAGCTTCGCGATCTCACCTCCAATCGCGCGCGGCTTTCCGCCCAGCTCAAAGCCATCACTAAACGGCTAGAGGATGCGTTGGACGAGGACAGTCACTCCTAGACCGCACCTCAGCATCTACACCATTCGGCTACGAATCACTATCCCATCGTTTTTTATGGACACCCGCAGATATACTCGCCACCCCGCTTAACGAGTCCCGCTTTTATCAGTCGGTCCCCCTTGCCGGCTGACTAGACGGTACGACCGCTTCCTTTTCTCCTTAGCAAGCCTCACAATAGAGGTATGGACTGGCTCCGCAAGCTTCAAATAGATCCGTTTTATCGCCTGATGGCCCTGGCGGCAACTGTCGTGACCGTTGGGTTGCTGGTATTCTGCATCGTGCTCGTCTTGCTGCAGCAAGCCTTGATTCGCCGGAGCGGCGAAACCCTTGCCAACGCCGCCGCTAACACCGCCGGTCGCCTGGACCGCGTTTTGTTCGAGCGGATGGGCGACGCCCAAATGATGAGTCGCGACTTTAGTGGCCGTACCCACGATCGAAGCTACCTATCGGCGTACCTGGGATGGATGAACCAAGCCTATCCGATCTACCAATGGTTGGCCGTGTTGGACTCAAAGGGAACGGTCATTGCCACCACCGTGGGCGAATGGCAGGGCCAGAACCGGTCCAGCGCCGAATGGTTCCAACGTGCGTCGATTTCGTCTCAAGTTACCATGCTCGAAGTGCAACCTTATCCTGAAACGAAAGGCGAGATGGCCATTGGATTTGCTTCGACCATTCGCGGGTCGGACGGTCAAGTGCAGGGGTTTGTGGCCTCGTTTGTCACGTTGCGGGTGCTGGAGGAAAGCTATCTGGAAATGAGCAAGGTCGTGCAATGGTTGGGTGACGTGAATGTTCCTGTTGAATACATCGTGGTCAGCCGAGATGGACTGGCCCTCATCGACTCCGCCTATCACCAGGAAGGTCACGTGAATCTTTCGGCACTGCCTTCCATCAAAAGACTGTGGGAGACAGAAGGCTGGGGCTTCGTTTCCGAGCATGCCTTTCGCGACAGGGCTGAGTTCATTACCGGGTATGCTCGCACGCGCGGATATCGAGAGGCTGCTAATCCGGAGTGGGGTGTCCTGGTTCGAGTCCTTCGGGCGCACATTCTCGGGTCGGTCAGTCGAGTGACCAGCCTCGTCGCGGTGGGAGGACTGATCGTTGTGGCTCTGTTGGTCGGGCTGCTCTTTGCCATGATGGCTCGTCTACGCCGGGAGATGGGAAAGGTTCGACAAAGTCAGGAAGAACTGGAACATCGCGTGGCCCAGCGGACTCGAGAGGTCGTCGACAAACAACAGCAATTGATCCAAACATCAAAACTGGCCAGCTTGGGACAACTATCCGCCGGCATTGCCCACGAACTGAATAATCCACTGAACAATATCGGCCTCTTGGTATTCAATGCTCTCGATCAGATCGAGCAGGGCTTGAAAGGACGACAGTTGCAGGAGCCTTTGCATGCGAAGTTGGACGCCGCGTTAGCGCAGGTGGAGCGCGCCGGCCGTATCATTCAAAATCTGCGCACGTTCGCTCGAGCGTCGGGTACGACGATGGGACCGGTCGTCCTCGCGGAGGTCATTCAGGCTTCAGTGGGCCTGGTAAGTGAGCAGTTCCGCCTCGGCGTCATCGAGGTATCTGTGGATCTTGAAGATCCCTCGGCGGAAGCCTGGGGCAACACATTACAGCTTGAGCAAGTCGTAGTGAATCTCTTGACCAACGCAAAGGACGCGGTCGCGCAAACGTCCGAAAAACGGATTACAATTATGGTTCGCCCCGACCACGAGTGGCAGCTCATCACGGTGACGGACACCGGCCATGGGATGACTGACGACACGCTCCTTCATATTTTCGATCCCTTCTACACGACGAAAGAAGTGGGAGTTGGGACGGGACTGGGCTTATCAATTGTGTACGGCATCATCGAGGACCATGGCGGTCGCATCTCGGCATGGAGCCGACCCGGCGAAGGCACAACGTTCGAAATACGGTTGCGGAGAAATGCTCCGAAGGCAGACAGCGTCCCGGGCCATTAGCGAATGCGCCAAGACTAAAGAGCACGCCAGTTGAATGGTGGAAAAAGACGGCTCGGAGGTCATGCGCACGGATGGCGCGACAACCACTTCTCATCGTGCGAGTTCCGCGATTAACGCCTGTTCAACGGCGGCAAATTCTGCGTCGAGTTGAGTCATGAGGTGTGAGGCCCCTTCCAGATCCGCGTGACGCGCGGCGGTTTCCAATTCACTGAAGAGTCCGGCAAGACATTCGGCGCCCAGGTTTCCGCAAATCCCCTTTAAGCGGTGCGCATCATGTTGCAGCTTCGCCGTATTCGCCTCGGCGAGGGTGTGATGCATATCCGCCATGGCCTGTGTCGTATTCATAAGAAATGTGCGAATCAAGACAATGAAAAAAGCCGGGTCATCCTGTCCGTTCAGTTCCCTCATGCCGGCGATCACGGCGCGATCTACATGCGCCGAGTCGGAGCCGGCCGCCATCGCCTCGGTGCGTCGCTGCCCTCTTGGAGCGTCCGGCTGGCTCGTTCGGACAAGTTTGATGTAATGCTGTAAGGCATCCAGAAGCACGCCTTTTCGCAAGGGCTTGGTCAGGTGCGCATTACATCCCGCAACAAGGCTATTTTCCACGTCTCGCTTCATCGCATTAGCAGAGAGCGCCAAGATCGGCGCAGGCGTCCGGCCCTGCTGCTGTTCCCATTCTCGGATCATCTTCGTGGCGGTTAAGCCGTCCATGATCGGCATCTGCAAATCCATCAGCACAAGGTCATACGGCGTACGCGTGAACATCTGGACGGCTTGCGCCCCGTCCCGCGCGACGTCGATGCGGTGGGGCGATTTCTTAAGGAACAACTCGATCATCAATTGATTCTCCGTCGCGTCTTCGACAAGGAGTATGTGCCCGCCGACCGCCGTGGCGAGGGGACCGTTCGTAGTTGAACCCCCATCCTCGAGAAGCCCCGCGGTCCTACCCTCGACAGGGAGGTGTGGAGCAGCCGGTCTGCGGATCTGAAGTGCCTGTTCGATCGCAGCACGTAATGCGCCATGCTTCACCGGCTTGACGAGATATTCGCGAATGCCCACCTCTCGTGCGCGACGAATACCGCCGACCGAATGTGATGTGAGCATCATGATGACGACTTTTGCAGAATCCGGATGACGTTGAAGGATTTCCGCTACCTGGAACCCGTCCATGTGGGGCATGTGGCAATCCAACAACACCAATTGATACGGTGTCGCTCGGCCCTTCGTCTCGACCGCGGCGATGGCCGCCTTTCCATCCTCCGCCTCATCGACATCGACACCCCATTCCGATAAGGCCTCGCGCAGCATTATTCGATTGGTGGCCTTGTCATCAACGATAAGAGCACGAATGCCGCGCAACGCCCGCGCGCGTTCATCCGACAGCGCGTGATCCTCGACAGGCTCCATACGGACGGTAAAGCTGAAGATGCTTCCTTGGCCGGGCGTGCTGTCGACTCCTATTTCTCCCCCAAGGAGAATAACGACCTGCTTACAAATGGCCAGTCCCAGTCCTGTGCCCCCATACTTGCGGGTCGTAGACGCGTCCACTTGCGTGAACCGCTCGAAGATCATTTGCAGCTTCTCCGGGGAAATGCCAATGCCCGTATCAGAGACGGAGAGATGCAAGACGGTTGGATCCGAATCTCGCCGGACGCGCACCACTACTTCGCCCTGTTCGGTAAACTTAATCGCATTGCCGAGTAGATTGACGAGCACTTGACGCAGGCGTACTTGATCGCCGATGACCGTCATCGGCACGTCGGCTTGGATGTGGCAAATCAATTCGAGGCCCCGCTCTTGAGCGCGAACCGCCAACAGATCGGTGACACGCTCGACGAGATCGTGCAGATGGAAAGGGGCCTGGTCAAGTTCCATCTGCCCCGCTTCAATTTTTGAGATATCGAGAATGTCGTTGATGAGTTGCAGCAAATTGTCCCCTGCCCGCTGACAAATCTGCACGTACCGAAGCTGCTCCTCGCTTAAGGGAGTTTCGCCCAACAACTCGGCCATGCCCATGATCGCATTCATCGGGGTCCGAATCTCATGCGACATGCTGGCCAGAAATTCGCTTTTCGCGTCGTTCGCCGCAGTGGCGGCATCACGCGCCTGTTCGAGCGCCGCATGATTCTGTTGCCGTTCCAGTGCATGCGCGCGCAACCCCATGACCATCGTCTGCAGCGCGTTACCCATGACATCACGATTTGACTTGGGTTCAACCGTCATCTCCAGATTGCCGGTCGCAATGGCCTTCATCACGACCGCCATCGTTTGTAGCGACAGGCTCATGCGTTGAAAGGTGTGCAGCAAAATACCGATTTCGTCTCGCCGGGTTCCCCGCGAGACGACTCCGGAAAGGTCGCCGTCCGCAATCTGATTAGCCATTTCGACGACATCTCTAAGCGGACGCGTAATATCCCGAACGATGAGCCAGGTGACCCCTAAGAGGACAAGGAGACCGCCACCGGTGACCGCAAGGGTCCCCACGATCCGTCGTTGGAGTATGACCCTGCGTTCTTCCAGCAGCTGAGTAAGGACGGGAGTCAGTTGATTCTCGAAGTCCGCAATGGCGGCTACGGCGTCGGATGTTCGTGAGAGATATTCGGCCAGGGACGGGGTCGATTCGATCTGATTCAACCCGCGAGTCAGGATCAGACAGCTGCGCACCGCCTTTTGAGCACGCTGTTGAGAGCCGACAAGACTCGGTTGAAGAGTAGGATCGACGCCGACAATCCGATTGAGGGCGAGATCCACTTCTGGAGATAAATATTCAATGATGGAGGAGAGTCGACTTACTTCTTGCTTTGTGGCCTCTGTCGTTCGACGTTGGGCGGCCATGGCCGTGCCATTCGCAAACAGTTCGGCTGCTGTTTCCCGATACTGAGGATTGATCTTCGTGTAGAGCACCGCGAGATAATAGGCCTCCAAAGTGGGATCCAAAATCAATTCAGAACTGTCTGCAATGCGCCCGACATGGGCAACAATTTGCCGTATGACTTGCGTATGCTGAGCATAGGCATCCGCAGAGGGGATAACAGACAGCGCTTCGACTGATTGTTTGATTCGTGGCCACGCACGTTGAGGATCCAAATCCGATCCCCACAGGACCTCGGCCTGATCGACCGCCCGAACATGCTTCTGAAGTTTGCTTCGAACTGTTAAAAGATCATTCTGCTCAGCGCCTCCATGGCTCACGACCATGAGGAGCCGGCGCTGTTCCTGAAGATCTGAGAGCAGTTCATGTATGGGCGTCACGTAGGCGACGCCCTGTAATTCTTTTTCCGCCTGGTTCAATCCAAGACTACGCACGGAGGTGATCAGCGTATAGGTGAGGGCGAGGCATGGGAGGAGAAAGAGGAGGGTCATCAGACCAAGCTTCTGCCACACCTTCAGGTGTTTCATTCGGGGTTCCCAATGGACAATTGTCAGAACTCTATCCAGCGCTCTAGCACCCGATGAACCTTAGGCGGACATAGCAATCAGAAAATACTTACACGATCGGAGGGCCTTCGTTGGCCACGACTGTTATGCCGGAGGAGAGACTTTCCCGCCCTGTATCGTGTGGTCCGTGAACATAGCTTTCAACTTCGTTTCTAGGGCAGCCGGAGTAAACGGCTTCAAGAGGTAGCCGGACGCGCCGGCATCAAGGGCTTGCCGAACGCTCTGCTCATCGGTACGTGCGGTCAGGAACAAGAGAGGAATGGTCTTGAGCTCATCGTCGCGATGCATCAAATACATCAGCTCGAGTCCATTGATGGAGGGCATCCCCCAATCACTCACAACAAAATCCACGGATGTTTCTTTGAGCACACTGAGTGCCTGGACTCCATCGGCCGCCTCCAAGACGCGGGCGATTCCCATCTTCGTCACGATGCGCGCGATCATCATTCGTGTCGTCCGCTCATCTTCAACGACCAGGACGCTTTTGGGCCATTCATTCATAATCACTCCGGTCGTCTTTCGATCACACGGCTACGCACTGGAATCGCGGCATAGCCGCTCGCTTCCCCACTTTCGTGTCGGCGGACAAGAGGGAAAACTTAAACCAATTCGGCCCCCAATGTCCCAAAGTGGAACCATATCGGGTGCGCGCTTCCGGCTTCAATACCGACGGGGCTTAAGTCTAAGGAGGAGAGGACCGATAGAGGGGAAGAATGAACGCTTCCCTGTTGTCAGTAGAGGAAGTAGGCATTCAAGTTTCCGAAGACTATGGAACAGACTGACTCAGCCACGAACAGTGTTCCAGTGGTGACCAGGCGCAGGGCCGCGCGTGTCAAAGTCCGCCTTCCCGTCGTCGTGCAAAGTACATTTCACACTCAAGGCACCATCCAGAACCTATCCCGGACGGGATGCGCGATTGAATGCGGCACCTACTACCATGTCGGTGAACCCATTGTACTTGTGTTTGCGCTTCCCATCTCAGAAGAGCTGCGCATACGCGCCATGGTTCGGTGGGCCACAGTCCCGCTCTTGGGAGCTGAGTTTTGTCCCGGTCAGAAGAAAGAGGAAAATATGATCGGCACGTATGTCGCCAGCCAGTTGCTTGGTGAAGACAGCTCCACTTCAGAAAAAGCGCCGACACAACCCCCTCACCAGCCCTAGTAGAATCCGAACGTCTCTCCCATGGATCCCTCTCGCGCCGAAGTTTCCTTTACGGTACTCTAGGGGTAAATGGACTTTGCCGACGCGCAGACGATTCAGCGAATCTTCGACTCCTGCCGGATCATCGCCGTGGTTGGACTTTCTGGGATGACCTCCCGTCCCTCGTATCGCGTCGCAGCCTATATGCAGGAGCATGGTTATACGATTATCCCCATCAACCCAAATGAGCGCGACGTGCTGGGGCAGCGCGCCTATCCCACACTCACATCAGTCCCTGGACCTATCGATCTGGTCAGTGTATTCCGGCGATCGGAGGCCGTGCCTGCCGTCGTGGAGGAGGCCATCGTCATTGGAGCACGTGCGGTATGGCTTCAGGAAGGCATCGTGCACGAAGATTCGGCCAGACGCGCAGTAGCCGCGGGCTTGCTCGTGGTTATGGACCGATGCTGGTTGAAGGAGCATCGACATAGACCAGGGAGCTAGTTGCCGGATTCGCGACGTAGCGCACCAGTCGATTCTTCTGCTCACGTTTTTTACCTCAAGAGATCATGGTCGACCTGGCGTACGCCGTCTTCTAACGGATAGACCGATTATTGTGCGCTCGTTATCGAGAGGGCATAGATCTGCCCGGAAGCGCCACATGGTAGTCACGGCCCGCCTGCTTTAAGACCACTTGTCCGGCTCGACTGAGTCGATCGACAGAACCAAAAATCTGCGCCCAGGTGAATTCAGCTAAGGTATTCGTTAGTTGATCCAGGGTCTGTGGACCATATCTGTTCAGGCTGATCAAGACAGATTCGTCAGTATTGACCGTTCTCATTCCATGGTGTTGCGACATCGCTATTCCCCTTACACTCGTGTTCAGGGAGATAAAGATATCACGTGCTCGAAAATCTGTGAGCCGCGGGACGCGTCGATTTTCCCACACCGTGTACGATAGCAAGCCGTTTGCCCGCGGGTAATCGGCGACAAAACTCTTTTGTGACAATGATGGTCGAACGGCAATGCTCTTGCTTCATTCCCCTCTCCGCGTGTTGGACATGAAGGGAGTACGGCATGGTCTTCATTAGTGTCGGTTGTTTTTTTGCCGCGGCATTGCTGATCGTCGTACGACTCTTCCTATGGTCGCCGTCGCCACCTCGACGCTTCCATACATTTTTAGCTTCCTCGCTGAGCGAGCGTCGACGACGAACCTAGGAACGGAAATCAGAATGGTGAGAAGGAATGGTTGCGCGACCGGAGGGACTCACGCCGTTTACCTCAATGCGCGGATGTCTTATCTGGCATGCGGCCGCGCGGCATGGGGACGCCATAGAATTCATAGATCATGATGGCCAGATCTCGACTATTCAGATCCGGCCAATTGTCTTTGTCAAAGCCCGGCGCCCGCTCGAGATCCTTATTCGTGACGTCAAGGATCACACGTTTCATATCGCCGGTGAACGTCAGCGCTTTCCACGGCACGGCAAAGTATTTATGACCCACGCCTAAAAAGCCTCCGTAATCCAGAACGACATAATCAATCTCGCCATCCGTGGGATCCACGACCAAGTCCTTAATTTCACCGAGTCTCTTGCCGTCCCGTTCCTCTACGTGCATCCCGACCAGATCAGTGCCCTTGAACACGCTGCTCTTCTCCAGAGCGTGCGCCCCATCAAGCTGACTGATCATCAGCAAACCGGCGGCCACCATCGCCAAAGATAGTCGCATCAGACCTCCTATGAATCAGTGAAAAGACTTCGTAGAAAGCACGCGCGCACATGCTTTATTGCGAATACGCTCGTTCATTGTGCTGACTGAGGTCGAGGCCTAACTCCTCCTCCTGTTGAGAGACACGGAGGCCGAGGAGATGATCGATGCAGGTGAGTAGAAGCCATGTGCCCACGACGGAAAAGGCCATGACGGACAACATGGCTAGGATCTGAACTCCGAGGAGATGATGGTCCCCGAAGAAGACCCCATTCGCGCCGTGCGGGTTGATGGCGAGAGACGCGAACAGACCCGTCGCCACGATACCCAGACACCCGCCGACGCCATGGATGCCTACCACGTCCAACGCATCATCGAGTCTCCACTTCGCTTTCAGCACGATGGCCCAATAGGACGCGAGACCCGCGGCCAGTCCGATGGCGATGGCGGCTAGCACCGACACGTAGCCCGCCGCAGGAGTTACGGTGGCCAGTCCGGCAATCGCTCCGCTGGCCATGCCGAGGACCGTAGGAACTTTGCGGTAGCGCCACTCGACCACGACCCACGAAAAGGCTCCGGCTGCGGCGGCCGCATGCGTCGTAATGAACGCGTTGACCGCAATTTCATTCGCGCCCAGCGCGCTGCCAGCGTTAAAACCAAACCATCCAAACCAGAGCAGGCCTGTGCCCAGCAAGGTCAACGGAAGGTTGTGAGGAGCGAGATGCTCGATCCCATAACCGCGCCGGGGGCCCAACTTCAACGCACACACTAATGCAGCCGCACCCGAACTGATGTGGACGACCGCCCCTCCGGCAAAGTCCAGCGCGCCCCACTTTCCGAGCCACCCTCCCCCCCACATCCAATGGGCGATAGGACAATAGATGAAGAGTACCCACAGTCCTGCAAAGATGAGCAATGCGCTAAAGCGCATCCGCTCGGCGAACGCGCCGGTGATGAGGGCCGGCGTGATGGCGGCAAACATTAATTGAAAAATCATAAACGCCTGATGCGGAATGGTGGGCGCATACGTGGGATTGGGGCTCATACCGACACCGATGAGGCCGACCCAATCCAACCCGCCGATGACGCCCCCGTGATCAGGACCAAAGGCGAGGCTATAGCCGACGAGAATCCACAACAGCGTGACCAGACAGAGGATGGCGAAGCTGTGCATGATCGTGGCCAGCACGTTTTTTGTCCGGACCAGCCCTCCATAGAATAGAGCGAGTCCCGGTACAATCATGATGAGGACGAGGGCCGAAGCCGTCAGAATCCATGCGGTGTCCCCGGCATTGATACTGTTCGAAGGCAGACCCTGAGCTTCTTCAGCCAATGCCGGACACGAGACGACTGTCAGTCGTGTGATTATCGCGACCCCTATGACCCTAGCGTATCCATATCCCATCATGAAATCCCCATCATCCTCTTGATTACTTACCCGCTCCAGAGCCGTGCCCATCTCGGTTTGAGCGATTGTCCAGTAGTCGCTTCAACCGTGTGACCTCGGATTGTTGTCTCTCCAGCGATTCCCGTAACGTGCGAATCTCCTCTCTGAGAGACTCGATCTCAAGGTCCTTCCGCACGATCAGTTCATTAAGCGAGGACATCTGAGGTGACCCCGGACTGCGCGGCCTTTCCTCAAATGGAGGTGCAGCGGGTGTGAGCGGGAGCGAAGAGAGCGGCGCTTTGGAAACCTCATCTGTGGCGGCACGAAGCGAGAGCGCGCGTTCAAGTTCGACATAATTGATGCGCAGAGACATCGGTGAGCTGCGCTCGGCCAAATGGATTTCGTTGGTTGGACCATGAAAGACGAGCCGCGACCCTTGACCCGAATTGGGGAGTTGTCGGCCCGGCTTGGCGTCAGAACCATGTGAATGCCCGTCATCGAATTGCTGAAGCGTGAAATAGAGATAGGGCGAGGCGCAATAGAGCACGCCTTGCGTCGACTCTTCTCCTTGACTTTTAGGGGCTTTGAAGCGAACGCTCACCTGTTGCGCAGAGGTCGCCTGCGCGAGCGCCTGCACGAGATAGCGTGCAACAGCCACGCTCTGGTCGTCGGGAAAGACAGCGACAGGAGGCGTGCGTCCCGAGAGAAGTCGTTGCAGCAGGCGGTCGTCTTGTTCCATATACAGTCCATGAAGGACGGCGGCCATGACACCAGGTTCGATGGTAACCGGGTGCCGCGGCTGCGCCTCGCGAGAGCGGGGCTCCAGCATGACGACATCATAGGCGCCTTCATGCACGAGGATCGGCGGAGGCGCTCCTGCACAGCTCGACAGACTGGACCCAGCCATTAGAAGACAGCACGTTATGAAGCGTTTTATCCACCAAGCATTCATGGCGCCGCACTCTAACATAGCTCCCATCACAAGTAACGCCTTGACAGTCCCCAACTACTTTGTTATAAAACCGTCTCATAAAACACTTAGGGATCGCGGACAATGGCGTCCATCCCAGGGTGTGTCGGGACAATGACGTCCTTCTAGCCGATCGGGGCAAGAAGGACTTTTTTTTGGGGAATCGCTGGTCGAGAAACAAAGAGGTTTCTCTCGTGGACAATGCTGTCCTCAGCCCATAGCACGGGCTGAGGATTTTTTTTGGTCACTCACAGTGCGAGCGAGAGAAACCCTTCTTCCGCCGCGCGTGCAAAAGGAGAACCTCAATGAAATGGAATGCCATCCTGATCCGATCTTCCCTGGCGCTGTGTGGCGCACTCACGCTTGCAACGTCCGGGATCGTCCATGCCCAGGACACGCCCGCCCCGAGTGCACCTGCGCCGAGCGTCCTCGAACGTCTCGATACGTTGGAAAAGAAGGTTGATGCCCCGGGCATTTGGAAAACGCTGGGCTTGAGGCTCTCCGGATTTGTCGATGTGGCCTACACCCAAAATTTCAATAATCCCGCCAGCGATCTGAACCAGCTCCATATTTTCGATACCAACGCCAACGCGTTCATGCCGCATCTCGCGCAGCTGCTGCTGGAACGGCCGGCCGATGCCGGAGGCTCACTGCTCGATCGAGCAGGTTTCCGGGCGCGGTTGAACTTTGGTCTCGACTCACGTGTGACGCGCGCGCGGACGAATTATCAAACCGGAACCACGAACGATGAGTTGGATTTTCAGGAACTGTACGCCCAGTACATCGTTCCGATCGGCAATGGATTGGATGTGAAAGTGGGCAAGATGAACACCTTGATCGGCTACGAGGTCATCAATAGCTGGGAGAACCCCAACTTTTCCCGCTCATTCATGTTCGGCCTAGGCCAAGCCTTTACGACCACGGGCATTCGCTTGACCTATACGTTTAACCCTATGGTTCTCGCATCCGTTGGCGTCGTCAACGGCTGGGACAATGTAGACGACAACAACCGCGGAAAAACGGTGGAATGGCTCGTGGCCTTGACCCCGCATGCGCGCTTCGGGGTCAGCTGGTATGGTTCGTATGGGCCGGAACAAGCCAATCGGGCGTTCGGTGATCCCGCCAGTGGCAGCCTTCCCGGCAATCCATCGGCCAAACGCTTTGCCAATGGATTGATCATGACTGGCAAACTGACCGATCAGACTACCCTGGTGCTCGAACCGTATTACGTGAATGAGGCCAGTAATCCGGCCATCGCGGCAAATCCAGCGCTGAGTAAAAATGCGCGGTGGGACGGGATTGCCGCCTACGTCATTCATGATTTCACCGACCAATGGAGTGTTCGTTTGCGCGGCGAAGTGTTTGAAGATGCCGGAGGATCCCGTACGTGCGGAGGCACGTTCAATAACGCGGGGGGTACCAATACGTGCTTTGGCGCCACGAATACGACGCCTGCGACACCGGTCGCTCAAACGCTCTGGGAAGTGACCCCCACGCTGCAGTTTAAGCCGGTTCCATCACTGATCACACGGCTCGAATTCCGCTATGACAAGTCTGACAAAAACGTTTTCCAATACGGGACCGTGTCGACGAATCACCAGGAAACCTTGTCGGTTGAAGTTGTGTATTTGTTTTAATGTCGGGCGACGAAGGGGAGGATTTCATGACATCATCAGTTATGTTACGAACCGTTGGAGTGACGCTTGTGTGTATGGCCGTGCTCATGGCCACCGCCTGGACCTTTGCCGGGGAACCGCCGTCGCCCGCTCCAATCGAAGCGCCGGCCGCGGCCGCCGTCACGCCCGCTCCCGCACCACCGCCTAAGATCGACTCGGGCGATACGGCATGGCTGTTAATATCGTCGGCGCTGGTCTTGGCCATGACCGCTCCCGGGCTTGCCATCTTTTATGCGGGCATGGTGCGGAAGAAGAATGCGCTCAACACGATCATGCAATGTTTCATCATTCTCTGCCTCATCAGCATCCAATGGGTGTTATGGGGGTACAGTTTGGCCTTTGGCCCCGATAAGGGACATGTCATCGGCGGACTGGAATGGCTCGGTCTGAACAATGTGGGATTGGAACCGAATCCCGATTATGGCGCGACAGTCCCCCACCAAGCGTTTATGGTCTTTCAGTTGATGTTCGCCGTCATCACACCGGCGCTTATCACGGGGGCCTTCGCCGAACGGATGAAGTTTACGGCGTTCTTGGCCTTCGTGCTTCTCTGGGCCACATTTATTTATGATCCGCTTGCGCACTGGGTATGGGCCGTCGGGGGGTGGATGCGGGACTTCGGCGCGTTAGACTTCGCGGGAGGAACAGTCGTCCACATTAGCTCCGGTGTGGCCGGGCTAGCCTGTGCGGTTGTCTTTGGACGGCGCATAGGCCATGGCACCGAAGCGATGCCTCCGCATAATTTGCCCCTGACCGTGATCGGCGCCAGCCTCCTATGGTTCGGATGGTTTGGGTTCAATGCGGGAAGCGCCATCACCTCCGGCGCCTTAGCGACCAGCGCGTTCGTCGTGACGAATACCGCCACGGCTGCCGCGGCGCTAGCCTGGATGCTGTTTGAATGGGCTTATTATGGACGCCCCACAGTATTAGGCGCAGCCAGTGGCGCCGTGGCTGGACTGGTGGCGATCACCCCCGCCTCCGGTTTTGTAGGGCCCATGGCCTCCATCCTAATCGGCATCGGCGCAGGGCTGATTTGTTACGGGGCCGTTCTGCTGAAAAACCGCTTCCGTTATGATGACGCATTGGATGCGTTTGCCATTCATGGAGTGGGGGGAACGTGGGGCGCACTAGCGACGGGATTATTTGCTAGCAAAGCGATTAATCCCGCCGGCGCAGATGGGCTGTTCTTCGGCAATCCCGGTCAATTCGGCATCCAATTGGTGGCGGTCTTGGTATCCTGGACGTTTGCCTTCGTCGGTACGTACTGCCTCCTGAAAGTGATCGATATGTTCATCGGACTCCGGGTGACGAAAGAGCAGGAGGTCATGGGACTCGACCTCAGCCAGCATAATGAAGCGGCGTATTCCTAACCGGAATAAAGCTCGATGGAGGTCAGGACCTGACGCAAGGAGGCACAGATGAAGCTCGTCGAAGCGATTATCAAACCGTTCAAGCTGGATGAGGTCAAGGATGCTCTACTGGAGATCGGCGCAAAAGGGATGACCGTGACGGAAGTAAAAGGATTCGGTCGGCAGAAGGGTCACAAAGAAACGTATCGTGGCACTGAATACACGATCGAATTCGTCCCAAAGATCAAAATTGAAGTCGCCGTCGGCGATGAACAGGTTGCTCAGGTCTTGGATACGATTCTACGCACTGCTCGCACTGGCAGCATCGGCGACGGCAAAATTTTCGTGCGGGAGTTGCATAATGTCGTCCGCATCCGCACAGGAGAGACGGGGGACCCTGCCTTGTAATCCCCGATCTCGGCAAAAACGCAGTGGCCATGTCGGCAATCGGACCTGGCCACAATCTACTAAATGCCGGGAACGTTAGTGTCGTGATGCTTGGTTCGTCAGCGCCAGCGCCTGATGTTGATGAAAGGCGTATTGTTGTTCCAGGTCCGCCGCTTTCCGACGATGTTCCTGAGCCGCCGTCACAAGTCCCGCTCGACGGAACCCTTTCGGATCGGTCGCGGGGCTTAGGTTATCCGCCATCTGTTGGTAGCGCTCAGCGGCCTCGGCCTGCGAGCGAGCCTCGCGATCATACGAACTTGCGGCGACAAGGTGCTGTTCAGCCGTCAACGGCTGATCCGATCCCGTGGCAGCGAATAAACTGCTATCACTGCCGGTTGTACACCCGATTGCTCCCAACAGAACGCTGGATAACAGGAGCGAGCGAATACTTCTTTTCCATAGATCTTGCCGGTTCGTATTCATGGCCTTCCCCTTTCTGTTTGATCTCCGCATCTACCCCTCGCTGTCTAGTAACAGTATGACTCGGGATGAGTCCTCGGGGTTATCAGGAGAACCCTGAGAAAGGGCACTAAATGGCCTGAGAAGGGCTTGGAACTGACTGGAAAACGGGCGTTCTGGGGAGGAAGACTAGGAATCAGTCGTGATCAAGCCGATCCTGATGGCGTAGCGGACCAGACCCGCTACATCGTGAATGCCCAGGCGATTCATAATTTCCATCCGATGACTTTCGATGGTCTTGACGCTCAAGGAGAGCCGCTGGGCCATATCTTTGGTCGAGTGTCCTTCCGCGATAAGCTGCAGAATTTCACGCTGGCGGGGTGTTAACTCATGAACCGCCACTGGTTTGTTTCCGCCATGCAAATACTCTTGGACAAGTTGCTTGGAAACGGCAGGCGTTAAATACACTTCGTTTCGCATGACGGCTTTAATGGCCAGCTCCAATTCAGCGGGGTCTGCGCCTTTCTGTAAATAACCCGACACTCCGACGCTCAACGCTTGTCGGACATAATCTTCGTTTGTATACATGGACAAGATAATCAGATGAATATGTGGGGACTGTTTGAGAATTCTGACGGCGGCATCCAAACCATTTAAGCCGGGCATCGCGATGTCCATCAGAACCACATCAGGCTGATGACGCTGCGTCGCTTCGATGGCCTCGTCACCGCTTCCCGCTTCGGCCACGACTTGGATCCCGCCCAAACTTTGCAATAAGACGCGCAGTCCCGCTCGAACCAGGACATGGTCGTCGGCAAGGAGGACTCGGATGTCGCTGGTTTCCATTGTTATCCTTGCTTCCGGCTCGACTCTCGCGGCAAGGGAATCATCGCCTTGACCTCTGTTCCCCCACCAGGGTTGGAGCGAATCGAGAGCCGCCCGTCAAAATGTCGAACGCGTTCTTCCATCCCCAAGACCCCAAGGCTTTGTCCGTGCGCCGCGCGCTGTTGCGCGTGCACCGCATCAAAGCCGACACCATCGTCACGGATGACAATCTCCAATTCAGCGTCGTTCTTCTTCAACGTGACGCTGAGGTGGCGGGCTTCGGCATGGCGCATCACATTCGTGACTGCTTCCTGGACGATTCGGTAGCAGGTCACCGCCATATCCGCAGGGAGGTGGGAGAGCGAATCTTCCGCAAAGATTTGGGCATCCCAGCCGGCCCGTTCCGCCTGTCGGGACACATACCATTTGACAGCCGAGACCAGCCCAAGATCGTCCAAAAGAGAGGGGCGCAAATCGAGCGACAGATCGCGCACATGCTGCAAGATATGGTCGACAATACCCATGCTGTCGGATAAGGAGGCGGCGATGTCCGGGCGATCGTTCTTGCGATGGAGCGTCTGCAGATTCATTTTTACCGCCGTCAGCGCCTGACCAATTTCGTCGTGCAGATCTCTGGCCAAGTGACGACGTTCTTGCTCTTGCACATGCATCAGCCGTTGTGAGAGCGCCTGCATCCGCTCGTGCGTTTGTCGAAGTGCGGTTTCAGCTTGCTTACGATTCAAATAGGACGACACACTGTCCGCAAGCGAATTGATGAGGTCACGTTCTTCCGCAAGAAACGGCCCCTCTGTCTCAGGCGGTTTCTCTTCGAGATAGGTGACCGCGATGATCCCCCTATGGCCCGCAGTCGTTTGCAGGGGTGCGGACTGCACCCATGGTGTGGCCCTAAAGTTCGGGGTCATAAACTCCTCGTCGTCAAACACAATGCGGGCCGCCGTCATATCCGGATATTGCCACGCCGGCGGGAGCAGATTCACAATCTCTTGGAGTACTTCTGAAGAGGACTTGGCAGGATCTTGCATCACTCGCACCGCCTTGTGTAAAGCCGTCAGCTCTTTGATGCGCTCGGTCAAACTATGGAGCACCTCCGTCTGATTCCCCCGATCCATAGACGACTCTCCTCCCCCTCTCTCCACGGAGTCCCTCCTAGAATCTCAGGCAACTATAATCAGAATACATCCACGTGTCCAACGGGCGAGTCCACTGTCGACTACATTTGTCTACGTAACGCGGACAGGAGGGCAAAGCGAACGCGAGACACGCCGTTGCGTGTCAGGCACTGGTTAGTCGAGAGGCATTGCCCACTCGATCTGAAAGAGACTGGAACGCACTCGGCAGGCAGGTTGGCAGAACGGCCTAACTAAATCGAATACGACACCACTCGCACCGCCACTTCGTCGCACTCTTTGGCGACGAATGACGCTTACTGTGGTGGCGTACCCCCTTCAAAGGCAGGCCACAGAGCGGACATTTTCTTTTTATTGCCTCTTCGCCGTTTACAGCTTCTGGCTTTTCTCGATCATCGTCTTCCATGTCGGGGGTAACCTAAATGATAAGAGCATAAATAGCCCGTCCTAAAACATCACTCTAATATAAATCCAGTTAGCCAATCTCATTAGAAGAGTTTAGCATGAAACTTATGACCGCCAACTTTAGAGTTGGCTCACCAGCATTTTGGGTAGAAGTCGTTTATCCATGTATTTTTGTAATGCAGGGATTAATATTTGCGTACTTCATCTAGATCCATGTGTTCACAAAGGACCAGCGGGTTATTTGCTTCTCATCCTCACCGGTTGCGCGGCGTCAAAAAAAGGCGCGCCGGATCACCGACAATCAGAGACTTCCTCCCGAAGCAGATAAAGGTCTCCGATCAAAGCGTCGGCATCAGGACAGCTTCTTGGAATGCTACCTATCAAGGAAAACATATTACTCTTCGGGCGAGTACAGCGAGAAGAGTCAGTAGCAAATGGCGCTTGCGGCAACTAGCCAATCACATGGATCAATCGGCTTCAGCAGCGAATGCACTGCTTTGGTCGCCATAGAAAACAGAGAGCAAGGAACGAGACTAGGACAATCCCCTGAGCCTCCACCGCTAGTGATCGCCGACGCGATACAGGATTCAAGACTTGACCCCATAACGGTGTGTGAACAGCCTCACGTTCGTTTCCAAAAATACTAAGTGACTGGTACAACCTGTTAGTTTTGACAGTTCCCGCCTAGGCTGCGCGTATATAACATCCTGACGTTACCTGATCCATAGGAATAAAAAGGGAAGATTCTATGAGACGGCACAGCCTTCGGACATGGGTTGTATCTCTGATAGTCGTAGGAGTCACTGGATGCAGTCACTTTGATACAGGAACCGGCAATGACTCGATGAGTGGCCTGTTGAACGAAATGAAGGCTGTCCCACGCATTGTTGCATCCGCCCCGGCGAAAACTGATGACCGAAATGGCGACCAGGAGATAGTCAGACTCAAGGGACTTCTCGATCAGCAAAGGATTTTCAAAGCTGAAAAGGATCTCGTCAAATTGCTGCAGCCTGAAATTTCAAAAGGCAATGTGAGTGTGTATCAATTCGGTGATCAGTTAAAGATCCACCTTGCCTCAGGCCTCCTGTTCGATTCCGGCAAGGCTGAATTGAAACCGGCTGGGGTGGATGTCATCAAGCGAGTAGGTGGTGTGTTGAAGGAGTTTCCCGACAAGCAGCTGCATGTCAATGGTTATACCGATAATGTGCCGATTCGTGGAACCTTGTTAAAAACATTCCCGAGCAATATGGAGCTCTCCAAAGCTCGCGCCGAGTATGTGATGACCACATTGGAGCATGGCGGTGTGCCGAAGGCTAACATGACCGCGATCGGACATGCCGATACTGAACCTGTGGCCGATAACAAAACTGCAACAGGTCGTCAGAAAAATCGGCGCGTGGAAATCGTGGTGCAATAAACACAATTGAACTCTGACCCAGGTGGCGACGGATGCTGCCCGACCTGATGGCCGACGAAAATCATGGGCTTCTTCACGCCAGATTATTTCATTCACGCCGCAAACGTCCTTCTGTTGATCGCTTACAGCGTTCGCGATGTTCTATGGTTGCGCTTGTTCGCGGTGGCAGCTTCGTTGATTGCCATCCCTTATTATGTGCTCCAGCCGACCATGTTGTGGGCGCCGCTTGCTTGGAGCGTGGTCTTTGCGGGAATCAATCTATTTCAATCGTGGCTCCTCTTTGTCGAGCGCCGTCCAGTCAAACTGACGGCCGAGGAGGAGGACATTCGCCGGCTTGCCTTTCAGAGCCTACCGCCTCGGAAAGTCCTGCAGGTTCTGAGTATTGGATCTTGGGTCACGGCTGAAGTTGGCGAGCGCCTCATCGAGCAAGGTAAGCTTCCTGACTCTGTTTCGCTCATCGTCCGTGGCAAAGTGCGGCTGACGAAAGATGGGCGTATGTTCGATTTAATCCCTGGTGACATCGTAGGCTCCGCTCTCATCCTCAACGGCATTCCCTCCAACGTGGAAGCGGTGACCGTGGAACCTCTGCGCGCAATGCGCTGGCAGATTGGGACACTCGACAAGTATCTCAGCGCCAACCCGGAAACTCGAAACGTCATGCAGAGGCACCTCGCCCATGACCTCGCAGGAAAAATCGGACGTCTGGTTACCGATTCTTCCAAGCCCTCTGACAGAAATCCGTAAGATGCATCATGGCGTAAGTCGGTCTCTTATGACTGCATCAGTCCATCGCTTGGTCCTTGCATCTTCGAATCGAGAAACTGGTCCTTATTACGGACCTCGAGAAACTCAACCAGCTGAAGTCCTGCTTCGTGTCGACGGTGACTCATGAATTCCGCGCGCCGCTCACTTCAATTAAAGGGTTATGGAGAATAGGCTCGATGCCCTCTCCGGGACTCTAAATCAGCGGCGGACGCACTACCTTGATCGGGTGAAACACAACGTTAATCGCTTGGCCCTGACCGTCTGTACATTAGTTTCCGACAGCAACTCTTTTGCCCTTGATCCATTCTTCCCAAGTAAGACGCACGTCACGACTGCCCGCAGGGACAGAAAAATGAGAAAACTGATAGCGGTAATAATTAAGTGACCGAATATCCAGAGGGTCCTCAGGCTTTCTCAAATGGTACGTACGCAATAGAACTTCATTGCGACAACACCCTTGAAGCAACTCCGTGCAGTCGCCGCATCCTATCCAGGTGATGAAGAGTTCCCATGTGGCGGGTTCTTCTTGATGGAAAGACGTCGCTGGCGTGCGCGCTCCGAATGTGAGATAGGCCACATCATGGATCAGTTGGTGACACATTTGACAGTGAGGGCGGATTGATTCGCATGCGTCAGTCATAAGTCCTGCTTCCTTAAGAATGACTGGAACTGGCAAGACCACATTGGTAGCCAGTCCTCTACAAGCATTGGCCCGGGGTCTTTCTAGATCAGCAAGCTGGGAAGCGACGGATCTTCCTTGCTCAATGCAGCGGGAACGACACAACAATCCCCCCCATCACATCATTGAGCTTGTAGTTTCGTTTCCGGCTGGACTCATGACCATTGTGACAATCAATACAGGCTGTGCTCACGGCGCGATCAGGATAGAGAGCCTTAAACAAACGCTTGTCTCCTTGAGTGATGATGCCGGTGTACGGTTTTTTGGGAGTCTTTCCCACCTGTTCTAACCCTGCCCGTTCAAAGTCATCCGCCGGTCCATTCTCTTTGTTGATTGGCCACAGACTGGTGAGTCGAATGCGAAGCCCGGTCCCCTGCCCCTCCACTTCCCATCCCGTCATCATGAGCATTTGAGCCGGGAGCGGTAACATACCCTGTGCCTTCCAGTGCTCCGACGCCACGGTGACTCCAAGTTCCTGCATGCGCTCCACCACGTGCGTCGTATATAACGTACGGTCCGCCTCAACCAGCGCATGGATATAATCGGCCACGATTTCCGGTGGCACCCCGACCTGCTCTGCAGGATGCACGACACTTCCTATCAGGCTGGTGAGCAGGACCGCCATGAGGGAGAGTGGACCACAAGACATCCGATGCGGGAAGTACATAACGATGCTCCTTACCCAACGCCCCTCAGTTACGAGCCGGGCTGCTTGTCCTCCGTCACCACAATGAGCAGTTCTTTTCTTTGGGGACTGTGCTGCGTATGGTGACTACACCAGATAAGATCGTACATGGATCGGAACTCTGAGAAAGGAGGGATGAACTGCAGGGTCAGGCTGTCCCCAGGTTTCAAACGAAAGCCAGCGGCCTCCTTTCGGAAGATGCCCGTCGCCCGGCCCGTGAAATGGACTTCAATCCGTGTGAAGAGCGCCGAGATGAAGTCATGCGCCACGCTATCCTCATTTCGGATCGCGAAGATGGTGGGACGGCCAGCAATGAGGGAAACATCTGGCCCGACTGGCTGCCCCTCCCGCCGCAGTTGATACCCCTTCGCCCCGATGACAATCTCGATTGCAGCATCTGCTCGTTCGTGACCAGCCTCCCGGCCATGCGCGCTCTCGTCATGTTCCACGATGTCATGGTCATGGGCGAAGACGAGGCGATGATCCAGGCTCCCGCCCGTTATGACTGCTATGACCGCAAATGCCAATTTGATTTTGAACCGCATACGAGTTCGTCCTGTATGTTACTGAGCGGCCGCCTTCTTCGGCTGAAGGACAAGGATTTCTCCACGCATCGAGTCCCCATAGATCTTTCCATGGAGGTTACACCAGAAATGGAACAGGTCATACGAAGGGGCCGCTGGGATTTCAAAGCGGAGCGTGACAGTCTCACCCGGGTCAACCCGCAGACCACTGGCCGTATGGGTGTAGACCAGTGTGGCTCGACCCGAAAACTGGAGATCCACGTGCTGGAATAAGGGAGAGACGAATTCATGGGCAATGTGGTCCTCATTCTTGAGCATGAGCACGATGTTCTCCCCGGGGACGAGAGAGAAGCGGGGGTCTTTGACATCAGCCCCCAGCCCTTCTCCCTTGAGGACCCGAAACGTTTGATCCTTCATCACAAGAATCACGTCGGGGTCATACTCAGATTCGGCAGCATAGGTCACGGCCGGATATTCCCCGGCAAGGACCCCACCCATCATGGCGAGGACTAGCACGGGCCACGAGTGCCGACATCCTCTTCCCTTTGTCGGTGTCTTACGACACTGGTCTGTCACGGCGCGCCCTCTTGAGCCATACATCAGCGCATTGAAACGATTGGATGGTTAGACGGACAAGCCTCTGCGAGGCCGACAGTATTCACGCTCAGCCTCCGCCAGTCTCCCCCCGTGTCTCGACGATCAAGATCTCGCCGCGCATCGGGTCTGCGTGCTGCTTGCCATGGACATTGCACCAGAACAGATCATAGAGTGGCTGAAACTCCGCGCTGTCCTGCGGGACCTGGAAGGTCAACACGACGCTCTGCCCGGGGTCGACCCGCACGCCCATGGCCTTCGGAATCTTCACCAGTGTGGCATTACCTGAGATTTGGAACGGGGCCTTGTAGAGCAAGGGGGACACGAATTCATGGGCCACGGTATCGTCATTTCGGAGGTTGATGTCGGCTTGGGTGCCGGCCACTAGCATGAACCCTTTCTCACTCTGTCCCGAACTAACGCGGAATCCCTTGTCCTTCATCACGACGTCTACTTTCCCTTGCGACTTCTCCGGAAACGCCGGCACCCCTTCGGCCCCCACACCTACTCCACCGGCCAACACCAGCCCTGCTGCTGCAACCGCCCAAAGATTTCGCATGGCGTCCCCTCCCTGTTATGGAGCCGGAATCCCCTGTCCACACCGCTTTTCTGATCAGCGATCGGCATCCAGGACATTCACGGTCCCGCCTTTGAAGACTAAGGGGTACAACTATCAGGCCATAATAGAGTAAGAGACCAATACGCCGTATTGAAAGGCCATTGGTGAAGTTTCAGAATATGCATGTGACGGAGGCGGCAGGATGGTGTGTATCAAGAATGAGAGCCCGCTAAAATACAGGTAAAGCATTCCATATTAGGTACCTATCCTAGGCACCTTTCTTTCTAGGGGAGTCATGTCAATGGGATAGGAGAGACAGTGGAGGTTGCACCTTTGGCAAGTATCCAATTGTCTATCCTATTATCGAAAATGGTACGGTCGCCACGTTGAATGGCGGCTCCTTTGGGCTACATATCTCACTAACGGACGGACCCTGGAACACAACGGCCTTCATACAGGAAAGACCTCCATCCGATATTAGAACACCTTCTCTCGACGCTCCATAAGAATGGGCTGGGCCCGCAAGCGGTCTTAGATTGATAACAACGCTTACATCTGCTTTTTAGCAGTTGGAAGCCTGGGGGATCTTAAAGCCCCAGAAAACAACTGCCGCGCAATAGAGGCACCAGTTTCCATGGATGTCATCGAGGAGAGGGACGGATATGTGCTGATCAGTCTTAGTTGTCGAGTTCTGCGCACAGTCCTCAGAAACTTCTTCCTGACTCCCGAAAACGACATGTCAGTCTTTCCGTCAACTGTTCCCCATTTCGAAGGCATGGGGTATGCCCACATCTGCCGTCTTACCTAGGCGTAGATTGACTTTTAGATGTTTTACGGCATGCTTTTCATATACATGGTATGCCCTAACTGCACGTTTCAGCGGCTACCCGAAGCGACTGAATGCGCTCGGTGTGGCATTGTCTTCGCCAAGTACCACTCCAGATCAGACAGCCATCGGCGCTCTCACATCGAGCCGAGGCCGCCGAGTGATCTTCTTCATGCTCCTTCGGGCATATTCGCCCGGTGGGTGAAGGAGCTGCTGGTGCCCGCGGGACGTCTCATCAATCCCACTGTCTATGGCGGGCGAGTTTTTATCTATGCTGGGCTCCTTCTCTGGGGCTGGAAGTTTCTCTCCATGCCAATGGAGACCAATTATGTAGGTGAGTCGTACATGCATCTGGTCAATCTTCCCTTTCATGAAGCTGGCCATCTTATTCTTAGCCCACTAGGACGATTCATGCAGGTGCTAGGGGGAAGCCTCGGTCAATTGCTGATGCCCCTCGTTTGTTTGGGGGCGTTGCTGATTCAAAATCGGGATGGGTTCGGCGCAGCCGTTGGCCTCTGGTGGTTCGCAGAGAGTGTGATGGATCTTGCGCCCTATATTAACGATGCGAGAGCGCTCGATTTAGTCCTGTTAGGAGGAGTGACGGGCAAGGACGTTGAAGGTTACCACGATTGGCAATACATTTTGGAGGCGCTCGGCTGGCTACAATATGATCACACGCTGGCCCATACTGCGTATACATTGGGAAGTCTGTTGATGATCCTTGCCTATCTATGGGGTGGCTACATGCTTCTTTTACAGTTCAAGAACCTCGACATTGCGGCCAGTCACGTCGGACAGCAATGAGTTCTCTTTTTTCAGCTACTAACTCTTTCCTCAATCCTGCAGCACCTGATGCACGAAGGACACCGCAATCGATCCTTCACCCGCTGCGGAGGCCACGCGTTTAATATTGCCGGCCCGGAAGTCCCCGCACCAAATTCCGCGAGAATCTATCTGCTTATTCGCTGATTGTGTCATCTAGTTTTCTGGCAGAGACGCCTTCGCCGTCATCCATTCCCTCGAAGTAAGACGCAGGTCACGACCGGCCACAGGGATAGAAAAATTACAAAGCTGGTAGCGATAGTCGTTGAGGGATCGAATCTATCGGATTTTCAGGCTTTCTCAAATGGTACGTGCGCAATACAATTTCGTTGCGACTACATGCTTGAAGCAACTCCGTGCAGTCGCCGCATCCTACAGGTGATGAAGAGTTCTCATGCGGTCAGCGAAATACGGGCATTTCCTAAGAAGGAAGCCTTTGATGTTGACGAGTTGGGATAAACCCAGGAAAAATGCTTACTTGATAAGACGTTCAAAGCAACCTTACGCATGCAGCGTGCACATCCGTCGAAAAATGATGAAGGTATGAGAACACTTTTTTACTGTCATCCTGTGAGTCTAATCGCAACCTCTCGGCGATGAGAGCTGCACCGCAGAGTTATGAGGCAGGTCCATGATGCGATCCGTCAGCCACCGCGAATGCCGAAATTCTATCACGGTATGAGTATTCCCCAAGACTCGGTGAACCAGCGCAAATAGTCCTCCTCTCTACCGTCGCATTCGAGTTCGCCGGAAACTGGAAAGCCCCCCCGGCGAGCTTCTGCTTCCGCTGGTAAGCCTTGAGCATTTCATGAAACCGCGGGAGCGTCTCTTGGGCCTTCTTGCGCACATGGATCAGTTCACGATGGGCCTTCACGAAGAACGTAAAGTCCTTCGGTACCTTATTGAGCATGCTATAGACGCGCGAAGGGCAGGCAATTGATAGGAGAGCTCAGTTCGACGGTGCGAAACGTGCCCACATACTATTTGGCTTGAGACAAAGTGGATACAAACGGCCCATCCAGTCTTCATAAGAGAATCCTGATGTCCCAATGCTGAATGAAAGGACAGTCGGGCACGAACAAGGGTCCACCTCCGTGCCGATTCGCGGGAGCCGTTGATTATGTGGAGCGGTGACCGGGCGTTGCTTTCCGAAGGGTCAGGATCACGCTGAGAGAGATGACCGCGCAGAGGCTCAAATAGAGACTGGGGCTTAGAGTGTTGCCGCTCCATTCGATTAACAGCGTCGCCACCAGCGGAGCCGTGCCGCCGAATAAGGCTGCCCCAATGTTATAGCCGGCCGAGAGGCCGGTAAAGCGTTGCGCGGGGGGGAAGAGTGTCACGACCACGGCGAAAAACGGCCCGAGATAACAGGACATCAATACGGTCAACCAGACGTCTGCGGCCCACATCATGGGGAGGTCGCCGCTGGTCAACCAAACGAACGACGGGTAGGCGGTAAGGGCGAGTCCGGCCGCTCCCATGAACAGCATGCGAGTGTGTCCGATTGTATCGGACAGATGGCCCATGAGTGGAATCAAAATCGCCAGCAGCAACATGCACGCCGTGTTTATGGTCAATACGGTGCGGAGCGGAACGGTCGTGACGGTCGACAGATATGTACTGAGATAGACATACAGCAGATAAAACCCGACCCCGTGGAGCCAGACGAGGCCGATCACTTTGACTACGGCTCCTCTTTGATGGGTGAAGACTTCACGAATAGGAGCGGCGGAGAGTGCTCCCGCGTGGCGCATATGCTCAAAGGCGGGTGATTCCGAAATGCGTGTGCGTAGGTACCATCCGATGAACGCGATCAGGCTTCCCAACAAGAACGGTATACGCCATCCCCACTGATGCAGCGCTTCGTCGGTCAGGGTCGATGCCACGAGAGTTCCCACGCCGGACCCGAGCAGGGCTCCCACCTGCGCGCTGAAGCCGGCCCAACTCCCGATGTAGCCTCGTTCGGACGACGCGGCATGCTCCACGAGAAACGTCACGGACCCCGTCAATTCTCCGCCGACCGATATTCCTTGGAGAAACCGACAACATGTAAGGATGAGCGGAGCCGCGATTCCAATCATTGCATAGGTCGGGAGCATCCCCACGACAATAGTTGGGATGGCCATGAGGATGATGGACCAGGCCAGTGCTTCCCGCCGCCCTATGGTGTCGCCGATATGGCCGAACAGCAATGCTCCCAAGGGACGGGCGAGAAATCCAATTGCGAACACACCGAAGGTGGAGAGCAACGATACGAAGGGTTGCTCTGACGGAAAAAACATGGCCGCAAAGACTGGCGCAAAGTAGCCATAGAGCGCAAAATCGTACCACTCCAGCACGTTACCGATGGCGCCGGCCATAAGCGTGCGTTGATCGAATCGAGGGGTCGACGAGACGATGGTTGGTACCATACCATTTGACATGGTGCTTCGCGGGATTCAACTAAAACGGCGTTTAAATTCTATGTCATAGGGGCACTTACCTTATGACGTCAGAGGGGGATAACTGAATAGTTATTCTCATCACGTCTGTTGATACTGCCACTCCTCGACGGAAGGGCAAAGTTTCCTGACAGTAGGCGCGCTCATCGTTCAACAACATGTGCTCCGCCATGAGGTTGCGGCGCTCCTCATCATTGCGCGTTCGGTAAGGGCTGAGCCGTCACATAGTTTTTGAGTGCTTCTTGAACCACTCTCTTCGTCCATCCTAGTGTCGGCTCCTTACCGTGCATTAATTTCCGTTTCT
>Ga0111538_10002213_pt1 | contig 27411 bp, 25 predicted proteins | sample SoiMethybrSBSTD1_FD_79669 | JGI IMG/M metagenome (GOLD analysis project Ga0111538, IMG submission 79669) | Bulk soil microbial communities from a Populus tree surrounding site in Tennessee, USA - Soil MetaG P. TD hybrid SBSTD1 (version 2)... | ecosystem: Environmental > Terrestrial > Soil >...
CGAGACCGAGCATGAGCACACGGCCAAAGGGCTTTCGTTTGCGCAGAAGAATCGCCGCCCAGAGGTGCGCGCCGCCCCAGATCAGCGCAAAAACCGCCACCAGTAGAAAAAGACCGGCGGTGAGACCCGCCGCGACGCCCGCCGAATCAGCCACCTGGACGAGCGCCGCGATGGCAAGGAGCAGCATCGAGGCGCCAATCAGCAACCAGAGCGCTCCCCACAATGACGCGAGGATGCCGAGCAGGTGGACGTGTCGTTCCACGCCGCTGGCTCAGGGCAGGCCGTTCGACGCGCTGCGCTCGCTCACGGCAGGCAGGAGACGTGAATCCGAAGCTCGATCCGCGTGGGAGGATTGTGACGCGCGGTGACAGCGAAATGGAAACGTGCGCCGTCGGGGACACCGGCGGGAACCGTGACCTGCAGTTGATGTCGAAACAGTTCGGCTCCGGATCCGGCGCAGCGCTCGCACCGCTCGGGCCATGTCTCGCCGCGACCGCCGCAGGCGCGACAGGTACAACGCACGGGAACGTCGAGCGGCATCGTGACACCGTCGCGTGCTTCACGCGGCGTCAACTGGAGAGCTGTCCTGAACGTTGCGGCCCGCTCCTCCGCGAGAAACGCCGTGCGGATGCGGTCCACCGCCGGCGCGACGGAGGGGAAATCGACGATCACTTCGTCGGCAAAACAGTTCGCGTCCCGGCGACTCTCGTCGCCCGTCATCACCGCGATCGAGTCGCCACCGAAGGGCCGAAACGTGTGCCCGGGCATCGCGCTGTGGGTACGATAGGGGTCGACCGAAGAGAAGTCAATGGCCGCAAAAGATTGTCCGATGTGTGGTGAAGCGATGCGTCTTCACGAGCATATGGTGACGGATCGCCTTCCAGGCACACCCCAAGTGAAGACTCTCAGATACCGTGAGTGGGTGTGCCCGGAGTGCGATTACTTCGAGGAAGTCGAGGACGAGGACAGCTGAAGGGCCGACGCGGCCCGATGGGGAATCAACGCGCGCCGAGAGTCAGCAGCAGTTCCTTCCGTACGCTTTCATCGATATCATCGAGATTGAGCGCCGTCTCGCACTCGTCGCACAGCACTTCGAGCACGTTCGGACGGCCTTCCTCGGACACTTCCACGCGAGAATCTTCCAGGTGCACGACGTGCATCTGCAGCGTCTTCACGAGAAAATTCTGGTCGTTCCCACAACTGGGACAGGTCAGCGCCACGCGCGTCTCCTCTTTCGTCGTCACGTAAGTACTCCCTGAGATCGATTCTATGGGACGGGTCCGCCGTGTGCAATGCAGAATTGGCGGAAAATGTAGTGTCCGGCTTTAGCCGGACCATTCAACTACAAACTAGCCTGCAGGCGCCGGATTTTCAGACGAGCGATTCTCCTGTATCGGCCACCATCGCCTCGGGCACGCCGAGCCGAGTCACATGACCCGTCCGATGGCGCGAGAACACGCAATGCGGCCCCTTGGCCTCGACGAACTCGACCTCCACCACCGTCGGACGCGCCTGATAAATGCCAGCAACGCACCCACATGGGAGTGTTTCGAGCGACAACAGCGTCATTGCTGCTGCACGGCGGCCTTCATCGAGGGCTGGATTGGTCATCTCTGTCCTTTTAGACTGGCCGACCAAGCGATTGGTTCCTACACGAGAGCCGGGTAGGTGACCGCTGTTCCTTCGACGCGTGCAAACGGCGTCAACTCATGTCGCGGCGCTTCACGAATCGACATGATGTGACGCACCTCGAACCCGCAAGCGACGAGCGCATCGGCGATCAGTTGCCGGTGACACTGCCACCATTTCGCCTCGGCGCACATGACCGCGATACTCCGGCCATCGGCCCACTCCAGCAGCGCATCGAGCGCGCCGGTGAACTCCGGTGACTGCATATGGTCGGCGTAACCGCGAAACCCCTCGTGACGCCAACCACCGTTGGGTGAATCCACGCGCGGTTTGCGCAGACCACCAAGTCCCGCGAAATGCCGGTACGCAATCCTGTGTCCGGACAGAAATGCGGCAAGCGCGTCGCGTTCGAAGTGCGGGTGGCGTCGCGAACGCGGCACCGTCCGCACATCACCAATCCCGTTGACCCCGTGGGCGTCCAGCAGCGACAGGAACTCGTCGGACGATCGCGTCGAGTGGCCGATCGTAAACAGCGCCGGATGGCCGAGGGCGGTCAGACGTTTGCCTCAGCCACGTAGACCAATCGGGTCTCTACCTCTGCACCCGGGAACAACGCTTCGGCCGCTCGCCGGTAGAGGTTGGCCTGCCGCTCGTGTTCGGGACGCGGCCGACCGGTCTTGAATTCGAGGATAGTCACGCGGCCGCTTGTCGAACGAATCAGGCAATCGATCGTGCCGCGGACGATCGTGCCCTCGAGACGCATCGTGAATGGAACTTCGTGCAGCGCCTCACCCGACACATACACCTGACGAACGTCGGGCCGGCGCAGCAGCGCGCCGTAGCCGCAGATTACATCCTTTTCGAACGCGATGCGATCCCTAATATCGGCTACTTCCTCTGGTTGCACCAGTCTCCACACTTCTTCGGCAAGTTGTGACGGGTTGATGTCATCGCGGAGGCCGAATCGCTGCAGCAGACGGTGCACCATGGTGCCAAGCAAACGTTCATTCCGTCCGGCGGGTCCAAAAGTCAGGACCCGCCCTGCACCCCCGGAGTTCTGCAGCAGATCTGCACGTTCATAGGGCGGGTCTTGCTGTGTAGACCCGCCATCGAGCATAACGGCGACCGAGTGCCGTCGGATGGAGTGGTCGATCACTCGCGCGAAATCGTCGGACTGGGATGGCTCGGCCGAGGTCGGCTGAGAGGCTTCGGGATCCTGACCAACCGGGGACGCCTCGGTTCGACAGACGAGAAATTCGTGATCGCTGCCCGAACCGGCACGCCAGGTGACCCGGTCTTGCGTGAGCGTCTGCGCAAACAGATCGAGGAACGACGACGGCAGCACATCGGCAAGACTGCCGCGTCCAGGCACGAGTCGACCATCCTTCAACGCCGACCCGAGATACAGCCGATCCCGCGCTCGCGTCAGCGCCACGTACAGCAGTCGCTTGGTCTCTTCGCGATCGCGCGCCGCGGCGTCCTCATCGGCTCCGGATTGGAAATCGCCAACCGAGACCGACACGTCGTCTGCGTCGGGTTCGGCTGTGATCCTGATCGGATTCCGCCGGTTGCCCGTACCGCGCGACAGGTTGACGACGAACACGACGGGGAACTCGAGACCCTTCGACGCGTGAACGGTCATCAGATTGACTGCGTTGCTCGCGTCGATCACGGCATTGGCTTCGTCGCCGACCGCCAGCCGATCGAGATGCTCGACGATGCGCGGCAGCGTGGCATAGCCTCGATTCTGCACGCGACGGATCAGCGCGCGCAGTTTCTTCAGGTTCTCGCGCGCCTGGTAATAGCGAGGCCCCCTCAGTTCGACACCGTAGCCCGACTCGAAAAGCACGCGATCGAGCAGCTCCGCGGGCGGCAGACGATCGACGAGCGTGAGCCACGATCGCGCGGCCTCGCGTGCGGCAACCAGCGCGCGTCGGTCCGAATCGGAGAGGACGAGCTCAGGCTGCACTCCGAGGGGCTTGCCCTGAGCGAAGTCGAAGGGCCGCAGCGCGTCGGCTATCCGAGGGGCCAGCCGCCGAAGCCCTTCATCCGACAAACGGACGAATCGCGAGCGCATCCAGGCGGCTGCTCGCAGGTTGGAACCTGGATCGGCGAGATACCAGAGCAGCGACAGGACGTCCTTGATTTCGTCGGCATCGAAGAAGCCGAGGCCTTTGTAGACGTACGACGGAATCCCCCGCCGCTCGAGCGCGTCCTCGAACTCCCGATGGCTCTCACGAGTCCGGAAGAGGATCGCGACGTCGCCCGCTGCAACCGCTCGCCTCATCCCGCTTTGCCGATCGCGGATCACCGCTCCTTCGGCGAGCAGCCTCGCAATCTCGGCGGCCGTCGTTTCGGCGCAGGCCTCGGGCGTCTCGCCGGTGATCAGCCCGAGCACCGGGTCACGTTGCGAATCAGCATCGATCGGGAAGCGATCGTCGTCGTCGTATTTGAACGCGTCAGCGCGCGCGGTCTTGTCGATGTCGCCGCACAGGTCGTTCACGAACGCGAGCAACGGCGGCACCGATCTGAAGCTGCGCGAAATCGCGCGGCGCACGTCGCCGCCGGGCCGCAGCCGTTCGAGGTGACGGACCGCGTGCGGAAAGAGCGACGGGTCGGCGTCGCGGAAGCTGTAGATCGACTGCTTGCGATCGCCGACGATGAAGACGCTCGGCGGGAGGGGTCCGGAGTGAGCCACCCCCGCGCCCTCGCCCCAGGACTGGACCAGCAGTGCGATCAACTCCCACTGCGCGCGGCTGGTGTCCTGGAATTCGTCGACCAGGACGTGGTGATAGCGCGACTCGAGCCGGTAGCGGCTCTGTGCGAATTCCTCCATCTGCCGCAGCAGCGTCAACGTTCGCAGCAGCACGTCTGGAAAGTCGAGCACCGCGTGCGCCTCGAGCGTTCGGTGATACTCCGCTTCGGCGATCGAGAACATGCGTCTCACGCCGCGCGACACCAGGAGGTTCAGATCGCGTCGATATCCAGTGAGTGTCTCGCGAACCACCGGTGCATAGGTCACGACGAGATCGCGATGCTGCTGCCAGTCGCGTGCTGAAGCGAATTCTGCCTTGCTGTAGGGACATGTGTTGCGGGGCTGACCGTCCTGCCTCAGGAAATGGTCTCGAATGCCGGCACACGTAGCCTGCAGCGCGGCTGGCTCGATGACGCGTGCGTCGGTCGTTCGCGCGAGCGTCCGGAGCCGTCGCGTCAACAACACGAACACCGGGTCGGGGGGCCCGCATTCGAGAAACGCGTCGAGTCCGCCGGGCATGGACGCGAACACGCCCAGCAGCGAGCGGGCGGCGCGTCGTGCGGCCTCGGCGGCAGTCAGATCGCGTGGCGCCCGCTGGAGGTAACGGGCCAGAACGTCGGGCGCAACGAGACGGCGGCTCAGAAGCGAGGCGAGTCCGGCTCGCGCCCGCCGATCGCCCAACTGCGCGAACACGAGCGCGACGTTCTCGTCCTCGCGCGCGACGCTGCGGCAGATCCGCAACGCTCGATCGAGCGATTCGTCGATCAGCCGCGGCACTTCCGTCTCGTCCGCCATCGCAAAGCCGGGATCGAGATCGGCCTCGAGTGGGAACTCACGCAGCAGCGACAGGCAGAAGGCGTCGATCGTGCTGATGGCGATGTCGGCCGTGCGATCGCGCAGCTCGCGCCATCGCGACGCCGGGATTTCGCCGCGCTCGGCGGCCAGCGTGAGGCTCGTCAGGATGCGTTCGCGCATTTCTGCGGCCGCCTTCCTGGTGAACGTGATCGCGAGGACGTGCGACGGATCGACGCCCGCTTTCAGAAGATTGAGATAGCGATCGACGAGCACGCGGGTTTTCCCGGTGCCCGCGGACGCCTCGAGCGCAACGTTGTAGCGAGGGTCGACTGCCCGCTCCCGTCCTGCGCGATCGCGTGCGTCGATGCGCGACTCTTCGACGGCTTCCGTCGAGTCCGCCTTCAGGCCGTCCGGCTCATCGAATGGGAGCGGCAGGCTATGCTGGTTCATCGTCGCCAACGTAGTCCTTCCGGCAGACGCTCGGATACGAACAGTAGCCGCACATGAATGGATCGTGAGGACGCGGCGGGAACTCGCCGCGGCCGATCGCGTCCAGAATCTCCGTCACGCGGGTCCGCGCGTCCGCCAGATTCTCGGCGTTATCCGATCGCCCTGGCTTCACCACGTCCACGACCGGTCGCTTCGCACCGAAGGCGATGTAGGCCGCCTCGTCGATCGTCCAGTCGTCGCCTCCCCGATTGAGCAGCTCCTGCGCGCACAGCGCGTACACCCGAACCTGCAGCGCGCGCTTCGCATTTGGTGCCGAGCCCGTCTTGTAGTCGACAACGCGAAGCCGGTGACCGTTGAGCAGATCGACGCGATCGGCGACGCCTTTCAGCGCGACCGTGCGTGTCGTTCCGGCGCCAAGCGAAAACGTGCCGTCGAGACGATGTTCGAGCCACCGTCCGCGGACATCAGCTGGTCGCGACACCTCGAAGCCGAGCACGACATCGATGAGGCCAACGGAAATCGCCGAGCCAAACAGCCGCGTGCGTTCCAGCGCGGCGTCCGCTTCCGACAGCCGCGCCAACATCGGCTCCGCGACTTCGGCAAACAGCTCACGGGCTGCGTCGACGCGATCGGAGCTGATGGGTCCGCCACCGCGTTCATCCCACACCGCGAAGAAGCGCTGCAGCACCTCGTGCATGAAGCGGCCGCGCGCCCGTGGTGTCATCACCGATTCGTCCTCGAGCGCTTCCTCCAGCCGCAGCACCTCGCCGGCGAAGAACCTGAACGGGCAATCCTGATAACGTTCCAGCGCGCTCACGGAATATGCCGGCACCTCGAACGCCAGCGTCTGACCACGGCGGCGCGCCTCGTCTTCCGCTGCGAGCTGCAGGCGCACCTCGGTCCACGCGCGGGCGGGCTCCGGAAGCACCGACAGGACGGTCGGCTCGAGGCCGAGGGCCTCGTAGTCGAACACGCGTGAATCCGGCGCAATTTCCTCCCGCTGCGTCAGCCCCACCGATCCGATGTCATCGATGAACGTCGACGGTACGACGAGCGCATCGGCCTCGAGCGTGAACGTCGAGACCAGCAGACGCTCAAAGGGAAGGCCGAGCAGATCTCGAAATGCTGCTCGCGCCCCATCGAGGTGTTCGGATTCCGACGGCCATCCAAGCTCGCGAAGCACGCTGCTCGAGTAGAAGATGCTTCGGCGCGGACGTGCCGGCCATTCGCCGTCGACAAGTCCCGCGATCTGCACGACGTCGAACTCGCCGAACGGTGCGCTGGCGGCATCGACGACGTGGACACCGGAGTCGCCGATCCGCGGGGCAAAGGTGTGATCTTCGATCCATCGCCGCACGATGGCGGCCACGTCGTCGAACGGAACCTGCCGATCGTCGAATCGCGAATAGGCGTCACGCAGAGATTCCAGAACGCCGAGGATCGCGCCGCGCGCACGGAGTTGCCGTTGGCGCAGCGGATCATCGGGACCAGGGAGGCATTCGTGTGCGCTGAGAAACGTCAGCAGCACCGAGAAGTGCGTGGCGGCAGGTTGAGGCGTCCGAAGCGGCTGCAGCGCGCGCGCGGCCTGAGCGAGGACGTCCCCGCCGACCAGCGCTCTCGCCACGTGCCCGCGCACTGGTTCGCCGTCACGCCATTTCGCCAGCAGCGACTCGAGCGCCTCGAGGCTTCCCAGAAACGCAGCTTCGTTGAGCGCGCGATCCAACGCCACAACGTCCGCTTCATGGAGGCGGGCGCCATTTGCCCCGAACCGGAAATGCGGTGACCGCAGCAGCGCGATCGACCGGGCACGCGCGAAGTCGGCCGCCACGCATGAGCACACCAGATCGAGTGCTGCCGCAAACGGCTCGGCAGCCAGCGGCAGCGCGTCGGTCATTTGGTACGGAATTCCGCCAGCCCTGAAGATCTCCTGAGAGATGTAGACATACGGCAGCGGCTGCTGCACGACCAGTGCGACGCGATCCAGAGCCAACGTCCGCTCACGGCATTTGACATGCCGCACGAATCCGGCGACTTCCTCTTCGCGATCGCGAGCGGTATGCGTGAGCGCAGACGACGATGGGGTGACGAGGATGGGTGCGCTCGCCGGCTCGGATTCGAACCGCGCCTCCGCGATATCGGGCAGGACGTGATGAATGCGTTCGTGCGGCGCGCCTGCGAGCACCGTGTCCGTCACGACGACATCGAGGCGCTCGAGGCCAGGCAATCGCGCGAGCAAATCCCAATCGGCTGGAGCGAGTCCGTGCGGGTCGAAGGCGCGATCGGTGACCGACAGGACCACGTGTCTGACGGGCCGATCGGCGGCGGTGCGGAGAAGATGATCGCGCAGCCCGTGCTCGTCGACCCCCACGCTCGAACACTGCCGCTCGAATTCCCTGAACGCGGCGACGAGGAAGCGCGTCTGCTGGACGAGACGCGCAGCGCCACGGTCGGTGTCCGCGCCGGGCTCGAGGAGTCCCAGCGCCAGCCGTTCAAAGGTGTCGATGTCCTTCTGCTTCCGCCTCAAGGCGTCATAGAAACGAAGGATCTCGGCGACGAGGCCTGGCCGCAGTCGGAATGGTGGCTGAACACCGGCTTCCTCGACCGTGTGACAGGCGACCGACAGCAGCACTTCACGCTCCGCGTCGTGCAGGACGGGACGATCGAGTGTCAGCCGCTGCGCGAGATGTGACACCAGCTCGCTCGACGTGATCAGATCGGGCAAGACAACGGCACCCGAGATGGCAAGCCGCTGGTTTTCGATCGTGCGGGTGAGCTGAGCGGCCGCGGCGCGCGTCGGCACGACCACGACGCGATGGCGGGCATCGAGCGGCTCACCGTCGCAGGCGAGCGTGACGAGGGCGGCACGAAACGCCTGGAGATTCGCCGTGCGCACGAGGGTGGTCGTGCGCGGAGTAATCACTGCACTCGCGGAGGGTCGATGAGCGTCCGAATCTCCTGCTGCGCACGCGACAGGAGCATCAGCGCGCCGGCCGCCGCCGAAGAGGCCTCCCACGCCGTGCTGACGTTACCGGACGAGATCGCGGTATAGCGGCTGTCGACCGCGTGCTCGGCAAACCGCCACGCATTGACGAGGAGATCGAACGGCGCCCGCAGATCCTCCGGCATCGACAAGCGTTGCAGCCGATCGGCGCCACCGGAAAGCCGGCTGCGCAGCGTTGTCAATCGCGCCGGCGTCGGGCCTTCGAGCTTGCGGATCGCTTCGAGCGCCGGCTGCGCCTTGACCAGCTGCAGCATCTGCGCCTGCATCGCGCGCTCATAGTCACGATACAAGGCGCGGCGGATCTGCCATTGGTCGTGCAACAGGCGGGTCCGTCGTGCCGCGTCCAGATGCGCCTCCACAGCCTGTCGCAGCGACTGGATTGTTTCGGGGCGCCGCTCACCAAGACGAGCGTCCTCCCGGGCAATCTGATCGAGGACGTGTTCGACGTCTCCCACGCGTCCGCGCGCGGACGCTCGGGCGGCGATGGCAGTCAGTCGCTTGGAGAGGTCCGCATATCGCGTATCGATCGCCGTCTCCTGAGCGATTTGCCGCTGGGTGGAGCGCCGATACACCTCCGCGTCGATCGTGCTGAGCCCGGTGCCCGCATCAGACAGGATGGCGAGGGCCGATTGCAGGAGCGCGACACGATCGGAGGCCCGTTGCGTGATCTCGGCCAACTTGAAGATCTGATCGAGCTGTTCTCGCGGAGCCGGCAAGCCGGGAAGCGGTTCCAACGGTGACTGTGGCGTCGAGGTCACGAGCGCCAGCTGGAATTCGGTCGGAGCGCGGGTGCCTTTCAACCTGGCGATCGATTCGTCGATGAGGCCGATGATCTCGCGGACTTCGTCCTGCCGATAGCCGTAGTGCGCGCGCGGCCAGCTAGCCAGCGTCCGTCGCGCCTGCTCGGCACTGGCGAGCGCACGATCGCGATCTGTCGTCAGCGCGATGTCGTTCAATACGCGCGCGACCTCGTTGCTGAGCAACTGGAAATCCTCGTCGCCTCGAGTCGTCGCGTACTGCTGATAACGCGCAGATTCGGCGTAGGCATCGGTGCGCGTCCAGTCCACAAGCGACGCGTTGAGCGTGACAACGTGCAAGCGCGGCTGGTCGACGGTGCCGCCGGCCGGCATCGAAAAGATCACCTGGTCGTTGACTCGCGCGTACTCGCCGTAGCTCACCAGTGTGGTGCCGTCGGCCAGATAGATGCGGAACAACGTGGCATCGGCTGCCGCGTACGACCGCACTGGAAGCAGCGCGACGACGATGGCGACGGCCGCGATGGTCGAAACCCGAATGCTCACTCGCGTTGGTCGCATTGTACCCTTCGCCAGAACAGCGCCGTTTCGTTCGGAAATCGCGCAGGTTCCGCCTGCGCTGGCGCCGCGGCCTGACTGGTTATCGGGCGAAAGAGGCATCAATTTCAGTGTGCCTGTGGAAAACCTGTGGATGGAACGTCAAAAACCTGTTGAGAAGTCGTGACATCAAATTTTTTTTCGACCCGATCTCGCGAGTACTGCGCGACCCACTCGCGACGCGTTTCCCTTCGCGTGGCGCTTCGCTTGCGCGGATTCGACCGATCCGTAGAATCACCCGTCGGCTTCAACCTTCTTCGCGGACAACTTGTCTCGCCCTAGCCTCTAGCGGAGACGGAACATCACGTGACCGTTCATCGATTCGACGAAGTCATTGGCGGGCGCTCGTACCAAATCGAGGTCATGCCCGTCAGCAACCGATGGCGCGCTCAATTGCGGAGACGGCCCGGCGTGCCGACGGCGATGATGCCCTTCTACGGGCAGACGCCTGACGAAGCGGCGCGGCAACTGGCTCAGTGGCTGGCGCTCGCGCATCGTCCGGCGCACCCCGCGGTCTCGCCACCCGTTCGCACCTGACGCTACGATCGTGAGGTGACTCTCAACGAGCCGGCGACGGCTCTCACCGACTATGCCGCGGCGGTCGTGAGCCTCGGCTTCGGTCTTTCAATGTACCGGCGGGTCGGCCCAGGAAACAAAGTGAGCGCGTGGTTCTGGTGCGCGTCGTTCCTGGCGGGTTCGGGCGCGGCCGCGCTCGGCGGAACGTTTCATGGCTTTATGCCAGCGCTGAGCCGCGGCGCGCGCGAAGGACTGTGGAGCGGCTCGATGGTTCTGATCGGAGTGTCGGTCGCCTTCGTCGCCGCAGCGATTCACAGCGCGCACGTCAGACGCGTGGATCGGACCGTCCATTGGCTTGTCGCGGGGATCGTCGCGTCGTTCGCCGGCCTGGCCGTGCAGCAGAGCAACTTGCGCGCCGGCTTTCTCAACCACAACGACCTCTACCATCTCATTCAAATCGTCGGGCTGTTCCTGCTGTTCCGATGCGCCCGCACGACGCGCGATCGCGGGTCCTTCACCGCATCGGTTGCGACGTGACGCCGTAAGCGCCGTGCCACGAGCCATTGCCAGCGCGGTGCCGGTGGCAACGCTTTCTGTCGGAAATCACCAGACCTGCCTTGTGATCGCGGTATAAAAGAGCGGTGGCGAGCCGGTCGGTCGAAGCGTGCAATCGTCGGATGCTGCGGGCGAGGGATGCGATGGACCGCACGTTTGCGGAACCGCTCGACATTCCATGCCTCGCGCGGATTGCCGAAGTGTCCCAGGCGCATTTCATCCGCACCTTCCGCGCGACGTTCGGCGAAACGCCGCACCGCTATCTGCAGCGCCGGCGCGTCGAGCGCGCGATGTTCCTGCTGCGTTCGGGCGATCGGAGCATCACCGACATCTGCTTCGACGTCGGCTTCAACAGCCTGGGTACCTTCAGTCGCACGTTCCAGGGCATCGTGGGCCAATCGCCGAGCGACTTCCGCCAGCGCGGGCGCATGCCGGTGGTCCCGACGTGCTTCGTGATGGCGTGGACGCGACCGAGCAGTTTTGGAGAAGCACGTTCGTCCTCACCACGTTAGAGTGACTCCCGATTGAAGGGAGACACTCACTTGCTGAACGCCATCACCATCTCACACGTGTTCGTCGCCGATCAGGACAAGGCTCTGGAGTTCTACGTGGGCAAGCTCGGTCTGCAGGTCAGTAGCGACCAGGATCTCGGGTTCATGCGTTGGTTGACCGTTGGCGTGCCGGGACAGCCCGGACGCGACATCCTGCTCGAGAAGCCAGGCCCACCGGCGATGGACGATGCGACCGCGCAGCAGGTTCGCGAGCTCGTGGCCAAGGGCGCATCCGGTTTCACGATCGGGTTCACGACGAGCGACTGCAGAAAGACGTATCAGACGCTGGCCGCCAGCGGCGTCGAGTTCACACAGGAACCGGTGGAGCATCCGTACGGCATCGATGTCGGGCTGCGCGACCCGTTCGGCAACCACATCCGCATCGTGCAGCTGAAGGTCGGATCGTAGGTGGCAGCTGTCGCCTGGCGATTCACCAGTCGCCAGGCGACGCGCTCATGGCGCACGTCGCGCCGAAGGGGCGACGGCGCTTCCCGAAGAGCGGATGGTCCGCCGACGACCGAGCAAAGCGAGGGAGTTGGTGGACCAGAGGGGAGTCGAACCCCTGACCTCGTGAATGCCATTCACGCGCGCTCCCAACTGCGCCACTGGCCCACATGGTGGGACGCCGAACGAATCATCGTAACCCACCGGTTGGGAGCCCGCAACCGCGCCCGGCAGTGTGTTGCCGGATCGATCGGATATGGCGACGGATCCGAGTGCGATTGTTCCTGCGTGACCTCCATCCACTATCCACCATCCACCATCCACCACCCACCATTGGGTGTAGAATGCGCGCCTCGTCGGATGAGTCTTTGCACCAATGTCGCCACACCGTTCTATCCGGCGACAGCGCTCGGGACGACCGAGCGATGTCCTGACGACTGATGAAATCAGCACCCGCGTGCTCGCGCAGGAGGCTCGCGAGAGCGCCGAGCTGATCGCCGCGCAGAACCGCGTCCTCGAGCTGGTCGCCCGCGGCACTCCTCTGCACCACACGCTCGACGTGCTGCTGCAGGAGATCGAAGCGCAGACGCCGGGAACACTGTGCTCCATCCTGCTGGTCGATCCGGACGGCGTGCACGTGCGGCATGGCGCCGCGCCCTCGCTGCCCGAGAGCTACATACAGGCGATCGACGGCGAACCGATCGGGCCGCGCGCAGGCTCCTGCGGCACCGCCGCCCACCGCGGCGAACCGGTCATCGTGGAAGACATCGCGACCGACCCGCTATGGGAGTCCTACCGCACCGTCGCCCTCGCGTACAACCTCCGCGCCTGCTGGTCGACGCCGATCTTCGACGGCGAGCATCGCGTGCTCGGCACCTTCGCGTTGTACTTCCGTACGCCGGGACGGCCCACGCCGCGACACTACCGGGTCATCAACGCCACCACGTACACCGCCGCGATCGCGATCGTCACCCATCGCGAGAGCGAGGAAGCCAAACGCCGCGATGCCCAGTTCAAGGAGGCCGAACGCATCGCGCAGCTCGGAAGTTACGACTGGGACGTTCGCTCGAACACGGTGCGTCGGTCCGAAGAGCTGTGCCGCATCTTCGGAGTACGGCCCGAGACGTTCCCTCCCACGTTCGAAGCGTATCTGGAGCGCGTGCATCCGGCGGACCGTGCCGCGACGCGAGAGATCATCGGGACGTCGGTGCGCAACGGGACGCCATTCGAGTTCGACGAGCGGATCGTCCGACCCGACGGGGTCGTGCGCTATCTCCACAGCCTCGGTCGCTGGGTCGTCAACGACGCCGGCGAGCGACTGAAACTGGTCGGCGTCTGCCAGGACATCACCGACCGCAAACACGCCGAGGAGCAACTGCGTACGAGCGAGACGCTGCGCGTCCGCAACGAGGAGCTGAAATCGTTCGCCTACATGGTGTCGCACGATCTCAAGGCGCCGCTGCGGGGCATCGCCGGGTACGGGCGGGAGCTCGAGCGCGAGCATCGCGGTCGGCTCGGTGACCGCGGCGCGCATTGTGTGGACGCCATTGTCGCTGCCACGCAGAATCTGGATCGTCTCATCGAAGATCTGCTGGACTATTCGCGGCTGGATGCGGAAACGGCGACCGCGACCGACGTCGACCTGATCGACGTGGTGAACGCCATCGTGGAGGACTGCCGAGCGGCCATCGCCGCGCATGGCACCCAGATCTCGCTCGACCTCCCCGTCACGCATCTGCGGACGTGGAAGCGCGGGCTCACGCAGATCCTCACGAATCTCATGGACAACGCGATCAAATTCAGCAGGGACTCCCGTCCGCCGCGCATTCGCGTCGCGAGCGAAGCCCACCCGGAGGCGGTTCACCTCGTCGTGGCCGACAACGGCATCGGCTTCGACATGGACCATCGCGAACGCATCTTCGGGTTGTTCAATCGGCTGGTGTCGGCCGACCAGTTCGACGGCACCGGCGCGGGCCTGGCCATCGTCAAGAAAATCGCCGAGCGCGTCGGCGCGCGCGTTCACGCCGAATCGAGTCTCGGCGGAGGCGCCACCTTCGTTGTCGAACTGCCGCACGCTGGCGTGAGAGCTCGCGCGTGAGCGAGACGTATCGAGTTCTCTACGCGGAAGACAACTCGTCGGACAGCGATCTCGCACGCGAGTACTTCTCCGTCCACGTTCCAGATATCCGGCTCGATATCGTCGAGAACGGCGCGTCGTGTCTGTCGCTCCTGCAGCAGCAACCGTACGACGGGTTGCTGCTGGACAACCATCTGCCGGACATGGACGCCAGCGATGTGCTGACAAAGCTGGCGACGCAGAAGATCACCATCCCGGTCGTGGTGGCGACGTCGGTCGGCGACGAAGAGCTGGTCGTCCGTCTGCTCCGCCTCGGTGCGTGGGACTACATTCCCAAGCAGGACGACTACATCGCGAGGCTGCCGGTCGTCGTCCGGCGCGCCGTTGCCGAACACCGCAGGCGACGCGACGTCGCTCACCCGGCCCACCGCGGCCAGCGGCGCATTCTGTACATCGAACGCCATGCGGCGGACGTGGACCTGACCGTACGACAACTGTCAGACCAGGCGCCGCACCTGCGCCTCGACGTGGTCCGCTCGTGCCGCGAGGCGCTGCACCGCCTGCAGGATACGTCGTTCGACCTCGTGCTCACGGATCTGCGCCTGCCCGACATGAGCGCGCTCGACTTCCTGAGGGAAGTTCGCAGCCGCGCGCTGCCCGTGCCGGTCGTCATCGTGACGGGCGGAGGGGACGAACAGACCGCCGTTGCCGCCTTGCAACTCGGCGCCTACGACTACATCGTCAAGCGTGATGGCTACGTCACGCAGCTGCCCTATGCGCTCGACAACGCGATCGATCGATTCCACCTCGTGCAAACCAACCGGCGCCTGGAGGGGGAGCTCGCCGACCGCGAGCGCGCGGAATCCGAGCGCGCCCATCTGACGGAGCAGCTGCAGCGCGCGCAGAAGATCGACTCACTGGGCCGGCTCGCCGGCGGTGTCGCTCACGATTTCAACAATCTCCTGACCGTGATTACCGGTCATGCCGACTTGATCCAGGCGCAGCCCGGAAGCCACGATTCGCTCCGCGACAGCGTGAACGAGATCCGATCGGCGGCGATACGCGCCACCGAACTGACGCGCCAGCTCCTCGCGTTCAGCCGACGGCAGCTGCTGCAACCGCGCGTCCTCGATCTGAATGCGTCGATTCGCGAGAGCTCGAAGATGCTGCGGCGGCTGCTCGGCGAAGACGTGGAGCTGCAGACCGTGCTCGCCCCCGAGCTGGGACGAGTGAAAGCCGATCCGGGCCAGCTCGATCAGGTGCTCGTGAATCTGGCCGTGAACGCCAGGGACGCGATGCCGCGCGGCGGCAAGCTGACCATCGAAACGGGAAACGTGACGGTCGACGCCGAGGAAGCGCAGCGACATCCGTCCTTCAAGGCGGGCACGTACATTCTGCTGGCCGTCAGCGACACCGGCGCCGGGATCGCCAAGGAGGACATGCCGTACATCTTCGAGCCGTTCTTCACGACGAAAGACCAGGGACAGGGCACCGGTCTCGGTCTGTCGATGGTGTACGGCATCGTCAAGCAGAGCGGCGGCTGGATCTGGGCGTACAGCGAAAAGGATCACGGCACGACGTTCAAGATCTACCTGCCGCGCGTGAGGGGACCGCTGACCGTGACAGATGGCGCGGCGGAGCCCGAGAGTCCTCGCGGCACCGAGATAATCCTCGTCGTCGAGGACGACGACACCGTGCGGAAGCTCACGTGCCACGTTCTTCGCAAGCACGGTTATCAGGTCATCGAGGCGGCGAACGGTGCGGACGCATTGGTGGTGTGCGAAAAGCAGCAGTCGGCGATTGCGCTCCTGGTTTCCGACGTCGTGATGCCGCGCATGAGCGGCCCCGAGCTTGCCACCAGGCTGAAGACGCTGCATCCGGAAATGAAGATTCTGTATACGTCGGGGTACACCGACGCGGCAGTCGTTCGTCACGGACTCTCGGAAGAGACGATGAATTTCCTGCAGAAGCCGTTCACACCGAAGCAGCTCACCCGCAAAGTGCGGGATGTGCTGGACCAGTCGGGCTCCTGACGTCGCCTCGCGGAGCAGAATATGGAGGAGCGCTCCGCCATGTCTCGACGTTTCATCTGCTTCGTCGCGATCGCCGCCGCCGTTTTCGGCCTGAGTGCGATCTCCGCGATCGCTGCCGAGTGGAGTCCCGAACGTGCGGCGCGGTATCTGGACGGCCGTCTCGAGCAGTGGTTTGCCTGGAAGACGGCGGCATCGCCCGAGGGTCCCTGCGTGTCCTGCCATACCGGCATGACGTATCTGCTCGCGCGCCCGGCGTTGCGGCGAAGACTGGGAGAGTCACAGCCGACGCGATACGAACAAGGGCTGCTCGCGAGACTTCGGGCGAACGTTGGCGAGAAACCGGAGTCCTATCTGCAGGGCGTCGAGTCGATCTTCGCAACGCTCTTCCTGTCGATGCAGGATGCCGGCAGACCGATGAGCGCGGAGACGCGCAAGGCGTTCGATCAGTTGTGGACGCTGCAGCTTCGCGAGGGGCCCTCGACCGGAAGCTGGGACTGGCTCATCGTCAATCTCGATCCGTGGGAGCACTCCCAGTCGACGTTCTTCGGCGCGGCACTCGCGGCGCTCGCGGTCGGCACCGCGGGTCCGTCTTACGCGAACAGCCCGGCCATCTCCGAGCCGGTCGCCAGATTGACCGCGTATCTTCGAGCACCGTCCGCAAGGCGACCGCTTCACGAGCGCGTGGCTCTGCTCTGGGCGGCATCCGCCTGGCGAGAGTTGCTGCCTGTCGGCGAGCGCGAGTCGCTCATCGCGGAGCTGTTCACGCGCCGGCAACCCGACGGAGGCTGGACCAACGGATCGCTCGGTCCATGGTCCGAGCATCCGGATGCGCCCACGGTTGACGGGAGTGCCAGCTACCCCACGGCATTCGTGACCTATGTACTCCTGCGCGCGGGAATCCCGGCCTCGGACGCGCGTCTCGCACGTGCGCTGACGTGGCTCATCGATCATCAGGATCGTGAAGCAGGCTCCTGGTCTGCCGTATCGATGAACAAGCGCTACCCTGCAGGATCGATGGAATCGTTCTTCATGCAGGATGCGGCTACCGCATTCGCGTCGCTTGCATTGATCGAAGCCGGTCGTTAGCCGTGCTTCACTGATTTGGTCTCGGATGAAGCAACATCCACGAAGTTCCGAACCTGTCTCTGAACATCGCAAACCGTGATGCGAAGAACGTCTCCTCTATCTTCATGAAGACTTCTCCGCCATCGGTGAGCAGGGCGTAGATCCGGTCGGCCTCGGCGTCGCTGTCGACCGTCAGCGACAGATACGCGCTGCGCATGGGCTGAAATTGAGGGATGTCGGCGCCCAGCAACTCGGTCCCTCCCAGGTTCATCCGCGCATGAAGGACTTTGTTGCTCCAGTCAGGTACCACGAGAGGGTTCGGCCCCTCGCCATGACGCATCAACATCGTGATCTTCCCGCCGAGGTGCTTCTCGTAGAACTGGAACGCCTGCTCGCAATTGCCGCCGTAGTTGAGATAGGTGTGAAGCTGCACGTCGACCTCCTGCTATCACGTCGAACGAAGCCCGGCTGAATCGACATTCCCGCTTTGTGCTTATTTCACGTGCAGTTCGAATGTGGTAAACGCCGACGCGCGCGCGGGCATATATAACGGGCAGGCTGTACCCCCCACGTCGTCAGCTGAACCACGCTCACATATCGATCGGAGGTCCGCATGCGGCTGAAAACGGCAACCATGGCCGCGCTCCTCGCACTCGCGCTCGCGGGAGGCGCCGCCGCACAGAACGCCGGCACTGTCGTCACCGCCGCCTCGAAGGCGATGGGGGTCGACAACCTGAATTCGATCACCTACTCAGGCTCTGCGCGCAACGGCGCGTTCGGCCAGAGCAAGAGCATTGGCGACCCGATGGGGTCGGTCAATGTCACGCAGGTCTCGATGTATACGCGCACGATCAACTTCGCGCCTGCGTCCGATCCATCGGCGCTCGTCTCGCGCGCCAGCGGGCGGACGCAACCGCCGACGGTGCCCGGTGCGCCACCACCGATGCCGGGCGAGTTGAATCAGAACATCACGGGCATGCAGGCGAGCAGCAACTGGAACCAGGCGCTCAACATCTGGACGACGCCCTGGGGATTTCTGAAGGCGGCGGCGGCGAATAACGCGACCGCGCGCCAGCAGGGCGGGCAGCAAGTCGTCTCGTTCTCGCCCGCGAACCTCAAGTCGCCATCAGGGCAGATGTACACGGTCACTGGTTACATCAACAACCAGAACCTCGTGACGAAGGTCGAAACCAAGGTTGATAACGCAGTCGTGGGCGATCTGCCCGTTGAATTCGAGTACTCGAATTACCAGAACATGAACGGCCTGCAGGTCCCCGGGCGCATCGTGCAGCGACAGGCCGGGATGACGACCTTCGACGCGACGATCACATCGGCCACCGCGAATCCCGGGAACCTGGCGGCGCTCCTCACGCCTCCGGCACCAGCACGTGGCGGCGGTCCCGGTGGTGCCGCACCACCGGCTGCTCAACAGGCCGCGGCGCCCGCAGCCGAGCGACTCGGCGATGGCGTCTTCAAGATCGGCGGCAACTACACGTCGCTGGCGGTCGACATGGGCGATCACATCCTGCTGATCGAAAGCGGTGGCAGTGATGCGCGCGGACAGGCGGTGATTGCAGCGGCCAAGCAGGCGATCCCAGGCAAGCCGATCCGCTTCGTCGTCAATACACACCCGCATTTCGATCACGCGAGCGGGCTGCAGGCCGCCGTCGCCGAAGGCGCCACGATCCTGACGCATCGCAACAACGAGCAGGTCCTCGAGAAGCTCCTCGCCGGACCGCGCACCCTGACTGGCGACAGCCTGTCGAAGGTCACGAACCGGCGTACGAACGTGGTCGAAGGGGTTGGCGATCGCGACGTGCGCAAGGGGACCAATGGCAAGGTCGTCGAGCTGCACCGTTTCCCGAACGAGCACAGCGACGGAATGCTTGCGATCTACCTGCCTGCGGAGAAAGTGATGTACACGGCCGACGTGACGGTGGTGAATCCAAACCCCGTTCAGCTCGCGACCGTGCGCGCCGCCGTCGATACGTTCAATCGACTCAAGCTCGATTACAACACGTTCATTCCGGCGCACCCGCCGAACCCGGATCGACCGCTCACGAAGACGGACGTGATGGCGGCGGTCAACGTGGCGACGAACTGACAACGGAGGGAATCAGGAGTCAGGTATCAGGAATCAGTGCCGATTCCTGATTCCTGATTCCTGCCCGAATCACGTCATGCGACGGTAGTCTTCGGGTGTGTCGACATCCACGAGCGCGCCTTCGTCGCTGACGGGCACGTTGACGATCGCGTCGAGGTGAGCGTGCACCACGCCTTTGGCTCCCTCGTCGAGCGATGCGCGTCGCAGCTCATCGAATACCGATCGATCGAACAGCACGGGATGTCCATGCCGGTCCCCGATCGCGGGACGGACGATCGGCGCCCGCGTTTTGCGCCACGCGTCGATCACGGCCCGGACCGTCTCCGGCGCGATCGATGGGACATCGACGAGCGTCATGAGGATCGCGTCGGGCGCCCCGTCCATGACCGCGTCCATTCCGGTCCACAGAGAGGACAGCTGGCCGCGCGACGGATCCGGGTTGGGCACCAGTCGCACGCGGTGGTGCATCCCTGCCGATCGAACGGTCTGCTCGATCAGATCGTGATGGAGACCGGTCACGATCACGACATCCGATGCTCCGCCCGCAAGCAGGATCGACGCAATGCGAACGACGAACGGACGACCATCGGACGCGGTCAAGACCGCCTTGGGTGAGCCCATTCGCCGCGATTCACCGGCGGCGAGAACGATCGCCGGAAGCGCCATTGGCTGCTATTTTGCGACCTTTCCACCGCAAATGTCGGGGGAGTAACGGGTTCGGGCATGCCTTGACTTCCCCATCCGTACTCCCTACACTGGCCCAACTTTTTAGCCGACGCGTGCCGGATCGCCGGGTCCATCTGGCTTCATACGCTCCGCTACCAATTTAGCGGTCCGGGAAGCGCCTGGGATTGTCTCAGGCTTCTGTGCGCATCGGAGGACAACGGCTATGCCGACCGGGACAATCGCACGTCTTCTCATCGACAAGGGGTTCGGATTCATTCGGGATGAGGGCGGCATCGAGCATTTCTTTCATCGCAGTGCTGTACGGGGCGCGGTTTTCGAGTTGCTCCGCGAGGGCCAGCGGGTCGAGTTCCAGGCAGAGGACTCCACCAAAGGCCCGCGCGCTGGTGACGTGCGACTGATCGAAGGCTGACGTCGCCGGTGTCACCCGGCCCCCGCTGGGGCCGGGGCTGATTCTCTTGTTGGCGCTCGTCCTTCCTCAGTCACGCCGCTGGTTGCGGCGTCTCGTCGTCTTCGTCATCGCCCTCGCGATCGTCGGCGGCGGCGTCACCTTCCTGGAGCTTGGCCGCTTCATGGCGGCGGAAGATCCTCTCGAAACCGCGGACGCGATTTTCGTCTTCTCGGGCACGCGCGTCGAGCGACCGCTCGAAGCGTTCGATCTCTATCGCGCCGGCTACGCGCCGCGCGTCGTGGTGACGCGGGCCGTGGCCGAACAGGCGATGTTCATGGCGGAACGCCGTGGCGTTCGCGTCGCATCTGATTTCGATCTGAATCGTGAAGTGCTGCGGCAGTTGGGTCTGCCGGAATCGGCGTTGATCGCACCCGAGCGGATCCACGACAACACCGCGCAGGAAGCACAGACGCTGCGCGCGCTGGCGGCGCAGTATCACTGGCGCAAGGTGATCCTCGTGTCGTCGAAATATCACCTGCGACGCGTCGGGCTCGCGTCCCGTCGGGAGATGGACGGTACAGGGGTGCAGTTGATTCGTCGCGGCAGTCGATACGATCTGTCGACGCCCGACCGGTGGTGGCGGAGGCGCAGCGATATTCGCTGGCTGCTGTCGGAGGTCCCGAAGCTCGCCGCCTACGAGATGGGTCTGGGTGGCTAGGTTGCTGAGCGGATGGGGTCGCTTCTGGGTGACGTCATCCCATCCGCCCGGCTACCCAGCCCAGATACTCGACCTACGATTCCGCGCGGATATTGCCCGCGCGTGGTCCTTTCTGCGACGGTTCCTCGTCAAAGATGACCCGCTGTCCTTCGTTCAACTGGTCGAAGCTGCCAGCTTTTACCGAACTGCGGTGGAAGAACCACTCCTGGCCGCCATCGTCCTTGATGAACCCGAAGCCGCGATCCCGAACCAGCCGTTTAATCGTGCCGTTCGCCACGTCGACTAACCTCCGCGGGCCGTCCCCAAACGGCCCTGCCGAAGAGACATCAAGTTCCGTTCCCACTCAGTGGCTGAGTAGCGGTCATCTGCCCAGCAACCTGGCAACCCAGCTGTCCGGCGAAGCCTTCAAATGGCCGGTTGCAGGCTGCAGAGTGAGGACTTTGTCGGCCACGGCTGAGGCAAACGTGCGATCGCTCGTGATCAGAATCGTCGTCAGCTGCCGCGCGGCGATGATGCGGGACACGTCGGCGGCAAACGTCGGCGTATCGTCCGGCGACAGCATGGCATTCGGATGCTCGAGCAGGAGGACGCGCGGATCGAGCGCGAGCGCACGGCCGAGGCGGACTCGAACCTGGGTCGCTGCCGACACATGAAGCATCGGTTGTGAAAGCTCGGCCTCCGGAATGTCAAGCTCAGACGCCAACCGGTGCACCTGCGCCCGTAACGAGGGCGACATGTCCTCCACTTCGAACGACAGTGGAAGCGCGAGGTTCTGCTCGACGTTGAGCTGTTCGACGAGAACGGTCCGGTTGCTGACCATCCCGAACTGCATCAACCACTCGAGCCACTCCTCACCGGTCGCGATATCGGACGTCGGTCGGCCAAGGACGCGCGCTTCTCCGGCGTCGGGCAGTGTCGCGCCCGTGATCATGCTGACCAGGACTTCCGCCGCCATCGCATCGAGGCCGAGCAGCGCGATGGACTGGCCGTGCCGGACCTGCAAGTCATGAATGCGCAGCGGGCGCAGCGACCGGTAGTCTTTCGAGATGCCGCGCAGTTCGATCAGCGCGGCGTCGCTGTCAGCCATCGTGGCGCGCCGACCGGGCCTTCAGACGTTCCCATTGTTCCTGCGGGAGTGTGGATGACCCGGGCTGAAGGTCGCGGCCGGGATCGGCGTGATAGTCCGAACCGCCCGTCACGAGCAGGTCGAGCTGCTGCGCGAGAGCGCTGTAGTGCGTGATGGCCGCCTCGTCGTGATCGGAATGGTAGACCTCGATGGCGTCGAGACCGGAAACGGCGAGCTGGGGGATCAAATCGTCCATGCGCGTACGACCCGGATGCGCCATCGACGCGAGACCGCCGGCGGCATGCAGCAGTGAGACGACCTCCGAGGGAGACGCGCCCGGCCGTTCGACGAACGCCGGCTGGCCGCGGCCCAGCCAGCGATCGAACGCATCACGCATACCGACGGCATGACCGGCCGCGATCATGGCACGCGCCACCTGCGGCCGACCGATGGATCGATTGGGATACTGGCGCGCCTCGATCAGAATGCGGTCGACATCGATCGGCATGGCAAGCTCCGCGAGGCGTTCCGCAATCTGTTTCACGCGGCGCACGCGCGTCGCCCGCTGCGCCGCCAGAAACGACAGCAGTTGCCGGTTGTCCGGATCGAAGAAGTACCCGAGAACGTGCACGTCGACGCCCTCGTGCACGGATGTGATCTCGATGCCGGCGATCGCCTCGATGCCGCGCGCGGCCGCGTCCTCACGCACCTCGATCACGGCGGATGTGGTGTCGTGATCGGTCACCGCCATGACGGTCACACCGACCGTCACCGCGAGATCGACGAGCTCGCGTGGCGTGCGTCGACCGTCGGAGGCTGTCGTGTGGAGGTGAAGATCGATCACCGCGCGCCGACGCGGGTGGCGGGAGCCGTGCGTGCGGGCCGCGGCGGCCGGCCCTGACGTTTCACGAGCGCGCGGTATTCGCGCAGCAGCAGATCGAGGTGGTCGCGCTCTTCGTTGGCGAACTCGAGGAAGATCTGCTTGCCTTCGGAGTCCTCGAAGCGCTCGCCGTATTTCTTGAAGAATCGATGCGAGCCGCGCTCGCAGCGGATGCCAATCATCAACGCTTGCTGATCGTTGACGCCGCGGAGCAGCCGCTCGGCGCCTTCGGCAAAGAGGCCATTGGCTGCGCCCTTGAAGAACAGGAACGTCGGCCGCGCCTCGAGTTGCGGATCGCGTTTCAGCAGGTCGCCGTATCGCTGTTCCAGCTTGCCGAGATGCTCGCGCTCCTCCATGGCCAGATCCTGGAAGATCTTGCGGCCGCGGACGTCGCGCGTGACCTTGGCCGCGCGCGTGTAGAACTCGAGGCCGCTTCGCTCCGTCGCGATCGCGATGCGGAGCGCATCGCGCGCGAACACGAGATCGGTGTGTCCCTCGATCGTCATGTTGGCCGCGCGGCCCGTGCGGCACGATTCACAGGTGCCGTAGATCTGCACGACGCTCTGCGACGCCGAGAAGCCGCGCGCCGCGGCCACTTCCTCGACCGATGACTCGATGTCGGAGCTGAGAAACTCGAAGGAGCGATGACAGGTCTTGCAGATCAGGTGAAAGTGACGCGGCTGGCGATAGGACGGCTCGAAGCGGAATCGTCCCTCGCCGAAATCGACTTTGCGGGCGATCCCCGCGTCGACCATCCACTGCAGCGTGCGATAGACGGTCGCGCGGCTGATGCGCTTGTCTTCGCGCCGGATCAGATCAACGAGGTCGTCCGCGCTGAGATGCCCTTCCTGCCGCAGGAACACGTTGACGATCTGCTCCCGCTTCGACGAGCGCTTTCCGCCCTCGGGTTTGAGCTTCGTGAGATCGGGAAGCGCGGAAGCAGTCAAGGCACGTCGACCGGCGTTAGGTGCTGAAGGACTGGCCGCAGCCGCACGTCGACGATGCGTTCGGGTTCTTGATCGTGAAGCCGCCGCCGGTGACCGTATCGACGAAGTCGACCTCGGCCCCTTTCAAATAGCTGATGCTGACGGGGTCGACGAACAACCGCACGCCGTTCGACTCGAACACCTGATCGCCGGCGCCGCCCGCCTCTTCGATCATCAGCCCGTACTGGAAGCCCGAGCAGCCACCGCCCTGTACGAACACACGCAGGCCGCTGCCGGACTTACCCTCTTCCGTGAGCAGCTCGTTGATTTTCGATGCTGCCGTGGTAGACACGTTGATCATCTGCTGGACTCCTCAAAGTCGAATTGATTATAAGCTCCGCGGGCTGGTGGCTTCAAGCGCGGCCGCGAGCACGATATGGCCGCAAATTGTTCAAGAGAAACGATTTATGTATCTCATGCGCCAATCGTCACCAGCTCCTGAGCTGAAGTCTGTTCGACATCCTTGTGCAGACTGTTGCCGTGCGCATCCATTGTCACGATGGCCGGGAAGTCCTCGATGCTGAGGTGCCACATCGCTTCCGGTGTCCCGAACTCCATCAGTGAGACGCCATCTACCTTCTTGATGGTGCGCGCGTAGAACTGAGCCGCGCCGCCAATCGCGTTCAGATATACAGCGCCGGCCTCCTTCAACGCGGCAAGTGTCTTCGCACCCATGCCACCCTTGCCGACCACCGCTCGCACGCCGTATCGCTTGATCACGTCGGCCTGATACGGCTCCTCGCGAATGCTCGTCGTCGGACCCGCTGCGGTGACGGTCCACTGATCGCCGACCTTCTTCACAACCGGCCCGCAGTGATAGAGCACCGCTCCGCGGAGATCGACCGGCGGTTCATGCGACATCAGATGATGGTGCACCGCGTCGCGTCCCGTGAATGCCCGGCCGGACACCAGCACCACGTCGCCGACCTTGAGCGATCGCACCTGTTCCTCGGTCAGCGGAGTCCGCAGGACCACTTCGCGTCCTGTGCGCCGGAACCCGTTCTGGTCCGCCATGGTGATCACGGGGATCGCTTCATCGCGATAGAGCCAGTGCTTGATGGCACCGGTCCGCGCATCGAGCACGACGCCGAGACGCCGGAACGCCCAGCAGTTGTAGGCGACCGACACGAAGAAGCTCGCGGGCAGGCGGTTCTGCGCGGTGATCTTGCACCCGATGAGCGACACACGCCCGCCGAATCCCATCGTCCCGATCCCGAGCTTGTTGACCTCGCCCATGATCGACGCTTCGAGCTCCGCGAGCCGCGGATCGGCGTTCACGTCATCCAGGGTGCGGAACAACTGCTCTTTCGCCGCGTGATAGCCCGACGTGCGGTCGCCGCCGATGCAGACGCCAATCGCGCCGGGCGCGCAGCCCTTCCCCTGCGCGTTCCACACCGCGTGCAGAATGCATTTGCGCACGCCCGCGAGCGAGCGATCCGCGCGACCGAGATTCGGCAACTCGGCGGGCAACGAGTACTGCGCGTTCATGTTCTCGCAGCCGCCGCCCTTGAGAATCAGCTTGATCTCGATCTCGTCGTCGTTCTCCCACTGATCGAAGTGGACGACCGGGGTCCCGGGACCGACGTTGTCGCCGGAGTTCTCGCCAGTGATCGAGTCGACCGAATTCGGCCGCAGCTTCCCGCGTCGCGTGGCTTCAGCAATCGCCTCGCGAATCTGCTTTCGCATCACGATCTGATTCGCGCCGACCGGCGTCTTCACCTCGAAGGTCGGCATGCCGGTGTCCTGGCAGATGGCGCCCTCGTCTTCGACTGCGAGATCGACGTTCTCCGCGATGATCGCCAGCGCCTGGGCTGACTGCGTGCCCGGCACCTCATGCGAAGCGGCGCCCTTCATGGCGGAGCGCACATCGGGCGGCAGATCCGTTGACGTCCGGACGATGAGCGAGACGACGCTGTCGAAAAAGGCTGGAAGCATTCCGTCAGTATAAGATCTGGATGGTGGTTGGTAGTTGGTGGTTGGTGGTTCGTTCCCGCATTACCCACCATCCACTACCCACCATCCACGAACCAGCATGGCCACACGGATTGAGCGCGACCCGCTCGGCGAAAAGGCTGTTCCCGCCGACGCCTATTACGGCATCCAGACCGCCCGTGCGGTCGAGAACTTTCCGATCAGCGGACTTCACGCCGCGCCCGATCTCGTCGTCGCGACCGTCCTCATCAAGAAAGCAGCCGCCCAAGCGAATGTCGCGCTGAAGCGCCTCGATCCGAAGATCGGCGAGGCGATCGTTCGTGCGGCGGACGAAGTGCTCGGGGGAGCGCTGCGCAACCAGTTCGTCGTTGACGTGTATCAGGCCGGCGCGGGCACGTCGCACAACATGAACACGAACGAGGTGCTCGCCAACCGGGCCGCTGAAATCCTGGGCGGCGCGCGCGGCGAGTATCGACTGGTCCATCCGAACGACCACGTGAACATGGGACAGTCGACCAACGACGTGTTCCCCACGGCCACACGTCTCGCGTTGTTGCTTGGAATGGGACGGCTGGTCGATGCGGCACGCGCGCTCGCGGCATCGCTGCAGGGCAAGGCCGATCAGTTCGATCACATCCTGAAGGTCGGCCGCACGCATCTGCAGGACGCCGTGCCGATGACGCTCGGACAGGAGTTCAGCGGCTACGCCGCCTGCATCGAGCGCGGCGCCGGCGATATCGAACACGCCGGCGACCAGCTCAAGGAGCTCAATCTCGGCGCGACGGCAGTCGGCACAGGATTGAACGCGGGAGACGACTACACGGCGAGCGCAGTTGCGAATCTGACCGAGTACACCGGCATCAGTCTGGTTCCCGCTGCGAATCGCTTTCGCGTCACGCAGAGCATGGGCGATGTGCTCGCGTACTCGGGTGCGATGCGACGTCTCGCGGTGGAGCTCGGCAAAGTCGCCAGCGATCTGCGCCTTCTGAGCATGGGGCCGCGTGCCGGCATCAGCGAGATTGCACTGCCGGCCGTGCAGCCGGGGTCGTCCATCATGCCGGGGAAGGTCAATCCTTCGATTCCCGAGATGGTGAATCAGGTGTGCTTCCAAGCGATTGGCTGCGATACGACCGTGTGCATGGCCGCAGAAGCCGGTCAGCTCGAGCTGAACGTGATGATGCCGGTGATCGCATGGAACGCACTGCACTCATCGACGATTCTGCGCGAAGCGATGATTGCGTTGCGCACGCGATGCGTCGACGGGATCGAGGCCGACGAGGAGCGCGCGCGCGCGTTGCTCGATCGCAGCAGCGCGGTCGCGACAGCGCTGAGTCCGTATATCGGCTACGCGAAGACGGCAGAGATCGCAAAAGAGTCGGTGAAGACCGCACGCAACATCCGCGAACTGGTGCTCGAGCGCGGGTTGA
>Ga0111538_10002214_pt1 | contig 27410 bp, 19 predicted proteins | sample SoiMethybrSBSTD1_FD_79669 | JGI IMG/M metagenome (GOLD analysis project Ga0111538, IMG submission 79669) | Bulk soil microbial communities from a Populus tree surrounding site in Tennessee, USA - Soil MetaG P. TD hybrid SBSTD1 (version 2)... | ecosystem: Environmental > Terrestrial > Soil >...
CGACGCGCACGCCGCACAGGCGGGCCGTGGCTTCATTGGAGCCGATCGCCAGGGCGTGCCGGCCGATGATTGTTCGATGCAGCAGGAACGCCATGGCGGCGGCGAGCGCGAGCATGATCCAAACGGCGGGCGCCAGCAGCATCCACTTCGCCGCCGGCGAAGGCTGCGTGAGCAGCTCGAGACCGTGCGTCGGCGCGGAGACCGTCCGCGAGCCGGCCATCCATTTCGCGACGCCGCGGAAAAAGCCGAGCGTGCCGAGCGTGACGATGAACGGCGGCAGGCGCAGCAGCGTGATGAGCAGGCCGTTGTACAGCCCGCACAAGGCGCCGAATTCGACGGCGACGAGGATCGCCTTGACCAGCGGCCAGCCATCGCGCAGCAGCAGCGCCAAGATCACGCTGCACAGCGCGATGACCGAGCCGACGGACAGGTCGATTCCGCCGGAGGCGATGACTAGCGTCGCGCCCAGGCCGGCGATGCCAACGATCACGGTGTGCACCGCGATCGTGCGCACGTGATCGAGGTTCAAGCCGTGATGCGGCGGAATGATGAAGAAGATGATGACGACCGTCAGCAAGCCGACGAACGGCGCGATGGCGGAGGTGACCTTGCGGGCCGCGAGCGCTGGCAGTGGAGAGACGGCCGGCGCGTCATGCGGCATGGGCGTCGCCTCCCTCGCGCGCTGACGGATCGCGCCCCGTGATCGCCGCCTGGATCACCTCATGCTCCGTCCACTTTTTTGCCGGCCGTTCAGCGACGATGCGGCCGCGATGCATGACTACAACCCGATCGCATACACCCAGCAACTCATTGACGGCGCTCGAGACGAAGATGATGGCTCTCGGGCGAGGGCCGGCGGCGAGTTCGGCGATGAGCCGATAGATGAGCGCCCGGCTTCCGATGTCGATGCCGCGCGTCGGTTCATCGAGCAGGAGAACATCGACATCGCGATAGAGCAGCCGGGCGAGAGCGACCTTCTGCTGATTCCCGCCCGACAGTTCGCCGACGCGCTGCGAGGGATCGCGCATCCTCGTCGCGAGAAGCGACGTGTTGCGCATCGCAGCCTCGCGCTGACGGCGCGGGCGAGTCCAGCCGAACGTCGATACGCCACTGAGCCCGCCGAGCGTGATATTGTCGGCGATCGACATCTTCAGCGACAGCCCTTCGCTGGCGCGATCCTCGCTGAGCATGCCGACACCGGCGCGGAGGTTCCTGCGCGGCGACCGCGATGACGCGTGCTTCGCATTGATCAGCACTTCGCCGCGCGGCATCGGATCGAGGCCAAAGATCGCTCGCAGCATTTCGGTTCGGCCTGCCCCGACGAGCCCTGCGACGCCGACGACTTCGCCGCGCTCGATGCGCAGGCTCGCGCCGCGCGGCAGGCGGCGGCCATGGATGTCGCGCGCCTCGAACGCGGCGGGCGCCTCCGCATCGGGCGTGTGCGCCGACCTTGGATACATCTCATCCAGCCTCCGGCCGATCATCAGTTCCACAAGTCTTGCCGTGGATGTTTCGCGCATCGCGCCGGTGGCGGCGACGCGCCCATCGCGCAGCACCGTGTAGCGATCGGCCACGCGCGCCACTTCCTCCAGGAAGTGCGAGATGTAGATCACGCTCACGCCCTGCGACTTGATCGATGCGATGACCGCGAACAGCTGTTCGATATCGTGCAGGCCGAGGCTGCTGGTCGGCTCGTCCATCACCATGATGCGGGCGTTGGTCATCAGGGCGCGTGCGATCTCGACCATCTGTCGCGACCCGGGAGAGAGCTCGTTCACCCTGGCGCGAAGATCGATGTCGTCGCATCCGAGCCGATCGAGGGCCGCCTGTGCGCGGTTGCGGATGAGGCGGGTCCGCATGACGCCTGCGCGGTGATTCTCGATTCCCAGGGCCATGTTCGCTTCGACGCTCAGGTGCGGCGCGAGGCAGAGTTCCTGATGGATCATCGCGATGCCCGCCTGCCGCGCTGCGTGCGGCGATCCGGGCCGGAACGCGCAGCCGTCAATCCGAATCTCGCCCGCGTCGGCCTGCACCGCGCCGGCGAGAATCTTCATGAGCGTGGACTTGCCTGCCCCGTTCTCGCCGATGATCGCGTGCACCTCGCCGGCCCCGGCCTTGAGATCGACGCCATCGAGCGCGACCGTCGCGCCGTAGCGCTTGCGCACGCCGGTCATGCTCAGACGGAAGGGTGGCGAGGCATCGGTCATCGACTAGTTGCCGCCCAGATACTCGGCGAGCGGCGGATTGAGCGCCTCGGCGATCTCCGGCTGCTGCATGTTGTCCTTCGTCACCAGCGCCACGCCGGTGTCGATGCGCTTCTCGACCGTTGATCCTCGGATGTGTTCGACAGCCGTCTTCACGCCGAGGTATCCCATGCGCAGCGGATTCTGCACGACGAGCGCGGAGATGTCGCCCGATTGCAACGCGGACACGAGATCGGGACTGGAGTCGAAGCCGACGAACGTCACCTTGCCCGGCCCCCCGACAAGCCCCTTGCTGCGAAGAGCCAGCAGCATGCCGTAGGTGGACGATTCGTTGGGACAGAACACGGCATTGATGCCTCTGGCATCGGATGACGTGAGCAGATTCTCCGCCGCCTCTTGCGCGGTGGCGCGCGTCGCGCCGGCGTAGCGGCCGGGATCGATGATCGTGATGCCCGGCGACTTCTTCAGCGCATCGATGCAGCCCTGCTCGCGCTGCATCGTGCTTTCCGATCCTTCCATGTAGCGCAGCAGCAGTACCTTGCCCTGGCCGTTGAGCGACTTCGCGATGGATTCACCGGCGAGTTCGCCGCCGCGATGATTGTCGGTCGCGACGAAACTGACGAAGTCCTTGCCTGCTTCGGCCTGCAGGCCGGAATCGATGATGACCACGGGAATGCCGGCGGCGGTCACCTGCTTCACCGGCGCGACGAGCGCCTGCTGATCGAGCGGCGCGAGAACGATCGCGTCGTAGCCGCCGGACTGGAGGTTCTGCAGCAGGGCGATCTGCTGCTCGCGGTCGTCCTCGCGATCGGGGCCGCGGAAGGTGATCTCAACTCCATTCAGTTCGCGCTGGGCCTTGACCGCGCCGGCGTGCACCGACTTCCAGAACTCGTGCGTCGTGCCCTTGGGGACGACGGCAATGCGGAGCGCGTCGGCGGATTTCGGCCCGAGCGTCGCTGCGGCGCCGCCGGGCTTGGCGTTGCCGACGATCTTGTCGTCGTCGGGCTGCTTCTCGCAGGCGCTCGCGAGCAGCAGACAACCCAACAGCATGCTGACATTCATCCAGGTGCCGCGGCGACGGAGCATTCGACCCTCGCTTTCGAAGGTCCATGGTAATCGAACGGCTGCGCGGGTTGCCACTCGCGGCCGGGGTCACGCCGCGCGTTATTCTTGAGACATGAAATGCTTCGCCCAGGCGCTTGATCTTCAGGATGATCCGCAACTGATTCGCGAATACGAGGTGCATCATCAACGGGTCTGGCCGGAGGTGATCGAGGCGCTGCGCGGCATCGGCATCTGGCGCATGAAGATCTTCCGGCTCGGCTCGCGGCTGTTCATGTACGCCGAGGCGGGCGACGATTTCGATCCGACGCGTGATTACCAGTCCTACACAAACAACCCCCGATGCCGCGAATGGGACGTCCTCATGCGGCGTTATCAGCGCACCGCGCCGGGCGCGCGTCCCGGTGAATGGTGGGCGAGCATGCAGGAAGTGTTCGATCTGGAGTCGGCACCGGGCGTAGGATTGCCGACTCGGAACACGCCATGAAACGAACAGTTACAGCTGCTGTCGGGTTGTTCGCGATGCTCGTTTCATCGCCTTCGCGGGCACAGCAAGGGCCGCCGCCGGCTGCTGTGCTGGTGGACGCGGTGCGCACGGAGAAAGTGCAGGAGCAGAGGCTGGTGACCGGCGAGTTGCGCGCCGTGCAGCGCAGCCGCGTCGCCGGCGAGGAGCCGGGGCGCGTGCTGAGCGTTCCGGTGCAGCAGGGCCAAATGGTCAAGAAGGGCCAGACGCTCGCCACGCTCGATTCGCGGCGTCTCGAAATCGAACTGCAGCAGGTGGAAGCCGATCGCCAAGTCGCCCTCGCCGATGTCGGCGAGAAGCAGGCTGATCTCGACTGGCGCATGCGCGACCTGGAGAACTATCAGAACCTCAAGGCCGGCGGGGCGGGCAAGGCCAAGGAACTCTACGACGCCGAGATGCAGGTGCGCCTGGCCCAGGCGAAACTTGACTCCTCGAAGCGCACGGTGGACGCGACCGCGGCCCGGGCGGACCTGCTCAAGCAGCGCATCGCCGACGGCACGATTGTCGCGCCCTACGGCGGCGTGATCGTCGCCAAATTCGTTGAGGAAGGCGAATGGCTCGCGGAAGGAGCAGCGGTGGCCGAGATGATCGCCACCAGCAGCGTGGATGCGTGGATCGATGTGCCGCAGCAGTACGCCGACGCGATCATCGGCCGTCAGCCGGCGGTTACGATCATCGTCGAAGCGACCGGTCAGCAGCTCGAATCACCGAATCTGCGAGTCATTCCGCAAGTGGATCCCAAGGCCCGAACGTTTGCGATCGTGGTGCGGCTTGAGAACGCCGAGGGCCATCTCGCGCCGGGCATGAGCGTCAGCGCGTATGTGCCGACCGGCGATCAGGCCGATCGCCTGACCATCTCGCGCGATGCCATCATGCGGAATGCGACTGGCGCGTTCGTGTACGTGTCGCGGCAGACCGATCCCAAGGCGCCACCGGCGGCGATGCCCGCGGATGTGCAGGTGCTGTTCAACGCCGGGGAGCGCGTCGCCGTGCAGTCGCCGATGCTCCAGGCCGGTGACTTGCTGGTGGTCGAGGGCAACGAGCGGCTGTTTCCGACCGCGCCGATCATCCCGCAGCCGATCGGCGCCAAGTCGCAGGGCGGCGCGACAGGCGAGACGGAAGGCAAGCCATGAGGCGGAGCGTGAATTGACATGAACATGATTCGCGCTTCGATCGAGCAGCCGGTGACCGTGGCGGTCGGCGTGATCCTGCTGGTGATGGCGGGCATGGTCGCACTGGCGCGGATTCCCATTCAACTCACCCCCACGGTCGAGGACACGATCATCTCCGTAGCCACGACGTGGGAGGGCGCGAGCCCGGACGAGATCGAGCAGGAGATCGTGGACAAGCAGGAGGAGAAGCTGCAGGGCATCGCGGGCCTTCGCAACATCACCAGCGAAAGTATGCAGGGGATGGGACGCGTGCGGCTGGAGTTCGTCACCGGCACGCCGACCGAGCGGGCTCTGCGTCAAGTCAGCGACAAGTTGCGCGAGGTGCCGAACTATCCGGAGAACGTGGATGAGCCGGTGATCGAAGCCACAGATTTCGAGAACCGCGACTTCATCGCGTGGATCATCTTCGGCACAACCGATACGAATCTCGACATCCGCACGCTGCAGGATTTCGCAGAGGATCGCATCAAGCCAGCGCTGGAGCGTATCGAAGGCATGAGCGAGGTTGGCGTGCTGGGCGGATACGAGCGCGAGATGCAGGTGCGCTTCGATGCGATGCTGCTGGCCCAGCGCGGCATCACGCCGTCGGAGTTCGCAGGCGCGCTTCGCCAGACCAACGTCAACGTCTCAGCCGGCGAACTCAACGACGCCAAGAACCAGGTTCGCGTGCGCACTGTCAGCCGCTACGAGAGCATCGAAGACGTCGAGGGCACGGTGATCAAGTACACCGCAAGCGGGCCGATCCTGGTGCGCGATGTCGCCGACGTCGTCGAGACCTACAAGGAACCTCGCACGTTCGTGCGCTCCAAGGGTCACCAAGTCATCGCGATCAACTGCCAGCGCGAGATCGGCTCCAACGTCATGGACGTCATGGACGGCCTGCGGGCCGAACTGGTCGCGCTCAATGCCCCGGGCGGCATGCTCGAGAGCCAGGCCCGCGCTGTGGGGCTCAAAGGCAATCTCACGCTCGAGCTGGTGTATGACCAGACGATCTATATCGATGAAGCGCTGGACCTGGTGCAGGAGAACATCTGGGTCGGCGGCCTGCTGGCGGTAATCACCCTGCTGATCTTCCTGCGCTCGCTGCGCTCAGTGGCGATCGTCGTCATCTCGACGCCCATCTCGGTAGTGGGCGCGATCGTGGCCATGGTGGCGCTGGGCCGGACAATCAACGTCATAAGTCTTGCGGGCATGGCGTTCGCCATCGGCATGGTGGTGGACAACGCGATCGTCGTGCTGGAGAACATCTTCCGCCACCTCGAGATGGGCAAGAAGCCATGGCAGGCGTCGATCGATGCGACGCGCGAGGTGTGGGGCGCGATTCTCGCCGCTACGCTCACCAACATCGTCGTCTTCGTGCCGATCCTGCTGATTCAGGAGGAGTCCGGGCAGTTGTTCCGCGACATCGCGCTGGCGATCTGCGCCACCGCCGCGCTGAGCCTGGTGGTATGCATGACCGTGGTGCCGGCGATGGCGGCGCGGATGATGAAGACGGTGCCTGGCCGCGGCGGGCCCGCTCGCACAACCGCATCGCCTTTGCGGCGCATCTGGGACGCCGTCACCGGACCGTTCCGTGCGTTCTTTCGAGCCATCGATCGGATTCCCGATCTGCTGGCCAACGCGATTCACTTCATCAGCGGCAGCATGCTGGCCTCATTCGTCGTCGTCGCCGGATTGACCGCGCTGTCGCTGGTTGGCAGTTGGCTGCTCATGCCGCCGTCGGATTACCTGCCGACGGGCAACCGCAATCTCGTCTTCGGCATGCTGCTGCCGCCGCCGGGCTACAACATCGCGCAGCAGGTGACCATCGGCGAGCGCGTGGAAGCGGAGATGCGGCCGTACTGGGAGGCGGCGGAAGTTCCTCCCGGTCCGCAGCGCGAACAGGCTGAGGCGAATCTGCCGAAGATTCAGCCATTCGACTACGCGACGATGTCGCCGGGTCCGGCCATCACGCCTCCGCCGATGGAGAACTATTTCTTCGTCGCCTTCGATGGCATCATGTTCCATGGTGCCATCAGCGCCGATGCCGCGCGTGTGCCGGATGTCGCTGCCTTGTTCAACAACGCGACGCGGGCCGAGAACGCCCCGGGCGTGCTGGCGTTCGCCTTCCAGGCGCCGCTGTTCCAACTGGGCGGCGCGACGGGGTCGGCGGTGAAGATCGATTTCGCAGGCGACGATCTCAAGCACGTTTCCGACGCCGCGCAGGCGGTCTATGGCAAACTCGGCCAGGCATTCGGCTACCAGACGTTGCAGCCCAGCCCAAGCAACTTCAATCTCCCCGGGCCGGAACTGCAGGTGGTGCCGAATCGCCGGCAACTCAGCGATCTTGGCATGACGCCTGCCGACCTTGGCCTGGCGGTGCAGGCCATGGGCGACGGCGCGATCATCGGTGAGTATCGCAAGGGTGGCGACTCGATCGACCTCAAGGTCATCGCCAAGCAGTCGGTCGATCAGCGCTACATCGGAGCGCTGACCGACACGCCGATTGCCACCCCGGCCGGACCGGTGGTGCCGGCGTCGATCCTGGCGACGGTCAACCGAGTGACCAGCCCGCCGCAGATCAATCGCGTCAATCGCCAGCGGGCCGTGACGCTGCAGTTCACGCCGCCGCCGGCGATGCCCTTGGAGGGCGCGATCGCCGAAGTGGACAAGACCATCGCAGAAATGCGGCAATCAGGAGTGGTGCCGAGCGATGTTGAAACCGGCTACACCGGGTCGGCCAGCCGCTTGCGCGCGGTGAAGGAAGTGCTGCTGGGCGACGGCTCGCTCGCAGGCACGCTGAGTTCATCGCTGTTCCTGGCGCTGCTCATCACCTACCTCCTGATGTGCGTGCTGTTTCAGAGTTTCCTGCATCCGCTGGTGATCATGTTCAGCGTCCCGTTGGCGACGCTGGGCGGGTTCATCGGTCTGGCGGCACTGCACCACTGGAGCATCGCCGATCGCTACATTCCCGATCAGAAACTCGACGTGCTGGTGATGCTCGGGTTCATCATTCTCATCGGCGTGGTCGTGAACAACGCCATCCTGCTGGTGCACCAGGCGCTGAACTTCATGAAGGGCATCAGCGATGTCCCGGGCATCCAAGGCGCGCTGGATCCCCGCCGCGCCATCACCGAGAGCGTGCGCAGCCGCGTCCGTCCCATTCTCATGAGCCTGTTCACGAGCATCATCGGCATGGCGCCGCTGGTCATCAAACCCGGAGCGGGCAGCGAACTGTATCGCGGCCTTGGCGCGGTGGTGCTTGGAGGATTGCTCGTGTCCACTGTGTTCACGCTGATCCTGACCCCGCTGCTCATGAATCTGGCGATCCGCGCGAAGGCGGGGCTTGCCGGCGTCCTCGCCCGGCAAGCCGCAGCCGACGAGCCGGTCGATGGGATGCATCCATTGCAGGCCACGGGGGATGCGAGCGGCGCTGATCATCAGTTGATGTCTCCGAATGGTGAGCCGACCGGTCGGCGGCGGCCGCACCCGTCAACTCCTCTGTCGGGCGCCGCGGGCGAGCACGTTCACGCTGGCGAGGATTGAACGAAACCTCATCGCCGATGAGAGGGATCGGTGGCCATCACCTATTCATGAGGTATGCTGATCATGAGCGAATGGCAGTTGCCTGCCCGCCCTTCAGGTGAACCTGCACACGCGCCGAGAAAGGTCAAGCCCGCTCATGATGCATACCCGACACGCTGTCGCCGCTTTGCTGACTGTCTCAATCGCCGTTGCCGCACGTGCCCAGGACCAGCCCGTCGCGCCGCGCGGCCAGTATGTCGGCCATGCATTCGACACGACCTGGCTGCCGAACGAGGCTGATCAATCGCAGGTTGTCTATGCCGATATCGTCCGTGAGGCGGGTGCGGCGTGGATGCGCCTGCATTTCGCCATAGCGTCGGTTCCCTCCGGCGGAAGCGTGCGGATGACATCTCTGCTGGACGGCGAGGTGCAGCAACTCGACGCCGCCGGCCTGAGCATGTGGAGCAATACCTCGGCCTATTTCAACGGCGATTCGGTGCTGGTCGAGTTGATCGCCGCGCCCCATTCGCGCAGCAACCGACTGTCGGTGGCGATGCTCGAAATCGAGATGCGCGACGAAGGCGCGCTTGCCGGCACGCCCGGCCAGTGCGGCATCTGCGGCGCCGACGACCGCACGACATCGACGCAGCCGTGGGTGGCGCGCCTCATGAGCGTCGGATGCACGGCGTCTGTGTACACCTCCTGCAGTTGCATGGTCACCGCCGGCCACTGCAGCGGCGGCACGGTCATGCAGTTCAACGTGCCACCGTCAACGGCCGGCTGCGCGTTGGTCAATCCTCCGGTCGCCGACCAATTCCCCGTTGTGAACAAGCTGTTTGCCAGCTCCGGTGTCGGAGCCGACTGGTGCGTCATGACCATGGGCACGAATTCGCTGGGCCAGAAGCCGGTCCAGCGCTACGGCGCGTACCGGCCGCTGGCGTCCAGCGCCTCATCAACCTTCCTTCCGGTGGGCAGCGCGCTGGACGTCTGGGGCTACGGCGTCGATGCCACGTGCACCCTTACGCAGACCCAGCAACGCTCCACCGGCGCGGTGACGGCCGTGCTCGCCAATTCGCTGCAGTTCAATGATGATGTCCGCGGCGGCAACTCGGGATCGTCCATTCATCGCAACGGCGAACTCTTCGGCGTCGTCACGCACTGCTCGGTCGGATGTCCAAATCACGGGACGCGCATTGACCTGGCGGCATTCGTCGCAGCCCGCGCATCCCTCTGCACCTGTTCCTGCAATGCCGACGTTTTTCCTACCGGCGTGGTGAATGTAACCGACCTGCTGGCGGTCGTCAGCACGTGGGGCCCTTGCCCCGCCGTTCCCGCGCCATGCCTGGCTGATATCGCGCCTGCTCCATCGGGCAACGGCGTGGTCGATGTCAACGACTTGCTGGCGGTGATCAGCACGTGGGGACCATGCCCGTTCTGATTGACCGAACGCCGGTCAGATCGTGGCAACCGCGACCTGCCGCGGCGCCGGCATGGCGGTCACAGGATCAGCTCCGTCGAGCACAAGCGAGAACCTGTGTGTCGCTCCGTCGCGGTCGAAGGTGAGCGACGCCTCCCCGCGCAGCTCGGTGCGGACGAGGCCGTGGATGAGCCCGGTGCCCACGCCATCGCGAACAGGTGGAACGATCTCCGGCCCGCCGCTTTCGCGCCAGTGCAGCCAGAGCATGCGCTCGCTGGCGCCGGAGTGTGCGGCGGCGAGCGTCCACATCACGGCGATCGCTCCGCCGGGCACCCGCAACGCGCCGTGCTTCTGACTGTTGGCGAAGAGTTCCTGGAGGACCATGCCCAGGGCAGTCGCCTGGCGGGCTGCGATGCTCACGGTGGGTCCGTCGATCACCATGCGCTCCTGAGCGCCGACGGGTGCGAGGGTCAGGAACAGTTGCCGCAGATCGACGGCTCGCCAGTGCTCGCGCGAGAGCATCGCGTGCACGACCGACATGGCTTGAACGCGGCTGCGTACCGACGCCGCCAAGTCGCGCACCGATGTGCTGTCGCGGGCGGAAATGTCGATTAGGGCCGAGAGCGATGCCAAGTTATTGCGTACGCGGTGGTCCAGTTCGCTCAGCAGCAGTTGCTGCAGGTTGTTGCTGCGCTCCAGGGCCTGCTCAGCCCTCTTGTGTGCGGTGACGTCCACATCCATGCACACAAACGTGGACGAAGGGGCGCCGGGGAGCTTCAACAGCGTGGAGTAGCACCAGCCCGCAGCGCCGTCACGCCGCCTGAAGGGCAGGTCTCCCAACGTGGCCGATTCGCCGCTGCGATCGATCTCCCGCAGTGCGTGCATGAACGCCTCCTGGCAATCGTCGTCGAACATGAGCATGTCGAGCGTGCGGCCGACCGCCTCCGCCTCGCTCCATCCGAAGATGCTCTCCGCGGCGCGATTCCAGAACAGCACGCGGCCGTGAACGTCGAAGCCCTGAATGGCGACGCTCGGAGCATTGTCAATCATCGCGCGCAGGCGCGCCTCGCTTTCGCGAAGCGCCGTCTCGGCCTGCTTGCGCTCGGTGATGTCCGTGATGCTGCCGACCATGCGCAGGGCCCGGCCCTGCGCATCGCGCGACACAACCCGGCCGCGCGACAGCACCCATTTCCATTCGCCGCCCGCGGCCCGAATCCGGTATTCAATCTCATATGGCGCGCTGTCGTTCTGCAGCGACTCGTTCAACCGCCGCAGCACGTGCTGTCGATCGTCGGGATGCAGCCGACTCTCCCACGTCGGTGGATCGGCGGTGGTCTCGGGACATCCGATGAGGCGACGCCAACTTGGGCTGAACGTTGCGCGGTCGGCGACGATGTCCCAATCAAAGACCGGATCGATCGCGGATTCGAAGAGCAGGCGCGACTGCTCCTCGCTGCGGCGCAGCGCGTCCTGCGCGCTGTGGCGCTGCGTGACATCGATCGCGACGCCGATCGCCCCGTTGATGGCGCCGTCTGATCCGACAAGCGGAGCGAGGCGCGATTCAAAGACTCGGCCGCGCACGTCGACGGTGTCAAGCACCGTTTCGCCGTTGAGGGCGCGCCGGTGATTATCGATGATCTGCGGCGAATCCGGGTACAGCTCGGCCATACTGCGTCCAACGACTTCGCCCGGACGCAGTCCAAGATCTTCCAGGCCGTGACCCTCGGAGAGGGTGACGATGCCGGCGAGATCGACGGCCCAGACGACAACCGGAGCGGCGCTGACCACCGTCGTCAGCCGCTGCTGAATGTCCTGGGTGTCGCGCTCGGCGGCCTTGCGATCCGAGACATCGATCAGGACGCCGCGCAGACCGATGATCTGCCCGTCGCGCTGATCGACAGTCGTCAGGTCGCGCACCCAGACGACGCCGCCGTCCTTGCGAATCATGCGGTATTCGAAGGCATGTTCCTGGCCGAGGCGCGATTGCTCGTGACTGAAGGCCCGGGCGCGATCACGGTCGTCCGGGTGCACGTGGTCAAACCAGAAGTTGGGTTCACGCCACTCCTCCGGCGAGTAGCCCAGCAGCCGCTGCGCCTGTGGGCTGACGAACGTGAAGCGCTTGGTGAGCGAATCGAACTCCCACGCAACCAGGCGCGCATGATCGACCAGCCGGCGAAAGCGGGCCTCGCTGCTGGCCAGGGCCGCCGAGGTCCTGGCCACGGCGGCCCGCTCGTCGTCCAGCATCCACACGACGATGCCCATGGCCAGCAGGATCTGCAGCACCAGCGAGATCACGCCGCCGTACTCGCCCACCTTTGTCGAGATGTTGAAGCGCATCTCGTAGATGAAGGCAGCAAGGTAGAGCGCGCGAACAAGCGCGTACGCCAGCGCCGATGCCGACAGCACGCGAACGCCGAGGCGCGGCATTCCGGCCCGGCGCCGGAGTACGATCAATCCAACGGCGGCGAACACCCCGGCATCGCCGGCCAGCGGCAGGCCCGCGCGCAGCAGACGGCGCACATCGACCCCTGCGTTCACCGTTCCGGCAGCGATGACGACGCCCGCGAGCGCCACCGCCACAAGCGTGAAAGTGGCCTTGCCCCGATCTGAGCGACTGGGCCGTAACAGGCACATGCCGCCGCGCAAAAACCAGTACAGATGCCATCCGGAAGCAGCAAGGGCGACGCTCGCGGCTGCGACGCGCCACGGATGCCCGGGATTCTCGAATGTCGTCGTCAGTTGGAACGCCAGCGCCGCGGAGACCTGGTGCACAGCCAGCGCCATCCAACTCCAGCCCCACAGCCTCAGGCTTTCGCGGTGATGCGTCCGCCAGAATCCCAGCATCAGCGTCGCGATCGCGAGGGACGCCAAGGCCTGGACGACGGAGATGGTGAGCACAAGTGGGGTCAAACCGGAGATCCAGCGCCGGGGCCGTGATGGGACTGCACTCGCCGCGCCTGCGAGTGTATCGCGCCGCACGTCTCTCCAGCCTGCAGACTGTTTGCGAGCGATGATTCTCCTTACACTACACTTGCGACGATGGCCCAAAACGCGAGCGCCAAGCGCGGATTGCTTCTGGTGATTTCCGGCCCCTCGGGAGTGGGGAAGACGACGATCACCCACGAGGTCGAGCGGCGGCTGGGCGGTGTGTTCAGCGTCTCAGTCACCACGCGGCCCAAGACGCACGCCGACGTCGAGGGCCGCGACTACTTCTTTCTCTCGCAGGATGAGTTTGAGCGGCGGCGCGATGCCGGCGACCTGCTGGAATGTGCCACTGTCTTTGGACGCTATTCCTATGGCACTCCGCGGCAACCTGTGACGGAACACCTCGCCGCCGGGCGTCTGGTGATCCTGGAGATTGACGTGCAGGGAGGGCTGCAGGTGAAGTCGAGGATGCCCGAGACCTTCATGATCTTTGTTCTGCCGCCCAGCGACGAGGAACTGCTGCGCCGTCTGCGCGGCCGCGGCCGCGACAGCGAGGAGGCCATCCAGCGCCGCTTCCTCGAGGCCAAGCGCGAGATCGAGGTCGCCCGCAGCAGCGGTAAGTACGACGCATTCATTGTCAACGACGATCTCAAGCATGCCATCGACCTGGCGTCTGAACTGGTGGAGAAGCGGCGAAACGCTGAAAGTCTGAAACGCTGATGCGGCTGATTGCACTTGGATTCCAGATCTTGAATCGTGGACGAACGCGAATGGGCGTGCAGCGATCGCATGCGCCAGGAATCCAGCATCTGGGCTTCACGATCTGCCTCCTGCTGGTCCTGGCCCTTGGCCAGTCATCCATGGCTGAGTCGGTCGACGGCGTGCGGCCTGCCGTGATGAATCCCATCGCGCCCCGTGGCGGCGTGATGATGATCCCCCTCACCGCGGAACGCCCCGGCGACAACTGGCCGCGCACGCTCGACGTCGAACTCACCGATGGAAGCAAACTTGTCGCCGACGTCGCCTGGGTTCATCTTCACAGAGATCTGTCGCTGGCCGGATGGACCACGGACCCGCGCCGCCTGGCGATTCGCGCGGTTGAGCGAGCCGATGACACTTCCGTTTCCATCGACAGCGCCGCGGGCGAAGGGCCATATCTGCTCGTGCGCCTGCCTGCCGCAGGCGACGGGCCTGTGAAGGTCGAGGGCGCGACGATCAATCCGATCTGGTGTGATGCGCCATGGACCGATCCGCTGCGCGATCCCGCCGACGCAGCGCCCGAGGCCGCGATGTCCATGCAAGAGGCGCCTGATCGGCCCGATGTCCAGTCGCCTTTCGAATACTGGCGCTGGGTGCTGCTGGCCGATCGCCTTGGACTCAAGCCGCCGGCGCCGCCGGGCGATGACCTGCAGCGACTCGCGGCCGAGCATTATGCCGTGCTCTGGCGACTGGCGATGCAGCGCCTCACGTCGTTGAGTTCGCGCATCGCGCACGAATGCCGTCACATGCTGACGCGCACCGCGGTCGATCGCAGCCGCATTGTCGCGACGTGGATCGTCGATCCGAAACTGGTGGCCTCGCTTCAGGCGGTGCTGCTCGATTTTTCGCTCACGGATCAGCAGTTGCTCAGTGCCTCGGTGGCGTGGCTTGGGCAGCAGCCAAGCGTGATGGCCTGGCCGGAGGATCTCTCCGGCGATCAGGTTCGGCTTACCGTGACATCGCTGCGCGACGATGCGATTCCGCTGCGCCTGGCGTGGGTGGGATTCGAGAAGCCCGCGGCCGCCGTGCAACTGGAGCCCGGAATCATCGCGCACATGACGTTTGATCGCCTGCCGCTGCAGCCGTCCACCACCCTCGGCGGCGCGCGGCTGACCGAACCGGCGACGCAGACCCTGCGCATCGCATCCGGTGAGACTGTGATCGACATGCCGTGCGGCCCGCGCGTCGTCGAGGCCCGGCCGCCGGGCGTTTCGTTCCAGCCTGCCGCCGCGCCTCTTACGCTTGCCGATGTGCAGTTCAACCGCGCGCTGGCCGTGCCGCTCGAGCGTTCGACGTTCGTGCAGATCAGGAGACTGGGCGGTCGGTGGGAAGCGTTCGTCGAATGCCGGCGCCTGGTGGAAAAGCAGCAGTTGCTCGATCGCCCATCCCTTCGAACCTACGACGACCTTCGCGGAATCGAAGCAATCACCCTGCTGCTGGGTCGCGAGGATGGAGAAGGCCAGCACGCGGTCTGGCTCACCGTGGCGGAACATGACTGGCCGGCGGTCATCGCGGGCGAGGACCTGCCCGACCTGCAGGTGCACAAGCGTTCGTTCGGCGACCGCTGGTATTGCCGCATCGTCCTGCCCGAACGATGGTTCTCAGCAGCAGAGACGAACCCGGCCTTCGTCGCGTTCATCCGCAGCCACGGCGACGACCAGCAACTCGAGACCGGCCCGGTGCCCTCACCTGCGTGGCGCGCGGCCCCGGGCCGCATGGCACTCGATCTCTCGCGCTGGGATGACCTGCCGACGACGGATGAGTAGTGCCGCTCTGCGACTACCTGTCTTTGCTTGCGAGATCGGGAAACGCCCAGCCGAGCGATGCTGGCTCGGAGCCGATGATCTCGCGCGCATACGACGCCAGCAGGCGGTTAGCCCTGCGCAATGATTCCGGCTCGCGCGTGTCGATCGCCGCGCCTGCCGCGACCACGCGCAGCAACTCGACGGTCTCGCGCCGGACGCGCCACAGGCTGGTCACAGCAGGATCGCCGGCGTTCACGACCCCGCCCGCCGAGGCATCGAATGCCCATGTCGATGAGGCCTCATCGAGCGTCGCCCCTGTCCTCGCATCGCGCCGCAGTTCCGGCTGATACCCGGACTCGCTCAACACCGCCCACTGCAACCGCAGCATTGCTTCCTCGCTGCGCGCTGGGATCTCATCCATCAATGCGAGCATGCTGCTCAGCGCATCGAATACAGGCGGATGCGGATCGTGCTCGATGAGCATGTGATGCACCAGGTCGGCCATATACAGGGCGGCGCGATTGGCCGGAAGATGCTCGCGCAGCGCGCGATGAACGCGCTGCAGGTGCCAAGCCGCCAGAGTGGCCAGGTCGCGCCCGGGCTTGACGATGGCGACGATCTCGCCCTCGGTCAGCAGATCCAGGCCGCCGGAGAAATCGCCTTTCTCGCGCTTGGCGCCCTTGGCCAGGCCGCGGACGATTCCATGCGCGCGCGTCAGCAGGCTGACCGTCTGCGACGTCTCGGAGAAGTCCCAGCGGCGAATGACGATGGCCTGGTCGGTGATGGTGGGCACGCCTCGCGAGTGTAGAGGTCCAACATCAGTTTGAAGGCAGCAGGCATCCTTGCCGCAATCTCGCCTCGCCAACGACGATCGCGCAGCAAAAGCAATGTGGTTCGGCATATTCGGCCGAAATCAGGGACATCGCGGCGCATGTTCTGCGCGACGGTTATCCCCGCCACGACAAGAGTCACTCGACAATGCCCGAACAACTCCCTGCCACGCATGGCATCCCCCCAATCGCGCCCGCAACAAGCGGACCGCGCATCATCGCGATGCTCAATCAGAAGGGCGGCGTGGGCAAGACGACTTCGACGGTCAATCTGGGCGCAGCGCTCGCCGAGGCCGGCCAGCGCGTCTGCCTCATCGATCTCGATCCACAGGCGCACCTTACGTACCACCTGGGCATCGATCCCGATTCGATCGAGCGCAGCATGTACGACCTTTTAACCGATCGCGAGTGCTACGCGAGTGATGCGATCATCAATGCACGGCCGGACCTTGATGTCATCCTGTCAGAAACCGACCTCGCGGCCGCGGAATCCGAACTGGCGGCGGTGGCCAATCGCCAGACCATTCTGCGCGACAAATTCGCCACCATCGCGCAGGCGTACGACGTGGTGCTGCTGGACTGCCCGCCCAGCCTGGGATTGCTGACGCTCAACGCGCTCTCGCTGGCCGGCGAGGTGTTCGTGCCGATGCAGGCGCACTTCCTCGCGCTGCAGGGCGTGGGCAAGCTTCTGGAGACGGTGAGCCTCGTCTGCCAGTCGATCAATCCATCGCTGCGCGTCACGGGCATCGTGCTGTGCATGCACGAGCACCAGACGACGCTCGCAAAGGAGATCGTGAACGATCTCGATGCGTTCTTCGCCGAGGCGGCGGCGCAGCAGGTGCCTTGGAGCGACTGCCGCGTGCTCAAGCCGGCGATCCGCCGCAACGTCAAACTGGCCGAGGCGCCGAGTTTCGGCAAGACCATCTTCGACTACGAACCGTGGTGCCCCGGAGCTCTGGACTACCGCATGCTGGCCCGCGAACTGCTGACCTCGTGGGGCAAGCCGTTCAAGATGACGGTCAATTCGAAGGCGGCCGCGGTCACAATCGAGCCGAAGACTCAGGTCGTCAATTCGGGCGAATCGCCGCACGCTCTGGCCGAGGCATCGCACGCCGCACCTGTTCCGTAATCAGTCAGGCCGCTAGGCTTCCGCCCGCATGAGCGGCCTCCCTGCAACCGCTGATCCCTCGCCGCGACATGCGCGCCGCCTGCGCGTGCTCCGACCATGGCGCTGGGCGTTGCTGATCTTCGGCGTGGCACTGGCCGTCGCTACGCACTGGCCGCGACTGCGGCTCTCCCCGGAAATCCCCGCGTCCGACAAGACGATTCACATGCTGTCGTTCGCGTGCCTGACGCTGCTGCTGTGGCGCAGCGACCTGTTCGGACCAAGGTGGATGGTAGCGATCATTGCCCTGGCCTGGAGCACGCTGGATGAGGTCAGCCAGGGCATCCCGTTCCTGCATCGCACGGTCACCTGGCACGACCTTGTCGCCAACGCCTGCGGCGTGACGTGCGCCATGGCGCTGATCTGGGCCATGCGACCTCTCCGCCAGAGCGAGCACTTCGCTGGACCGAATGAAACCCGGGCGCGCCTGTTCGAGTTCACGTTCGATGAGATGTTCGCGCGGCGGCAGCCGTGGATCATCGGGCTCGCGATGGCGCTGGCCTGCGCGATCGTGATCCTGATTGCGCGTCCACTGCTGCCCTCGCAGCGGACCGTCGGCATCTTCGGGCTGGTCGTGGTCATCATCGCGGTGCACGCGCTGTACCTGATCTATCGCCGCATCTTCTTTCGCGATTTCGATCGGATCCGCGCGCAGCGGCCATGCCTGAAATGCGGCGCGCCACGTGGCACGGCCGTCAATTCAAACGAGGCCGAGTCGAAATGCGCAGCATGCGGCGCGGTGCCGGCGGCTGCGGACTACGCCTTGCCGCCGCGACCATCGCTTGCAGTCGTGGTGCGCATCAGCATCGTGCCGGCGCTGGTGGCGGTGGCAGCCATCGCGGCGCTGTTCGCGCTCGTGCTGCTGGTGCCACATACCTATGGCTGGATGATCGGTACTCCGGTAGGTCGCACGGCTGCGCCCCGGCTGGCCCAACTGTTTGGCCGGCTGCCGCGATCGGTCGCCAGCGTCGTGGATCTCACGACCTACACGCTCCTGATCGCCGTCGTCGTGCGCATCTGGCGCCGGCGCTATGCCGCGTACATCGATCGCGCCGTGCGCTGCACGCGCTGCGGCCACGACCTGCACGGCACGCCCGTCGACGAGCATGGCGAAGGCCACTGCGGCGAATGCGGCGAGCCGTTCGTGCGACCAGTGACACCGCACGCATGATCGACGTGACGCAGGTTGCACCAAAGTCCTGAGGGAATCCGATATTCGACTGGCATTGACCAGACTCGCATTTGTCATTCGTCACTGAACTTTCGCCTTGTCCACGCGATTTGAGCATCACGCACGCAACGTCACGATCCTGACGTTCTTCAGCCGCATCACCGGCCTGGCGCGCGATGCCGCCCTGTCGCGCGTCTTCGGCATCAGCCCGATCATGGACGCCTTCTGGCTGGCGTTCCTCATTCCCAATCTCTTTCGCCGCCTGTTTGGAGAAGGCGCGCTGTCGGCGGCGTTCCTGCCGGTGTACTCGCAACTCGATCGCGATGATCCCCCAACTGCGCGGAAACTTGCCACGCTCACGATCGCCCTCATGCTCGCCGCACTTGGCGGCATCACGCTCGTGGGCGAGCTGGTGCTGCTGATTCTCTCGATGACCGCCGCGCCCGATCACCTCGCGGTGCGATTGATGATGGTGATGCTGCCGTACATGCCGCTGGTGTGCACGGTGGCGATCTTTGGTGCGATGCTGCAGGTGCATGGCCGGTTCGGGCCGACAGCTTCGGCACCGATCATCCTCAACGCGTTCATCGTCGCGGCGGCGGTCGGCATGCGGATGCTCGCGCCGGTGCCGCATGTGGCGATCATCAGCGGCGCAGTGCTGCTGGCGGGCATCGTGCAGGTCGTGTGGGCGGTTTTTGGCCTGCGCGGACAGGCCTGGTGGACGGGCATTGAAGACGCCCGCAGCGCCTGGCCGCACATGCAAATGGTGCTGCGGCAGGCCGGGCCGATGTTCCTGGGCCTGGGCGTGCTGCAGGTCAACACCTTCATCGATGGCCTGATCGCCTCGTACCCGTCGGTGTTCGGGCCGACGATCTTCGGCGTCGATTTCCCTCTCGACCAGGGCGCGCTCACCGCACTCAACAACGCGCAGCGGCTCTACGAGTTCCCGCTCGGAGTCTTCGGCATCGCGGTGGCCACGGCGATCTTTCCTGCGCTGGCGCGGGCGGCCAATTCACGATTCACGAATGACGATTCACGATTGGAAGTCGGAGTCACGACAGACGACAGCGCCGGCGACGCTCCGGTCCTCAATCGTGAACCGTCAATCGCGAATCCCGACGCTTTCGCCGACATCCTCCGTCGGGGTCTGCGCCTGGTTGTCTATATTGGCCTGCCCGCCAGCGTCGGGCTCATCCTCGTGCGCGTGCCGCTGACCGCTGCGATCCTGCAGGGCCGCAACTTCACCGCTGCTGACACCCTGCGCGTCGCATTCATCCTCATGGGCTACGCACCGGCAATCTGGGCCTATTCGATGACGCACGTGCTGACGCGCGCGTTCTACGCCCGCGGCGACTCGATGACCCCCGTGCGCATCGCGATGATAATGGTCGGCCTCAATTTCCTGCTCAACATCACGCTCATCTGGACGCCGCTCAAGGAAGCCGGTTTAGCGTGGTCCACGGCGATTTGCGCCATCGTGCAGGTGTGCGTGCTGCTGCGATTGACGCGGCGCTACGCCGCCGATGTCGTTGATCGCGGCGTCGTGGCCAGTTGGGGCCGCAGCGCGCTGGTGACCATCGCCATGGCCGCAATGGTGTGGCTGGTGATGTCGGTGGTCACTCCCACGGCCGCCCTGGCCGGCACGTGGCGCTGGGCGGTCATTCAACTGGCCGTACTCGTGCCCGTGGGCATGGCGACGGTGTGGATGGCCTCGATGGTGCTGCGCATGCCCGAGGCGTGGTGGGCCATCGGCAGGCTGGGAAACGAAGAGCGGTCCTCCAGCGCCGAAACGGTCCGCTAACGCCGATCGAAGGCGAATGGCGTTCAGCGCCATCGATGCATGGTCGAAGCATGCGTTCCGGAGGTACGCGCATGTTTCATCGCAAGGCGCTCGAACGACTGCTGCGAACGGCCAACGACTGCTGGCATCTGGCCACGACGCTGATCGACAAGGAAGAGAGCATTCACATCAAGACCTTCGATCGCCCATCGCTCGATCGGCTGGTCGAGGTGTGCAAGCCGATGATGAACGAGTACGCGCGCATCTTCGAGCCCTCGGCCGGCGAGCGCCAGGCGATGCTGCATCGCATTGCCAATCACCGGCTCGAGGTGGAACTGCACCGCGCGTACGGGCGGCTGTTCCAGGCGGCCCATTCGTGGTTCGTCGATCGCACGAAACTTGAGCAACTGGAGACGCTGCAGCGCATCCGGGCCAACTCCGCCGTGCCGCGCATGGACAGTCTGATGGAGTTCGAGCGGTCGCTGGAGCAACTGGCGACGATGCGCGCAGCCCAGGTCGCGTAAGGCGATCCAGCCAGGTTGTCAATCTGACGGCGGCTGAACGCTCAGACGCTTGTGTCCTGAGCGATGCGCCACGTCGCGCCCTCGCGGATCACCTGCCGGTACAGCGTGTCGCGCTCCACCGGCTTGAAGCCCGCTTCGCGAATCGCACGCTGCAATTCGAAGACCCCCACTTCCTGGTGCGTGTCGGCGCCGCCGACCTTGGTGATGTCGTACCACACCACCGTGCCATCGATGTCGTCGGCCCCGTTCTGCAGCATGAACTGGGCCATGCCAAGGGTCTGCATGATCCAGAAGGCCTTGACGTGCGCGATGTTGTCGAGCATCAGGCGCGCGATCGCCAGCGTGCGCAGGTTCTCCAGACCGGTCGGCGCGGGCAGGTGCTCCAGTTCGCTGTCGTCCGGGAAGAACGGCAGCGGAATGATGGTCTGAAATCGCGCCCCGTTGTTTCGCGCGATCGCCGCATCCTGGGCTTCGCGCAACTGAAGCATGTGATTGATTCGCTCGTGGCGCTGCTCGACATGGCCGTAGAGCATCGTCGCGTTGGAGTTGATGCCCAGTTCGTGCGCGATGCGATGGACATCCAGCCACTGCGCGCCGCGGATCTTGCCCTTGAACGCCTCATCGTGCACGCGATCGTCGAACACCTCGGCGCCTCCTCCCGGCAAAGACCCGAGGCCGGCCTGCTTCAGATCGCTCAGCACCGCGCGAATGCCTTCGGCGCCTTCCTTGCCGCGCTTGCTGATGCGGGCCAGGTGCACGATCTCGACGGCGGTGAAGGCCTTGATGTGGATCTGCGGGGCCTCTTCGCGAATGACCCGCATCATGTCTGTGTAGTAGTCGAACGTCAGCCAGGGATGCAACCCCCCCACGATGTGAATCTCGGTCGCGCCGGCATCGCGCGCGGTGCGGGCCTCGGCCCGAATCTCGTCCAGCGAATGCTCGTACGCGCCGTCCTGGTCCTTCTTTCGATAGAAGGCACAGAACTTGCACGAGAGCGCGCAGATGTTGGAGTAGTTGAGGTGACGGTTGACGTTGTAGTACGCGATGTCGCCATGGCGCTGGCGGCGGACGAAATCAGCCAGCGAGCACACCGTCCAGATGTCGGTCGTCTCGTAGAGCAGCAAGCCATCCTCGCGCGACAGGCGCTCGCCGCCATGCACCTTCTCGATGAGCGGCTGCAGACGGCTGTCGAGGCCGGGCAGTGCCCCACCCGCGCGCGGGGCCGCCGGGCGGTCCGAGAAGCGGTCGGCGATATCGGTGCATGGCGCGGCGGCAGTCATCGGCGGTTCGGTAATCAGTCGATGGCGAGCCCAATCCTAGCCGCTCTGGAGGCTGATGCTGCGATGCGGGAAATCGCCTCCGACGCATCATTGGAACAAGCTTCCAGTCCTTCCCGGTCGTTGCTTGAGGCGGCAGGCGTTACAGCCGATGCAGAGCCACTGACGCCGAGTTTGCTCGTTTCCGCTGTTTCCTCGCGTGGGAGAGTCGCCAGCCATGCACGATCAGGCCACCCATAATGATGCCAACGCCCCCGCCCCGAACGCAGCGCCGCCGGCCAATGGGGCCGCCGCGCCGCTCGGCACCGATGTGTTCAAGCTCATCGCTGACGTCGAGGGGCACCTGACGCGCCTGCGCACCGCGCAGAAGCAGCAGGATGACGCGATCACATCGCTGACCTCGCGCACCAAGGCGCTGCGGACCGGCGAGGCGGAGCTGGAACGCCAGCGAGCCGCGTTCAAGGGCCAGCAGACGCAGGTGGAGAGCGACCGCGCGGCCCTGGAGAAGGATCGCAATCAGCTCAGCGATCAGTCGCGCCGCATCGAGGAGGAGCTTCGCCGCCGCGCTACCGAGGTTGAGCAGTCGGCCAAGGCGATCGAGCGCGAGCGCAGTGAGATGACCGGGCAATTCGAGCAGGCCAGGCGCGGCGCGGCGGAACTCGAGCAGGCCAAGGCGTCCTGGCAGCACACTCGTCAGCAGATGCAGGAGCAGATGCAACGGGCCCAGGCCGAGATCGAGCAGCGTCAGGCCGAGTGCGCCCGCGTGAGGGAAGAAGTCGCCGCCGCACGCAGCCAGTGGGAGAAGCAGCGTCAGGATGCGCAGGCGAAACTCGAGGCCCGCGCCGCCGAACTCGAGCAGCAACTGCAGGGCCTGGCGCAGCGCGAGAGCCAGATGCAGCAGGAGCGCGAGCGGCTGTCCAGCGAGCAGCAGAAGACGATGCGGCAGCGCGATGAGCTGCAGAACCGCGCCGCGACTCTCGAGAAAGAACGGGCCGAGGTTCTGAGTCGCATGGAGCAGGCTGAGCGCGCCGGCGCGAACCTCACAAGCCAGGTTGAGAAGGCCCGCCAGGATCTGGATGAGCAGGTCAAGCAGGTGAAGAAGGCGATGGAGCAGATCACCGCGCTGCAGAAGCGCGAGCAGACGCTCGAACACGCGCTGGAGGAAGCCCGCGCCTCCGCCGCCCGGGCCGATCAGGAATCCAAGGAACTGATCAAACTCGCCGACGTCGAGCGCAGCAAGGTGCACGCGAAGTTCGAGGCGTCGCGGCAGGACTTCGAATCGGCTCGCGAGGCCCGCGACGCCGCCATCGCTGAACTCGAGAACACGCGCAAGAAGATCGCCGCGCTCGGTCGCGACCTCAAGTCTCGCGACGACGAACTCGCGGTGAAGGACAAGCACGTCAACGACCTGCACAAGAAGCTGGAGCTGGCCGGGAGCAAACTGTCGGAATTCGCGCAGGTGCTCAGCGAGCAGACGCCGCAACTGGAGCGCGGCGCCTCGGCCCTGGCCATGTGCGAGGAGCAGGCCGAGCAGATCGACCGGCTCACCACGCAACTTGCGGAACTGCAGTTGTCCAGCGATCCCGCGGAGATTCAGCGGCGCGATGCTCGAATCAACGAGCTGACCGAGGCGCTGCGTCAGTCGCGCGGGCAGGATGCCGGCGACGTGGCCGTCGCGCAACTCGAGCAGCGCAATGCGGTGCTCGAGCGCGAGGTGCAGGAGTTGCGGCTGGCCACGCAGAACCTGCAGATTTCCGCGGACGAGGCTCGCCAGCAATTGCAGTCGCGAGTTGATTCGGGCACCGGGGCGCAGATGAAGGATGTGGCCCTGGCCGAGCACGCTGCCAAGGTCGCGGCCCTGACTGCCGCGCTCGAACGGCAGAACGCGGCGTCGGCCATGGAGCTCGAACAGAGACTCAGCGCCCAGACCCAGAAGTTCCAGCGGGAACTGGCCACGGCCCGCGACTCCGACCAGTCGGTGGCGAAGTTGCGCCAGCAGGTCGCCGACCTCGAGGCCCAACTGGCCCAGGCGAAGGCGGCGACCGCCAATGCCGAGAGCTCCGCCGGCGCGGACAACGAGTACGTCTCGAAGCTGCGTGCTCGTGCCGAGCAGATCACGACTGTGGCCGACCATCTGCGCCGCCGCCGCGAACGGCTGGAGAAGATGCGGCGCCTGATGCAGGCCAAGCACGAGGCGATGCCCAACGCCGGCGCCCAGGGCACCGCCCAGATGCGGGCCGAGCAGGCCGGAAATGTCGAGCGCGAGCGGCAGCACCTGATGGAGGTTCGCAAGATGCTCGCCGCATCGGAGGTCCAGATGATTCGCCGCTGGGCACGGCAGCGCGCGGCATTCACGATGGCGGCCCTGGCGTTCGTGGTGGTCGTCAGCGCGGCCGCGACGTGGTTCGGAGTGAACTACTTCTTCCCCGCCGTGCGCAGCGCCAGCGTCGTGCTCGAAGCCCGCAGCCGCGCGGGCTCAGCCCCGCTCACGCCCGAGCAGATCGCCGAATGGACCAAGTGGCACGCGATCATGCCCAAGGACGCTTCGTTCCAGCAGACGTTCTCCAAGCGCCTGGCCGAGCGACAGATGAAAGAACTCGCGCGCCCACAGACCATCGCCGCCAAACTCTCGCGGGAGTTCTCTGTTGACGCCAACCAGCCCGGCATGGTGATCTACACCATGGCCGGCACGGATACCGACCAGTTGACGGCATTCCTCGACGTTCTCACACACACGGTGCTGGCTGAGGCCAACGAGGACGCTGAGCATCGCAAGGACGTAGCCGTGACTGTCGCCACCGGCGAGCGCAAGCAGGATGGCCGCGTGTGCTACGCCAGCCTGAACGCGTCGCCGGTCAAGGACGAGCGTTTCGATCGCGCCGTGCCGATCTTCGGCGCCGCACTCGGCGGGCTCCTGCTGCTGACGCTGGTGAGTTACATCAAGCTGTCGCGCAGCAAGCGCATCTTTGAAGCCGACAACGCTGATCTCTTCCTCGACACGCGGCCAGCCTCACCCGGCACGCCTGTCGCGTAAGAGCCTCACCGCTCCACCGGTCGAAGCCGTCGCGCCGACATCATTTCGCGGTGTCGTCAGGGCTGGCCCAGTCCGCGACCGTCTGCCCGGCGGCGGAGACGTCCTCGCCCACACCGGCAATGGTGTTGCAGCCGCCGATCGTCATGGCCAGACCGGCCAGCACGACGAGCAATCCGAGCGCGAGCGCCTTGCGAATCAATCCGTGAAGCAATCCTTGCATCGATGCGAACTCCTTCCGTGAATGTTCCCTGCATCCGATGAATGACGCCGGGCTCCAGCCCGGCCGGCCAGCATTATGCGGGCGCGCGAGCAGCAGCACAACCTCTCGAGGGCGGGCAGCGTCCATGAACGTGGCAGGCCGGGCGGGATATGCCGGCTGACCCGGTTCGGCAAGGCCATCGGCGCATTTGGGCCCACCTCGCCGCGAAGGCCCCGGCATGCCACGCCGATGCCAGTGCCATCGCATGATTCCCCGGCCGAAAAAGCCTGCTGGCAGCCGCCATGACGATGAGCCGATCCGCTTCCCGGCTGATCGGCCGGCATCGCGCCGCCCGGAGGATTCCCACCGTCCGGCCCCCGAGCAGGTCCACCAGGCCGAGCCTCATGATCACGCGGGCAACGCCCTTGCCGCTCTGGCCCAGGTTTCGCGGCGGATCAACGATCTGGCGCGCGAACTCAGATGCCTCGGGTACTTCGATGATGGCGACGACCGCCCGCGCGCGGCGTGAGCGGCAGTCACCGAGGCCTTGATCAGTCGATCATCAGAAGACGTCAGTTATCCCGGCGGGCTGCGTTGGCAGCCCTTTCGAGCAGGGCCGCCAGCCGCGTGGCGCGATAGGCATCATCAGTCACGACCGTCTTCAGAAAGGTCGAAGGGTCCGGGGGCGTGGCCCGCGTGATCTGCAGGTCGTTCGGCGAGTCGTCGTCCGACGAATCGCCAGTGAGCAGCGGCGCCCCGTCGGCTGTCCATTCGCCGGTCGATGCATATCCGCCGAGGCGCGCGTCGTGACGATCATTCACCGGGATCGACCCTGCCCACGGCATGCGCTTGCTGGGCGGTGCGACGGGCGCTGGCGATGAATTGGTTCCGTCCAGGGAGACCATCGTCGGGCCGGCCACCCAGCGCGACGCGTACATCCACGGCCCCGGCATGCCGATGGAGAACACCGTTCCCGGCGGCACGATCGCGGCCATGTCACCCTTCTCAGTCGGCACGTACGCCGATTGCGGGAAGATCGCGTAGATTCCTCCGCTGGCGCGCATGAGCAGATCGGCCCTGCCCGGCACGCGATAGACGTTCTGGAAACCCGTGGGCAGGCGCAGGTCGGCCTGCATGTTGACTTCGCGCAGGCTCTCGCTGAGCGGAGAGATGTCGGCGATGGTCGGATCGACCCGCTCCAGCAGCGGCGGCGCGCCGGGAATGTGCGATTGAGGACTGCCCGACTGCGCGCATAGAGATCCGGCTGCGGCGATGGGCAGCGCAAGCACGCACAGTCTGAGCAAGCGATCGGCGATCATCATCAAGATCATGCCTGCCTGAGGGGCTCCGGTCGTGGCGCACGGGCGCATGGGCTGGAGGCGCCGCGAGGCAAGGTCGCTTTATGATACCTGCGGTCTCTGCGACATCCCAGAAGAATGCAGACCCGGGCAGCGGCCGCGATAGAGTGGCGGCGATGCACGAGGTCATGGGAGCGATTCTCGCGGGCGGACAGAGCCTTCGGATGGGGCACGACAAGGCCGTGTTGCCGATGCACGATGGCCGATCGATGATCGAGCATGTTGCGGACGCGCTGCGCGCGGCATGCTCGAACGATCAGATCGTGGTCGTCGGAGGGGCGGCGATCCAAGCACGCGGATGGCTGCACATTGATGATCAGCGCCCGAGCGCCGGGCCGCTGGGGGGAATCGAGGCGCTACTGGCATCCGGCCTGGCGCGCGAATACCTGGTCTGTCCCTGCGATATCCCCGCGATCGCGAGCGATGTATTGCGATTCGCGCTGCAGAAGCGCGAGGCGATGGCGACGGTCCTTCATGTCGCCGGCCGAGAGCGCTTTGAACCGCTGCCCGCGCGCGTGGCGGCGTTGGCGCTGCCGGTGGTCCGGCGCCTGCTCGACTCGGGCGCGCGATCGGTTTGGCGATTGATGGAGGGATTGCCTGCTGCGATCGTCGAGATTGACGCCGGGCATGGCGACGCCCTTCGCAACATCAATACTCCAGAGGAGTTCGACGCGCTCCACCAACAATCGCACGGCCGAGGCAGTGGCTTTTGAATGGCCACATCAGCACGGCTTGAGTTCACGATGCTTGCCGGCAGCGCG
>Ga0111538_10002217_pt1 | contig 27382 bp, 26 predicted proteins | sample SoiMethybrSBSTD1_FD_79669 | JGI IMG/M metagenome (GOLD analysis project Ga0111538, IMG submission 79669) | Bulk soil microbial communities from a Populus tree surrounding site in Tennessee, USA - Soil MetaG P. TD hybrid SBSTD1 (version 2)... | ecosystem: Environmental > Terrestrial > Soil >...
CGACGGGCCGAACAGGCAGCACACCTGCGGAACGCGACCCGACAGCCGCACCTGGTTGTAGAAGATGCGCCCGGCCCCGCGACGACCGGGGAACAGCTGCACCTGGTCGGTGATGCGGGCGCCCGCCGAGTCGACCAGCCAGAAGACGGGCAGCTCGTGGCGCAGGGCGTGCTCGGTGAGCCGCACGATCTTCTCGACCGTGCGGGCACCCCACGAGCCCGCCTTGACCGTGGGGTCGTTGGCCATCACGCACACCGGCCGGCCCTCGATGCGGCCGACGCCCGTGACGACGCCGTCGGCCGGAAGGTCGTCGGCCCGGTTGTTGGCCAGCAGGCCGTCCTCGACGAACGACCCGGCGTCGAGCAGCAGCGCCAGCCGGTCGCGCACGAACAGCTTGTTCTGCGCGGCCAGCTTCCCGGCGCCCTTGGCGAGGTTGCCGGCCAGGGCCCGCTCCGTGAGCCGGGCGAGCTGCTCGGGCGAGTGGGGGGCGGGAGCGTCGTCGCCCGGGTCGTCGGCGTCGGTGCCCACGTCAGGTGCGACGGATGGCCAGGATGGCCACGTCGTCGCTCAACGACTCGGACGCGAAGTCGCGGGCCGTCTCGAGCAGGTTCTTGCACAGGACGCTCGCGGCGATGTTGGGGTCGCGGCGCACGGCGTTGGCGATGCGCTCCTCGCCGAAGATCTGCTCGCCGTTGCGCACCTCGGCCAGGCCGTCGGTGTAGAGGAGCAGCAGGTCGCCGGGGTCGAGGCTGATCTCGCGGCTGTGGTACGAGCCGTTGGGGTCGAGCATCAGCAGCGGACCGGTGGCCCGCAGCGGCCGGACCTCGCGCTCGTGCCACAGCCAGGCCGCGGGGTGGCCGGCCGACGCGAAGCGCAGCGTGCCGGCGTCGGTGTCGAACACCACGACCACGAGGGAGACGAACTCCTCCATGCGGTCGGGCGCCGCCATCTGGGTGTTCAGCTCCTCGAGCGCCTGGGCGGGGTCGCGGTACTGCCGCAGGAAGACCCGCAGCAGGTACTTGGCCTGGAAGGCGGTGATCGACGCGTCGATGCCGCGGCCCGTGACGTCGCCGATCACGGCGGCGATGCGCGAGGGCGCCACCCGGAACACGTCGTAGAAGTCGCCGGCCATCACCCCGGTTCCGGCCTGGTAGACGCGCCCGAGCTCGAAGCCGGCGAAGTCGGGCAGCTCCTCGGGGGCGAGGCGCTCGGCCCACCGCTTGGGGGCGAGCTCCTCCTGGCTGAGGACCTCTTCGGCCTTGCGCTCGAGGACGGTGCGGTCCTCGGCCAGGCGGGTCTCGCGGGCGAAGTCGCGGCCGAAGGCGACCGACAGGCCCACCGGCACGAGGATGAGCAGGAACAGCAGGCTGGGGATGCGCTCTCCGGCCAGCACCACGCCGGCCGCGGCCACGGCGAGCACGCCGTACAGGCACGTGGTGTGGAGGTCCTTGCGGAAGGCGGAGCGCGCCAGCACCGAGACGTCGGCATCGGCCCCCCGCTCGCCTTCGATGCGCTTCCACACCACGAAGTGGCGGCGCGTCGAACGGGCCCAGACGAGGGCGGCGACCAGGGAGGCGACCCCAACGAGGGCCAGGATCGGCTTCATGTGACTGGCGATGCTACTTGCGCGAGCGGCCGCGGGGTACCGACTGTCACGGAGCTGTCACTCACCGCGCCGGCGCACCCGCAGCTTCACCGGGGTCGCGCCCAGATCGAAGGCCTCGCGCAGCTTGCGCTCGAGGTAGCGGAGGTAGGTGCGGGGCAGCTCGTGGTTCACGAACAGCGTGAACGTGGGCGGCTGGGCCGCGCCCTGGGTGGCGTACAGCACCCGCGCCCCGCCCGGGGCCGGGTGGGCGCTCTGGGCGTCGCGCAGCACGGCGTTGACCCGGCTCGTCGGGATGCGCCGCTGGTAGGCGTCGACGCTGGTCTCGAGCGCCGGGTACAGCTTGTGGACGCCCTTGCCCGACAGGGCGCTCACGGGCAGCACGGGGGCGTCGCCGACGAACCGCAGCTTGTCGGTCACCTGCCAGCGCACGTCCGACCGCTGCTCGGCGTCGAGCAGCTCCCACTTGTTGAGGATGACGACGATCGGGCAGCCGGCGGCGTCGATGCGCTCGGCGAGGCGCTGGTCCTGGCCGGTGACCCCGTCGGTGGCGTCGATCACGAGCAGCGCCACGTCGGCCTCGTCGACGGCCTGGAGGGCCCGCACGAGCGAGTAGTACTCGGTGCCCTCGTCGATCTTCGACTTGCGGCGCATGCCGGCGGTGTCGACGAGGCGCAGCGGCCCGAGCTCGGTGTCGACCACCGTGTCGATGGTGTCCCGGGTGGTGCCCGGCATGTCGTGGACGACGGCGCGGTCGTCGCCGGTGAGGCGGTTGAACAGGGTCGACTTGCCCACGTTGGGCCGCCCGACGATGGCGATGGCCACCCCGGGCGTCTCGTCGTCGTCGCGGCCGCGGGCCATCACCTCGTTCCACGCGTCGCGCTCGCCGTCGGCGGCGGGCTCGTCGTCGGGGGGCAGCAGCCCGACCACCTCGTCGAGCAGGTCGCCCGTGCCCCGGCCGTGCAGGGCGCTGACGGGGTAGGGCTCGCCCAGGCCGAGGCCGAGCAGCTCCCACATCTGGTTCTCGCGGCCCGAGTCGTCGACCTTGTTCGCCACCAGCAGCACCGGCTTGCCCGAGCGGCGCAGCAGCTCGGCCACCCGCGCGTCGTCCTCGGTGGCCCCGGTGACCACGTCGACCACGAACAGGACGACGTCGGCGTCGGCGATGGCGCGCTCGGACTGGGCCGACACCTTGTCGTCGAGGTCGGAGCCCCGCGCCATCCAGCCGCCCGTGTCGACCAGCCGGAACGGCCGGCCCAGCCAGTCGGCCTCGACGTCCTTGCGGTCGCGGGTGACGCCCGGCCGCTCCTCGACGATGGCGGCGCGGCGACCCACCACCCGGTTGAGCAGGGTGGACTTGCCGACGTTCGGTCGCCCCACGATGGCGACCACCGGGCGCGCCACGCTCAACCCCCGCCCTCGGGCGCGGTCACGGCGGCGAGGGCCGCCGCCGCGCCGGGGTCGCCCCCGGCCCCGGTGGCGTCGGGCAGCCCCAGCGCCCGCCGGAGGGCGGCGCCGTCGGTGGCCACGACCTCGACGGGCCGCGGCAGGTCTGCGGGGGCGGAGCCGTCGAGGAACACACCCTGCGTGAGGCACACGTCGGGCAGCAGGTACCGGTGCCCCTCGGGCTCGTTCGCCAGCACGCGGGACAGGTCCTCGCCCACCATCAGGCCCGCGACGCCGACGTTGCCGCCGAAGTAGCGGTTCTCGACGGGCACGACCCGCACGTCGGCGCGCCCGACCCGCTCGAGCAGGGGGGCTAGGAGCCGGGCCCCGTACGGGCCGGTGAGCACCGCCACGGGAGCGGTGCGGCTCGGGGCGATGCGCAGCAGCTGGTCGCCGGTGGCCCGCACGGCCCGGTAGGGCTCGTACTCGGCGTCGGTCGAGCCCGACACGTCCGCGGCGGGCGACCCGCCGACCCCGACCGTGCCGCACCCCGCCGTCGCCGGAGGCGCGGCGGCCGCGGCGGCGTGGGCGCCGGGTGCCGGGTTGGCGCGGGTGGCGGCGATTGCGGCGACCTCGCCGTCGGCGGTGCGGAAGAACCCACCGCGGTCGGGATCGTCGTCGCGGCGCCCGCCGGCGTCGCCGAGGACCTCGGCCTCGAACAGCCGCGCCATGCCGATGCCGTCCTCGTGCATCGAGAAGGCGCCGTAGTCGCCCGCCGGCGGGAACGGCCGGTCGGCGAGCAGGTAGTACTCGTCGGCGGCGAACACGAGGCGCCGGCCGAGGACCCGCAGGTAGACGTCCTGCCAGTCGTGCACGGCGTCGAGGACGGCACCCGCCTCGGTGGCGGTGTGGGGCCGCATGCGGGGCTCGGTGTTGAAGCGCGACACCCCCAGCGGCACCACGCAGAGCGACGCCAGCTCGGGGAAGCGGTCGAGCGTGCCGGCCAGCGTGTCGTCGAGCACGGCCCCGTCGTTGACCCCCGGGCACACCACGACCTGCCCGTGCACCTCGACGCCGTGGTCGAGCAGGGCCCGCAGCCACCGGAGGCTGGAGGCGCCCCGCCGGTTGCGCAGCATCTCGGCCCGCACCGCCGGATCGGTGGCGTGGATGCTCACGTAGAGCGGGCTCAGGCCCTCGGTGAGCACCCGCTCGAGGTCGGCCTCGGTGAAGCGGGTCAGCGTGGTGAAGTTCCCGTAGAGGAACGACAGCCGGTAGTCGTCGTCCTTCAGGTAGAGGCTGCGTCGCAGGCCCGGCGGCAACTGGTAGATGAAGCAGAACTCGCAGTGGTTGTCGCACGTGCGCACGCGGTCGAACAGCGCGGAGTGCACGTCGACGCCGAGCGGCTCGCCGGCCGCCTTGTCGACCGTGACCAGGGTCTCGAGCCCGCCGCGCCGCACCTCGAGCGCCACGTGGGCCTCGTCGACGAGCGAGCGCCACTCGAGCAGGTCACGGGGCACCTCGCCGTTGACCGAGGCGATCTCGTCGCCCTCGGCCACGCCGGCGCGCGCGGCCGGGGAGGCGGGCGCGACGGCGACGACTCGGGGCAGAGACATAGACGTCGCAGTCTACGACCTACGCAGCGTGTTCAGCGGGGCCGCCCCGGGCCGCCGGCTGCGGCGGTCCGCCGGACGCGGCCGCCCGTCGGACGGCGGGACGGGCGTCGGTACGCTGGCGCCGATGCCCGTCGACAAGGTCCTGCTCGCCGCGCCCCGGGGGTTCTGCGCCGGCGTCGAGATGGCGATCAAGGCGCTGGCGTGGATGGTGCGGGCCTTCGAGCCGCCCGTGTACTGCTACCACGAGATCGTGCACAACCGGCTGGTCGTCGACCGCTTCCGCGACCTCGGCGTCGTGTTCGTCGACGACATCGACGAGGTGCCCGAGGGCCGCCCGATCATGCTCTCGGCCCACGGCTCCGCCCCCGAGGTGGTGGCGGCGGCCAAGGCCCGCGGCAGCTACGTGGTCAACGCGGTGTGCCCCCTGGTCACCAAGGTCCACCACGAGGTCAAGACCCGGGCCGGGAAGGGCTACCGCATCGTCTACGTCGGGCACGAGGGCCACGAGGAGGCCGTCGGCACGATGGCCGTGGCGCCCGACGCCATCGACCGGGTCGAGTCGGTGGCCGAGGTCGACGCCCTGCCGCAGGCGACCGCCGACCAGCCGGTCGCCCTGCTGGCGCAGACCACGCTGTCGCACCGCGAGTGGTCGGCCATCGCCGAGCGGGCCGCCGAGCGCTTCCCGGGCCTCTGGCGGCCCGGTCGTAGCGACCTGTGCTTCGCCACCACCAACCGGCAGTCGGCCCTGGCCGAGATCGCACCCCGGTGCGACGCGGTGGTCGTCATCGGCTCGGCCAACTCGTCGAACACCCGGGCCCTCGAGCAGCTGGCCCGCGAGTCGGGCAGCGACCGGGTGTACCGCGTGAACGGGCCCGACGAGCTGCCCGACGACCTCTCGGGCGTCGTCGGCGTGACGGCCGGGGCGTCGGCCCCCGAGGAGCTCATCGAGGCCGTCATCGCCCGCCTCGCCCCGTCCGGCGGCGTCGACGAGGTGCGCATCACCGACGAGGACGAGTACTTCCCGCCGCCGCGCGAGCTGCGCGACCTGCTCACCGGCGTCGACGTGCTGGCCACGTTCGGCCTCGGCGGCTCGGTCCCCGACCGACCCGGCGTCAACGACCGGGCCCTCGCCGCCAGCGACGTGCTCACCATGCTCGACTGACCGTGCCGACGGGCCGTCGCCCGGTTCCGGCGACCCTCGGGCGCCCGGTCCGCCGGGTTCTCCGCGCCCCGTCGGCGACTCGTGACGGGCCCGGAGCGGCTGCCAGGATCGGGCCCGTGCTGCCCCTCACGCTCGACACGATCCGCCTCAGCCTGCACGTCCTCGCCGCCACCGTGTGGGTCGGCGGTCAGGTCACGCTGGCGGGACTGCTCCCCGGGCTCCGGGCGCTCGGCGACGACGCACCCCGCACGGTGGCCCGCGGCTTCAACCGCATCGCCTGGCCGGCGTTCGCGGTGCTCGTGGCCACGGGCATCTGGAACCTGGTCGAGCTGCCGGTCGGCGACTTCGACACCGAGTGGCAGGTGACGCTGTTCGTGAAGATCCTGGTGGTGGCCGTCGCCGGGGTCGCGGCGGCCGTGCACGCCGGCGCCCGGTCGCGCCCGCTCCTGGCCGCCACGGGCGCCGTGAGCGGCCTGGCGTCGATCGCGGCCGTGGTGCTCGGCATCATGCTGCACGGCTGAGGGACTCGCCGCCGGCGTCGCCGGCGGGGTCCTCGCCGGTCGGCGGTCGGTCGCCGGCTCGGACCTCCCTGTGCGGGTGTGTCGAGCAGCAGGTCGCGGTCGTCGGTCGGGCGGCGGGCACCGGGTCGGTGCAGCTCAGGCTCGGTCCGGCCGGCCCTGCGAGGTGAGGCGCCCGGACGGGAGCGGCGGGTGCCGGGGGCTCAGCCGGCCAGGTGCTGCGCCTCGTCGTAGAGGCGCTGGATGTCCTTCTGCAGCTGCGTCGTGAGCTCGCGCACCACCCGGCGCCTCACCCGGCCCGTGCCGTCACCCACGGGCGGCCTGATCGGCTCGCCGACCACCAACACGACCTTGTGGGGCTTCACGAACCTGGCCCCCACGGGCATGGCGTCGGCGGAGCCGCCGATGCCCACCGGCACGAGGGGGACTCCGGCCCGGGCGGCGACGTACGCCGGGCCGTCGAACATCTCCTCGACGGTCGGACCCGACCGGCGGGTGCCCTCGGGGAACATGACCAGCGGCTCGCCGTTCTCGATCACCTCGAGGCACGTGCGCAGCGACTCGCGGTCGGCGGTGCCCCGGTGCACCGGGAACGCCCCGAGCATCGACACGAACCGCCCGAGCGCCCTCGACTTCCAGATCGAGGCCTTGCCCATGTAGCGCATGCGGGGCCGGCGGACGGTGGCGACGAGGATGAAGTCGAGGTTCGAGCGGTGGACCGGCGCCAGCACGAACGGCCCGTGCGCCGGCACGTTCTCGGCACCGTGGATCTCGAGGCGGAAGTAGGCCTTGGCCAGACCCAGGAACGCGCCGCGCACGAGGCCGTACGACGTGCGCTCGAGGCGGGTCGGCGGGTGCACGTCGACCCGGGGGGCGCGCAGCTCGTCGGCCTTCTGCGCTTCGCGCCGGAGGCGGGCGGCCTCCCCGGCGGGCGTCGCATCGGCGGCCTCCGCGGCGCCGGCCGGCGCAGCCGCGACCTCGGCGGCGGCGTCGTCGACCGGCACGACCTCGCCCCCCGCCGTCGCCTCGACGCCGGGAGCGGTGCCCGACCGCTCGCCGGCCGCGGCCGGGTCGTCGACCCGAGCTGCGAGGTCGGCCACAATCTCGTCGATGGTCAGGTCGCTGGTGTCGAGCTCGATGGCACCGTCGGCCCGGCGCAGCGGATCGGTCTCGCGGCCCTGGTCGAGGGCGTCGCGGCGGGCCATGTCGGCCGCCACGGTCTCGTAGTCGAGGTCGCTCACCTCGGCGGCCCGGCGCTCGGCCCGCACCTCGGGCCGGGCGGTGAGGTACACCTTCAGCACGGCGTCGGGGAACACCACCGAGCCGATGTCGCGGCCCTCGAGCACCCCTCCCCCGCGCTCGGTGGCCCACTCGCGTTGGCGCCGCACCAGCTCGGTGCGCACGTCGGGGTTGGCCGCCACCAGCGACACCGCCCGCGACACCTCGGGACCGCGGATCTCGATCGTGGCGTCGACGTCGTCGACCCGCACCGCGTCGTCGCCGACCTCGAGCTCGACCGCCCGGGCCAGGGCGGCGACGGGTTCGGGGTCGGCCGGGTCGATGCCGCGGCGCAGGGCCGCGAACGTGACCGCCCGGTACATGGCGCCCGTGTCGAGGTAGTCGAGACCGAGGTGGTCGGCGAGACGACGGGCGACCGTCGACTTGCCGGAGCCTGCGGGACCGTCGATCGCGATGACCTTCACGGGGACAGGACGATAGTTCTGCCCGCCGGTGCACCGTGCACTCGGGCCGCCGCCGGGGCGACGCCCGGCGGGCTCACGGGCGCGGCGAGGGCGAGCGCCGCAGCTCCTCGAGCACGTCCCAGAACCCGGGGAACGTCTTGCCCACGCAGTCGGGGTCCGCGATCTCGATGCCCCGGGCCCGCAGGCCGAGCAGGGCGAAGCTCATCGCCATGCGGTGGTCGTCGTAGGTCTCGATGCGTGCCGGCCGGGGCACCCCGGGGTGCACGGTGAACCCGTCGCGGTGCTCGTCGGCCCGGATGCCGGCCCGCCGCAGCTCGGTGACCACCGCGGCGATGCGGTCGGTCTCGTGGCCCCGGATGAGCTCGACGCCGGTCACGCGCGTCGGTGCGTCCGCGAAGACGGCCACCGCCGCCAGCGTCTGGGCCATGTCGGGCATGTCGACCATGTCGACCTCACCGGGCGAGCGCAGCGGGGCGCCGACGCCCACCACGGTGGTGGCGTCGGCGGTGCGCGCGACCCGGGCCCCCATCGAGGCCAGCAGGTCGGCGAAGCGGGCGTCGCCCTGGCGGGTGCCCGAGCCCAGCCCCTCGACGGTGACCCGGCCGCCGACGAGCGCGGCGGCCGCCAGCAGGTACGACGCCGCCGACGCGTCGGGCTCGACGCGGTGGACCGCGGCCCGGTACGCCTGCGGCGCCACGACGAACACGGGACGCTCGCCCGGCCCGCTGGCCTCGGCCGTGACGCGCACGCCGAACGCCTCCATCACGTCGACGGTCAGGTCGACGAACGGCCGCGAGACGAGCGGCGTGGTGACCCGGAGCCGCACCCCCTCACGTGTCCCCGGCGCGGCCAGCAGCAGCCCCGAAAGGAACTGGCTCGAGGTGTCGCCCGCCACCGCCACCTCTCCCCCGCGCAGCGCACCCGGCGTGTCGACCGTGACCGGGAGATGCCCCGCGTCGCCCTCGGCCTCGACGGTGGCCCCCAGCGCGGCGACGCCGTCGAGCACCGGGCCCATCGGCCGGGCCCGCAGCGGGGCGCCGCCGTCGACGCGGTAGCGGCCCTCGCCGAACGCGGCCACGACCGGGAGCAGGAACCGGCTCGTGGTGCCCGAGAGCCGCAGGTCGAGGGCCAGCGGTCCGGGCCGCAACCGGCCCCCGGTGCCCGTCACCTCGACCCGCCGGGCGGTGTCGTCGACCGCCAGGCCGGCCCCGAGCGTGACGAGCGCCGACCGCATGGCGACGGAGTCGTCGGCGACGAGGGCGTTCTCGATCGTCGACGATCCGCCGGCCAGCGCCGCGCACACCAGCGCCCGGTTCGTCAGGCTCTTCGACCCCGGCACGGTCACGGTGGCGTCGACGGGGTGATCGATCGGCGCGACGGCGCGAGCGGCGGTCCGCTGCGCACCGGATCGGGAGGGAGCCACGGCTCAGCCGACGTCGACGGGCAGGACCGCCGGGCGGTAGCCGCGCCCGACGAGGCCGGCCCGGAAGACCTCGACCGCCGGCCGTTCGATCAGCATGACGATCACGCCCTGCGGGCCCTCGGTCGAGTGGGCGATCTCGAGGTCGACGATGTTCACGTCGAGGTCGGCGGCGAGGATGGCCACGTCCGCGACCACGCCGGGACGGTCGGGCACCGGGATGCGCACCTCGCTCAGGTCGGCCGCGGTGCGGAACCGGGCCGGCAGGTTCACCCGCGCCGCCCGGGCCTCGTCGAGGGCCGACAGCAACCCGGCGCGGTCGCCGTCGGCGACGAGGTCGCGCATCTCGCGCAGGGCGGCCGACAGGTCGTCCAGGACCCCGACGATCGCGGCGCGGTTCTCGCGGCAGATGTCGGGCCAGATGCCGGGGTGGCCCGAGGCGATGCGGGTCATGTCCCGGAAGCCGCCCGCGGCCAACCGCAGCAGGGCCCGGTGCTCCTCGCTGCGTTCGTCGGCCAGCCGCATGAGCGTGGCGGCGGCCAGGTGGGGCACGTGCGACACGACCGCCACCAGCTCGTCGTGGCGGTCGGGCGGCAGCGCCACGACCTCGGCGCCGAGCGTGCCCACGATCTGGCGCACCTCCGCGAACGCGGCCGCGTCGGTGCCCTCGGTGGGCGTGAGGACCCAGGTCGCGCCCTCGAACAGCTCGGGGGCGGCGCCCTCGACCCCCTCCTGCTCGGAGCCCGCCATCGGGTGCCCGCCGACGAAGCGGGGGTCGGCGACCGCGTCGACGATCGCGGCCTTCACGCCTCCCACGTCGGTGACGAGCCCGGACGTGGCGTCGAGGGCTCGGCGGGCCTCGGCGGCCACCGCCGCCACCGGGGTGGCGACGAACGTGATGTCGGCCGACGGATCGTCGCCGACGGCGTCGAGCGCGCCCAGGGCCAGCGCCTTGTCGACCCGCACCGGGTCGTGGTCGCGCCCTGTGACATGCCAGCCGTTGCGGCGCAGCCGCAGCCCGATGGAGCCGCCGATCAGCCCCGTGCCGACGACGACGGCGCGGCCCGGCTCGGGAGGTCGCCCGAGGGCCATCAGGCGGGGAGGTCGTCGCGCAGGTTGCGCGCGCCCTCGAGGTAGACGTGGTGGAGGGCCGACCGGGGCCGGTCGGACTGCAGGTGGATCATCACCCGGATGCAGAGGGGCGTGCCGCCGTCGATGTCGAGCTCGCGGGCGCAGATGAGCGGCACGTCCCCGAGGCCGAACTTGCGGGCGGCCAGGGCCGGGAAGGCCGAGTGGATGTCGTCGGTGGCGGTGAACAGCACGCTGATCAGGTCGTCGTGGTGGAGCCCGTTGCGCTCGAACAGGGCGTCGAGCAGGGCGATCACCCGCTCGAACAGGTGCTCACGTTCGTCGACGTCGAGCGTCGTGGCGCCGCGCAGGGCTCGGACGGCGGGAGGCATCGTCGTTCGAGACTAGTGGTGCCCTGCCCGGGTGCGGCACTCGGCGTGCCCGGCCGGGCCCCGCCCGCGGCCGCCGTCAGCGACGCGGGCGGCGATGCCCACCGGTCGCGCCGCCGCGACCGTCGACCACGGCACGCTCCAGCGCCCGCACCTCCGGCTGCGTCAGCGGGCGCCACTCGCCGGGCGGCAACCGCCGGTCGGCCAGCGGTCCGATGCGCACCCGCACGAGGCGGCGCACGGGATGGCCCACCGCCTCGCACATGCGCCGGACCTGGCGGTTGCGGCCCTCGTGGATGGTGATGCGCAACGTGTGATCGCCCACGAGCGAGACCCGGGCCGGGGCGGTCGGGCCGTCGTCGAGCTCGACGCCCTCGCGCAGGCGCCGCAGGTCACCGCGCGACGGCACGCCGTCGACATCGGCCAGGTACTCCTTCTCGACGCCGAACGAGGGGTGGGTCACCCGATGGGCGAGCTCGCCGTCGTTGGTGAGCAGGAGCAGGCCTTCGGTCTCGGCGTCGAGCCGCCCCACCGGGTAGACGCGCGGCTCGTCCGGGACGAGCTCGACGACCGTCGGGCGCCCCTGCGGGTCGGCGGCCGTCGTGACCACGCCCGCCGGCTTGTTGAGCAGGTAGTGCACGAGGCCCTGGCGCACGCCGATGCGGGCGCCGTCGACCTCCACGGCGTCGACCTCGGGATCCGCCCGGGTGCCGAGCGTCGCCACCTCGCCGTTCACGGTCACCCGACCCTCGGCGATCAGCTCCTCGCAGGCCCGCCGGCTGCCGAGGCCGGCCTGGGCCAGCACCTTCTGCAGCCGCTCTCCGGGGCCGCTCACCTGTCGTCGTCGGTGTGGCCGTCGATGTGGCCGTCGCTGGCGGCGCCGGGCTCGTCGTCGCCCGCCGCCGCGACCGGGTCGCGGTCGAGCGGGCCGTCGAGGTCGTCGTCGACCCCGAGCGCCCGGTCGAGGTCGATGGGGGCGACGGGACCGCCGCCCCCCGCCGGCCCCTCGCCGGCACCGGGCGCCTTGGTGGGCCCGTCGCGCTCGACGTTGGTCGCCTCGAGCTGCTCGAGGCGCTCCCCCAGCGACGGCGCGTCGGGACGCAGGCCGCGTTCGAGCTGCTCGACCACGTCGGCTCCGGGCACGAAGTCGCCGAGGGCGGGCAGGTCGGCCAGCGAGTCGGCCCCGACCCGCTCGAGGAACGCCGACGTCGTGCCGTACATGACCGCCTGGCCCGGACCGGGGTCGCGCCCGATCTCGGCGATGTAGCCCCGTTGGTGGAGGGTGCGCATCACGCCGTCGACGCTCACGCCGCGGATCGAGGCCACCTGCGCCCGCGAGATCGGCTGCTTGTAGGCCACGATGGCGAGCGTCTCGAGCGCCGCCGCCGACAGCTTCGCCGTCTGGCCCTCGAGGACGAACCGCTCGACGTACGGGGCCTGGTCGGGATGGGACTGGAAGCGCCAGCCGCCGGCGACGCGGGCCAGCTGGAACCCGCGACCCTGCGCCTCGTACTCGGCCGCCAGCTCGCGGCACAGCTCGTCGACGATCGCCGGGCGCAGCTCGAGCAGCTGGCCGAGCAGGTTGACGTCGATCGGGGTCTCGCTGACCAGCACGATCGCCTCGACCGCCCGCCGGGCGTCGGCCCGGACCTGGCTGCCCGGCTCGCCGGGGCCGCCCGGCGGGTCGGGGGCGGGCGTCTCGGGCGACGGCCCCGGTCGCGGCGACTCGCCGGAGCTCCCGGCCGCCCCGGGCGGGCCGCCGTCCGCCGGCTCGTCGGGATCAGCCGTCATAGGCGTCGACGTCGGCCAGGTCGGAGGGCCGCCGGTCTCGACCGAGCCAGACGACCTCGATGTCGCCGAACGTGCGGGGCTGGTCGAGGTCGACCATGCCGAGCTTGAACAGCTCGAGCACCGCCAGGAACCGCACGACGACCTCGAGGCGCTCGACCAGGTCGCCGGTCAGGGCCCGGAACGTGATGCGCCCGACGCGGGGCAGCTCGTCGACGAGCTCGGCGATGGCGTCGGTGACCGAGGCCCGGATCGGCGCCACGTGGTCGAGGTCGACCCGGGGCTGCGGCCTCGGCGTGATCGCCCGGATGTAGGCGAGCCGGACGTCGTCGAGGGTGACGCCGGCCAGCAGGTCGGGCATCAGGCCGACGTAGCGCTCGTCGACCCCGACGGTGCGGCCGACGCTGCGCCCGGCGTCGCCCGCCATCACCGACAGGGCGATCGCGGCCTCCTTGAAGGTCTTGCACTCGACGAGGCGGTGGAGCAGCAGGTCGCGCTCCTCCCACAGCGCCAGCTCGTCGTCGAGGTCGAGGTCGTCGCTCTGGGGCAGCAGCCGCCGGCTCTTGAGCTCGACGAGCGTGGCGGCGATGAGCAGGAACTCGCTCGCCATGTCGAGGTTGAGGTGCTCCATGCGCCCGAGCTCGGCGAGGTAGCCGTCGACGATCGTCGACAGGCTGATCTCGTAGAGGTCGACCTGCTCGGAGAGGATCAGGTGGAGCAGCAGGTCGAAGGGCCCCTCGAACACCGGGGTCTGCACCGCGTAGGGCATCGGGACGATGATAATCACAGCCCTGTCGTTCCCCGGTGCACCTGACGCGCACCTGATGGCGCGGAGGGCGGCCGCACGGCAATCGGGTTCGGGGCGATCGGGGACACCCTCTACCATCGCCGCCCATGGCGCGCGTGTTCTCCGGCATCCAGCCCACCGGCGAGGTCCACCTCGGCAACTACCTGGGGGCGGTCCGGCGGTGGGTCGAGGCCCAGCACGACGACGATGCCATCTACTGCATCGTCGACCTGCACGCGCTGACCATCCCCAAGGACCCGGCCGAGCTGCGCGCCAAGATCCTCGAGGTCACCCAGCTGCTCGTCGCGTCGGGGCTCGACCCCGAGGTCGTGACGCTGTTCGCGCAGAGCCAGGTGTCCGAGCACGCGGAGCTGGGCTGGGTCATGGAGTGCACGGCCGCGTTCGGCGAGCTCCGGCGGATGGTGCAGTTCAAGGACAAGTCCGACCAGGCCGACTTCGTGTCGGCCGGCCTGTTCACCTACCCGGCCCTCCAGGCCGCGGACATCCTGCTGTACGACACCGACAAGGTGCCGGTGGGCGACGACCAGCGGCAGCACATCGAGCTGGCCCGCGACCTCGCCGTCCGGTTCAACTCGCGCTACGGCGACACGTTCGTGGTGCCCGCCCACGCCATCCCGCCGGTCGGGGCCCGCGTCATGGACCTGCAGTCGCCCGAGCGGAAGATGTCGAAGTCGCTCGACTCGCCCCAGGGCACCGTGCTCGTGCTCGACGACCCCAAGGTCATCGAGCGCAAGTTCAAGCGCGCCGTCACCGACAGCGAGGCCGAGGTGCGCTACGACCCCGAGACCAAGCCGGGCGTCTCCAACCTGCTGTCGATCCTCGCCGCCGCCACCGGCGGCGACCCCGAGGCGCTCGCCGAGCGCTACCAGCAGTACGGCCCGCTCAAGGCCGACACCGCCGAGGCGGTCGTCGAGCTGCTGCGCCCGGTGCAGCAGCGCTTCGCCGAGCTGGCGGCCGACCCCGCCGAGACGGCCCGCATCCTGGCGCTCGGCGCCGACAAGGCGCGGAAGACCGCGGCGACGAAGATGTCGCTCGTGCGCGATCGGCTCGGCCTCACCGTCGGGTGAGCCGTCCCGACCGCCCGGTGGTCGGCCGGCCCGTCGGGACGACGACCCGCGTCGGAGCTGTCAGTCGTCCTTGCACTCGTCGGAGACGAACTTCCGGTCGTCGCCCGACCCGTCGTAGCTGCCGCACACCTGCGGCTCGCCCGAGGCGCAGTCGGACCCCTCGCGCTCGACGAGCTGCCCCGGGGTGAACCCGGCTCGCTCGGGGGCGCTCGCCACCGTCACGACGCAGTAGGCCTGGCTCCCGTCGTCGGTGCCCATGCCGGTCCAGCAGCCGGCGATGAACGCCGCGATCGCGGCGACGAGCACCAGCCTCGCGTTGCCCGATGTCGACGCCATGCACTCGCCCCCAGGTGGACCGCGATCCACCGTACCGGTCGAGGTCGTGTGGCTCGGGGACCGCGAGCCGTGGCGAGGACGACGACGCAGCCGTCGGCCCGCCGGCCCTGCGCCGACGGGTCAGTCGTCGTCGGCGTCCTTGAGGGCGTGGCCCACGACGTGCGGCACGGTCCACCGGCCCGGCTCGAGGTGGTGCTCGCGCGCCCACGCCTCGGTGAGCGGATCGCTGCCGGCCGCGCGCAGCAGGTCGGCGCCGATGCGGTCGTGGCACAGGTAGCGGCCCGCGCGCCCGACCAGCCCGGGCTGCCGCCGCCACCGGTCGGCGGCGGCGTGCCCGGCCACCATCTCGGCCATCGTCGCCACGGCGCGGCGCACGGGCCCGAACCCGCTGTCGATCTTGCCGACGTCGTGCAGCAGCGCCGCCGCCACCACCGGACGGGTGGCGGCGGCGCCCAGCGCCGCGCCGGTGCGTCGAGCCACGCCCACCGCGTGCCGGCGGTCGGCCCCGCTCATGCGCCGCCACAGGTCGACCTCGGCGGGCAGCAGAGCCCCGGCGGCCCACGCCTCGTCCGCCGCCGGCGGCCCCACGGGCCACAGGGAGGTGAAGAAGCGCGAGACGAGGTGGGTCAGGTAGCGCGCCGAGGGCACGGTGTCAGCCTCGCGGACCGCTGTCCGGTCACGCGTGGTCGATGCAGAACCGGGTCGCGGGCATCGCCTCGAGGCGGGCCTCGGCGATCGGCCGGCCGCAGACCTCGCAGAGGCCGAACGTGTCGTCGTCGAACTTGGCCAGTGCGTGGTCGACCTCGTCGAGCTGCTCCTGGAACTGGTTGAGCAGCGCCTTGTTCTCGCCCTGCTCGGCGGCCACCTGTCCGGAGTCGGCGAAGTTGTCGTCGTAGGCCGGCGACTCGTCGTGACCCACCGTCAGCGCGGCGATCTGCCCGGAGAGGCGCTCGCGCTCGTCTTCGAGCTGGCCGCGCAACGTGGACAGCGAGGTCTGGTCCGGCATCGCTGGAAGGGTACCGGACCGCCGGATCACCACGCGAGCGACTCTTGTGACCGCGGCTGGTGCCTGCCCGCGGCGCTCAGCCCGGCGGCACCCGGACGGCGCGGGGATGGGCGGCGCGGTACGCCGCCACGAGCCGCTCGGACGAGACCTTCGTGTACACCTGCGTCGTGCTGATGGACGCGTGGCCCAGCAGCTCCTGGACGGCGCGGATGTCGGCCCCGTGGTCGAGCATGTGCGTCGCGCACGAGTGGCGCAGCACGTGGGGCGTCAGCACCGCGTCGAGGCCCACCTCGCTCCCCCACCGCTTGACGACGAGCCACGCCCCCTGGCGGGTCAGGCGACCGCCGCGCCGGTTGAGGAAGACGGCATCGGCGTCCGACCGCCGCGCCCACCGCTCGGGCACGAGCGCGGGCCGGCCGCCCGCGCCGAGCCAGTCGACGAGGGCGGCGACGGCGGGGCGCCCCACGGGCACGACCCGCTCCTTGGCGCCCTTGCCGAAGGCCCGGATCAGGGCCGACTCGAGGTCGACGTCGCCGAGCCGCAGCCCGACCAGCTCCGAGATGCGCAGGCCCGTGCCGTAGAGCACCTCGAGCATCGCCCGGTCGCGGCGGGCGACCGGCTCGTCGCCGACGACCGCACCGATGAGCGCGGTGACCTGGTCCTCGGTCAGCGCCTTCGGCAGGCCCGCCGGGACCCGCGGCGCCTCGACCCGGGCACCCGGGTCGCGCTCGGTGCGGCCCTCGTCCGCCAGGAAGCGGTGCAGCGATCGCACCGCCACGACCGCCCGGGCCACCGTGGCCGGCGCCAGGCCGCCGGCGCGCAGGTCGGCGACGTAGGCCTCGACGTGGTGCTCGGCGGCCTCCCCGAGCGGGGTGTGCCGGTCGCGCAGCCACCCGCACCAGCGCCGGACGTCACGCCGGTAGGCGGCGAGCGTGCCGGGGGCCCGACCCTTCTCGGTGGCCAGCCACGACAGCCACTCCTCGACGTCGAGCGGCAGCGCGTGCGGGTCGTCGGCGACGTCGTCGACCCCCGGCCCGGGGTGGGCCCTGCTCTCGCGGTCGGATCCGCTCCCGCGGTCGGCCGTCCGGTCGGGATCGGCACCGCGTCGGCCCGGCCGGTGGACCGCGTCGGGGACGGCGCCGTCGAGGGGTGCGCCCTGCCCGGTGACCGGGCCCTCGGGCTGCACCGGCGCGGGGGCGGGGGCGGCGGTGCGACCGGACGTCACCCCGCCACGGTACGGCCGGACGGCGGCCGGTATCGTGACCCCGTCGTCCGACCGAGGAGCTCCGGTGCCCCGCTACGACTTCCGCTGCCGCACCTGCGGTGCCACGTTCGAGGTGTCACGGCCCATGGCCTCGGCGTCCGACCCCGCCACCTGCCCCGACGGGCACCGCGACACGGTGAAGCTCATGTCCCTGGTCGCTGTCGGTGGACGCGCCGAGGCCGCGGCCCCGGTGGCCGGGGGCGGCTGCTGCGGCGGCGCCTGCGGCTGCGGCTGACCGCCCACCGGTCGGCCCTGCCGGTCCGCCCGGTCTGCCCTGCCGGGCCGGCGTTGCCGGTCGGCGGCGCCGGGTGAGCGCCGCCCCCGCCGCGCGGCGCCCGCTCCGATCCGCGGGGCGTCAGGAGCGGTCGCGGCGCTGCGACCGACGACGATCGATCGCCAGCAGGGCGATGACCGTCTTGGCGTCGGTGATGCGCCCGTCGTCGACCATCGCCAGCGCCTCGTCGAGCGGCACGCGCCGCACGACCATGTGCTGCTCCTCGGCGCCCTGCCGGTCGTCGGGCACCTCGGTCAACCCGGTGGCGGCGTAGACGACCACCGCCTCGTCGGAGAAGCCGGGCGAGTTGTGGAACGTGACCAGGTGCTCGAGCGTCCCGGGCGCCAACCCGGCCTCCTCGACGAGCTCGCGGCGGGCGGTCTCGTCGGTCGGCTCGTCCTCGACGTCGCGCAGACCCGCCGGGATCTCCCACACGTCGTCGTCGAGCGCCGCCCGGTACTGGCGCACGAGCGTGACCGTGCCGTCGTCGTGCAGCGGCGCCACGCCGACCGCCCCGGGGTGGTGGACCACCTCGCGCTCGTGCCGCTCGCCGCCGGGGCCCTCGACGTCGGCGACCGCGACCGAGATGCGGCGACCCGACCAGGCCGGATGCTCGGTGGCGATGCGGAAGACGGAGCCGGGCTCGCCCCCCGTCACGGGAGCGTCCGCACCGTCTGCGGCTCGTCGACCGGGAACAGGTGCGGCCGCCGCCCCTCGGCCCGGTCGAGCGCCGCGCTCACGAACTCGCGGAACAGCGGGGCGGGCCGGTTGGGCCGGCTCTTGAACTCGGGGTGCGCCTGCGTGCCGACCCAGAACGGATGGCCGGGCAGCTCGATGAACTCGACCAGGCGACCGTCGGGCGACGCGCCCGAGCACACGAAGCCCGAACCCTCGAACTTGCCCCGGTAGCGCGGGTTGAACTCGTAGCGGTGGCGGTGCCGCTCGGACACCACGGTCTTGTCGTACGCCCGCGCCACCTGCGACCCGTCGCCCAGCTCGGCGATGTAGGCGCCGAGGCGCATGGTGCCGCCCTTGTCGGTGACGTCGCGCTGGCTGTCCATCAGGTCGATGACCGGGTGGGGGGTGGCGGGGTCGAACTCGGTGGAGTTGGCGCCGATGAGGCCCAGCTCGTTCCGCGCGAACTCGATGGTCATCACCTGCATGCCGAGGCACAGGCCCAGGCACGGGATGGCGTTCTCGCGGGCGTAGTTGGCCGCCGCGATCTTCCCCTCGACGCCGCGCTCGCCGAACCCGCCCGGGATGACGATACCGTCGAGGTCGCGCAGGCGCCCCTCGGCCAGCAGCCCCTCGGTGTCCTCGGCCTGGATCCACTCGACCTCGACGCGGGAACCGTGGTGGAACCCGCCGTGCTTGAGGGCCTCGACCACCGACAGGTAGGCGTCGGGCAGGCTCACGTACTTGCCGATGATGCCGACGCGCACCTCGCGGGTGGCCGATTCGACCCGGTCGACCAGCCGCTCCCACTCGGACAGGTCGGGCAGCGCCCCGTCGATGCCCAGGTGCCGGCAGATGACGCCGTCGAACCCCTCGTCGTGGAGCACCAGCGGCACCTCGTAGAGGTTGCCGGCGTCGGCGGCGTTGACGACCGCCTCGGGCGACACGTCGCACAGCCTCGAGATCTTCTGCTTGAGCGAGTCGCTCAACGGGCGCTCGCTGCGGCAGACGATCACGTCGGGCTGGATGCCGCGGCTGCGGAGCTCGGTGACCGAGTGCTGCGTCGGCTTGGTCTTCTGCTCGCCGGCGGGGCCGATGAACGGCACCAGCGTGACGTGCACGAAGGCCACGTTGTTGCGCCCGATGTCGAGCCGGAACTGCCGGATCGCCTCGAGGAACGGCAGGATCTCGATGTCGCCCACCGTGCCGCCGATCTCGGTGATCACGACGTCGACGTCGTCGCCCGCCAGACGGGTGATGCGCCGCTTGATCTCGTCGGTGATGTGCGGGATGACCTGGACCGTCTTGCCCAGGTAGTCGCCGCGGCGCTCGGCCGCCAGCACCGCCGAGTAGATCGACCCGGTGGTCGCGTTGCTGCCGCGCGACAAGGGCTCGTCGATGAAGCGCTCGTAGTGCCCGAGGTCGAGGTCGGTCTCGCCGCCGTCGTCGGTGACGAACACCTCGCCGTGCTCGAACGGGTTCATCGTGCCCGGGTCGACGTTGATGTACGGGTCGAGCTTCTGCATCGTGACCCGGAGACCCCGGGACTTGAGCAGTCGACCGAGGGACGAGGCGGAGATGCCCTTGCCGAGGGAGCTGGCGACACCACCCGTGACGAAGATGTGTTTTGTCACGGGACCACAGGATAACCCGGTCGCCGGCCCGGGCCGCGGATCGTGGTGGTGACCTGCGTCTCGTCGTGGTCGGGCGCAGGCAGGGTGCGGGTCGTCGACGGTCGTCAGGCGATGCGGAGGGACGTGCGGATGCCGCGGCGTCGCTGGAGGTTCTCCACCGCGTCGGCGACGTCGTCGAGCACGTAGCGGTCGGTGATCATGCCCGCGAGGTCGAGCCGCCCGGCCTTCGCCATCGCCAGCAACCGGGGGATGTCGCGATGAGCGTTGACCGAGCCCAGGAGGCAGCCGATGAACCGCTTCTCGGTGGCCGTGAAGGCGGCGACCATCGGGATGCTGATGCCCTGGTCGATCGGCGGCGCCCCGACGCCGACGGTCGTGCCGCCGGGGCGGCTGGTGGCGATGCCCTGCTCGATGAGCGCGGCCTGCCCGGCGGCCTCGAAGCAGTAGTCCATGCCGACGCCCGTCAGGTCCATGCAGAACGCGGTGACGTCGGTGTGGGCCGGGTCCACGACGTGGGTGGCCCCGAACCGCAGGGCCGCGTCACGGCGCTCGGCGACCGGGTCGACGACCACGATCACCGACGCCCCCGCCAACCGCGCCCCCTGCGTGACCGCAACGCCGATGCCGCCGGCGCCGAGCACCAGCACGGTGGCGCCCTCCTCGACCCTGGCGGTCTCGAGCACCGCTCCCACGCCGGTCTGGACCGCGCACCCGATCACGCACGCCTCGGCGAGGTCGGTGTCGTCGTCGACCTTGATCACGCCCTCCTCGGGCAGGACGACGAGCTCGGCCCAGCCGCCCATGCCGAGGCCGCGGAACACGGTCTCGCCCCCGCGCGACAGCGGGCTGGTGCCGTCGGGGCGGGTCGAGGTGAACAGGGCCGACGCATACTCGGCGCACAGCGTCGGGTTGCCGCGGGTGCAGAAGTAGCAGCGCCCGCACGACGGCAGCGGCGACAGCACCGCCTTGTCGCCGGGGTGCAGGCGCGTGACCCCGGGACCGACGGCCTCGACGACGCCCGCCGCCTCGTGCCCCAGCACCACCGGGCGCGCCCCGGGGAAGCTGCCGTCGATGTAGGACACGTCGGAGTGGCACACCCCGCAGTCGGTGACCCGGACGAGGACCTCGCCCGGGCGGGGGTCTTCGATGTCGACCGAGCCGACGGCGATCTTGCCGTCGGGCTCGAGGACCGCGGCGCGCATGTCTCCCATGCGACCGAAACCTAACGGACCGTCAGATCCCCTGCCCGACCACGCGGTGCACATTCCGGCCCGCCCACCGTCGGTCTCCGGTCGTCGCCACCCCGCTGTGCGCGTGGCTGCGGCTCAGACGGACGCGCCCACCAGGGTGCCGGGCTCGCCGCCCGCCCCCTCCGCCGCATCGTCGTCGCCGCCGTCTCCGGCGGCCGGCGGGCCGGCCGCGGCCTGCCGGGCCAGCACGACCATCGACAGCGCGGCCAGGCCGTACATGGCGGTGCCGAACCAGAACGCCGTCGAGATGCCGAAGAACAGGGCCGTGACCACCGACAGCACCGACGCGCACACCGACGCTGCGCCGTTGATGCCCCACAGGAAGGCGGTGGGCGCGTTCTCGACGCGCGACGCGGCCCGCATGCCCAGCGAGAACGGCATGCCCATCGCCAGCGCCAGCGGCGCCAGCAGGAGCACCGCGGTCAGGATGCGCACGGGCGTGGTCGACCCCTCGAACGACTCGAGCACCGCCGGGGTCGCGAAGCCCGCGGCCACGACGACGACCAGCAGCACCGCCAGCGGCGGCAGGAGGACCCTCGGGTTGTCGCTGCGCACGAGCCGGTCGGTCAGCATGCTGCCGATGCCGCTGAACACGAGCACCGAGAACAGCGACACGCTCAACCCGTACGTCGGATGGCCGAGGAACATGCTGAGCCGTTGCAGCTGCGCGATCTCGATGAGCAGGAACGCCAGGCCGATGCCGAGGAAGTAGCTGTACAGCGGCACGACGCGGCGCCGCTCCGCACGCTCGCCGGGGCGGCGCCGGGCCAGCAGCATCGGCAGCCCGATGCAGATGGCGGCGAGCGCGACGACGGTGACCGCCAGCATGCCGAGGACGAACACCGGTCGGGTGACGTGGTCGTCGCGGGTGATCTCGCTGCTGAAGAACGTGCCGATGTCGGCCATCTGGAAGAAGAACGGGCGGTCGTCGGTCGGTGGCGAGATGTCGGCGTCGACCATGGCGAAGGCGCCCTGCGGGCCCCCGGGCTGCGTGAGGGCCTCGAGGACGGGGTCGTCGGTGCCGTCGGGCGTGAGCACGGGCTCGAGGTGGGTCGCGGCCGCGACCTCGTCGACGGCCGCCCGGTCGGCGGCCGAGAACGGGGACGGGCTGACCAGGATCGTGGCCAGGTCGAGGCCGGGCAGGCCGACGGCCTGGCGGTACACCAGGATGTGGTCGCGGGGGTCGTCGACACCCCGGTCGGCGAGGACCTGGGCCGCGAGGCCGATCGTGCGGTACGTCTCGAGCGGCGGGATCGACGACCCGTCGTTGTCCAGCGTGCGGTAGTACCGCGTGACGTTGAGGATGCCGTCGTCGGTCAGGTGGTCCATGAACATGTGCCACGAATCGGTCGTGTACAGCGAGTTCTCGGACAGGGCGAACGCGCCTGCGGCCGTGGCGGCCCAGGTGTCGATGAGCGAGATCTGCAGGATGTCGTACCGGTCGTCGGTGCGGGCGAGGTAGCTGCGGGCCTCGTCGTTGACGATCTTCACGCCGGGCTGCCGGTCGAGGTGCCCCGAGAACTCGCCGTACTTGTTGTTGACGAGGTCGATGATGTCGCCGTTGATCTCGGCGCCGGTGACCGAGCGCTGCTCGAACTCGAGCGCGGACAGCACGTCGTTGCCGCCGCCGACCCCGATCACGAACACGTCGGCGTCGGACCGGAGGTGGTGGGCCAGGTTCTGGATGCGGTCGCGCAGCGGGTCGGTCTCGCTGAGGTCGCCGTCCCACCGGTTGATGGCCGTGCCCGCGGTGCTGTCGATGACCAGGTTGAGGTAGGGCTGGCCCGGCTGGCCGGCGTCGCCGTCGACCGTCAGGCGGGAGAAGGCGTTCCACCGCTCGTAGTCGTGCTCGCCGTCGCGCGCCTCCTTTACCCAGACGATCTTGATGAACGGCGATCCGTCGGCGTAGAGGACCGCGTTGGACGCGGCGACGCCGCCGAGCAGGGCCACGGCCACGGCGCACGTGCCGAGGCCCCGCCGGTTGTTGTCGGCCAGGGCGAACGCGAGCCCGCCGGCGGCGGCCAGCGCCGCGATCACGATGACGAGGCTGGGGCCGTCGATCCACGAGAACAGGACGACGAGGAGGACGCACCCGAGCCCGGCGCCGATCAGGTCGACCGCGTACAGGCGGTTGACCCGACCCGGGAAGCGGGTGAGCGCCAGGCAGACCACCACGCCGCTGAACACGAACGGGATCGAGATGACGATGCACGTGCCGACGACCGAGGCGAGGCCGCCGAGGGTGGCGCGCGGCGTGAACGGGATCATGAGCTGGACGGCGAAGCACGCCGCGATGGCGAGGCCGAACAGCAGGGAGAAGACCCACAGCTGGCGGTGGACGTTCTCGACCGGGAACCGCGAGGGGAGCAGGTGGACGAGCAGGGCGCCCACGGTCATGCCGAAGAGGGCGACCGAGATGGCGACGAACGCGAAGTGGTACCACATCGTCACGCTGAAGATGCGGGTCAGCGCGATCTCGAGCATGAGCCCCGAGAGCGTGACGAGGAACAGCCCGAGGTAGGTCGCCGGCCTGACCTTCGCCGCTGCGTTCTCCATCTGCCCCCCGTTCGCCCCCGAAGCGGAGCGACCTTACCAGTGACCGCTCAGCGCGACGGGTCCACACCCGGTCGTCTGTCAACTCCATGTTGACAACCCGGCGCGTCAAGCGCACCTTGACATCCATGCGACTCGACCTCCCCCAGCTGATCGCCGCCATCGAGGCGGACGACACACCCGGACCCCTCGACCGGGTCGGTGCCGCCGCCGCCCTCAAGGACCGGATGGAGCACATGGGCGACGAGCTGCTCGACCACTTCGTCAAGGCGGCCCGCGACGAGGGCTGCTCCTGGAACCAGATCGGCACGGCGCTCGGCGTCACCCGGCAGGCGGCCCAGCAGCGCCACGGCGGCGTCCTCGGCCGCCTCGTCGAGGGGCTGCGCAGCGGCCTCGGGTTCCAACGGTTCTCCCCGCGTGCCCGGGCTGTCGTGATCGCCGCCCAGACCGTGGCGCGCGACCGCAGCCACGACCGGGTGGGCACCGAACACGTGGTCCTGGCGCTGTACGAGACGGGCTCGGGCGACCCGGCGGTCGCCGCGCTCGACCAGCTCGGCGTCGACCGGGCCGCCGTCGAGGCGGCCATCGCCGAGGCGCACCCCGACCGCCCCGCCCGGCCGCGGGGGCATCTGCGGTTCGGTGACGATGCCAAGACGGCGCTGGAGGAGGCGCTGGCGGCCGCGGTCGACCTCGGGCACGACCACATCGGCAGCGAGCACCTGCTCCTCGGCCTCACGGCCGCAGGAGGTCTGGGCGGCCGGGTGCTGGCGGCCGAGGGCGCCACCCCCGACGCCCTGCGGCCCGTCCTCGTCACCCTGATCGCAGGCCGCGGCCGATGACCCCGGCCACGACGGTCAGGGCACGCGGCCCCAGCGGTCGAAGGCGTTCAGGGCGCCGACCGACGAGATCACGCGGCTGAACGAGACCCGCTCGCTGGCCAGGTTGAGCGCCGCCACCACGACCAGCACCACCGTGCGCGTCGTGCCGGAGCACGCCAGCACGACCCCGAGCCCCAGGGCGGCACCCAGCACGTTGGCGCCCGCGTCGCCCAGCATCAGCCGCTCGCCCAGGTCGGCCGGCAGCAGGCCGGCCCCGGCACCCACCACGAGGGCCACGCCGGCGAGCTGCGGCTCGGCCCCGGCGCCCAGCACGAGCACCGCCAGGGCGAGCAGCGCGACCTTCGTGGTGCGGCCGGGGGCCCGGTCGAACAGGTTGCCCAGGTTGGCGGCCAGGGCGACGAGCGCGCCGTCGAGCAGCAGGCGGCCCAGACCGCTGCGCCCGACCAGCGCCACCACCACCACGGCCACCGCCGCGCCGCCGAACAGCTTGATCGCCCCGGTGGTCAGGCGACCGTGGGCCAGCGACCGCAGGTGGCCCCGGAAGCCCCCGCTCTCGCCGGCGCCACCGAGGTCGTCGAGCAGGCCCAGCAGCCCGAACCCGATCGCGGCGATGGTCACCAGGCGCAGCCCGATCAGGGCGTACGGCGACGGGTCGGCACCCGCGGCCTCCGCCACGGTGACCCCCGCGTCGACGGCGAGCGCTACGAGGACGACGAGCACGCCCACCGCGGTCGGCAACCGGCGCAGGCGGAAGTTCTCGCGCTCGAACACCGGCACCGCGAAGGCCTGGGCGGTCAGACGCCACAGTGCGAGGGCCACCAGCACCCCGGCCACGAAGGCGGCGACGACGATCACGGCTGTCCCCCTCGGTCTCTCACGCGGCCGTCGGCACCGCGGGGTCGACCGCCGGCGCGCGCCGGCCCCGGACCCGGGCGATCGCGGCCGGCCAGTCGATCAGCACCAGCGGCACGGTGATGGCCCACGCCCAGTAGTCGAGGCCCAGCAGCAGCCACGTCGTGACGTGCAGGAAGACGGCGCCGAGGGCGTAGAGGGTCCGGGTCCACCGCACGAAGATCACGACCGGGAACGTCAGCTCGAACCCCAGGATGAACACGCCCGAGGCCCGGGAGATCCAGATGTGGTCGCCCACCCAGGTGGCCAGACCGGGCCACCCGCTGCTGCCGATGCTGGGGCCCCACAGGGCCACGTAGCGCATGTTGTCGCCGTAGGCCCACCCGGGGCCCGACCGCCGCAGCTTGTGGTAGCCGGCGAAGAAGTAGATGAGCGCGGTGACGACGATCGCCACGCGGACCGGCCAGCCCCACCGCCGCCGGGCGATCCGGTCGCGCACGTCGATCAGGGCCGGGGCGAACAGCAGCGGGGCCGAGACCCAGAGGAGCAGCAGGTCGTTGTGCAGCACCTTGCCCCGGCTGCCCCGGAGCCCGGCCAGGACCAGGTAGCAGAGCCACGCCACCGCGAAGGCGAGCCGGGGCCGGCGACGCAGGACCGCGGCGAGCGCGGCGAGGCCCCCGACCGCCTGGAGGGCGACGAACACCCAGCCCGGCGGCATCTGCCCCAGGAACCCGAGGAAGGGCACGGGATCGACGAGGGCCCGGGGCGTGCCGGCGAGCTGCCGGTACGACCCCGCCACGATGCGCACGCCGATGAGGGCGGACAGGCCGACGTGGACCACGAGCAGGCGCTGCGCCGTCTCGGGCCCCCACAGCGCCTCGTCGAGCACCGCGCGCACGCGCCCGGTCGCCCGGGTCGGCGTCGCGGCTGCGCTCACGACCCGTCCCCGTCGGGCGTGCACGAGTGGACGGGCTCGAGATCGTGCTCGGTGACCCACTCGCCGTGCCGGTGCACGAGACGGGCGTGGTCCCTGGCCACGGTGAGCTCGGTGGTGCCCGGCTCGACGTCGAGCACGGGGCCGAGGAGCGCCTGGCACACGGCCTCGCGCCGCTCGTCGGAGGCGCCCGTGAGCCCCGACATCGGCCACTCGGCGTGCCGGTACCGCAGGGGCAGCTCCTCGAGGCTGACCACCCGGGAGCCACCGTCGGCGTCGGTCGCCTCGATCACCCAGCGCGTCTGCTCGGCGTGGCGCGACGCGCTGAACAGGCGCCACCCGGTGAGGGGCCAGGCGTCGAACCCGATCAGGCCGGGGACGAGGAGGAGGGCGAACAGGACCGCCACGAAGATGCGCGCCGAGCGGGGCACGCCGTCCCCACCGTCGCCCGCGTCACCCCCGTCACCGGAGCCGGGCGTGTCGGCGGACGCCGGGCCGGGCCGGCTCTCGTCACCGGGTCGGGTGGTGGTCACCGCGGATCGGTCCCCACGCGGGCGCCGGCCGGTGCCGGCGCCGCCGGCGCCTCGTCGGCCGGCCCGCCGGCCGCAGGTGGGCTCGCAGGTGCCGGGACGCGCTCGTCGACGTCGTCGGCGCGCCCGGCGTCGACCGACTCGGCGTCCGGCGGGCCGCCGGGTGTGAGGGGTGGCAGGGTGACCAGCGCCAGCCACGCCAGCGCGATGACGAGCACGAACAGCGTGACCCCGCCGACGATGGCGCCCGAGTCGTTGACGGCGCTGCCGAGCACGGCCGCCACGACCGACGCCCACACGCCGGCCTGGAGGGTCGGGATCCGCTCGCGCAGGCGGGCCATCGGACGGGTCGGGTAGCGGGTGAGGAAGATCATGAACGCCACCCCGACCGGGATGACCGCCACCCAGAACGAGCTCGTGGTCACGCCCAGGTTGGCGAGCAGCTTGCGCTCCATGATCGAGATGAGCGGCTCGAGGCCCTCGTTGCCCACCCGCTCGAACAGCCGCCCGAGGTGGGCGCGCTCCCCCGGCGGCCGGGCCAGGTCGAGCAGGCCGAACGCCGTCACCGCCAGGGCGGTCGCCAGCACCCCCAGCAGCACGGTGCGCCAGCGCAGGCGGTAGCCGGTCACCAGCACGGCGAACACCAGGATCGTGGGCGTGAAGGCGATGATGCCCCCGACGTCCGAGCCGAACACCGGGACGCCGATGAC
>Ga0111538_10002218_pt1 | contig 27381 bp, 17 predicted proteins | sample SoiMethybrSBSTD1_FD_79669 | JGI IMG/M metagenome (GOLD analysis project Ga0111538, IMG submission 79669) | Bulk soil microbial communities from a Populus tree surrounding site in Tennessee, USA - Soil MetaG P. TD hybrid SBSTD1 (version 2)... | ecosystem: Environmental > Terrestrial > Soil >...
ATGTCGCGCGTCCACGAGATGCGCGGCGGCCGCGACAACGATCCGAATTTCGGCACGCGCATGAAGGGGCAGGGGCTGTTCGCCCAGCTCCTCAAGCAGCGCTTCGACAAGGCGTGCGCGCGCCTGGGGCTGAACGACCGGGGATGGGCGTTCGAGCTCGACTGCAGCCAGTTCCGGCCGCCATCGCCGAAAGGGCAGGGCGCGCTTTTCTAGGAGTGCTGGCCGCGTGTACCCTTCCGCGATGCCTGCAGATACGGCGGGAGCGCATTCGACGCTGCGCATCGAGTCGCTGCCCGGCCACCCCGATTTCCGCCCGCTCGCGAGCTTGTCCGGCATCCGCGTGGACCTGCGCTACGCGAGCCCGGATAACTTCCTGGGCGAGGATCTCTACGCGCCCTTCGACTGCGCGTGGCTACACCACGAGGGTGCCGCGCGGCTCCAGGCGGCAGCCACCGAGCTGGCGCGGCGCCGCGGTGACCTCGAGCTGGTCGTGCTCGATGCGCTCCGTCCCCAGCGCGTACAGGAGCGCTTGTGGAAGAAGCTCGAGGGCACCGGCCTCGAGATCTATCTCGCGCCCCCGGAGCGCGGCTCGATCCACTCCTTCGGCATGGCGGTGGACATCACCCTCGCGGCGCGCAACGGCGGGCCGGAGCTCGACATGGGCACGCCCTTCGACGACCTCACCGAACTCTCGCACCCGGTGCGCGAAGAGGAGTTCCTGGCGAGCGGGCGACTCACCGCCCAGCAGGTCGGGAACCGCAAGCTCCTTCGCGAGGTGATGGCCGCGGCGGGCTGGCAGGGCATCAGCCGCGAGTGGTGGCACTTCGATGGCGGCGACCGCGAACGCATCCGGGCGCAGCTCGTGCGCGTGCTCTAGCCGCCTACTTCAGCGTCGTCGCCCACTCCACGATCGAATCGATCAACGGCCGGGCCACGCCCTTGGTCGCGCGCTCGTGGTTGACCACCACCACGACGATGCGCGACTCGCCCGAAGCCGTGCGCAGGTAGCCCGCCACCGCCGAGGTGTCGCGCAGCGTCCCGGTCTTGAAGCGCGTGCCCTCGCCGATGGATACGCCGCGAAGCCGGGTACGCATGCTGCCGTCGATGCCCACGATCGGGAGGCTCGCGGCGAACTCCGCCGCCCAGACGCTCGACGCGGCCGCGCGCAGCACCGCGGCGAGCTGCGAGGCCTTGATCCTTTCCTTGCGCGACAGCCCCGAGCCGTTCTCCAGGACCAGCCCCTCGTCGTCGATCGAGTGCTGCTTCATCCAGTCGCGCACGAACCGCTCCGAGCGCTGCGCGGTGGGCAGCGCCGGCCCGTAGGGGGGCAGGGCGCCGAGCGTGAGGTAGGTCATGCGCGTGATGGGGTTGTCGGAGCGTTTGTTGATGTCGTCCACGACCTGGTAGAAGGGCCGCGAGCGGTGCGAGGCGAGCACGACGGTCTCCTCGGCGCCCACGCCGTCGCGCACCTTGCCGCGCAGCGTCCCGCCATGACGCGCCCAGAGCGCGCGGAAGAGCCGCTCGGCGTAGACGGTCCGCTCGATCACGTTGATCTCGGTCGAGGCGGCGCAGCGGCGCGGAAACTCGCCCTGCAGGCGCACGTGGATCACGCCGGCCGTCTCCTTCACGACCGGGAGCTTCCAGAAGTCCTCCCAGTCGTCGCAGGGCTTGTCGGTGAGGCGCATGCCCTCGGCGGTGACGACCACGCCCTCGAGGGGCGTGCCGAGCCCGACCCGCAGCGTCTTCTCGTCGGCGGCGATCTCCAGGCGCATGAGGTTGGAGCCCAGCATCAGCGCGTCGGGGATGAGGTTGTAGCGGAACTCCGGCGCCTCATCGAAGGGCGGCACGCCCACGTCGGTGCGCGCGGGATCGAAAAAGGTGCGGTCGAGCACGACGTCGCCGCGGATCTCGCGCACCCCGCGGGTTCGCAGGGCCACGAGCATGCGCTCGAAGGCGGCGGTATCGAGATCGACGTCGGCCAGGCCCTTCAGCACCAGGTTGCCGTCGAGCACGCCGTCGACGGGCTCGGCGCGCGCGCGGAATTCGGTCGAGCCGCGATAGCCCGGTCCGAGGATTTCCAGCCCCGCGAGCGAGGTGAGGAGCTTGAGGGTCGAGGCGGGCTGCAGGCTCCGGTCGGCGTTGTGCGAGGCGAGGGTCGCGCCATCGCTCGCGCGCTGCACGACGATCGCGATCGCCTCTTCGGGAATGCCGGCCGCGCGTCCCAGCTCCCGGAGGGGCGCGGGCAATCCGGAGGCGAAGGCGGGCAACGCGGCGGCTGCCAGCGCGGCCGCTAGCACAAGGCGAAAGGTCATGGAAGGGGGGCGGCGGTTCGGGACCGCCGTCATTCATGTCATTTATTGGTAATCTTGCCGCACTTTGCGCAAAATCGGGTGCGCGACGGGAAGTGACCAAAGAGGATGCAGCTACGGTTGCATCTCGCCACAAGGACCAACAACTGGGAGGTTGTACCGATGAGACTTCGTCTGATTTGCCAGGCCGTATCGCTCGCCTTGATCACCACGACCGTGTGGGCGCAGCAGCCGCCGCGCGAGAGAGTCGAGGTCACCGGCTCCAACATCAGGCGTGTCGCCCAGGAGGGCGCTGCCCCGCTGCAGATCATCTCGCGCCAGGAGCTGGAGAAGCGCGGCATCACCTCGGCCGAGCAGCTGGTGATGGAGCTCGCGGCCAACTCGAACAGCCTCGACAACCTGGCCTCCAACTCGGACGTCGTGGCGGGCGCGGCCCGGGGCAACAACGGGGCCAGCTCGGCGAACCTGCGCAACCAGGGCGCCAACGCCACCCTCATCCTGCTGAACGGCCGCCGGGTCGCGGCCCACGGCCTGAACGGCGGCGTGGTCGACCTGAACCAGATCCCGATGTCGGCGCTCGACCGCGTCGAGATCCTGCTGGACGGCGCCTCGGCCATCTACGGCTCGGATGCCGTCGGCGGCGTGATCAACTTCATCACGCGCAGGGATTACAAGGGCCTGGAGCTGACCATTTTCGGCGACGTGCCCGAGGAGAAGGGCGGCGAGATCTATCGCTTCGCCGCCACGGCCGGCTGGGGCAACCTGGATACGGACCGCTTCAACGTCATGGGCACGCTCACGCATCGCGAGGCCAAGGCGCTGCGCGGCGACCAGCGCGACTTCGTGAACACCTTCCAGCCGGATCGGGGCCTTTCGGTCGATACGCGCGGCACGCCGCTCGCGACCGTGTTCCCCATCTCGACGATCCGAAGCATCCTTTCGTCGCGCACGACGCCCGGGGGCGCGATCAGCAACGGCACGGGTCCCACGCTGCCCGGCGGCAACCTCGCGATGAGCGGCGGCATCAACATCCTGGACCTTCCGGGCGGGGCGGGGTGCGCCACCATGCCCAACAGCGACGCCTACGACCACGTGCTGTGGGCCATCGCCAACGCGCAGTTCGCCTGCGCCTGGGACACGGGCAAGGCCACGGTGCTGCAGCAGCCGGTCAAGGACACCAACTTCGTCGGCCGCGCCGCCTTCAAGATGGCGCCCACGCACACCGCGTTCGCCGAGCTCATGGCCTCCAATGTCGAGACCAAGAAGTCGTTCTCCAACAACCAGCTCTCGAGCAGCACCTCGTCGACCAGCTCCCTGTTCAACCTCCTCTACCCGTCCACCGGCTCCGCGTACAACCGCGTCTTCAACGCCATCGCGGCGGTGTTCCCCACGATCGAGGAGAACCGCGGGCAGGGCATCGCCTTCCGCTGGCGCTGCATGGAGTGCGGCCGCCGCGAGCTGGAGACCGAGGCCAAGGCCGACCGCATCCTCGTGGGCCTCGAGGGCTCCTTCAACGAGTGGGACTACAAGGCGGCCCTCGCGCGCGCGCGGAGCGACGTGCGCTCGGTCATCGGCGGCGGCTACTACTTCGACGACCAGTTCTTCCCGCTCCTGAGGAACGGGACCCTGAACCCATTCCTGCTGCCGGGCGAATCGCAGACCCCCGCGGCGTTGGCGGCGATGGAGGCGGCCTCGGCCCGGGGCGTGGTCCTCTACGGCGGCGAGTTCACGTCCTCGACGTTCGACGCCTCCGTCGCAGGCCCCGTGTGGAAGCTCCCCGCGGGCGAGCTGATGGTGGCCGCCGGGGTGGACCTTCGCAAGGAGGAGTACAAGTTCCAGGGTGACGAGCGCGACCTCGCCAACCAGCGCGCCATCTTCAACGTGCCGTTCGACAACGTGAACGCGCTGTCGGGCGTCGATCGCGACATCAAGGCGATCTACGCCGAGATGCTGATCCCGATCCTGCGCAACCTCGAGGTCACGGCCGCGGTCCGTCGCGACGACTACACGGGCTTCGGCTCCACGACCAACCCGAAGGTCACGGTCCGTTACCAACCGACGGAACGGCTGCTCTTCCGCGGCGGCTACAACACCGGTTTCCGCGTGCCGACCTTCAACCAGCTCTTCAATGGCGTCACCGAGTCGCCCTTCAGCGGCGCCACGCTGGTCGACTTCTCGAAGTGCCCCGCGGGCGTGGTGAGCTCGACGCCGGGCTGCGAGTCGATCCGCCCGACCATCTTCACGGGCGGGATGCCGACGCTCGGACCGGAAGAGTCGGAGCAGTGGAACGTGGGCATGGTCGTCGCTATCGCCAACAACTTCAGCGTGAGCCTCGACTACTGGGACATCAAGCGCGAGGGCACCGTCCAGCTCCTCGACCTCACGCTGTTGAGCCGCAACTACGCGCTCTTCCCGGACCGCTTCTTCCGCGACGCGACAGGTCTCCTGGTCGGCATCGACAATCGCTGGGTCAACGCGGGCGAGACGGTGACCAAGGGCGTGGACGTCGGCGTCCGCTGGAACGGCAAGCTCGGGCCGGGGAATTTCTACTTCACGCTGGACGGCACCTACCTCGACGAGAAGAAGTCGCGCGTCGTGGCGAGCGCCCCGTTCGGGGCGAGCGAGGTGGGCGTGTTCACGCGCTCGGGTGACCTGGGCCTCACGTGGAAGCACAACGCGAGCCTCACCTACAGCCAGGGTCCGTGGAGCGGGACCCTCACGCAGCTCTATCGCACGGGCTACGACGACGCCGTCTTGCCCGGCGTGGCCAACGGCACGGTGAGGCCGCCCAACTGGGACCCGAAGGTGGACGACTACTGGATCCACAACGTCGCCGTCAGCTACACCGGCTGGAAGAACCTGACCCTCATCGGCGGCATCAAGAACATCTTCAACGAGGACCCGCCGTTCACGGCTGCGTACGACAGCAACACCGGCGCCGGCAGCTCGTGGGAGCCGCGCGTCGCGGACCCGCGCGGCCGCTCGTACACGCTCACGATGACGTACAAGTTCTAGGCCAAAGGCTGGACCGCAGGACTTTCGCGAAAGCACTCGCGGCCGCCACGGCGGCCGCGTTGCCTTTTGCGGCCCGCAGTGCCGTACTCCCGCCCGGGCCCCCGCTCCTCAAGCCGCCGCGCCTCAAGCCCGGCGCGCTCGTGGGCGTGGTGGCTCCCGGGGGCGTGCTCGAGGAGGGGCACATCGAGCGGTGCGTGCGCAACCTCGAGGACTTCGGCGTCCGCGTGAAGCTGGGCGCCAACATCCGCGCGGCCCACGGCGGCTATGCAGGCACCGTGGCGCAGCGGGCCGAAGACGTGCACGCCATGTTCCGCGACCGCGAGGTGCAGGCGATCTGGTGCGCGCGCGGCGGATCGGGCTGCACGGCGCTGCTGCCGCATCTCGACTACGGCCTCATCCGGCGCTCGCCCAAGATCGTGGTGGGCTTCTCGGATATCACCGCACTGCACCTCGGGCTCCTGCGGCGCGCGGGGCTCGTGAGCTTCCACGGTCCGGCTGGGATCTCGACCTTCTCGGACTACTCCGTGGCGAACTTGCGCGCGGTGCTGATGGAACCCGAGGCGAGCCGGACCTTCGAGGGGGCGGAGGAGAACTTCGTCCGCACGCTCGGCGAGCCGCAGTTCGAGCCGCGGCCCTACGTGCACGGCGTGGCGACCGGCCGTCTCGTGGGCGGGAATCTGAGCATCCTCACCGCGCTGGTGGGCACGCCCTACGGGGCGGCTCCCGGGCCGAACCTGCTCTTCCTCGAGGAGATCGGCGAGGCGCCGTACCGCATCGACCGGATGCTCACACAGCTCGCCCAGTCAGGCCTGCTCACGACGGCCACGGGCGCGATGCTGGGCGTCTTCCAGCGCTGCGAGGCCACGGACGGCGATCCTTCCCTCACGCTGCAGGAAGTGCTCGAGAGCCATTTCCGCCAGGGCAACCGGCCCGCGGGATACGGCTACTCCTTCGGCCACATCCCCCACCAGCTCACGCTGCCGGTCGGCGTGCGCGCGCGGCTCGACACGGCGGCGCAGACGCTCACGCTGCTGGAACCCGCCGTCAGCTGAGCAGCGCCGTCATGATCCGTTCCTCGAAGCGGTAGAAGGACGAGTACTTGCCGGGGCGGGTGGCCGGATCGAAGCCGGGGCCGCCGCTGAGGAACACGAGGCCATCGCGCGAGTCGCGGTTGAAGACGAAGGCGCCGCGCAGCCCCCAGGCGTCGCCCAGGTGACCGACCGCGGTGAAGCCGCCCCGCTCGACGAGGCGGTCGCCTTGCCCCGGGCCGCCCACGTCCAGGAACTGCTGGTTGCCCAGGCCCCAGGCGAGCATTTTCGGGCTGGGTAGGTCCTCGTACGCCTGGCCGCTGGGCGCGCCCTGGTAGGTCCACTGGCGCGCGAACAGGGCCTCGACGGTCGAGGGCTGCAGGAACCGAACGCCGTCGAGCGTGCCGCCGTCCATCAGCATGCGCATCACGCGGCCCAGGTCGGAGGCCGAGGCGCGTAGCCCCCCCTGGGGCCCGTAGCGCGTCCCGTTGCGGCCGGGAACGTAGCTGGGGCCGGTGCGCGGCACGGCCGGCGCCCCGTGATAGTCGTCGACCTGCGCGATCCAGGGCCCCTTCGGGTCCCACGGCCCGTCGTCGTCGTCGGGCTTGCGCTTGCGATAGAGGGTCGCCACGCGTTCGACCGGCACCGCGGCGGCATCGAAGCTGCCGGCCATTCCCAGCGGCCGCAGCACCGCGCGATCCATGTAGCGGTCGAACCGTTCCCCGGTGATCTTCTCGACGATCGTGCCGATGATTCCCCAGGTGAAGTTGGTGTAGCGGAAGTAGGCGCCCGGGCGTGTCTTGGCGTACATGGCGCCGCTTCCGTAGTGCCGCCCACCGGGCACGAGCACCTCGCGCAGGTCGATCGGCTCGTCGAAGAAGTAGCCGCCGTCGTCCCTGATCGACGAGGTGTGCGCCGTCATCATGCGCACCGTGATGGGCAGGTCGGGGAAGTGCGGGTTGCGCAGCGCGTAGCCAAGGTACGAGCCCGCGTCGGCGTCGAGATCGAGACGGCCGGCCTCGACCAGCTTCAGCACGCCGAGCGTGACGACGAGCTTGGAGATCGAGGCCACCCGATAGAGCGAGTCGCGCGTGGCGGGCAGGTCGGGGGCGTCCTTGTCGGCGATGTGGCGCCGGCCGAACGCGCCCTCGTAGGCCACGCGCCCGGAGCGGATGGCGAGCACCTGCAGGCTGGCGAGCGGCGCCTCCGGGTCCTCGACGACCGCGCGCAGCTCGCCTTCGAGGGCCCCGGCGTTCATGCCCGGCGGGCGCAGGCTCGTGCAAGCGGCGAGCGCGCCGAGAGCGGGGAGGACGAGCAGCGCATCCCGCCGCCTCATCGGCCCGTGAGGACGTCGAGCATCGCGGCCGTCTCCGCGTCGGGGACGCCGTCGTAGCGCGCCGGGCGGTACTTCATCTGGAAGGCGGCGATCACGCGCTGCGTCTCGCCCTCCAGGATCCCCGATAGCGGCACCACGAAGCCGTGGGCGGCGAGCCGATCCTGGAACCAGAGGACATCGGGGAGGTTCGCCTGGAACGCCGGCAGCCGGCGCGCGACCTCGGCCGCATCGGGCCACGGGATGAGGCCCTCGTCGGCGAGCCGCTTCCACGGGAATCTCGGGCCCGGATCGACCTTGCGCTGCGGCGCGATGTCGCTGTGGCCCAGGACGAACTCCGGCCGGATGAGGTGGCGATTCACGATGTCCTTCACCAGCTGGATGGCGACGTCGAGCTGGGCCGGCGAATACTCCTCCCAATCCCCGATTTCGCCGCTCGGCTCGTCGCCACCCGAACCGCGATTGATGAGCGAGATGCCGATCGAGCTTTCGTTCAGGTTCGTATACCCTCGCCACGAGCTCCGGCCCGCATGAAAGGCCGCGCGGTCCTCGTCCACGATGCGGTAGACGGTCGGCGGATTGGCACCGATGACGTAGTGGTAGGTCGCCTCACCCCTTTTCATGATGCGCATCGTCGCGTCGAAGTCGGCGACGGTGTAGTGGATCACCAGCGCCCGGACCCGTGAGCGGTGTCCGTCGGAACGATAGGTGTCGTCGAATCGGGGGCCGGTGGCGCATCCGGCGAGCAGCAGCGCGGCGGCGCCGAATAGCAGTTTTCTCATCGGCCCATACAATACCGGAATGGCATTGAGCTACATCTGGGCCGGCTTCTTCCTGGTCGGCTTCCTCGCGGCGCTCGCGCAGTGGATCATCCTGGGCGACCCCTCGGTCTTCAAGAAGGTCGTCGACGGCACGTTCGAGTCGGCGCGCGTCGCGGTGATGGACATCGCGCTGCCACTCGCGGGGATCATGACGCTGTGGCTCGGGATCCTCGCCGTGGGCGAGAAGTCCGGCGCCATCGCCGCCGTGGCGCGCATCATCGGCCCCTTCTTCGCGCGCGTCTTTCCGGGCGTGCCGCGCGACCATCCGGCCACCGGCCTCATGGTGATGAACTACTCGGCCAACTTCCTCGGCCTCGACAACGCCGCCACGCCGATCGGGCTGAAGGCCATGGAGAGCCTGCAGACCCTCAACCCGAACAAGGAAGAGGCGACCGACGCGCAGCTCATGTTCCTGGTGCTGAACACCGCCGGCCTCACGCTGATTCCCGTGACCGTGATGGCGCAGCGCGCGATCCTGGGCGCCAAGGACCCCGCGGACATCTTCATCCCGACGCTCATCGCGACCTACGTGGGGACACTGGTCGCGTTCCTGGCGGTCGCGCTCAAGCAGCGCATCTCGCTGCGTGACCCCGTGGTCCTCTCGTGGCTGATCGGGCTCACGGCGTTCATCGGCGCCGTCGTCTGGGCCTTCAGCACGCTCTTCACCCGCGAGCAGATCCAGGTGATCTCGACGGTGACGGGCAACTTCCTCATCTTCGCCATCATCGCGGGCTTCATCGGCGGCGCGCTGTGGAAGAAGGCCAACGTCTACGACGTCTTCATCGAGGGCGCCAAGGGCGGGATCCAGACCTCGATCATGATCATCCCGTTCCTGGTCGGGATGCTCGTGGCCATCGGCGTGCTGCGCAACTCGGGGGTGATGGACCTCATCGTGGGCGCCGCGGGTTGGTTCTTCGCCGTGCTGGGCTTCAACACCGACTTCGTGCCATCGCTGCCGACGGCGCTGATGAAGTCAATCAGCGGCAGCGGCGCGCGCGCCATGGCGCTCGAGGCGATGAAGACCTACGGCGTGGACTCCTTCGTGGGCCGCCTGGTGAGCATCATCCAGGGCTCCTCGGACACGACCTTCTACATCATCGCGCTCTACTTCGGCTCGGTCGGCATCACCAGGACGCGCTACGCAGTGGGCTACGGGCTCCTGGCCGACTTTGCCGCCGTCGCCGCGGCCATCGGCGTGGCCTACCTGTTCTTCAAATAGCCTTGATCGTCTCGGCCAGGTAGAACCACTCGTGCCCCGGCCGCGCCCCGGTGTCGGGGAAGAGGATGCGGCCCTGGCGCGGCGCGCGCACCTCGGCGCCCGCGTGGCGCCTGGCGATGACGTCTCCCGGCGCCAGCGGATCGAAGCTCGCCCAGGTCCGGGTGAACTCGTCCTCGGCGTGGTCGCGGTCGATCACCTCGTGCAGGCGTAGCGCCTCGTACTGCTCGACCGGTGCCGGCGCCGGCTCGCCCGTGTGGCCCAGGAACGCGAGCGTGTTGCGGATGGCGCGATAGGCCACCTCGGGTGAGGCCGGGTCCTCGTGCTGGCCGCACTCCAGCGTGATCGCGTAGCCGCCCTGCGAGCGCATGTACTCGGTGGTGCCCACGCCGTAGATCGCGTCCGCGGCGAGCGGGTTGGCGGCCGCATCGGCACGGCGCCGCGCCACGCCGCGCGCGTAGGTGTCCAGCCAGCCCTCGACGAAGCGCTTCACGCCCAGCCGCTTGGCGAGCGCCCGCTCGATCGCCGAGTGCTTGAAGGGCTCGATGGCTCCCCCGTTGTCGTGGGGTCCCACGAGCGCGAAGGCCTCGGTCTTGCCGCGGGTGGAATGCAGGTCGAGGAGGGCCTCGTGGCTGGCGAGCAGCGGACATAGCCAATTGGCGACGTGGTCCTCGAAGTCCTTCGGTGTCGCGGTCGGATTGAGGTTGCGGTTGAGGTTGCGGTCGCCCATGCGCTCGCGCTTGGCGTACGCCTTGGGGTTCGCGATCGGCACGAAAGTGACCCGGCCGCGCACGATCTCGACCGCGCCCGAGCGGATCTCTTCCATGACGCGACGGATGCCTACCGTGCCGCAGGTCTCGTTGCCGTGGACCGCGCCGGTGACGATGAGGCGCACGCCCGGCTCGCGGCCGGCGAAGGCGATCGATTCGAAGGGAGGCAGTTTTTCCATGGGCGCCAAGTTTATAGCGCCGCGGCCTCCGTCCGCCCGTCGCGCGGCGCGAATCGCGCGCGGTACTCCCCCGGCGTCATGCCGGTGTGGCGCTTGAAAAGCGCGCGGAAGAAGCTGAGGTCGCCGTACCCGACCTTCACGCTGATCGCCTGGATCGTGAGGGACTCGTTCTCGAGCAGCTCGCGGGCCGCCGAAACCCTCGACAGCTGGATGTACTCCCCGGGCAGCCGGCCGGTGGCTGCCTTGAACCGGCGGATGAAGTTGCGCGGGCTCATGGCGCAGCGCTTCGCCAGCGCCTCGATCGGGACTTCCTCGCGGAAGTGCGCGAGCAGGTGCTCCTCGGCCTTGCGGATGCGCTTGTCGGAGTGCGGGCGCGAGAGCGGCATGACGGAGTAGCCCGCCTGCGACGTGCGGGGCAGCCCGACCAGCAGCGACTTCGCGCACTGCAGCGCCAGCTCGTGGCCGCAGAACTTCTCCACCAGGTAGAGGCTCAGGTCGAGCGACCCGTAGACGCCGCCGCTGCAGCAGATGCGGCCATCCTCGGTCACGAAGTTCTCGGGCCGCCATCTCACCTTCGGGTATTGCTCGCGCAGGGTGTCGACGACACCCCAATGCGTCGTGGCCTCCCGGTCGTCCATGAGTCCCGTCTCGGCCACGAAAGCCGCCCCCGAGCACACGGCGGCGAGGTAGGCGCCGCGTTCGTGCATCTTGCGCAGCCAAGGGATGAGGTTCGTGTGCTTCATGATCTTTTTCTGCAGGTCCACGGCGGAGGCCGAGATCATGACGATGTCGGTGCGCTCGATATCCTCGATCGCGCACTCGGGCTTGAGCCCCAGGTTGTAGAGGGTCTTGACCGTGCGCCCTCCGGGTGAGGCGATGGTCACGCGGAAGCGGGGGTGCGGCGCCTCGCCTTTGAGCCAGTTCCACAGCACGCCCGCCGAGTAGAACACCTCGATCGGGGCGATGGCGGTCGACGCGTAGCCGCCCTCGAGCAGGACGACGGTCACGTCGATGGGGCCGGCCTTCACCGGCGCAGGTCCTCCCAGAGGCCGAATGCCGCGCCGACTGGGTCCACGATCAGGGCGATGCGCGCCACCCCCTCGACGATGAACGGCTCGACGGCCACGGAAGCGCCCAGGCTGCGTGCGCGCTGGCTCGCCGCATCGGCGTCCTCCACGCGCACGTACGGCGTCCAGTGCGAGCCCACGCCGGCGTGCAGCGCGGCGCGCCCGAGCGGATAGAGCGAGCCCAGGTCGCGGCCGCCCTGGGCGAGCCGGACGAACGTGCCGCCGTTGGCGGGCTGGACCACCGCGTCCCAGCCGAACAGTTCCGTGTAGAAGCCCAGCGCGCGCGATGCGTCGGTCGCGGCGAGGTCGACCCAGCAGAACCGTCCGGCCGGTCCGTGCTCCATCAGCGGGCCGTGAGCGGCTCGATGACGGTCCGCACCTCGGTGATCTTGTTGGCCGGGAATCCGCTCTCCTTCGCGTGCTCGAGGACGGTCTTCTCGCTGTCGGCGAGGTAGATGCAGAACGTCTTGTCGTTCACGACGTAGGAGTGCTCCCAGGTGAGCTTGCCGGGGAACTTGGCGATCGCGGCGTTCGACGTCGCCGCCGCCTCGCTCAGCTCGCCCGCGGCCATGTTGTGCACGCCGGGCAGGTTGCGTTCGATCACGAATCTCTTCATTGCGCTTCTCCAATTGCAGTTGAGGAGGCGCCACTATCGCCCCTCCCCCGATAGGCGGGGAGTGGCAGAAATGCCAAGGTAAGGTGTCGATCGTGCCAAGTCTATAATATTCCAATGCCCGCAAGCCCCGTCACGCTCGAGGACAAGTACACCCTCGCCTCCGGCCGCATCTACCTTTCCGGCGTCCAGGCGCTGGTACGCCTCGCGATGGTCCAGCGCGAGCGCGACCTCGCCGCGGGCTTGAACACCGCGGGTTTCATCTCCGGCTATCGCGGCTCGCCCCTGGGCGGCTTCGACCAGTCGCTCTGGAAGGCGCGCAAGCACCTCAAGGAGCACCACATCCACTTCACGCCCGGCGTGAACGAGGAGCTCGCGGTCACGGCCGTGTGGGGTTCGCAGCAGGTGGGCCTCTTCGAGGGCGCCAAATACGACGGGGTCTTCGCCATGTGGTACGGCAAGGGCCCCGGCGTGGACCGCGCGGGCGATGCGATGAAGCACGCCAATGCGGCGGGGAGCTCCAAGCATGGCGGCGTGCTCATGCTCGCGGGCGACGACCACGCGTGCAAGTCCTCGACGCTTCCGCACCAGAGCGAGCACGCCTTCGACGCGGCGATGATCCCGGTGCTCTATCCGATCGGCGTGCAGGAGATCATCGAGCTGGGCCTGCACGGCTTCGCGATGTCGCGCTACTCCGGCTGCTACGTGGCCTTCAAGGTGGTCTCGGAGACGGTGGACGCCTCGGCATCGATCACGCTCGATCCCGGCTCGCCCAGGATCGTCCTGCCCACCGACTTCAAGCTGCCCGAGGACGGCGTCAACATCCGCTGGCCCGATGCGCCGATGGCGCAGGAGCTGCGCCTGCAGCAGCACAAGGTCTATGCGGCGCTCGCCTACGCGCGCGCCAACAAGCTGAACAAGATCACCATCGACTCGCCGAGCCCGCGCCTGGGCATCATCGCGTCGGGCAAGAGCTACCTCGACGTGCTGCAGGCGCTCGAGGACCTGGGCATCGACGAGAAGGTCGCCGCCGAGATCGGCATCCGGCTCTACAGGGTGGCGATGCCGTGGCCGCTCGAGCCCAACGGCGTGCGCGAGTTCGCGCAGGGGCTGGCCGAGATCCTCGTGGTCGAGGAGAAGCGCCAGCTGATCGAGTACCAGATGAAGGAGCAGCTCTACAACTGGCGCGACGACGTGCGCCCGCGCGTGATCGGCAAGTACGACGAGCACGGCGAGTGGGAGGTCGAGCGCAGCGAGTGGCTGCTGCCGGCGGCGGGCGAGCTCACGCCGGCGATGGTCGCGCGCGTGATCGCGAAGCGCATCGCCAAGTTCCACACCTCGCCCATCATCGAGGCGCGGCTCAAGTTCATCGAGGCGAAGGAGGCGGAGCTCGCGCGCCCGCGCGCGAAGGTCGCCCGCATCCCGTACTTCTGCTCGGGATGTCCGCACAACACTTCCACGCACGTCCCCAAGGGCTCCAAGGCCCTGGCCGGCATCGGGTGCCACTACATGGCGATCTGGATCCGGCCCGAGGAGACGATGACCTTCACGCAGATGGGCGGGGAAGGGGTGCCGTGGGTCGGCGTGGCGCCGTTCAGCGAGACCAAGCACGTGTTCGCGAACCTGGGCGACGGGACGTATTTCCATTCGGGCAGCCTCGCGATCCGCCAGGCCGCGGCCTCGGGCGTCAACATCACCTACAAGATCCTCTTCAACGACGCGGTGGCGATGACGGGCGGGCAGCCCGTGGACGGCCAGCTCAACGTGCCGATGATCACGCGCCAGGTGCTCTCCGAGGGCGCGAAGCGCGTGGTGGTGGTGACCGACGAGCCGGAGAAGTACGCGACGGTGAGCGACCTCGCGCCGGGGACCACGGTGCACCACCGCGAGGACCTGGACACCGTCCAGCGCGAGCTGCGCGAGATCCAGGGCGTCTCCGTGCTGGTGTACGACCAGACCTGCGCCGCCGAGAAGCGGCGCCGGCGCAAGCGCGGCACGTTCCCCGATCCGCAGAAGCGCGTCGTGATCAACGAGCTGGTCTGCGAGGGGTGCGGCGACTGCAGCGCGAAATCGAATTGCCTGTCGATCGTGCCGGTGGAGACCGAGTTCGGCCGCAAGCGCGCGATCGACCAGAGCAGCTGCAACAAGGACTACTCCTGCACCAACGGCTTCTGCCCGAGCTTCGTGACGGTCGAGGGCGGGACGCTGCGCAAGAAGAAGCCGGTGGTGAGCGAGGTGCTGGCCGCGCTGCCCGAGCCGCAGCTCCCGGCGCTGGACAGGCCTTACGGCATCCTCGTCACCGGCGTGGGCGGCACGGGTGTCGTCACCATCGGCGCGCTGCTGGGCATGGCCGCGCACCTCGAGGGCAAGGGCGGCGCGGTGCTCGACATGACCGGCCTCGCGCAGAAGGGCGGTTCGGTCTACTCGCACATCCGCATCGCGCAGAAGCCCGAGCAGATCCACGCCGTGCGCATCGCCGCCGGCGAGGCTCGCCTCGTGATCGGCTGCGACCTGATCGTATCGGCCTCCGACGAGGCGATCGCCAAGATGCGCACCGGCTACACCCGCGCGGTCGTCAACTCGGACGTGGCGCCCACGGGCGAGTTCACCAAGGATCCCAACCTGCAGCTGCCGTCGCTCGAGATGGCCGATGCGATCCGCGAGGCGGTGGGCACAGACGCCGCGGAGTTCGTGGACGGATCGGCGCTCGCCACGGCGCTCATGGGCGATTCGATCGCCACCAACCTCTTCATGGTCGGCTACGCATGGCAGAAGGGGTTGATCCCGCTCGCCAGCGCGTCGATCCTGCAGGCGATCGAGCTGAACGCCGCCGCGGTGGAATCGAACAAGAAGGCCTTCGAGTGGGGCCGCCGCGCCGCCGTGGACCTGGCGGCCGTGCAGCGCGCCGCGACGCCGCCGGATGCGAAGCCCGCTTCACAGCGCCTCGCGCAGACGCTGGACGAGTCGATCGAGCGCCGGCGCGAGTTCCTCACCGCCTACCAGGATGCCGCCTACGCCCGGCGCTACACCGACTTCGTGCAGAAGGTGCGCGCGGCCGAGGCGGCGAAGGCGAACGGATCGACCCAGCTCACCTCGATGGTGGCGCGCTACCTCTTCAAGCTCATGGCCTACAAGGACGAGTACGAGGTGGCGCGGCTCTACACGCAGTCCGACTTCGTGAAGCGCGTGGAGGCGCAGTTCGAGGGCGACTATCGGCTCAACCTGCACCTCGCCCCGCCGCTCTGGGCGAAGGCCGATCCCGTCACCGGCGAGCCGCGCAAGCGCCTCTACGGGCCGTGGATGCTTAAGGCGATGGGCCTGCTCGCGAAGTTGAAGGGGCTGCGCGGCACGGCCCTCGATGTCTTCGGCTACAGCGCCGAGCGCCGTCGCGAGCGCGCGCTGATCGACGAGTACGTCGAGACGATCGGCGGCTTGCTCGACGGGCTATCGGCGGAGCGCGTGGCGCTCGCCTCCGAGATCGCGGCCATCCCCGAGTTCATCCGTGGGTATGGCCACGTCAAGGAGCGCCACCTCGAGGACGCCAAGGCGCGCGAGGCCCAGCTTCTCGCCCGCTGGCGTGATCCGACCAAGCCGCCGGCCGCGATCCCGATCCGCGTCGCCGCCTAAAACCAAAAGAACCGGGGTCAGGTACGGGACAGGTACTTGTACCTGTCCCGTACCTGACCCCGGGGTAGCTTCCGTTTCTAGCTTCTGCGGCGGACCGCGAAGCCGCCCCGGCCCAGGCCGATCAGCAGCATCAACGTCGCGAGCAGGATGAGGGCCCACTCGGAGAGCGTCGGCGTCTGCTCCGACGCCGGCCCGCCCCCACCCGGGACGCCCGGACCGCCTTGGTCCACGACGATGCCGTTCGCCAGCAGGTCATCGTCGCCCAGGCCGCCATCCACGATCGTGAACGTGACCGTGTTGGTCCCGATCGTCGCCGGCAGGATGTACCAGCTCGGCGGCGGCGAGGATGGCCTCGGCCCGTACTTCCAGTACTGCGAGGCCGGATCGATGGCGGTGGGATAGGTCACGGTCAGCGTGATCGATGCGCCCGGCGTGCAGCCATTGAGGGTGAACGTGAACAGCCCCTGCGGGAACAGGATTCCGCTGGGCGCCGTGCCGGCCGGCGGCGATGCCGGATCCCCGGTCAGCGGGATGAACCTCGCGGTTCCCGCAGCGAACGTGCACGTCGGGCCGCCGCCCGCGACGCAGGCCGTGGAGGAGCCGCCCGGCGAGGCACCGGTGAAGCAGCCGCTCGCCGTCACCGCCAGCGTGAACGCCTTGGTCGCGGTACCGCCGACGTTGTCGGTCACCTGGATGGTGAAGCTGAACGGGCTGCCGGTGGCCGTCGTTGGCGTGCCCGTAAGTGCGCCGGTCGTGGCCGCGAGCGCGAGACCCGGCGGCAGGGAGCCGACGGTCACTGCCCAGTTCACATAGGGCGGTGTGCCGCCGGAGGCCGCGAACGTCAGGGCGGGATACGCGGTGCCTACGGTGCCCGACGGCAGTGGCGTGGCCGTCGTGATCGCGAGCCCCGTGCCATTCACGGCCAGCGTGAACGCCTTCGTGGCCGTGCCGCCCACGTTGTCGGTCACCTGGATCGTGAAGCTGAACGGGCTGCCCGTCGTCGTGTTCGGCGTGCCGCTGAGCACGCCGGTCGTGGCCGCGAGCGAGAGGCCGGGCGGCAGCGAGCCGACGGTCACCGCCCAGTTCACATAGGGAGGCGTGCCGCCCGTCGCCGCGAAGGTGACGCCGGAGTATGCGGTGCCCACCGTTCCTGCCGGCAGCGGCGTGGCCGTCGTGATCGCGAGCCCCGTGCCATTCACGGCCAGCGTGAACGCCTTCGTGGCCGTGCCGCCCACGTTGTCGGTCACCTGGATCGTGAAGCTGAACGGGCTGCCCGCCGTCGTGTTCGGGGTGCCGCTGAGCACGCCGGTCGTCGGCGCGAGCGCGAGGCCCGGCGGCAGCGAGCCGACGGTCACCGCCCAGTTCACATAGGGAGGCGTGCCGCCCGTCGCCGCGAAGGTGACGCCGGAGTATGCGGTTCCCACCGTCCCTGCCGGCAATGGCGTGGCCGTCGTGATCGAGAGCGCCGGCGCGGTGACGGGAAGCGTGAACGCCTTGGTGGCGGTGCCGCCCACGTTGTCTGTCACCTGGATCGTGAAGCTGAACGGGCTGCCGACCGCCGTGTTGGGCGTGCCGGTGAGCGCGCCGGTGCCGGCGTTCAGCGTGAGGCCGGGTGGCAGCGTGCCCACGGTCACGGCCCAGGTTACGTACGGCGGTGTTCCGCCTGTCGCGGCGAACGTGACGCCCGGATACACCGTGCCGACCGTCCCCCCTGTCAGCGGCGTGGCCGTCGTGATCGTGAGCTGTGGCGTGATGGTGAGCTGGAACGCCTTGGTCGTCGTGGCCGCAAGGCTGTCCTGCACCTGCACGGTGAAGTTGTAGGTGCCGGGCGTGTTCGGGTTGCCGGTGAGCTGGCCCGTGGCGGGCACGATCGAGAGTCCCGGCGGCAGTTGGGCGGGAACCGTGGCCTGCCAGTTCGAGTAGCCCGGCGTGCCTCCCGCAGCTGCGAAGGTCAGGTTGTACACGGTGCCTACCGTTCCGTTCGGCAACGGCGTCGGCGTCGTGATCGAGAGCCCTGCGTTGACTTGCAGCGTGAACTGCTTCGTGGCCGTGGTGCCGAGGCTATCCTGCACCTGGACCGTGAAGGTGTTCGGTCCGGCGGCCAGCGGCGTGCCGGTGATCTGGCCCGTGCCGAGCCCGAGCAGCAGGTTGGCCGGCAGCGCGCCGATCGTGACGGTCCAGCTGGTGTAGACGTTGGATCCGCCCGTGGCCGCGAAGGTCAGGTTGTAGGGCGATCCGACAACGCCGTCCGGCAGCGGCGAGGTGGTCGTGATCGTGAGCGGCGCCTGGATCGTGAGCTGGAAGGGCTTGGTCGTCGTGGCGCCCACGCTGTCCTGCACCTGCACGATGAAGTTGTAGGTGCCCGGCACGGTCGGCGTGCCGGTGATCTGCCCGGTAGCGGGCACGATCGAAAGACCCGGCGGCAGGTTGGCCGGGACCGTGGCCTGCCAGGCCGAATAGCCTGGCGTGCCGCCGGTCGCATTGAACGTCTGGTTGTACAGGGTGCCCGTCGTGCCGAACGGCATTGGCGACAAGGTCGTGATGCTTGGAGGGGCGTTGATCGTGATCTGCAACGCCTTGGTCGCGGTCTTGCCCTCGCTATCGGTTGCCTGTACCGAGAAGTTGAATGTCCCGGCAGCGGTCGGCGTCCCGGAGACAACGCCTCCCACGGAGACCCCCATGCCAGCGGGCAACGCCCCGCCGCTGAGGGCCCATGTGTAGGGTCCCGTGCCGCCGATGACCGTGAGCGGGGCGTTGTAGCCCGGCTGGTTCTGGGTCCACGGCGCGAGCGGGCTCACTGTCGTGATCTCGAGGATCGACAGCTTGAAGACCTTGGCTCCGGTCTGCAGCGCCGAGTCGGTCACCGTGATCGTGAACGTGTACGGGCTCGCGGCCGCGCTCCCCGCCGACGGCGTGCCGGTGATCTGGCCCGCGTTGGCCACGGTGTTGATAGCAAGGCCCGGAGGCAATGCGCCTACGGTGACGAGGAAGCTGTTGTAGGTGCCCGTGCCGCCGGTCGCGTTGATCGCCGTAGGTCCATAGACGACGAGCGGGTTTCCACCAGGCAGCGGGCTCGCGGTCGTGATCGAGGGCGCATTGAGGATCGTGATCTGGAACGCCTTCGTCGTCGTCAGCGCCAACGGCGAGGCTTCGAGCACCTGGACGGTGAAGTTGAGCACCGTGGCGGCTACGGGCGTCCCGGTGATGGCCCCGGTGCTCGGGTTCAGGACGAGGCCGGCCGCGGTGAAGGCCGCGAGCTCTCCTGCGTTGGGAATGCTCCACGTGTAGGGCAGCGTGCCGCCTGTTGCGGCGACCGACGAGCTGTACGGCGTGCCCACGAAGCCGTTGGCCAGCGGCGAGACCGTGGTGATCACGAGCGGATCGATCACGTTGCAGTTGACCGTGTAGGTCGCCGGGCTGCCCGGTGCGTTGTGCGTGACGGTCAGCGTCCCGGAAGTGCTCGAGGGGCTCGCGTTCTGGCAGGTGATGGTGAGCGGCTGGCTCGCGCCGGTGTCGTTGATGGTGAAGGGGGCCGCGGCGCCGGCCGTGATCGAGGCCGTCGGGGTGATGACGGTGTTGTAGCTATTGATCGTGAGGTTGTCGTCTCCGGTCTCGCTGATCGTGAGGATGCTGGTTTGCGCCGCACCGGAGAGGGTGGTGATCGTGATGGTCGAACCGGGCACAGGCACCGCCGAGCCGTAGCCGGGCTGGCGCGAGGATTCGTAGGCGCCGCTATCGCAGGGCGAGCCGCCCAGGGGACGGATCGGCGCGCCGAGGAGGCGCTGGTCGGCCAGGAGGACCGGGAAATTGGTGCAGTGGGTGGCGTCGCCCACGCGCAGGGCCGCGCTTCCGGCCTGCAGCGACTGAGTGACCGTGAGGATGTCGGGCGGGTTGATGAACGGCGCGTCGAGCTTCGGATCCCCGCTCGTGATGAGGGAGTCGGCCGAACACGTCAATCCGGGCCACTGGATGTTGCCGGCGATGTTGTTGAGAACGCCGCTGTTGACGTTCACGCAGTTGCTGTTGCTGTTGTTCGAGACGATCGTGTTGGCGAGTCGCGTGGTCGCCGTGCCGCCACCGATGTTCTCGGTGTAGATGCCGCCGCCGCTGGCCGAGGCGGTGTTGCCGTCGATCGTGACGTTGACCAGCTTCATCTCGCGGCCGCCGGACGATGCGAAGGAGTAGACGGCGCCGCCGTTGGCCGCCGTGTTCCCGTTCATCGTGCTGTTGCCGATCAGGTTGCCGAGCTCCAGCCCCGAGGGCGTGGGAGAGTCGCCCGCGAAGGCGCCGCCCTTGCCGGGTCCGGCGTCGTTTCCGATGAAGGAGCTCGCGCGCACGGTCAGGTTGTCACTGCTGTAGATCGCGCCGCCCATCGAGAGGGCGGTCTTGTTGGCCTTGTTGAGCAGGAACTTGGCGTGGTCCACGACCGTGTTGGCGTCCGAGGGCCCGTTGAAGATGGCGCCGCCGCGGCCGTCGTTGCCGTCGGCTTCGTTGCTGAGGAAGGTCACGTCCGCCATGCTGATGAGCGTCGTGGCGCCGTTCGCGATCGAGCGGATCGCGCCGCCGCCCTTGGTCGAGGCCGCTCCGCTCGCCTTGTTGAGCTCGAAGGTGCCGAAGGTGATCGCCAGGGTGTTGGGCGTGACCGACGAGGTGAGGTTCACGTAGATCGCGCCGCCGTCGTCGCCCGCGGTGTTGCTGGTGAAGTTGCTGGTGGTGATCTGGCTGGCGCCCGCGCCGCTGAAGGAGAGCCAGATCGCGCCCCCCTGGCTGGTCGCGCTGTTGTTGGTGAAGTTGACGGTCGTGAGGTTGATCGGGCCGTTGGCCTCGATGGCTCCGCCAAAGCTGCCGTTCGACGAGTTGCTGTTGAAATTGCAGGTCGTGCACGTGAACGAGCCGTCGCTGGTCTGGACCCGCACCGCCGTCTTGGCGTTCGAGAGGGTGAGGCCGGTGGCGGTAAGGCTGCTGTTCGACGTGATGTTGAAGATCCGGTCCGAGCCGTTGCCGACGATGCTCGTGGCCACGGCCATGGTGACCGCGTTCTTGATGGTCGGGAACGCTCCGGCCGTGCCCTGGTTGATGGTGCCCCCGGGGAGCGTGACCGTGTTCGGGCCGCCCGCGGTTGGCGCAGGGGCGCAGTCCGTGAACGTCTGGGCGTCGTTGAAGATGTTCTGCAGCGCCTTGCGCAGCGTGCAGCCGTTTCCATCTCCGTTGACCGCGCCACCGTTGGGGTCGGCGGTACTCGTGACAGTGATGTTGGCGGCCGTCGAGGCGAAAGAAACGGCCAAGAGGGCCGAGGCGGCCCAAACCATGAAGCGCCGGCGGATCAAGAGCATGGTTCCCCCCTGAGGGACCAATTGCTTGTTATTCGGTGCGCGGGCCTTGTATCGAGAGCCTCTGACGGACCCCCTGAAAGGACGACGAACTATAGGCGCGTATGCGCGCGGCTGTCTACGGAGGCGTCAACCCGAAAGCCCGGAGTCAGGTACGGTTCAGGTGGCCAGCGAACCGCAGCGAGTAGCTCCCTTCCCGGAGCTGCACTGTTCCGGCGCCGCCGAAGGGCAGCGTGGCCTTCCGGGCGATGTGCCCGAAGGGGAAGTTGGTCAGCACGGGATAGGGCAGCAGCAGTCGCAACGCCTCGACGACCTCCTCCATCGAATAGGGGTAGCGCTGGGTGTTGGTGGCCGAGCACTGGGCGAAGTCGCCGAGGATGAGCGCCTTCTGGCGTGCCAGCACGCCCGCGTGGTGCAGCTGCATGAACTGGCGCTCGATCGCGTACGGCTCCTCGTTCAAATCCTCGACGTAGAGGATGCCGTCGTCGATCGAAGGGAAGTACGGCGTGCCCACGAGGTGGGCCACCAGGGAGAGGTTTCCTCCCCAAAGGATCCCATCGACCCGCCGCTCGTCATACCCGTGGTCGCACGCGATGCCCTCGATGCGGTGCTCGTTGTGCCTCACCGCCTGCCAGAAATGATTTTCCGCAAAGGTATCGGGCTCGGTCTTCGCCAGGTCCGAGGTGAGCATCGGCCCGTGGAAGGTGAGCAGGTTCGCGCACGCGTGCGCCGCCATGTTGAAGGCGGTGAAGTCGGAGAAGCCGCAGTAGATCTTCCCGCTCGCGGCCACGCGATTCCAGTCGATGTGCGCGATCAGCCGCGTGAGGCCGTAGCCGCCGCGCGCCGCGATGATCATGTCGATCGAGGGATCGTCCACGAGCCGGTGGAAGCCCGCGAGCCGCTCCTCGTCGGTGCCCGCGAAGTAGCGCCAGGTGTGGTGCGCCTCCTCCGACACGATGACCCGATGGCCGAAGGTCTCCAGGTACGCCACGCCCATTGCGAGCAACACGTCGTCCACGCGTCCCGAGGGCGCGCAGACGCCGATCACGCCCGGCTCCGGCAGCGCGCGCGGCAGCCGCAGCGTTTTCGTCCCGGAAACCGGCGTCACGCTCCTCGCCACCGTGCTCATGCCGTCGCCATCTGGGAGTCGACCACGGTGAGTGCGGTCATGTTCACGATCCGGCGCACCGTGGCGCTGGGCGTGATGATGTTCACGGGCTTGGCACACCCGAGCAGGATCGGCCCGATGGTGATGCCCGAGCCGCCCACGATCTTGAGCAGGTTGAACGAGATGTTCGCCGCGTCCAGCCCCGGCATGATGAGCAGGTTCGCTTCGCCCTTGAGGCGCGAGTTCGGGAACGCCTTCTTGCGCACCTCCTCGGAAAGCGCCGCGTCGCCCTGCATCTCGCCCTCGACTTCCAGCTCCGGCATCTGCTCGCGGATCATCACCAGCGCCGTGCGCATCTTCGCCGCCGCCGGCGCGTCGCTGTTGCCGAAGGTGGAGTGCGACACCAGCGCCACCTTGGGCACGAGGCCGAACCGCCGGATCTCCTCGGAAGCCATCGCGGTCATCTCGGTGATCTGCTCCGGCGTGGGATCCAGGTTCACGTACGTGTCGCAAAGGAACAGGGTGCGCTGCGGCATCATGAGCAGGTTCATGGCGTAGTAGTTGCGCACGCCCTTGCGCCGCCCCAGCACCTGGTCGACGTAGAGCAGGTGCGTGGCATAGGCGCCCACGAGCCCGCACAGCATCCCGTCAGCCTCGCCCTTGTGGATCATCATCGCTCCGATGAGGGTGAGCCGGCGGCGCATCTCCAGCTTCGCGATTTGCTGCGACACGCCCTTCCTCTCGGTGAGGCGGTGGTACTCGGTCCAGTAGTCCTTGTAGCGCGGGTCGCCCTCGGGATTGACCAGCTCGAAGTCCTTGCCCGGCCGGATGCGAAGCCCCGCGCGCTCGAGCCGCCGCTCGACGACCGCGGGCCGGCCGATCAGGATCGGCTTCGCCAGCCCCTCGTCGATCACCACCTGGGTCGCTCTCAGCACGCGCTCGTCCTCGCCCTCGGAGTAGACGATCCGGCGCGGCTCCTTCTTTGCCAGCCCGAACACCGGCCTCATGGCGAGCCCGGAGTGGTAGACGAACTCGTTCAACTTGTCGACGTACGCCGGGAAGTCCGTGATGGACGCGCTCGCCACGCCGCTGTCCATCGCCGCCTTGGCCACCGCCGGCGCGATCTTGACGATCAGCCGCGGGTCGAAAGGCTTCGGAATCAGGTATTCGGGCCCGAACCTGAGTTGCTCGCTCTCGTAGGCGCTCGCCACGATGTCCGACTGCTCGGCGTGCGCGAGCTCGGCGATCGCGTTCACGGCCGCCAGTTTCATCGGCTCGTTGATCGTCGTGGCGCCCACGTCCAGGGCGCCGCGGAAGATGAAGGGGAAACAGAGGACGTTGTTCACCTGGTTGGGATAATCCGAGCGCCCGGTGGCGATGATCGCGTCGTCGCGCGCCGCCTTCACGTCCTCTGGCAGGATCTCGGGGTTCGGGTTGGCGAGCGCGAGGATGAGGGGCCTGGCTGCCATCTTCTTCACCATGTCCGCCTTGAGCACGCCGCCCGCGGAAAGGCCCAGGAAGATGTCCGCGCCCCCGATCACGTCGGCGAGCTTGCGCGCATCGGTCTTGCGCGCATAGCGGACCTTGTTGTCGTCCATCTCTTCCTTGCGGCCCTCGTAGACGACGCCCTTGATGTCCGTCACCCAGACGTTCTCCATCTTCACGCCGAGGGCCACGAGCATGTCCAGGCAGGAGAGGGCGGCGGCACCGGCGCCGGAGACGACGAGCTTCACCTTCCCGATTTCCTTGTTCACGACGCGCAGGCCGTTCACCACGGCCGCGCCCACGATGATCGCCGTGCCGTGCTGGTCGTCGTGGAAGACCGGGATCTTCATCCGGTCGCGGAGCTTGCGCTCGATGTAGAAGCACTCGGGCGCCTTGATGTCCTCGAGGTTGATGCCGCCGAAGGTGGGCTCGAGGGCGGCGATGATGTCGACCAGCTTGTCGGGGTCGTTCTCGGCGAGCTCGATGTCGAACACGTTGATGCCGGCGAACTTCTTGAAGAGGACGCCCTTGCCCTCCATCACCGGCTTCGCGGCGAGCGGGCCGATGTTGCCCAGGCCCAGCACCGCGGTGCCGTTGGTGACCACCGCCACGAGGTTGCCGCGCACGGTGAGGTTGCGCGCCTCGTTGGGATTCTCGACGATCGCCTCGCACGCGGCGGCCACGCCGGGCGAGTACGCGAGCGCCAGATCCCGCTGGGTGATCAGGGACTTGGTCGCGGTGATCTCCACCTTCCCGGGAACGGGCTCGCGGTGGTACTGCAGGGCGGCTTTGCGGAGGTCGTCGAGCATCGGGAGATAACTCTTTGAGACGAAACAGGTTTTGAAAATCAGTTTAGCACTTGACTTAACGCGTCGATATAACTAAGAATATGGTTACATTGAAGAAGAACTACATGCAGTCGATTCCCAGGGAGTGGCGCAACATCTCGCGCGCCTTCACCGCGATGGGCGACGAGCATCGCCAGCGCATCCTCCTGTGCTTCGAGCCGGGCGAGCGCCTCAACGTGGGCCAGATCGTCGAGGTCTCCACGCTCTCCCGTTCCGCCGTCTCGCACCATTTGAAGCTCATGCGCGAGTCGGGCGTGCTGCAGAGCGAGAAGATCGGCAAGGAGGTCCACTACTGGATCGACAAGGCCTTCCTCGAAGACGCGCTCGCGTCCGTGCTCGCCTACATCAAGGCCAAGACATGAACCGGCGCGCGTTCGTCCGCGCCGCGATGCTGGCGCCGCTCGCCACCACCGCCGGGTGCCGGCTCTCGTTCGAGCAGGGCCTGTACAGCGCGTGCCGCACTGGGATCGATTCGGTGGCCGCACCCGCGGTCGAAGCCGCGTGGGAGGGCCTGCGTCAGGAGCTCGTCTGGGACACCCACGCGCACGTCTTCGGCAACGGCCGCGGCAAGGTGGGGATTTTCGTCGGGCCCGAGCTCGACAAGCCTTTCTGGCCCGGCGCGCGCGCGCGGCGCGAGTTCTTCATGAACGGCGGCTGCGTGGGCGAGGACGATGACAAGGTCGACCAGCGGATGATGAGGCGGCTCACGCGGCTGGTGGCCGACCTGCCGGCCGGCGCGCGCGTCATGCTGCTCGCCTTCGACGCGACCTACGACGCGACCGGCGAGCGCCGCCCGGACATCACCGGCTTCCTCGTTCCCAACGACTATGTGCGCAGCCTTGCCGCCGCGCTTCCCTCGCGCTTCGAATGGGCGGCTTCCGTGCACCCGTACCGGCCCGACGCGATCGAGGAGCTCGAGCGCGTGAAGGCCGGCGGTGCGAGGGCGATCAAGTGGCTGCCGCCGGCGATGGGCATCGATCCCTCGTCGGCGAAGTGCGCGCCCTTCTTCGACGCGATGAAGCGCCTCGACATCCCGCTGCTCACCCACGCGGGCGATGAGCAGGCCGTTCCCGGAGCGCGCGACCACCCGGCCGCCAACCCGCTGCACCTGCGCCACCCTCTCGACCGCGGCGTGCGCGTGATCGCCGCGCACTGCGCCACCCTGGGGGCCAGCGCCGACCTCGACCGCGACGCGGATCCGGGCAAGGCGCCCGAGGCGCTCAACTTCGATCTCTTCTCGCGCCTCATGGCCGATCGCCGCTACGAGGGCCTGCTCTTCGGCGACCTCTCGGCGGTGACGCAGTCCAACCGCCTCGAATTCCTCGGGCCGCTCATCGCCAGGAAGGAGTGGCACGGGCGCCTGCTCAACGGCTCCGACTACCCGTTGCCCGGCATCCTCCCGCTCTTCTCGCTCGACCGCATAGTGGGCGACGGGTTCATCGATCCGGCCGTCGTCCCGGCGCTGCGCTCGCTGCGCGAGAGCAACGCGCTGCTGTTCGACTTCGTCCTCAAGCGCAACCTGAGATTTGGCGGGCAACGTCTGCCAAACTCCGCCTTCGAAACCCGCGACTTCTTCCTAAGGGCAGGGTGAGATGTCCAGCCAAGACAAAGAACACAGCCAGTTCGAGCTCCTCACCCAGCGCCGCTTCGCGCCGCTCTTCTGGACGCAGTTCCTGGGGGCGGCGAACGACAACCTGTTCAAGTTCTCCTTCACGCTGCTGGCCACGTACCACGCGGCGCAGTGGGGCGGGGGCGACGGCGCGACGGCCGGCTTCATGATCGGGGCGATCTTCATCGTGCCCTTCCTGCTGCTGTCGGCCACCTCGGGCCAGCTCGCCGACAAGTTCGAGCGCTCGCGCCTCATGCGCATGGTGAAGGACCTCGAGATCGCCATCATGGTGATCGCGGCCTTTGGCTTCCTGCAGCACAGCGCGGCACTGCTCTTCATCTGCGTGTTCCTCATGGGCGTGCACTCGACCCTCTTCGGGCCGGTCAAGTACGCCTACCTGCCGCAGCACCTGAAGGACACGGAGCTCACGGGCGGCAACGGCCTGGTGGAGATGGGGACGTTCGTCGCGATCCTGCTCGGCACGATGGCCGGCGGCCTGCTGGTGAAGACCGGGGAGTCGGGACCGCTCTTCGTGGCGATCGGCTGCCTCGCGCTCGCGGTGGCGGGCCGGACCGCGGCGCACTTCATCCCGCATTCGCCCGCGCCCGATCCCACGCTCGCCATCAACTGGAACCCGTTCTCGGAGACGTGGCGCAACCTGAAGATCGCCGCGCGCGACAAGGCGGTGTTCAACGCGCTGCTGGGGATCTCGTGGCTGTGGTTCTTCGGCTCGATCTTCCTCACCGCCATCACGCCGTTCGCCAAGGACGTGCTGAAGGGCGACGAGGGGCTCGTGACCGGGCTGCTCGCGCTCTTCTCGATCGGCGTGGGTATCGGGGCGATGGCCTGCGAGAGGCTTTCGGGGCGCAAGGTCGAGATCGGGCTGGTCCCGTTCGGGTCGATCGGCGTCACGGTGTTCGCGGTCGACCTCTGGCTCGCCTCGAAGGGCGTGGATCCGTCGCGCACGCGCGTGATGATCGATCTCTTCCTGCTCGCCATGTTCGCCGGGCTCTATTCCGTGCC
>Ga0111538_10002219_pt1 | contig 27377 bp, 21 predicted proteins | sample SoiMethybrSBSTD1_FD_79669 | JGI IMG/M metagenome (GOLD analysis project Ga0111538, IMG submission 79669) | Bulk soil microbial communities from a Populus tree surrounding site in Tennessee, USA - Soil MetaG P. TD hybrid SBSTD1 (version 2)... | ecosystem: Environmental > Terrestrial > Soil >...
GGTGCGGTAGCTGCCGGCGTAACGCGCGTTGCGCTTGGCAGCGTCAGCGGGCGGTTTTACGACCGGCAGCTCCGCGGGATAGTAGTGCTTGAAGAACGCGCGCTCGAGCTCGACCGAAGTGCGCCCGCCCTTGCCGCCCGTGTTCACCGATGCGAACAGGCCGAGGCCGGATTCCGGCAGCAGGCTCAGCACCGAGTGGAAGAACTGCGTGTCGCCGCCGTGACCGATGATGCGGTGGCCGTTGATGTACGTTTCGTAAAAGCCGAGGGCGTGGCCGTTGAGCGCCGGATCCGGGCTCATCACGCGCGTGTGCATCAGCTGCGCGGTTTCGGGCTTCAGGATCCGTCCGTCGCCGAGCGCGCCGTCCTGCAGGTGCGCGAGCATGAAGCGCGCCATGTCTGCAGCGGTTGAGGACAGCGATCCGGCCGGGCCCGCCGCGTGGATGAATTCGAAACCGTTGCTCTTGAATGCGCCGGCTTCGAACGTGTAGCCGTGCGACATGCGCGGCGCCAGCGCCTCCGGCAGCGGCTCGCCGAACGTGCTGCGAGTCATGCCGAGCGGCTGGAAGATGTGTTGCGCGACGTAATCATCGAACGTCTGGCCCGAGACGACCTCGACGATGTGCCCCGCGAGCGCGGTGGCCCAGTTCGAATACGAAGCGTGCGTGCCGTCGGCCCAATCGGTCGTGGGCGGGCGCACACGGGCCGGCTCGTGCTTCGCGACCCACTCGCCGAGCGGCAGCAGATCCTCGGCCTTCTCTGCGAACAGATAGCCGACGCCGCCATCCTCGAAACCCGCGGTGTGCGTCATGATGTTGCGCAGGGTGACCGGCTGCGGATAGGTCGACGCGACCTTGAAGTCTTTCAGGTACGTGTTGACGTCGGCGTCGAGATCGAGCTTGCCCTGCTCGACCAGCTGCATGACCGAAGTCCATGTGAACAGCTTCGACACCGAGCCGGGACGGAACAGCGTCTGCGCCGGATCGACCGGCACTTCTTTCTCCACGTCCTCGTAGCCGTAGCCTTTCTGGAAGAACACCTGGCCGTCCTTCACGACGATGACGACGGCGCCGGCCACCGGGCCGGCCTTCATCTGCGCGTCCATGAAGCCGTCGACGAAGGCTTCCATTTCCTCGGCCGTGGTCGGGCCGCGCGGCGCGAGCGGACGCGCAGCCTGCTCGTTCGCTTTGTAGGCGAGCGAGGCGGTGGCGCCGCCGCCGTCCTCGCCGTGAGCGAGCAGCGGCAGAGTGCTGAGGACGACGGCAAGCGTCGTGGCGATGCGAATGGTCATTCGGTTCCCCTTGCGCCCGGTTTGAAATCCAGGTCCTGGTAGTCGTAGCTGAAATCGGCGAGCGGCGAGACCGCTTTCATCGTCACCCGCGCGACGTGACCGTCCGCGTCGAGCGCGAAGGTGACGTACGCGGGCTCGATCGACTTGTCGTCGAAGCGCGTGACGAAGCTGTCGTATTGCCAGTGTTCGAGACGTCCGCCCATGCGCGGCGTCGACTTGAAATCGATCGTCAGGTCTTTGCCTTTCACGGCGACTTCGATGTTGCCGTACCAAGGATCGGTGTAGACGCCGGCGTAGCGCGCGAGCGGCAGCGACGGTCCGACCTTGGCGGGCTTGGCCTGCGTCGTGCGCAGCGCCTGCAGCGCTTCCTGAACGCGCCTCTGCTTGTACGCGATGAGCTTGGTCGTCCACTCCTCGTGCGGCAGGCCGAGATAGTGATCGAGCAGCTCGTACATCAGGCCGCGCGGCAGCTCGCCGTCCTCGCTGTTGATGCAGAGTGCGAAACCGACATCCTGTTCTGGCATGAGCACGACCGCGGTCTTGAAGCCGAACACTGCACCGCCGTGCCACAGGATCTTCGCGCCGCGATAGTCCTGGACGTCCCAGCCGAGCGCATAGGCTGCGAGCTTCGGATCCGTCGCCTTGAATTCGGGCCCGAGCGAGCCGGTCGGCAGCAGCACGACCGGTTTCCACATCTGTTCGTGAGACGCTTCGCTGAATAGCCGGCTGCCGTCCGGCAACTTGCCGTGCGCTAGCTGCAGCAGCAGCCACTTGTTCATGTCGTTCGCGCTGACCGCGAGGCCGCCGGCGGGCGCGGCGCTGCGGCCGAGCTCGTCGCGCTCGTCGAGCAGCTCCTGGTCGCCGGCGCCGCGCAGCCCGCCGTTCATGCGAGCGTGCGGGTAGCCCCGGTCCGCAGCGGCAAAGCGCGCCTCGTCAGTCGTCGAGTGCAGCATCTGCGCCGGAGCGAACACGTGCTTGCGCACGTACTCTTCCCAGGTCTCGCCGCTCACCGCTTCGATGAGCTGGCCTGCGACCATATAGAGGACGTTGTCGTAGGCGTAGTCGCTGCGGAAGCTGGTCGCAGGCTTGATGAAGCGGAGGCGTCGCACCGCCTCGGCGCGGGAAATGTTCGTGCGCGGCACGAACAGCAGATCGCCCGCACCCAGGCCGAGTCCGCTGCGATGGACCAGCAGGTCGCGGATCGTCATTTCGCGCGTGACCCACGCGTCGTACATCTGGAAGCCGGGCAAGCGGTCGACGACCTTGTCATCCCAGTCGATCTTGCCCGCGTCGACGAGCGTTGCGAGCGCTGCGACCGTGACGGCCTTGCCGGTCGATCCTGTGGGGAAAATCGTATCCGGCCCGACGGGCGCCGGATCGCCGAGCTTGCGTACGCCGAAGCCGCGCGCCAGCGTCGGGTTGCCGTGCTCGACGATCGCGATCCACATTCCCGGAACGCCGGCGGCCTGGCGCAGCTCCTCGGCGCGCGCCTCGAAGCCTTGAGGCGGCGCGGCCAGGGCCGGGGTTGCCGCGAGCATCGCGACCAGCGTCGCGATGCCCGCGGCTCTCGCAGGAAAATGCATCGTCACGAACTCAGAAGCCGACGGTGGCCGACAATCCGATCGTCCGCGGACGAATGACGCCGCTGATGAGCGCGTCATCCGGGTACGTCCCGATGGCGCCCGACAGTGAAGTGCGGCCCAGCTCGTCGTCGAGATTCTTCACGTACAGCTCGATCGACCAGCGATCGGCGAGCAGGCCGCACCGCAGGTCGATCACTTCGTAGTCGGGAACCTCGAGCTGGCTGCCGTCGACATTGCGCAGGTCGAAAGCTGCGACCTGATCGCGAATGGAGCGGACGCTCGCGCCGACGTAAGCGCTGGAGCTGCTGAACACCGGCCACTGATAGTCGACATCCAGGTTCAGGCTCAGCTTCGGTACGAACGGGAGTTTGTCGCCATTGAGGCCGCCGACGAGCGGGTCGGTGGGCTTGGTCAGATAGGCATCCGTGTACGCGCCGTTCAACGACACGGTCAGACCCTCGGTCGGCACAGTTGCCAGCGTGAATTCCACGCCTTTGCTCACGGCGGTGCCGCCGTTGGCGTTCACGCCGGTGTCGTTGATGTTCGCGAACAGCTGGATGTCTTCCCAATCCAGGTAGTACGCCGCAAAGTCGAGCGAGAGCGCCCGCTCGAACCAGCTGCCTTTGATGCCGGCTTCGTAGCTCGTCAGGCTGTCCGACTTGTAAGTCGCCGGCGTGCCCGCAGGCGCGTTCACCGGCAGGATGTTCGGTCCGCCCGGACGGTAGCCCGTGGCCACGCGGGCGTAGATCGACACGTCGTCGCTGATCTCGAAGCGCGGTGCGACCGACCAGGTGAAGACGTCCTCGGACGACTCCGCACGCGGCACCGGTGGATCCGGGTTGGGTACGCCCAGGGCGGTGAGGTCGATGAGCTGGTCAGCGAACTGGTTGTTGTGACTCTCACGCCCGCCGAACGTGAGATCGAAGCGCGGGCTGATGTGCCAGGTGAGGTTCGCGAACCCGGCGTACTCTTCATATTCCGACGTCAGGAATACCTCGATGAGGCGCGGGATATCCGCCGCGATCGTGTCGGTGCCGCCCTCCGTCGCATAGAAGTCCTGCGGATCGATCCGCGATTTTTCCTTGGTGTAGTAGGCGCCGACCATCCACTCCAGGGTTTCGTTCTCAGCCGAGGCGAGGCGCAGCTCCTGCGTGAACTTGTCGGTTGCGGTGGTCTGCTTGACGATCACGCCGAGCGGCCGGTCTTCGGCGTCGCCGTAGACGAACGTCACGAGCGCAGCAAACTGCCGGTCTTGGCCGAAAAACAGGTTCTCCTCGAACGTCCCGTAGCTGGTCGATGACATCAGGCTCGCCGGCCCCAGGTCCCAATCGATCGTGGCGCTGTAGAGGCGATAGGCGATGTCGGTCGGCTCGTGGTGATACGGCGAATCCACCCGATCGCCGTAGAGCGGCTTGAGCGTTTCGCGATCCTGCAGGATCGTGTCGGACGAGTCGCTGTTGATGTTCTGCAGGATCGCCGTCAGGCGCAGCGAAAACGCATCGGTGGCGTTGAACAGCGCGGATACGCGTCCGCCGAACGAATCCGTCTTGTTGATGTTCTCCTCGTTCAGGCTCCCCGGAATGATGTTGATGTTCGGATCGAGCAGGCTCGGGATGGGGTTGTTGCCGACCGAGTCGACGAAGCCGCCGTCCTGGCGATAAAAGCCGGTCGCCCGGATGGCGAAGCGATCGCTCAGCGGCACATTGATGTAGCTGGCCCCCGAGTAGCTCATGTCGCCGCCCGACACGTCTTCGATGCCGACCTGCGCCTTACCCTCGAAGGACTCGGTCTGCGGCGGGTTCGTGACGAACTTCATCACGCCGCCGAGCGAGCTCGCGCCGTACAGCGTGCCCTGCGGACCGCGCAGCACTTCCAGCCGCGTCATGTCGAAAGTGTCGAAGTCGCCGGCGAGAATTGCGCCGTTGGCGAGACCGCTGCTGGAGCCGAACGGCGTTTCATCGACGTACACGCCGACCGTCGAGGCGACGCCGCCGGTGTTGATACCGCGCAAGGTGATGCGCGAGACGCCGCGGGTACTGGCTTCCAGGCTCAAGCCGGGAACGAGCGCCAGATAGTCCTGCAGGTTGTTCGCCTGCTGCCGTTCGAACGTTTCGCTGCTGAGCACGGTGATCGACTGCGGAACGTCCTGCAGCGCTTCCTGCCGCTTCTGCGCCGTCACGATCACCTCTTCCAGGGTGACATTCCTGGTGTTCTGCGCTTGCTGAGCGAAAGCGCCAGGTGCTGCGGCCAGCAGCGTTGCGTTTACGGCTGTCGAGATCAGCAGCGCAGCATTTGAGCTTTTCATCTAGATCTCCCCCCAATTTGGAACACGGGTCCGAGTGGCCCGGCCGATGCGTTTCGGAATTTATATGAAATTTTCTATATGGGGAAATTTTTCTTTTGGTACTATTTTTCGCATCTGGGGCGATCAGGGCGGGGCGGAGACGCAGAATGAGGAAAAACTTGCCGCTCTGGCTGCTGCTCGGCGCAATCGCCATGGCATCGACCGGGACCTGCATGGCCGAGGAATTCGCCTACGACGTCGTGATTCGCAACGGCCGCCTGCTCGACGGCCTCGGGAATCCGTGGGTTCGTGGCTGCATTGGCGTCAAGGACGGGCGCATCGCCGCCATCGGGCGTTGCGAGGGCAACGGGCGGCGCGAGATCGACGCGCACGACCGTTATGTCTCCCCGGGTTGGATCGACCTGATGGACCAGTCGGGAGAAGTGCTGCAGCGGAACGGCCTCGCCGAGAACAAGCTGCTGCAGGGAGTCACCAGCGCGATCGGGGGCGAGGGCGGCACGCCGGTCGATGCCGGCCAGATCGACGCCTACTTCCGCGACCTGGAAACCAAGGGCATTTCGCTCAACTTCGGCACGTATTACAGCTCCGCCCAGGCGCGCGTTGCCGTGATGGGCGAGGGCGCTGGCGCAGCGACGCCGGAGCAGGTGGAGAAGATGAAGGAGCTGGTGGCGACCGCCATGCGCGCGGGCGCGATGGGGATTGCCACGGCGTTGATCTATCCGCCGGACAGCTTTCAGTCCACGCAGGACCTGGTCGAGCTGGCGAAAGTCGCCGCGCAGTACAACGGCATCTACGCGAGCCACATGCGCGACGAGAGCGCTGCTCTGCTCACGGCGATCAATGAATCGATCACGATCGGCGAGCAGTCCGGCATCCAGGTCGAAGTGTTCCACTTCAAAGGCGCGTATCAGCCCGGCTGGGGCCAGCTCGTGCCGCAGGCGATCGCGCTGATCGACAGCGCCCGCTCGCGCGGCGTGAACATCGGTGCGGACATGTATCTGTACGAGGCGGGCGGCACCGGACTCGACATCACGGTCCCGAATTGGGTGTGGGACCGCGGCGTCGACGAAGGCCTGAAGCGACTGCGCAGCAAGCGCATCCGCGAGCGGCTCAAGCAGGAAGTGCAGGGCGGCTCGCTGCCCGGCTGGTCGAACCTCGTCCATGCATCCGGCGGCTGGGATCACGTCGTGCTCGCCAATGCGTTCGACCAGCGCTACGACCAGTACCGGTACAAGAGTCTCGACTTCATCGGCAAACAGCTCGGCAAGGATCCGGCCGACGTCGCCTGGGACATTCTGCTCAAGGCCGCGCCGAAGAACCGCGCGATGGCGCTGTTCTTCATGATGAGCGAGAGCGACATCGAGACGGCGCTGCGGGCGCCGTGGATGGGGATCGGCAGCGACGCCGGTGCGGCGGAGAAGCTCGGCGAGATCGATGCGATCGGCCTGCCGCATCCGCGCGCCTACGGCAATTTTCCGCGCCTGATCGCGGAGTACGTGCGCAAGCGCAAAGTGATCACGCTGGAGGATGCGGTGCGCAAGCTCACGTCGCTGCCCGCGACGCGCATGCGGCTCTTCGACCGCGGCGCGCTGCGCGAAGGATTGTGGGCGGACCTGACGATCTTCGATTTCGATCGCATCCAGGACAACGCGACCTACGAGAACCCGGTGGCGGTGCCGACGGGTGTGGACTACGTGCTGGTCAACGGCCAGATCGTCGTCGACGAAGGGAAGCACACCGGCGCGAAGCCGGGCAGGGTGCTGCGCGGAGCGGGATCGCAGTTGTAGGTCGGGGCGTCAGCCCGACGCTCTCGGGTACCATGCCCGATCATGAAATCTGTTTTGCTGGCAGCGGCGCTGCTTGCTCTGCCCGGCACCGCATCCGCCGGACCTCTTGCGCAGCGCGTTGCCACCTATCTCGACGCGTATGGCAGCGCCGGCCAGTTCGCGGGCGTCGTTCTGATCGCGCAGGGAGACCAGGTGGTCTACTCGCGTGCACTCGGCTTTGCAGATATCCGCGATAATCGGCGTTCTGCTGACAGGCCTGGATGGCGCCGAGGAAAACGCGCCGCTGTTTCCCCGCCGGTGAGCTGGATTCAGGTCTTCCAGGTCTCGCCGAACACGCGCATTAGATTGCCGCCGAGAATCTTCTCGATGCGCGCGGCGCCGTGGCGCCGGTCGGCGAGCATCATCGCGAGCGTCGCCAGCCGCCGCGGCGTATTGAGATCCGCGGCGAACAAATAGCCCTCTTCTGTTTCCCACGGCGCGCCAATGCCGGCCTCGCGGCGCTCGCGCGTGTCCTTCGCAAACTCTTCCTTGTATTTCTCGTCGACGGTCGTCGCCGAGATGTTGCCGTCCGTGCCGATCGACACGTGATCTTCGCCGGCCACCTGCACCATGTGCTCGAGGTGCCGCACGATGTCGGACGCAGTCGGCTGACGGCCCTCCGACAGATACGGCATGAAGTAGATGCCGCTGACACCTCCTTTGTCCGCCACTGCGCGCAACTCAGCGTCGGTGCGATTGCGCGGATGATCGGCGAGCGCCGCGCAACCGGTGTGCGTGAACGCGACGGGCTTCTTCGAAACGCGGATCGCATCCGCGGCGGTTTGCCGCCCGCAATGACTGAGGTCGACGAGGATGCCCAGCGCGTTCATGCGCTCGATCGCTTCGAAGCCGCTGCGGCTCAAGCCCGCGTTGGCCGGTTCCAAGCAACCGTCGCCGAGCAGGTTGCGGCGATTGTAAGTGGGCTGCACGACGCGCAGGCCGAGTGCGTGCAGGTCGTCGAGACGATCGAGATCGGTCTCGAATGCGACGCCGTCCTGCACTCCATAGACCATGCCGGTGCGCTTGGTCTTCTTCGCTCTGCTGATGTCGCTCGCCGTCCGCACGCGTGACAGCACATCGGGATGGTCATCGATCTCGCGCTCCCAGTACGCAATGCCGCGCACTGTTTCGATGAACGACGAATCGGTTGGCTTCGTGCCGACTGGGCCGACCGTCGTATGGGCGCACGTGACGCCGGATTCGTGCACGTCCTTGAGCTCCTGCTCCAGCAGCCTGCCGGCAGGGTCGTTGTTGAGACCGCCCGGGCCGCCCAACCCGTCGATGACGATGGCCTCGCGATACCGAAACCAGTCCGCTGCCGCCGCACGCCGCAACGGCAAGCCCAGCGCCACTGCAGTCGCGACGCTTCGCACCAGCAGCTCGCGCCGGGACATCGTACTCATGGAGGGCTCCCGGTCATCTCCCAGTGAATCATCGAGACCGGGATCAGTCCGGCGGCATTGAGCTCCGTGAAGTACCGCGACAGCGTGAACGCTTCGCCGAGCTGGCGGCTGCGCTCGGCCAGCAGTTGTTCGAGCAGATATTTGCCGGTGATGTACGAAGTCCCGTAGCCGGGCTGGCGCAGGTACAGCTGCTGCTCGAAGCCGAGCAGGTCGAGATCGGGCCGCATCCAGCCGCGCGGTGTCCACTCGACGTGGAAGTCGGCCGCCTGCTTCATCGTGAAGTCGTTGGACTGCGCGTACAGCGATGCGAGCCCGCGCGCGGCGCGCGCCGCCAGCATGATCCACACGACCTCGCGCCCGCGTGGATTGTCGTCGTACAGGCCGGCGTGCAGCATCATTTCTTCCATCGCGGTAGCCAGGCCCTCGGCACGGCTGTCCCAGATGTTGAACAGCAGCGGTCCGCGGCGCAGCGGGCTGGCGTGCGGCTCCTCGCGCATCCGCGCCAGGTCCCACCAGTGATAGAAATGCGAGTAGAGCGCGAGCGGCTCGTGATGGCTCGCGATCCCGAAGAAGTTGCGGCGCTCTTCCGGCACGTATTCGCCGATGTGCGCGCGCATCGCCGGATCCATGTAGTCGCGCACCGGGAGGATGTTCCGTGCGCGCATGAAGTCCATGTACTTGGTGACCGCGGCGTTGCCGCGCTGCTGGAACTCCTCGGCGCTGGAGATCACCGGCAGCGCGGGCAGGCCGCGATTGCGTTGCTCCTCCAGCTTGAGCTCCGTGTGAGCGCGCGCCAGCTCGCGCTTGAGGAGCATCACTTCCTCTTCCCACGACAGCGGCACGAGGTGCACGTTGCGCAGGTTCCAGGTGTAGTTCTCCTTGCCGACGCCGGACGGGCCGTTCTTCGACGGCGCCTGCTGCTCCAGCCACGTGATGAAGCGCGAGGTAGCTTGCTGCGCGGCCTGGATCGCCTGCTGCAACTCCGGTCCGTTATCGGCTGTCTGTCGCTCGAGCTGTAGCAGATCGGTGCGTTGTGTCTTGATCGTGCCGATGCCCGCCATCCACAGATCGCGCGCGTTACCGGTGAGATTGGCCTGCGCTTGCGCGAGCAACGGCGGAATGCCCTGCAGTTCCTTCGTGAGCTTCGCCGCATCGGCCGGCGAGAGCGGGAAGGTGTACTGCCACACCTCGATGATCGCGTGGTTCGTCGGACCTTCGTGTGCGGGCGTGTCGCTCTGCGCAGTCCAGATCTGTGTGTAGAACGCCGGATCGCGCTCCCACGGCTTGAGCACGCGCAGGTCGAAATCGAGACCGTTCATCTCTGCGCGCAGCAGCTGATAGTCGACCTGCTGCGGAATCGGCCACGCGTCCGGCTTGATGGCCTGCAGGCGCGCCTGGTACGTCTTCAGTTGCGTGTGCTTGCGGCCAAGCGCTGCCGCCGTGTAGTCCGGCGCGCCGTCGCGCAGCGCGGGGTGTTCGAACGCGCGCCACTCGGCGAACAGCGCGGTCAGGTCCTCATAGCTGCCCTGCGGGGACGCGGCACTGGCTGCCGGGTTGCCGGCGATCGAGGTCATGACGAGGACTCCCGCTGCGAGACGTCGGAGTGCGGTTTGAAGGCGCATCGTTTCATTATATATTCGGCCCGCTGGCAGGTTAGGGGGACGATAACGATGGATCTGCTTACGCTCATCATCATCCTGGCGTTGATCGGCACGGGCGTCAGCATGGCGCTCGGCCTGCTCGCGATGTCGGGCGGCGGCGCTACGGATCGCCTGTTCAGCACGCGTCTCATGTGGGTGCGTGTGGGCTTCCAGGCGTTCACGCTACTCTTGCTCGCCGCCGCGGTGTTTCTGCGAGGCACGTAGTTTCACCCCGGCAAATGCCGCACGGGCACGCGTGCGGAGCGCTTGATCGTGTTGAGCACGATGCTCGAATGCACGTCGCGCACGAAGCGGATCCGCAGCAGCTTCTTCAGCACCACGTTGCTCAATTGTTCCAGGTCCGGCACGACCACCTGGAGGAGCAGGTCGTAGTTGCCCGTCATGGCGTGGCAGCTGACGATCTCTTCCATGGCGTCGACGGCGCGCCGGAACTGCTCGATGTTCTCGTCGGTGTGCCGGGTCAGCCGCACCTGCACGAAAGCCTGAACTTTCAGGCCGAGCGGCGCCGGATCGATGATCGCCGTGTAGCCCTCGATGATGCCGGCCTGCTCCAGCAGCTTCACGCGCCGGGCGCACGGCGTATTGGAAAGCCCGACCTCTTCGGCGAGCTCGACGATCGGCTTGCGGCCGTCCTTCTGCAGGGCGTCGAGGATCGCGGCGTCGTAGCGGTCGAGCGTCATGGTGATAATCCCTAAAATCGATCGAACAAATCGACTTTATCACCAATAGGGAACTGTCAGGCAGCGCGGTTTGTTGAGTTTTGCCACTGCCACCCCGCTAGGCTGCCTGGCCATGACAGCAACAGCCCTCGATCGCAGCCGCGGCCAGTCCGCGCCCCAATCCCATTCCTTGGCCGATTCCCAGGCCGACTGGCCCCCCATCGATCTGCAGCGCGTCGTGCACACGGTGCTCGTGTCCCGCGCCCTCGACGAGTTGGAGGAAACGCGTCTGCTGCCGGAGCGCAAGGTCCTGTACCAGTTCACTGCGCGCGGCCACGACGTCACGCAGGCCCTGCTGGGCCAGATGTTGACCGGCGCGCGCGACGGCGTCGGCGTCTATTACCGCTCGCGGCCGCTGATGTTGGCGCTCGGACTGACGATCGAAGATGCGCTGGCCTCGACCATGATGCGTTCGGGCAGCGTCAGTGAAGGGCGCGACATCGGCGTTGTGTTCAACCTGCCGCGTCGCGAAGGGCCGTGCGTGTTGCCCGCCTGCGGCGGCGTCGGCGCCCAATACACGCCGGTCATCGGCTGGGCCCAATCGCTGCAATACCGGGCGCAGATCCTGCACGACGAGCGGGTCGCCGGCAGCATCGCCGTCGCGCATGGCGGTGAGGCTTCCACAGCCACCAACGGGTTCTGGTCCGCGCTCACGATCGCGACCACGCAGCGTCTGCCAGTGCTGTTCTTTCTCGAGGACAACGGCTACGGCATTTCGGTGAAGTCGGAGTTCCAGACGCCGGGCGGCAACATCGCCGCGAATCTCGCGTCGTTCCGCAATCTGCGGATTCTCGAAGGCGATAGCGCGAATCCGCGTGCCGCGGCGGCGACGATCGCCGATGCCGTGTCTGCGGTTCGCGGCGGGGAAGGGCCGGTGCTGCTGCGGCTACTCGTGCCGCGCCTGTCGGGGCACTCCGGTCAGGACACGCAGGCTTACAAGTCTGCCGACGAGATCGCCGCCGAGCGCTCGCGCGATCCGCTGGTGCGGTTGCGTGAGCAGCTGGTGCCGTCGACGATCAGCGAAGACGCGTGGCGCGCGCTCGAAACGCAGGCCCGTGAAGACGTGCAACGCGCGCTCGGCAGCGTCGAGCGTCGACCAGTCCCAGAGGTCGCCAACGTCACTCGCTATGCATTCAGCGAAGTGAGCGCCGACGGTGCGACGGACGTGCAGCAGCAGGGCGGTCTGTTGAGCGAAGGCGTCGAGCCGCGAGACGGAACGCAGACCGTGCACGCCGAAGGCGCGCGCATCAATATGGTCACCGCGATCCGCCGCACGCTCGAACACGAACTGGCCGTGAATCCGCGCGTCGTGGTGTTCGGCGAAGACGTCGGTCGCAAAGGCGGCGTGCATGCGGCGACGCTGGGATTGCAGGATAAGTTCGGCGCGTCGCGCGTGTTCGACACGAGTCTCTCGGAGGAGGGCATCATCGGCCGCTCGGTGGGCATGGCGCTCGCGGGCCTGATGCCGGTGCCGGAGATTCAATTCCGCAAGTACGCGGATCCTGCGGTGGAGCAGTTGAACGACTGCGGCACGATGCGCTGGCGCACCAACAATCGTTTCGCCGCGCCGATGGTCGTGCGCATGCCGGGCGGCTTCTTCAAGTGCGGCGATCCGTGGCACAGCCAGACCAACGAAGTGCAGTTCGTGCACGCGATCGGCTGGCGCGTCGCGATGCCGTCGAATGCCGAAGATGCGGTCGGCTTGCTGCGCTCGGCGATGCGAGCCAATGACCCGACGATCTTCTTCGAGCACCGCGCGATGCTGGACGGTGCCTGGGCGCGCCGTCCGTATCCGGGCGATGAATACGTGGTGCCGTTCGGGAAGGCGCGGCTGCTGCGTGCCGGAACGGAAATGACCGTCGTGACCTGGGGTGCGATGGTCGAGCGTTGCGAGCATGCCATCGCCGAGTCTGCCGTCGACGCGGAGTTGCTCGATCTGCGCACGCTCATGCCGTGGGATCGCGCGGCCGTGCTCGCGTCGGTTCGCAAGACGCGCCGCTGCCTGATCGTGCACGAGGACAATCTGACTGCAGGCTTCGGCGCCGAGATTGCGGCGAGCCTGGCGCGCGATGCATTCTTCGACCTCGATGCACCGATCGAGCGCGTCACGATGCCCGACGTCCCGAGTCCTCACAGTCCGCTGCTGCTCGATGCAGTAGTGCCAAGCGTCGCGCGCATCGTGCACGCGATCCGCACCATTGCGAGCATCTGACAGCATGACGGCAACTATCGAAATCCGCGCGCCGAGCGAGCAGACCGAAGGCACGCGATCGCAGGTCCAGCGCTGGCTCAAGTCCGTCGGCGACGCCGTCGTCGAGAACGAGCCGCTGATCGAGCTCGAGACCGACAAGGTTACGATCGAGATTCCGGCGCCGGCCGGCGGCGTGCTGGCGGAAATCCTCAAGCAGGAGCAGGACGAGATTGCGCCGGGCGAGTTGCTCGGTCGCATTGAGGCGGGCGCGGAGTCGAGCGCGGGCACCAAGAGCGTTGCAGCGCCGGTGCCGGAAGCTGCGCATGCAAGTGCGGACGATGATGTAACTACTGCGGCTTTGTCCGCGCACGCGGCGGCGCTCTCCGGCGGTCGCAATAGCCCGGCAGTGCGGCGGCTGCTTTCCGAGCACAAGCTGCACGCCACCGAGATCCGCGGCAGTGGAGCCGGTGGCCGGATTACGGTCGACGATGTGCTGGAACACGTCGCCCGCAAACAGCAGCCAGCTGCGCCGGCGGTGCGAGAGCCGGCGCCGGCTGCGCAATCCGCAGGTCCTGTGCGACGCGTGCCGCACACGTCGGTGCGCAAGCGCATCGCCGAGCGGATGGTCGAGAGCCTGCTGCACACGGCGCCGCACGTCACGACGATTTTCGAAGTCGATCTCGGCGCAGTGCTCGCGCATCGTGCGAAGCACCGCGCAGAGTTCGAGCAGCGCGGCGCTTCGCTGACGCTGACGGCGTATTTCCTGGCGGCCTGCGTCGATGCGATTCGTGAAGTGCCCGAGGCGAACAGCCGTTGGACTGACGACGCGCTGGAAATTCACGAGAGCGTCGACATCGGTGTCGGCACCGCGGTCGAGGGCAAAGGGCTGGTCGTTCCGGTGGTGCGCGCGGTCCAGTCGCTGGATCTGTTCGGCATCGCGCAGGCGCTGTCCGATCTGGTCGCGCGTGCCCGTGAAGACAAGCTGACGCCGGCGGACGTGCGCAGCGGGACGTTCACAATCTCGAATCATGGCGTCAGTGGCAGTCTGGTCGCAGCACCGATCATCATCAACCAGCCGCAGTCGGCGATTCTCGGCGTCGGCAAGCTGGAGAAGCGTGCAGTCGTGGTCGATGCTAACGGCAGCGACGCGATCGTCGTGCGGCCGCGCTGCTACGTGACGCTGACGCTGGATCATCGCGTGATGGATGGCCATCGCGCGAATCGCTTTCTGCAGGTGCTGGTCGCGCGGCTGGAGAGCTGGAAGGATTAGAGGTGGGGCAGGCCGCCGAAGCGCGCGAACACCTCAGCCGCCGGCGGCGGCAAAGATCCCTCCAGCGTCTGCACGCGCGTCGACAAAAATTCCTCCGACGCGGCGAAAACCTTCGCGTAGAGATTGCGGCACAGATCGTGCGCGTCCGCGCCTGCCCACGATTTCGGCAAGAGCGGAGCGGGCAGCTGCGGATCGCGCAGATGGATCTTGCGGTACTCGTGCACGAGCAGCGTGCGCAGCACGAATGCCGTTTCGCCGGCCGCTCGCACTGAGCGCGTGAGCACTTCATCCAATGGCGCGAACATTTCGATGAAGCGCCGATAGCGGCGCGCCAGCTCGCCGAGATCCCAGCCCATCTCCACGAGTTGCTCATCCGAAGCGTGCGTGACGACCGCGCGCTGAATCACGATGACCTCGCCTGCCGATTCGAGCTCTGCGACTCGCGCGCGCACGGTGTCGTCGCGATGCGTGGGATGCGCGAACACGCCGCTCGTGAGCTGGCCGAAGCCGAGCCAGGTCAGCTCTTCGCGCAGGTCGCCGCCGCCCGCGCGCGATGAGCGCGGAAAGATGACGAGCGTCCACTCGCCGTTCCATTCGGCCGGCGCAGCTCCGTAGATTCTTTGGGTCGCTTCGGCGAAGCGCGCGCGTCCGTGAGGCGTGAGACGGTAGAAGCTGACCCGACCGCTGCGTTGCGAAGTCACCCATTGCTCATGTGCGAGCCGGCCGATCGCCGTGCGCACGTGCCGATCGGTGATGCCGAACGGACGTGCGAGCTCGATCAGGCTGCCGAGCGCGATGACGCCGCCGCGCGGCGCGATCGCATCGCCAAAGATCGTGACCAGCAGCGAGCCGCCGCGCAGCGGACGCTGGCGGCGAAAGCGTGCGACGAGGGCGTGGGCGCGGCGATCGAGAGGCTCCATGGTTTATAAAATGACACAAAAAAAGTTGTCACGCCCGCATAAGTGTGTCACGTTAGCTCGCACCGAGCTTCGCATCGGAGATCAGGGTGTACACGCAAGGTCTTGATTCGCTTGGAGCCGATTGCCTCCACCAGACTGCCGAGGGGCGCGCGGCTCTGGAACAGCGCTTCCAGGCGAAGGTCGATGCCGAGGAGCGCATCGAGCCGAAAGACTGGATGCCCGACGCTTACCGTCAGACGCTCATCCGTCAGATCTCGCAGCACGCGCACTCGGAGATCGTCGGCATGCTGCCCGAAGGCAACTGGATCACGCGCGCGCCGACGCTACGTCGCAAGGCCGTGCTGATGGCGAAGGTGCAGGACGAAGGCGGGCACGGCATGTATCTCTACAGCGCCGCCGAGACGCTCGGTATTTCGCGCGACGAGTTGCTCGAGCAATTGCTCACCGGCGCGGCCAAGTATTCGAGCATCTTCAACTATCCGACGCCCACCTGGGCCGACGTCGGCGCGATCGGCTGGCTGGTCGACGGCGCCGCGATCATGAATCAGATCCCGATCTGCAAGTGCTCGTACGGGCCCTATGCGCGCGCGATGGTGCGCATCTGCAAGGAAGAGAGCTTTCACCAGCGGCAGGGCTTCGAAATCATGATGACGCTGGCGCGCGGCACGCCGGAGCAGCGGCGCATGGCGCAGGAAGCGCTCGAGCGCTGGTGGTGGCCGTCGCTGATGATGTTCGGCCCGAGCGATGCGAACTCTAAGCACACCGCGCAGTCGATGCGCTGGAAGATCAAGCGCTTCACCAACGACGAGCTGCGGCAGAAGTTCGTGGACATCACGGTGCCGCAGGCGGAATTCCTCGAGCTGCGCGTGCCGGATCCCGAGCTGCAGTGGGACGAGGCGAGCCAGCACTATCGTTTCGGCGAAATCGACTGGAGCGAGTTCCACCAGATCCTGCAGGGCAACGGGCCGTGCAATCGCGAGCGTGTCGAGGCGCGCCGCCGTGCGCACGAGGGCGGACGCTGGGTTCGCGACGCGGCGCTCGCGCACGCGGAGAAGCACAAATGAAGAATCAGTGGCCGCTGTACGAAGTGTTCATTCGTGCGCGCTCGGGTCTGGAGCACAAGCACGTCGGCAGCATTCACGCCGCGGATGCGACCATGGCAATCGAGCATGCGCGCGACGTCTACACGCGCCGGCAGGAAGGCGTGAGCATCTGGGTCGTGCGCTCCGCGGACATCATCGCTTCGGATCCGTCCGATGCAGACGCGCTGTTCGAGCCGGCGAAGGACAAGGTGTATCGCCACCCGACGTTCTACGACATCCCGGACGAGGTCAAAAACCTGTGAGCTATGCGCTGTGCATCGGCGACACCAGCCTGATCCTGGCGCAACGTCTCGGCGAATGGGTCGGACACGCGCCCGCGCTCGAGGAGGATCTGGCGCTCGCCAACATCGGGCTCGATCTGCTGGGTCAGGCGCGCTACCTGCTGACGTACGCTGCGGAGCTGGAAGGTCGCGGAAGTAGCGAAGACGATCTCGCTTTCCTGCGCGATCCGCAGGATTTCCTGAATCTGAGCCTGGTCGAGCAGCCGAACGGCGATTTCGGCCAGACGATCGTGCGCCAGTTTCTGATCGACGCGTGGCAGCTCGAGTTGTTCGAGCGCATGCAGCACTCCAGCGACCCGAAGCTCGCGGAGCTGGCGGCCAAGGCGTTGAAGGAGACGCGCTATCACTTCCGCTTCAGCTCGGGCTGGCTGGTGCGCCTCGGCGACGGCACTGAGGAGAGTCATCGCCGCGTGCAGACGGCGCTCGATGCGCTGTGGCGTTTCACTCACGAAATGTTCGTTGTGAGCCCGGCCGAGCAGGACGCTGTCGCGCGCGGTGTCGCGCCGGATCCAGCGTCGCTCGCAGCAGGCTGGTCCAGCCGCGTCGATGAGGTCCTGAAACAGGCGACGCTGAAAAAGCCCGCCGACGTTCCGTATGCGTGGCACGGCAAGCGCGGTCAGCACGGCGAGCATCTCAGCCGCCTGCTGGCCGAGATGCAGGTGATGCAGCGGACTTATCCGGGGGCGAAATGGTAGCGGCCACACCCGTGGAGCGCGAGGTCTGGCGGCTGCTCGCCCAAGTACCGGACCCCGAGATTCCGATCCTCAATGTGATCGAGCTCGGCGTCGTGCGCTACGTGCGCGACGAGCACGAACGCGGGATTGCAGTCGGCGTGTCGCCGACCTACACGGGATGTCCCGCGACCGAGGTGATTCAGGCATCGATCAAGGCGCGGCTGCACCAGGCCGGGTTCGAGTCCGTGCGCGTCGACTCCGTGCTCGCGCCGCCGTGGAGCAGCGATTGGTTGACCGAGAGCGCGCGCGAGAAACTGCGCGAGTACGGCATCGCGCCGCCGGCAGAATCCGTCGACAGCCCGCGTCGTTTGTTCGGTGAGCTGCAATTACACTGCCCGCGATGCTCGTCGTCACAGACACGACGCGTCAGCGAGTTCGCTTCGACACCGTGCAAAGCTCTCTATCGCTGCAGCAGTTGCCTGGAACCGTTCGAGTATTTCAAGTGCATCTGACCTACCATCCATTGAAAATTGTCGAGGTGCGGCCGGAAGGGAGCGACGCCGTGTGCGTCACGCTCAACGTGCCCGACGAACTGCGCGATACGTTTCGCTTCGCGCCAGGTCAGCATCTTGGCGTTCGCGCGAGCATCGACGGTCAGGAAGTGCGGCGCACGTACTCGATCTGCAGCGCGACCGATGAAGAACATTTGCGCATCGGCGTGCGCCTGCAGGACCGCGGCAGCATGTCCGGTCATCTCGGTCGCAAGCTGCGGGCCGGCGACACGCTCGAAGTGCTGCCGCCGACCGGCCGCTTCATTCTGACGCCGGACGCGAAGGCGGCGCGCACGTATTGCGCGTTCGCTGGCGGCAGCGGCATTACGCCGATTCTCGGCATCATCAAGAACGCGTTGCGGCATGAGCCGGATAGTCGCTTTCTGCTTTTCTACGGCAACCGCACGACTGCTTCGATCATGTTCGCGGAAGACCTGCTGGCGCTGAAGGACCGCTATCCGCAGCGCTTGTCGCTGTACTTCCTGATGAGCCGCGAGCCGCAGGACGTCGAGGTGTTCAACGGACGGCTCGACGCCGCGAAGGTCGGCGTGCTCGGCCGCGAGCTGTTCGACGCGCGCGGCGTTGACGGTTTCTTCCTGTGTGGCCCCGACACGATGATCGAATCCGTGCGTGAAGGACTCGTCGGGCTCGGCGTCGAGCCGGCGCGTATTCACAGCGAGCATTTCGCGAGTGAAGGAGTCAGGCTGAAGCCCGACCCACACCAGCCGAAGCCCACACAAGCACCGGACAAGGGGCAGACACAGGTGACGGTGCTCATGGACGGGCGGCAGCGTACGTTCGCGATGGCGAGCGACGGCACGACGGTGCTGGAGGCGGCGGAAGACGCGGGGCTCGATCTGCCCTATTCGTGCCGGGCGGGCGTATGCTCGACCTGCCGGACCCGCGTCGTGCGCGGCGCCGTCACGATGATGACGAACTACGCGCTGGAGCCCTGGGAAGTCGAAGCCGGCTATGTGCTGTGCTGCCAGGCGCTGCCCGCATCGACGGAACTCGAACTGACCTACGACGAGCGCTGACATGAGCTACCAGACCATTCTGTTCGAGGTCAGCGACGGCATCGCGCGCCTGACGCTGAACCGGCCCGATCGGCTGAACAGCTTCAACGTCGAGATGCACGGCGAAGTGCGCGATGCGCTCGGGAAGCTTGCACAGGATCGCGCGGCGCGAGTGCTGGTGCTCAGCGGCGCCGGCCGCGGCTTCTGCGCCGGCCAGGATCTCGGGGATCGCGCCGTCGCGCCGGGCGGGCAGGGCGTCGACCTCGGCGAATCGATCGAGAAGTACTACAAGCCGCTCGTCGTCGCGTTGCGCAATCTGCCGATGCCGGTGATTGCAGCTGTGAATGGCGTGGCCGCGGGCGCCGGAGCGAACATCGCGCTGTCCTGCGATCTCGTCATCGCGACGCGCTCCGCCAGTTTCATTCAGTCCTTCAGCAAGCTCGGCCTCGTGCCGGACTCGGGAGGCACGTGGTTGCTGCCGCGACTTCTCGGCAATGCGCGCGCGATGGGCCTCGCGCTGCTCGCTGACAAGCTTTCGGCCGAGCAGGCGGCGCAGTGGGGATTGATCTGGCGCTGCGTCGAGGACGCCGAATTCAAGGCGACTGTCGACACGCTTGCGCAACAGCTCGCACTGGCACCGACGCGCGGCCTCGCGCGGACCAAGCAGGCGATCTACGAGTCATGGGGTAGGTCGTTCGAGCAGCAGCTCGACCAGGAGCGCGATTTCCAGCGCGAGCTCGGCCGCTCGCAGGACTACGCGGAAGGCGTCGCCGCGTTCACCGAGAAGCGCAACCCGAAGTTCACTGGCCGATAGTGACGGCGCCATGAGCGAGCTGCAGTCCGTTGCCGAAGCTTCCGCGCGTGCGATGTTCGCGCAGGATCGCGCCTCGCAGGCGCTCGGTATGCGCATCCTCGAAATTCGTCCGGGCTATGCGCGTCTCGCGATGATAGTGCGCGAGGACATGGTGAACGGTCACAAGATCTGCCACGGCGGATTGATCTTCACGCTGGCCGACAGCGCATTCGCCTTCGCATGCAACACATATGACCTCGTCACTGTCGCGTCGGCGGGGAGCATCGAGTTCCTGGTGCCCGGACGCCTCGGGGACGAGCTGACGGCGTTCGCAGAAGAGCAGATTCGTTTGAAGCGCACCGGTGTGTATGACGTGGCCGTGCGCAATCAGCGCGGGGAGTGCGTCGCGATGTTTCGCGGCCGCTCGCACGAGATCGGCGGCAGCATAGTAGCGAAGCCATGAAGCCGCAGGGCCTGGAGCCGATCGAAACTGCGAGCGTCGATGAGCTGCGCACTTTGCAGCTGCAGCGCCTGAAATGGTCGGTGCGGCACGCGTACGAAAATGTCCCGCACTATCGCGAGAGCTTCCGCGCCGCCGGCGTTCATCCGCATGACCTGCGCTCGCTCGACGATCTCGCGAAGCTTCCGTTCACGGTGAAGGACGACCTGCGCGCCAACTATCCCTTCGGGATGTTCGCGGTGCCGCGCGACAAGGTCGTGCGTGTGCATGCATCGAGCGGCACGACCGGCAAGCCGACGGTTGTCGGCTATACCGCGCAGGATATCGACACCTGGGCGCTGCTCATGGCGCGCTCGATTCGTGCGGCCGGCGGTCGCGCGGGCGACATCGTCCACGTCGCCTATGGCTACGGGCTGTTCACAGGCGGTCTCGGCGCTCACTACGTCGCCGAACGTCTCGGCTGCACGGTCGTGCCCATGTCCGGCGGGCAGACGCCGAAGCAGGTGCAACTGATCTGCGACTTCAAGCCCGACATCATCATGGTCACGCCGTCCTACCTGCTCGCGATCGCCGAGGAGTTCGTGCGGCAAGGCCTGGATCCGACAGCGTGCTCGCTGCGCGTCGGAATTCTCGGCGCGGAGCCCTGGACCGAGGCCATGCGCACGCAGATCGAAGCCGCGATGGGACTCGACGCCATCGAGATCTACGGCCTGTCGGAAGTCATCGGCCCGGGTGTGGCGAACGAGTGCATCGAGACCAAGGACGGGCCGGTGCTCTGGGAAGACCATTTCTATCCGGAAATCGTCGATCCGCAGACCGGTGCGGTGCTGCCGGACGGCGAACCCGGCGAGCTCGTGCTGACGTCGCTCACCAAGCAGGCGCTCCCCGTGATCCGCTACCGCACCCGTGACCTGACGCGCTTGTTGCCGCCGACCGCGCGGCCGATGCGCCGCATCGAAAAGATTCTCGGGCGCTCCGACGACATGCTCATCGTGCGCGGCGTAAACGTGTTTCCGACGCAGATCGAAGAGCTGATCCTACGGACGCCGTCGCTCGCGCCGCATTACGTGCTGGAACTGACGCGCGAAGGGCCGCTCGACGCGCTCGCCGTGCACGTGGAAGCGGCGGATGCCGCAGCGTTCGCGGCAGGAGCGCTTGCCGCGGACGCGTTGGTGCAGCAAGTGAAATCCATGATCGGGATCAGCGTGCGCGTCGAAGTGCGCGAGCCCGGGTCGATCGAACGTTCCATCGGCAAGGCGAAGCGCGTCATCGACAAGCGCTCGCCGCGTGCTGGCTGAGGAGTATCCGATGCAATTGAAGAGCTACGTGCAGGGCCGCTGGCATGCAGGAGAGCGCGACGCGCAGGTGCTGCGCGACGCGACGACGGGACAAGTGGTCGCGGAGGCCTCTTCCAGCGGCGTCGATTTCGCCGGCGCGCTGCAGTACGCGCGGCGTAACGGCGGGACCGCGTTGCGACGGCTTACTTTCCACGAGCGCGCGGCGCTGCTGAAGCGCGTCGCGAAGATGCTCACCGAGCATAAGGACGAGTTCTACGCGCTTTCCTATGCGACCGGCGCGACCAAGGCCGATTCGTGGATCGACATCGACGGCGGCATCGGCACGCTGTTCGCCTACGCATCGCGTGGCGCGCGAGAGCTGCCGAATAGTCGCGTCTATGTCGACGGCGACGTCGAGATGCTGTCGAAGAGTGGCTCGTTCATCGGTCAGCACATCTGTGTGCCGCTGGAAGGCGCGGCGATTCACATCAACGCGTTCAATTTCCCGGTGTGGGGCATGCTGGAGAAGCTGTCGCCGACGCTGCTGGCCGGCATGCCGGCGATAGTGAAGCCGGCAACTGCGACTGCATACCTCACCGAGCTCGTGGTCCGGCGCATCGTCGAGTCGGGCATTCTGCCGGAGGGCTCGCTGCAGTTGGTATGCGGCAGCCTCGGCGACGCCTTCGATCACCTCACCTGTCAGGACGTGGTCTCGTTCACCGGCTCGGCCAGCACTGCACAGAAGCTGCGCACTCATCCGACGATCGTGGCGAACTCAGTGCGCTTCGTCAGCGAGACGGACTCGATCAATTCCTGCGTGCTCGGGCCGGACGCCGCGCCCGGCCAGCCGGAGTTCGACGCGTTCGTGCGCGAAGTCATGCGCGAGATGACGGCCAAGGCCGGACAGAAGTGCACTGCGATTCGCAAGGCGATCGTCCCGGCCGCGCATGCGGAGGCTGCGGCGCAGGCGATCAAGGCGGCGCTCGACAAGGTCGTCGTCGGCGATCCACGGCTCGAGCAGGTGCGCATGGGTCCGCTCGCAGCGCTCGGACAGCGGCGCGAAGTGCTCGGGCGCATCGCGGAGCTGCGGCGCGAAGCTGAATTGCTGACTGGCGACGGTGACGTGTTGGAGCTGGCCGGCGCCGATCGCGACAAGGGCGCGTTCGTCGCTCCAACGCTGTTGTTCTGTCGTGAGCCGGCCAAGGCGAAGGCGATCCATTCGGTAGAAGCCTTCGGCCCGGTGTGCACGGTCATGCCGTACGCCTCGGTGGGCGATGCAATTGCCTATGCGCGCAGCGGTGAGGGCAGCCTCGTCGGGTCAGTGTTTACTGCCGATGACGATGCGGCTGTGGAGTTCGCTCTTGGACTCGCTCCATTTCACGGCCGGCTGCTGATTGTGAATCGCGAGTGCGCCAAGGAGTCCACAGGCCACGGCTCGCCGCTCCCCGGACTGGTTCACGGCGGTCCGGGCCGCGCCGGCGGCGGCGAAGAGATGGGCGGGATCCGCGGCGTCATGCACTACATGCAGCGCACTGCGATTCAGGGCAGCCCGCAAACAGTCGCGCGCATCATCGGACGCTGGACACGAGGAGCGGTGCAGAAGGCGCCGGGTGTGCATCCGTTCCGCAAGTCGTTCCACGAGCTGCAGGTCGGCGACACGCTGAACACCGCCGAACGCGAAGTCACGCTCGCCGACATCGAGAGCTTCGCAGCTTTGTCGGGCGACACCTTCTACGCGCACATGGACGAGGAGGCGGCGCGTCGCAACCCGCTGTTTGGCGGACGCGTCGCGCACGGTTATTTCCTGATCTCCGCGGCGGCCGGGCTGTTCGTCGATCCGCCGTACGGGCCGGTGCTCGCGAACTATGGGCTCGACCACCTGCGCTTCGTGAAGCCCGTGAAGCCGGGCGACCGCATCAAGGTGCGGCTCACCTGCAAGTCCAAGTCGCTGCGCGTCGAGAAGGGTTACGGCGAAGTCGCGTGGGACACCGAGATCACCAACCAGAACGGCGAGATCGTCGCGAGCTACGACGTCCTGACGATGGTGAGCGAGCAGCCAGTCAGCTGACGCATCACGGCTTCCATACATATATATAGCGGCAATACGTACATCTTATGTCGTCGCCGGCTTGCGGCACGCAGGAGTCTGCTGCACTCTTCCCGCGTATCGAGGGAATGAACTATAAGCCGTGGGCCCACAGGGAAGACGCTGGAGGCAGGGAGACAGGGCAAGGAGCATCCTTGTCGGCGCGCTCGCCTGCCTCGCACTGATCGTCGCAGAGCGCGCGCAAGCCCAGAACTCCCCGCGAAAATATTCAATCGACATTCGGCAGCAGGAGCTCACACCCGCGCTCAGGCAGCTGTCGATGCAGACCGGCGTTCTCTACGGCTACAGCCCGGAATCGGCCGCAGAGGAGGCGATGCTCGTCGGGCCGGTGCAGGGCCATTACACGATCGATGAAGCTCTGGGCTTGTTGCTGCATCAGAGCGGGCTGACTTTCTCCTGGGTCGATTCCAAGAACGTCGCCATCGTGCGCGCGCCGCCGGCGCCGAAAGTCGAGTCGCCTCCACCGAAGCCGCCGCGCGCAACTCGGCAGGCAGCTGCGGCGGCGCCACCAGTGCAAACGCACGGGGACGACATCATCGAAGAGGTCATCACGTGGGGTGCGAAACACCTCGGGGCCGACGCGCTCTCGCCGCCCGTCCTGGTGATCGATCGCAAACGGATTGAGCATTCCGGCGCCACGAACGTCATGCAGCTGCTGCACATCCTCCCACAGCAACCATTCCTGCGGCCGGATGGGTTCCGCAGCAACGGCGCGCAGTACGCGGAGTTGCGCGGGCTCGATCCCGATATGTCGCTCGTCCTGATCAACGGCCGTCGCGCGTTCGCTAGCGCCGCGAGCTTCAGCGTGAATGCGTTCGATCTGAATCAGATGCCGCTTAGCGCCGTAGAGCGCGTCGAAGTCATGCTCGACTCGATCTCCGTGAGACACGGCGCCGACGCGATCGGCGGCATCATCAACATCGTCCTGCGCGATGACGTTGAGGAGCCCGGTGTCGAGGTCCGCTACGGCGCAGCCGCCGGCGGGGGCGAGCAGGCGCAGGGCACGATCAGCGCCGGTGCCCGCGGGGACAACGGCCGTGCCGCTGTGATACTCGACTATGTCGACGGGCAACCGCTGCTGGGCGCTGAGCGCGACCTGTGGCGCAACCAGGACTACCGGCGTTTCGGCAGCATCGACCAGCGCTCCACGATCAGCAGTCCTGGGAACGTCTTTCCGGCGATTCCGGGGACTGCGTTGCCGGGCGGCGCGCCCTTTGCGGCGATACCAGAAGATGCGAATGGCACGACCACGCTGCTCGGCGAGTTGCGGCCCTTCGAGCTCAACCGCGAGAGTCTGCTGCAGTCTTTTCCGATCGTCGCAGAGGACCGTCGAGCCAGCGCTGTCGCGACCGCGCAGGCGAACGTCACGCCCGATCTGGTCGCCGCTGCCGATCTGATGGTCGTCGATCGCCGCGTGGTCTACGCGACCGTGCCCCCGGTTGTGGGTGCCGTCGTCCCGCCGACCAACCCGTACAACTTCGTGGGAGAGCCCGTCCTGGTGACTGGGTTGCTCAAGGGCGTGGATCCTACCCAGGCGAGTCTGGACTCATTGCTGATCAGAGGCACGGGCTCGCTGCACGGCAAGCTCAAGAAATGGGACTGGGATTTGTCGCTGCTGCGGAGCGAAGAGGATGCCAGGCAGCGGATCGACAACGTGGTCGATCCGATGAAGTTGGCGCTGGTGCTTGCCAATCCCGACGCCGAGCGAACGTTGAATCTTCTCGCAGCCGGTCCCAGCGGGAGTCCGGAACTGCTCGCGAGCGTGCTCGCGTCGCCGCAGATCGACAACTGGGCGACCGACGCTACGCAGCTGACCGGCAGCGTTGGCGGCAACCTGCTGGCAATGCCTGCCGGAGCCGTCTCCGGTGTGCTCGGCGGGGAATGGCGCAAAGAGGCGGTGGAGTTCGACTCGCTGCTCGGTTCGTTCGATCGCGAGGTCGCGGCGGCGTTCGCGGAGGTGCATATCCCGTTGCTGAGCGAGCGCATGCAATTGCCTGCGGCGCGCGAAGTCACGATGACGGTGGCGGGACGATTCGATCGTTACACGGATTTCGGCGGCATCTTCAGTCCGCAATTTGGACTCGTCTGGAAGCCGTTGCGAGACATAGGGATCCGCGGGACCTATGGGCGCAGTTTCCGTGCGCCGTCGATGTACCAGCTGTATCTGCCGCGAACTCCAACCAAGCAGGCGCTCTCAGATCCACGGCGCAATGGCGAAGCGTATCTCGCCGATCAGCTCGTCGGCGGAAGTCCCGACCTGGAAGCCACGCGCGGTGAATCGTTCACGGCAGGCATCGAGTTCACTCCCGAAGCACTCAAGCCGCTCGCCCTGTCCGCCACCTACTGGCATCTCGAGCTGGACAGCCGCGTGACCGCTCTCGCTCCAACCTTCGTCCTTCTGCATGAGTCCGATGTGCCGGGCCGCGTGCTGCGCGCCGAACCGACAGCTGCCGATCTCGCGGCTGGACTTCCTGGCAGGGTGCAGCAGATCGACACGACGTTCATGAACCTCGGCAGTCTCGCGACCAGCGGCGTCGATGCCGGAGCGACTTACACATTCGACAACGTGGCCGGTCATTTCGCGACGGACGTCAAAGCGACCTGGATCAACGAATATGAGACGCTCGATTTGCCGGAAACACCCGCAACGGATCGCGTCGGCCTCGCCAACGCGTTTGGCACGATCGCGAAGTGGCGAGCGATCGCGAGTGTCGACTGGGAGCGCGGCGCACTCGGGGCGACGACCTACGTGCGCTTCATCCCGAGCTATGACGACACAATCAACGGCGTGCGCAACGGCCGGACGATTCCGTCGCAGACTTTCATCGACCTGCAGCTCTCCCTCGATCTCGGCCGGCTCATCGACGACTCCGCGCTCCTGCGCGGCCTGAAGTTCACCGCCGGCGCGATCAACGCGTTCAATCAGGAGCCGCAATTTGCGGAAGTGGGCGCCGTTCAGGGGTACGATACTTCCCAGGGCGACCTGAAGGGGCGCTTCTGGTATCTGCGGCTCGGCAAGACTTTCTGACCGCAGCAGCCCCGTCCGGCCGCCGCCGACTCCACGTCAACGAAGGAGGGCCGCCATCATGGGTCGTCCAAACTTGCCCGAAGTAGGTGCGTTGGATCCGGAGTTGCGGAATTCGCCGGTCGCGCAGGAGCTCGACGAGGACGTCGACACGCTGCAGCAACAGGTACCCGGCGAGCCTGTGTGCTACTTCAACGGTCGCTCGTTCGCTCACGGTCGCTACGTCAGCAGCGGAGGCCAGGTTCTGCGCTGCCGCTACGGCGTGTGGATCGATGCCGGATCCGCCGATCGCGACAACCCCTAGTCAAAAGCGGTAGACGAGCTGCGCGCTGACGATGTCGACGTCCGAGTGCTGCTGGCCGTTGAGCAGCGCGGACGTTGCAACGTTGCCTGCGTCCTGATTCAGCGGCACCGTGTCGCTGAAGAGATGCGCGTAACCGAAGTCCATCAGCAGCGACGCTGAAGGCTGCCAGCGCGCACCGATTGCGACCCAGGTGCGATCCGTATCGGGCAATCGCGGCGTGCGAGTCGCGTCGGGCACCGGCGTCTCATCGAATGCGACGCCCGCGCGCAGCGTCAGGGTGTCGTTCATCGCGTAGGTCGTGCCGAGTGCATAACGCCACGTGTCCCGCCAGTGCTCGGGAGTCAGCGACACCGTCTCTCCGGTGTCGCGCACGATGCGCAGCTCCTGGATCGAGCTCCAGCCGGTCCAGGCCGCGTCGGCGAGCAGCGCGAACTTGTCGCCGAAACGATGCTCCAGCGACAGCGTCGCCGAATCCGGCAGTTCCAGGTCGACGCGGACGGGTCCCGACGATAGCGGCGCCCCGGTTGCGGACGCAGCCGCGATGATGGCGTTCGCGATCGCGTAGGCCCCGGTGGGCGCCGCGAAGGAAATCGTAGCGCACACGTCGTAGTCGATCGA
>Ga0111538_10002221_pt1 | contig 27362 bp, 19 predicted proteins | sample SoiMethybrSBSTD1_FD_79669 | JGI IMG/M metagenome (GOLD analysis project Ga0111538, IMG submission 79669) | Bulk soil microbial communities from a Populus tree surrounding site in Tennessee, USA - Soil MetaG P. TD hybrid SBSTD1 (version 2)... | ecosystem: Environmental > Terrestrial > Soil >...
TGCCGTCGAAAGGATTCCACCATTCCGGTCTCAAACGCGTAACGCGAAACGTTGCCCTCACACTTTGCGTGCTGTTCAAGGTATTTACAATGAAGTAGATCTCAGCGTCTTCAGTTCGTCGATGAACGAAGGCGACGTCAGCCGAACCAAGCGCGAATTCGACGTCGGGCTCTGTCAGTCGATTCAACGTGCGACCAAGATCCTGGCTTTCGTTCTCAACCAGGTGTGCAATCGGAGTAGACGACTCGAATAGTCCCTTCGTAATGCCGGCAATCTGCCGATGGTCCTCCGGAGTCGCGCGGAAGCCGGGCGCCTGCGATGGCGTACGCCTCGTCGCTATCAACACGCCATTCGCGCGCGCAAACTCCTCAAATTTCCGATAGGTGTCAACCGGAATGGTTTCGACGTTCGGAAGAATAATTACGCGGTACTTGTTTTTGCCTAACACGAGCGCGCCGTTCTCGATCTTCCCGACCTGCCTGAATGAGTCGTCGTCAAAAAAGTCGATGTTGTAACCGGCCGCAAAGATCGCCGGCAGGAGATCCGGGCCCACATGCTCGCGTAATACTTCGATCAAATGCGGATTACCGGGCGACATTTCGGCCCAGCCGTCGTCGTTAGGCAGGTACACCGCTACATCGTTCGCCGGCTGTCCTGCACGCATCATGAAGCTGACTCGCTGCAAATACTTCGCAACGTCAGGCATCACAATCCACCACGGATTCTTCTCGTTGAATACAGCAGCGGCGTAAAAACGCCAGCCCGGATATTCAACACCGGGCGGCGTGTAAGGCCAGCCATGCCCGATCAATTGATTGATGCCCTGGAGAAAATGGATGTCGGCTTCCGCTTTAACGTCGAGCGGCGTCGCGCGAAACGAGGGCGAGTGCAACCACGTCCATGTTTCTGACGACGTGATGTTCCTGCCGTAAACGTGATTTGCCGACGAAGCCCAACGCGCGGCACGCACCACTCTCCACTGTGCTCCCTCACCTTCAGAGATGTCGGCAAAAGCATTGCTCGACAGCGCTGCCGAAGGAACGCCATAGTCCTGTATCCGAAACACGACGCCGTTTCGTTTCGACCACTCCTGCATCGGCGCCAGGAAACGCTCGTTCAAGAGTTCCGTCAGCGTCTTGCCCCAATCATGTCTCAGCGCCTTCGTGCGTGGTCCAACATCGTTAACGAGAAACGGCAATTGTGGCTTCAGGTCGTAACCGCGACGCCGTTGAAACTCTTCCAGAAAATCGGCTGACCAATCCTGGTTGTAAACTTCGAGACTGTCGCAGAAGATCGCGTACGGCCTGTTCGCACCGAATGCAGACATCAAACGGTCGCCCACGTTCTTCAGGTAAGCATCCGTTGCAGCGCGGTTCAGGTGATCGAGCACAAAGCCTTCACCCCCAACCGCAGGACGTTTGACCTGCATGCCGGTGCGACTGGAGATGAAGAAAAGGACGTCCTGCGTGCCGTCAGGGATCTTGACGACGCCATCTTTTATATCGGTCACTTCGCGAACACTATCGGCGACCAGTGTCTTGCCGTCACCGCGCGCGAGAAACGCCGCGATGAATTTTTCACCAGCGCCTATAGAAGGAACTTTGACGAATTTTGAATTCGGTTCAACCTTTGTGCGTTCGTAGCGCAGACGTGCCGCGGCATGTTCGATCGAAACAGTTGGTCCACCGAAGGGCCAGCCGCTACCGAGCGTGAGATCAAACCGGAGACCGAGTTCTTTGGCTTTATCTGCTACGAACCGCAGGGCATTGAGAAATTCCGGGGAGAGAAAAGCAGAGGTCTTGATGCCTTTTTCTGAGTCGTCGAGAGAGAGCGGATAAACGGGTTGCACTTCAAACCCGCCGATGCCGCCCTCCTTCATCAAACGCATTTCGCGCTCGAGTTGCGCATTGTTAACAGCAGGACCAAACCACCACCAACGCATCATGATCCGCGCGTCGTCCGGTGGCGCCAGAAACGATTTCTGTAGAACGTCGATCTGAGCGACGACCGGACACGGCAGCGCCAGTAATGCGAGTATCAAGAGTATGTTGATTACTACTTGAAGTCGTGGCATCGATGGTAAATAGTGGACAGGATTAACAGGATTTTCAAGATGAACAAGATGGAAATCATGTAAATCCTGTTACATTCTGATAATCCTGTCTAACAAACGACTTAAAAAAAGATCCTCATCCCAAACTGAATATACCGCGGTTGCGAGAAGCCGGCGTTTAGCGCGCCGAAGTTCGTGTCGTAAGCCTGACGCAAACGATAAAGCTTCAAGCCATTCAAAGTCGTGATATCAAATGCATTCGGATTCGTGGTCGCGAAGCCTTCGGGAAGTTGGACGTGGAAAAAATCCAACGGGATCGCGCCACTCGGCAGACGACTGTTGACGATCAGGTTGTTAACCTGAGCCAACGTCGCGGAACGTCCCGGAGCAAAACTGTTCCATGCGTTGATATCAGCTTGAGCAAGCAATGCTTCATTAGGTAATCCGCCGAACGCCGGTGGCGTGTTACCAGTGTTGGTGTAACGCAGATTCGGATGGTTGAACGCATTGATAAAGTCCACCCTGAAGTTGATCTTTCGACTGCTATCCCTGGCACCAAACGGAAACGGAAAACTCTTCTGCACGGAGAAGTCGAAGTATTCCTGCATCGGAGCGCGAATGTCGAGCGTTCGCGGTGCATTTCCGAGTGAACCTTTCGCGGGTCGCATGAACGCCGCCGGGTTGATGTATGGCTCGCAAACGTTACCCATCGAGCAGTTGTCGTAAGAGTAACGCGGATTCAGAATCGGCACACCCGGAACGATGTCAGGCCGGATCGATCTGTTCACGCCACCGAGCCGGTTCGTATCGGTGATGATCGGCACGTACGGCTGGCCACCCTGTAAACGAGCCAGCCCCGAGATGGTCCATCCGCCCACGACTGAATCGACAACCCCGGGCGCGTCGCCCAGAAACTGCCGGCCTTTACCAAACGGCATGTCGTAGATGAAGGTCGAACTGAAGTTATGTTTGATGTCGAACGTGGAGATCGCCCGATCGCTATTTCGTGGAATGCCATATGAAATCTGCTGGCCCAGGTTTGTAGGCGTCGTCAGCGTTCTCACATCGGGGCTCGCATCCGACGCATCGTCGATCGACTTGCCGTAAGTGTAGTTCGCTGTGAACGTCAATCCACGCGAGACTCTGCGGCGGATGTCGACATAGCCCGCATGCCTGATGCTGTTTGCGGACGGATCGAAAAAGCGGAACAGATTATTGAAACCAAAGAACGGAGCAGTAACGCTGTTTCGCTGAATCGTCACCACTGCGCCGAGCAGGTTGCGCCGGCCCAGTGGATCGGCAAAGGCCGTCTCGGCATTGAGGTTCTGCGCTTCGAGTGACTCGACGAAATCAATGTCCTTGGGATTGATGTTCACGAGCGGCATGTAAAGGTGCGTACCTTTGTTGCCGACGTAAGCAACCTCCACCACGGTACCCTTCCATGGTTCAAACTGAATCGACAGGTTCCAGTTCTGACTGGTCGGAACTTTGCCGCTGCCCTCAGCATCAATCACGAAGCCTGGCGTGCCGAGACTGTTTAAGAATACGAGCCCATCAGAATTGGTTCCAAGCGTTGCATCGATAGAGCCGCCCGCGATGAAAGGTTGATTCCCGGTCAAACGCACCGGTTGAGTTGAATCGGCGGTCCCGCCAACGGTCGAGCCGGTCGCGGTTGTCGAGACGCCGGTGAAAGCGCCGAAATCGGGATTCGGAAGTCGATTTTGACCTGTTAGAGTCGCGTGTGAAATTCCGTAGCCACCACGAACGACGAGGCCTCGCTCTTCTGCCCACTTGAAGAGTTTCGGGCTCCATGCAAAACCGAACCGCGGTTCGAACCCAAGATAGTCAACCGGAGTTAGATAACGGGATCGTCCTCCGCGTCCCGCAAATGCAAACGGTGGAATCAGAACGCTGGTCGGCACGGTTGCGGGGATCGGCTGGTTTGTCGGAACACCCAATCCGGTTGCGGTTGCACGCCGTTGCGCGTCAGTGAGCGTAACCCTCTGCGAGAGATCCGGACGGAATGAACCCTGGAGATCGTTCTTTTCAGTGCGCGGATACTGAAGTTGATATCTCAGACCAAGATTGAGAGTGAGATTCGGTCTTGCCTTCCAGTCTTGCTGAACGAAAGCGGCAGTGCTCTTCCAGCGATAATCGTAATTAAGGAGCAATGGACGCACCTGGACCACGTTGGGAACACCGAGCAACATGCTGGCAAGATTGTTTCCCCCGTTCCCGACAGCAGTGCCACGGTTATCGCTCGTGTTCACCACGCGAAATTCCCAGCGGCCGCCCGACGCGCCGAAGAACGGAATCACGTTCAAGCGCGCGTAGTTCAGGTCCACACCAAACTTCCACGTCCGGCTACCACGAGTCCAGTAGACGACGTCGTTGATATTGAATCGTTCTTCGACGTTGAAGTTGTTCGTCGAACCGGAAGAACCGACGTCGGCGAACGCGTTGTAACCATTGACAGGATTGCCGTCGCCACTAATCTGAAACAGCGGCAGACCGCCTGACGTCAAGCTTCCCAGGCCGAGTTCGGTTGCGAGATTTCGTCCGCCCTGAATAGAAAACTCCGGTGAGAAGTCTTCACTGAATACTCCACGCGTATAGTTCAAACGCAGATCGTTTACCAGACTTGGCGAGATGATCTTGTTGTAGGCCAGGAGGTATTGCTTGGCATTGCTGTAAATACCGTTGTTGCCGTTCACGTCGCTGCCGAATCCGCGAATTCCGATCGCGGGAGTTTTCGTGTAACGGAAGTTGACGCTGTCGTTGGCAGTGAACCTGTGGTCCAGCCGGAAGGTGTAACGCGTTTCGTCCTGCTGCACGAATCGTTGCACGATGTAGTTTCTGACAAGACCCGCATCGTCGATGAAGTAGTCACCGGCCGGCGGCATAAACTTCAGAATCTCGAGCGCCTTGGGATCGATTAGCGACGCGGGAATCCGGTTGCCCGGAAACTGGCAGTACGTGGCGGTGGTGACTCCGTTGACCGTGCAAGTTTGCGCGAGTGGCACCAGACGGTTATTCACGAGATTGAACTGTTGAAAGATGTTCGAAGTGCCAACTGAAGAAAGGCCGAATCGCTGGGCGATTGAAGCAGGCACCCAGCCGCTACTCGTCCTCACCAGATTGCTGAAATCGCCGGCGCGCTCGGCGGCGGTTGGAAGCAAAGTCGTCACCGACAAAAAGTCGCGGCGCCACCGTGGTTCGTACGCGAAGAAGAAGAACGTCTTGTTGTGACCATCGTAGAGCGCTGGTCCACCTTCACCGAAACGCGGCAGGTACACCGGACCACCGACGGTGGCTGAGACCTGATTGTAGCGAAGGTTGTTGGCAGGTCTTGGACCATTGCCGATGCGATACGGCAACGCGTTTGTCACCGGATTGCGGTGATACCAGAGCGCCACGCCGTGGAAATCGTTGGTACCGGATTTGGTGGTTGCGTTGATAACGCCTCCTCCGGTCGCGCCAAACTCAGCCGAGTAAGCCGAGCTCTGTACCGTGAACTCCTGCACTGTTTCAGGAGTGAAGCTGACCACGGCGCGCGCAATTCCCACGCCCGTGTTGTTCACGCCGTCGGCGAGTATCGCGCTGCTGCCTGCGCGGCCACCGTTGATGTTCAGATTGAACCCCGGGACCGGCTGATCCGAAGTGACGCCAGGATCTTCGCTGCCCGCATCACCGGAGACGTTCGGCGCTGTTACGGCGAGATCGAGAACGCTCCGATTGTTCAGAGGCAACTCGCGTATCTGGCGTTCGTTCACAGTCTGCGTGGTGGTTGCCGACTCGGTATTGATCACGGCCGCATCAGAGGTGATCGTCACTGTTTCTCCGACCGCACCGGTCTCGAGTGTGACGTTGACCGCAGCGATCGTCGCCGTGTCCACTTTCACCTTTTCGATTATTGCTTTCTTGAAGCCGGTGGCTTCGACCCTGACGCTGTAAGTCACCGGATCGAGCGATGTGGCCGAATAGGATCCCGACTCTGATGTCGTCAGAGTCACAACCTTTTGCGTGCCAAGATCCGTGATTACGACTGTGGCGCCTGGCACCACTGCGCCGTTGGGATCGAAGACGGTCCCGCTGATTCCGCCTTTATTGCTCTGGGCGCAGATGGCGACCGAGCAGAGCACCGTGAACACGACAGCTTTAACGAGTCGCATGAAAACGCTCCTTTCGAAACAGATGGCCGGAGGCGGTTGGCAGCAGCAGTTTTACTCCTGCCCCTGCAACCTGCTCCGGCAAAGTTGGTACGTCCAACCGCAGACAACTACCTTTTGCCGTCTGTTGGACCAGGCCAGTTGTCTGTGCGGAACGGACCGGCGGGGATGCCGGTATCGTTTGTGAGATTCGGATTCCTCGGGTTGTTATTGAATGCGTAACGGACCGCCACCGGTTGCGAAACCTGCGGCGACCAAACTTCGACGCGATTGCGTCCCACTACTTTTGCTTCAGCCCAATACCATTTGCGATCGGCACCGGCGATTGCAAATTCCTCGGGCCTGTTACTGCTGCGCAGTTTCAAACCAGCGCCTACTTCAGAAAACGTTACGACGAGCTTCGAACCATTGATCTCCGCTTTCTGAAATACTGGACCTGATTTCAAGTCCCTGTGCTTGTAAACGTCGACGAGCGCCCAACGTGCCATGCGCTTGCCGACGTCCAGCTTGTTCTTTGGATGAATATCCCGTGCTTCACCGATATCGATCGTGACGATCAGTCCGGTGTGCGGCACTGAAGCCGCAGTGAGTCGCTGTGCCTCGCGCACATGACTCCACGCTTCATCCGCCGGTTCTGTTTTCGCCTCTCGATAGTTTGGTAATTGCACGATGCCAAACGGAAAGTCACCTTCACCCCAACGCTCACGCCACGACTTGATCATCACCGGCAGCAGGATTCCGTATTGTTGAGCGCGCGCTTCGTTCGATTCTCCCTGGTACCAGATCGCCCCACGAATCGAAAAAGGAATGAGCGGCTCGATCATGCCGTTGTAGATCGAGGCCGCAACCCGATATTCGCGCAGAGCGTCGGGAACGGCTGGCGATGGACGCGGAACCGCGCCGGCAGCTTTTGCCTTGTCAGCCTCTTCGCGCCACTGCCTGATCGCTTCGTCGTATTGCACTCTGACTCGAGGTCGTTCTTCGTCCCAGATCTTTTTTCGATCGACTGTTGCTTTTAGATCAGCGGACGCTGCGAGGTACTCCACCGGCGTCCACGCTTCGGCCTGTGAACCTCCGTACGAAGAGTTGATCAAACCAATAGGAACATTCAGCTCCTTCTGCAACTCAACGCCAAAGTAATAACCGGCTGCCGAAAACTCCTTTACAGATTCCGGGCTACACGCCTTCCAAACACCGAGCGGCGGCTGAGCGTGTTTGAATGCGACCTGACGACTGACGTTGAACAAACGAATCGTCGGATGATTGGCGGCCGCGATCGCCTGTTCGCCGTTTGCAGTCTCACTCAGCAGTCGCTGCATGTTTGACTGTCCGGCGACGAGCCAAACTTCGCCGACAAGAATGTCGTGCAGCTCGATCTTGTTATGCCCCTGGACGATTAAAACCGATGGCGTCGCAGTGGCTTTTAGATGTTGCAGCCGAATCAACCAACGCCCATCGGCATCCGCAGTCGTGTTCCTGATCTGCCCCTTGAAACTCACCGTGACACTTTCACCGGGATCAGCCTTGCCCCAAATCGGCACCACCTGATCGCGCTGCAGCACCATGCCGCTGCCGATCACATCAGGCAGCGTCACATTCGCCTGTGCAACGGTCGCGAACGCCAGAACAATAAAAGCAACGAGCAGTCTCATAATCCGACCTGGGCGTTATTGTAGGGGCGGCCCTCCGTGGCCGCCCCTCGCTTAACAACCATCCCTGTCTAAGATTCGCACTGACAATCCAAGGGGCGGCCACGGAGGGCCGCCCCTACAATACTCACGTGGTGGATTTCTTCACCTCGACCGCGAACACATAAGTCGGTCCAAGCATGTTCGACCGAAACACGATCCACTTCTGATCCGGCGTAAACGTCACGTTGGGTTCAAGCCCATAGTTGTGCTTCGCGAGATTTACTAAACGCTCGGTTTTGAACTTCGAACCCGCGGGCCGGAACAAATAGATCCACTGCCCATTTCCCGGCGCAGCCACACTGTTTGGCCCACCACCGTCACCGGCGAACAATTCCCCGTCCGGCGAAACGTTGAAGTGCACCGACCACTCCTCACGCGGCACGCTGTAACGAGTCGTCTTGCCGGTCTTCACATTCACACCGGCGAGCCAGAAAACCTGACTCTTCGGTGTTTGCAGGTCGTACCAGATCATGTCGTGTGGTCCAAAGAATTCATGACCCGCGATTTCCATTTCCATCGTGCGCTTGTGCATCAAGCGCGGCTTGCCTTCGTCAATGCGAATCGACCAGATGCGATCGACTTTGTGCCACGGTCCCTCGTGGCAATACATCATCAACTTTGGATCAATAGGTGAGAACTGAACGTGATTCAACCAGTCAGTGCTCCGATAGACCGACTTCATCTCGCCGGTCTTGACGTTCACGGTGTAGAGCGCCATCGGCAGCTTTGCAGCCAGGCGGCGCTCCATCATTTCGCCCTTGCCGGGATAGTTGTCACCGGGTTGTCCCGGAGCTGGTGGACTCGGGTTAGTGAACTGTTGGCCACCTTCGACGTAACTGCCGCCGAGCAACGTCTCATCGGCGTTGAGCCCGAATCCCGATCCCGTTCGCAGCTCAGTGCGTTTCAGAATCAAACGTGTCTCACGAGTATCGAGATTCGTCGCATAAATCGAATCTCCTTTGAAGTAATACGCCTGGCGTGTCTTTGGTCCGACGATCAGACTTCCGACGCGACCTTCTACCAGCAACTCACTCTTTCCGGTTTTGAAGTTGTAAGTGTAGAGACCGGTCGGACTCGTAAACACCATCTTGTCGCCGGCAGCCGTGTACGGGTTCTGGTGAAAATAGAGACTCTGGCTGCCGGGCTCATCAGTGAGACGAACGACACGATGTCCGGTATCAGGATCGATCCATTCTTTGGGCGGCTGCTGCGCCCAAACTTGAATCGCGCCCACGGCAATTGCCAACACAACTCCAACAACTCTCATATCAGAGCTCCTGTTTTTAATAATCTGTGTGATCTGTGGATTACTGCGTGGTGTATCCGCCGTCGACCATCAAATGCGTACCCGTAATCAGCGACGCCTCATCAGAAGCGAGAAACAAAATCGGATACGCGACTTCGCGTGGATCACCAACACGGTTCAGCAGGTTTTTGGGGGCTTCCGCCGCAATAAAATCTTCTTTCGACATTCCCACAAGAGCCATGTGGTTCTCTGTTGCACGCGTCAGAATCGTGCCCGGGCAAACACAGTTGACTCGAATGTTGAATGGCCCCAGGTCCAGCGCCATGTTTCTCGTCATTTGCACAATCGCAGCCTTGGTCGCGCTGTAAGTAATGAACGACGGCTGCGCGACAAAACTCGAGATCGAACCGAGATTCACGATTGCGCCGCCGCCGGATTGCTTCATGTGCTCGGACGCATACTTGCTCATCAGAGCGGTACCAACGAGGTTAACGCTCAACGAGCGCTGCCAGTCATCGACCGTCGCCTCGAGGCCTTTGAGAACGAAGACGGCTGCGTTATTGACGAGGATGTCGAGACGTCCAAATGCGCGCACAGCTTCATCGCAAACGCGTCGACAATCGTCTTCGTTCGAAATGTCAGTCTCGACAAAAAGCGCCTCAAGTCCTTCAGTCTCGGTCGTCAGGTCTGCAACAACAACCTTTGCGCCTTCTTCGACAAACAACTCTGCCGTCGCGCGTCCGATCCCCGCGGCGCCACCAGTCACGATCGCCACTTTATCTTTAAGCCTATTCATTAAATCTCGCCACAAAAATGCACAAAATGCACATAAAGGTTTTACTTGTGCTCTTGTGGTTACAAACGGTTTAGGGCGTCGGGCTCGTATAACGGAATGAAGATATCCGTCTCGCGCTTTATTCGCTCGGTTGTGATGTAGTACTCCTCGAGACTCTCCTGGATGCCGAGTGGTTCACCGTCGTCAATGTTTCCGAATTTGAACACGCAATCGGAAAATCCAACTCGGCCCTTCTCAGTCTCCACGACGTAACACATTGACGAGCGATGATGGACACCGGCCCAGAAGCAGCGAATGCCCGGTAGCACTTCATCCTCATCTTCAAGCAACCGCACCTTCTCGTGACCTTCGAACATCAGGTACTGCAAGGTCTCGTTCGAGATGCGAAACTCACGCGGCACGTGCATCGGAAACTTCTCGGCGTGAAAGTCTTCGATCCAACCGCGTTTCGAAATGCAAACCTGCGCATTCGGGAAGAGTTGAATGTTTGCCGTTGCGTAGTTCTGAAGCGGAGTGATTAGTACGTAATCGACGTCTTCAGCTCGGATGCCGAGCGAACCCAATGCGCTTAGCGGCCGCTCGCTTTCCTCACGCACCAGTTTTCCACGCTCACCAAAACCACTACTCCAGCGCTCATTCAACTGCGTCAGATCAGCCGGTGGTCCAGTATTGATGATCGCCGTCTTACCATGGCCGCGAATCACCACCATCCAGAAGAATAGTTGTACCCAATCATTCCAATGACTCATCCAGTAAACTTCAGGCCCAGCCACATCACACTGGCCCATCTTCAGCAGTTGAATCTGATATGTCATCGATTAGTAAGTGGCTCTGCCGCCGGTCATGTCGAACGTGAAACCGGTCGTGAATGCGGTCTCACGCGAAACGATGAACGCTGCCATGTGCGCAATCTCTTCGAGCGTGCCGCAGCGTTTCATCGGAATCTTGTCTGTCATGTACTTCACTTGCGCTTCGGGCATGGCGTCGACCATCGGCGTTTGAATGACAGCGGGCGCGAGTGCGTTAACCGTGATCCCACTTTCCGCATATTCTTTTCCCTGGACCTTCGTCATGCCGATCACAGCAGCCTTCGACGCGGAATAGGCCAGCATCCCGGCATTGCCTTCCTTACCCGCAACTGAAGCGATGTGCAAAATGCGCCCGTAATTATTCTTCAGCATCCAGGGCAACACCGCCCGCGCCGTAAAGAATGACGCCATGAAATTCACATCGAAAACGAAACGCAGGTTATCCGTCTCGACTTCATGACTCTTGATATTCGTAGCTCCAGTCACACCAGCGCTGTTCACCAGAATGTCGATACGCCCAAACTTCTCTCCAATCCGGTTCACAACATTCGCAACCTGATCTTCCTTCGTCAGATCGACCGCAAACGAAACCGCCCCCGGACCAAGCCTGGCCTCATTTAGATCGAGCGCCACCACCTGCGCGCCTTCAGCATGTAGTTTCTTTGCGATTGCCAACCCCAGGCCTGACGCCGCTCCAGTCACAATCGCTACTTGTTCACTAAATCCGTTCATAAATCCGTCAAATCCGTGGCTAATACGGCCTGATCAACTCAAGCCCGTCATTCAATTCCACACCCCAACCCGGTTTCTCCGATAGCTCAACGACCCCATCCTTCGGCAACGGCTCACACTTAAACAACTCTCCAAACAAAGGCACGAGCCGATCGGCCTGCGGACTCATCACCAGAAACTCCGCAATCGGACAGTTCGTGAACGCGTATTGCAAGTGATACGAAAACACACTCGAACCGTGCGGCACGACCGGAATATCGTAAGCCGCCGCCATCGCGACGATTCTTCTCGCTTCCGTGAGACCGCCGACCCAGTTGATGTCAGGCTGCAAAATGTCGGCACACTTGCGCGCGATCAGTTCACGAAAACCATAACGCGTGTATTCGTGCTCACCGGTCGTTACCAGACAGACACCCGTCAGTGCTCTCTTCAACTCGGCGTAACCATCAAAGTCGTCCGGCGGCAGACACTCTTCGATCCAGTGAAGATCGTAAGGCACTAAAGCCTTCGCTAACTGGATCGCGTAAGGAACTGTCAGCGCCATGTAACAATCAAGCCGCAGCGGAAAGTCGGGACCAACCTGCTCGCGCGCCTCCGCCATTACACTGATGTTCTTCTTGAGTCCTTCACCTCCGTCGGCTGGACCATAACGACAGGGGATCTTTGCGCCCTTGAAACCCCAACGCTTCGCCAGATCCGGCCGCGAAGTCGTGGCGTAGACTGGTAATTTGTCTTTCGTCTTTCCACCAATCAATGCATAAACAGGCTCTTCGCGCAGGTGGCCAAGACAATCCCAGATCGCGAGGTCGACAGCACTGATAGCCTGAACTGTCAGGCCCTTCCGGCCATAAGGCATCGTCGCGCGCCACATCTGATCCCAGATGAGCTCGACGTTTCTCGGATCCTGCCCTTCGACAAAACGCTTGAGATGTTTCTCGATTATGTAGCACGCCGGTTCGCCGCCGATGCTGCAGCCGATGCCGGTGGTCCCATCCGTGAGTTCGACCTGGACCACGACGGTTCCGAGCGCATTGATTCCCCAACTGGTCCGCTGCGCCTTGTACTCCTCGTACACGGACATTGGGTTAGCGATCGGCAGATCGATGATCCAGTGATTACCCTGCTGATTGTGATAGTCGGCGCCCATCTCACTGGACGCGATCACATACGCACGCACTTCTCGAATCTTTGCCACTTTCATAACTTCAGCCACAAAAAGGCACAAAAATCACATAAAAAATCAGAAATCAAAGCGATCGATATTCTCTTTGTTAAAGATGAATGGCGCGCCTAACCGTACTTCGTCATCGACTACCTGAACTGTCCCTAGTCGTCCGGCTTTGAGCGCACTGTCGCCGCGTTTAAGCGTGCCACTGCCGAGTGCGTAGGCCGCTTGCACGGTTAGATAACCGAGGTCGATAGTATTCCAAAGCACCACGCTCTCGACAACGCCCGTCTTTACGTAAGGCTTGTTCATGTTTGGCAACGACAGCCCCGTAACCTTCACGTCGGTGCGGCCCGCCTGTTTCACTGCTTCCGCAGCACCCGGGACGGCCGGCGCAGCGATGGCCATGATGACTTTCACATTTGGATAGACCTTAAGAATTGTTTGAGTCTCCGAAAACGCGCGATCGCGATCGCCTTCGCTTGGTTGAATCGTCACCAGTTTCAGATCTGGATACTTCTCCGCGAGCCGCGCGCGAATATTCTTGATCCACTCGTTTTGATTAGCCGCACTCAACGACGCCGTGACGATTGCAAACTCACCTTTGCCATTCATCATCCGCGCCACTTCGTCACTGAGCGTGTAGCCGATTCCCTGTGGCGTGGCCTGATTGATCAGAAAATCGCGCGCGTCTTTTTCAGCGTCGGCATCCCACGTGATTACCTTGATTCCCTTTTCACGTGCCTTGCGCAGCACTGTGGAGATGCCCGCCTGGTTCTCGACGCTGACGGCAATCACGTCCACGCCCTTGGTGATCCACGCTTCAACAACTTCATTCTGCTTGGCCGGATCGAGATCTGTTGGACCATCCCACAACAGATCGACATTCAACTCGCGCGCCGCCTCCTCCGCGCCTTTGCGACAGCTCGCGAAGTATGGATCGCCTTTCGCCTTCGGCATCATCGCCACTGTCAGCTTTTTATTCTGCGGCGCGGATGAAGCAACCGGAACGACCGGACCTTGCTTAAGCGAACGAACGAGCAGCCAGTTACTACCGGCAACCAGCAACGCTGCCAGGAGAATGACGGCGCTTAGAATCGCCACCTGCGAATTCTTCACATCAAGCTCCTCAGAAGTTTCTTCCGTGCGAACACGTGGCCCCAAAAGCGCTATGCGATTCAGCGCTACCGTCAACAGAAGTAATGCCCCGGTTAGTATTCCCGCGAGTTCCGCCGGCTGTCCACTCAACCGCAGACCGTTTTGTAAAACGACGATCGCAAACAGACCCAGCACAGTTCCGAGAACGGAGCCGCGCCCGCCAAAGATTGACGTGCCACCGAGCACCACTGCCGCAATGGCCATCAACTCGAATCCAGTACCCGCATCCGATTTCGCCTGCCCGAGATGCGCAACGTAAATCACTGCCGAAACACTGGCCGCGAGTCCCGAGAACAAATAAACCACAAACAGTTTGCGGCCAACATCAATGCCGGCGTAACGCGCACCGTCGGGAGAATGTCCGATAGCGTAAAGACTGCGACCAAAAGCTGTGCGGTGCAGCACCCAGGCGCACCCAACAACTGCAAGCACCAGCAGGATCACTTGCGTCGGGAAACTGCCACCAATATAGCCCTGGCCCAGAAACAGAAATCCCGACGGAAAGCTCGAATAGTTTTCAATCCCCCGCGTGATGCCTTCGGCGATTCCTCGAAACAGCGAGAACGTCGCGAGCGTGACGATTAGCGGTGGCAGCTTGAAGCGCGCAATGAGTGAACCGTTTAGCGCCCCACCAGCCAATCCCAAAAGCAAAGCAACAACAGCGGCGACTGCGATCGGAAGATGCGCATCGCGCCACAACGCGCCAAGCACGACTGCGACTAACCCCATCATCGATCCGACCGACAGATCGATTCCCCCCGTGATGATCACGAAGGTCAGCGCGAGAGCAAGTAACCCGACTTCAACACTCAGTCGCGTGATCTCGAATGCATTCGCTGCGGTGAAAAAGTTGTCGCCGCTAATCGAAAAGACAACGATCTCAAAGAACAACACGAGCAGCAGCACCCACTCGTGATTCGGAAACACTCGCTCCGGCCACGAGGCAGTTAATCGCAGGTCACGGGTTTGTGCTCGCGGAATAGTTGAATTCACGTGCCTGTCCTGGCGCGCAGTCCGAAATTGCTGATACGCCACGCTGCCACACGTCCAAGCGCCACATCCGACATGACCGCGGCGAGAATCACTGCGCCCTGAATCGCCTTCTCCCAAAACGGATTGATACCGAGAAAGGTCAACGCGGTACCGATTGTTCCAAGCAAAGCGACACCGATCAAGGTACCGATGAGACGACCGCGTCCACCTGTAATCGCAGTGCCACCAACAACCACCGCCGCGATTGCTTTTAGTTCGAGGCCCATGCCTGCGTTGCTCGGCACAATCGAGAATCGGGTTGCGTTCAGAACCGCCGCGAGTCCGACGAGGGCTCCGGTTACAGCGAACGCGCCAAATACAACTCTGCGCGGATCGATTCCGGCTAGACGTGCAGCTTCTGCATCAGAGCCGACGGCGTAGAACGACCTTCCGCCGGCGATGTTGCTCAAGGCCCAGGTGAAGACAATAAACACGACGGCGGTGATTGCAATCAGAATCAACTCGCCTTTCGTTTGGCCCAGGCCAACCCATTGAAAGTTTGCCGGCAGATCCTGAATCCATGCGCCCTCGGTGGCCCAACGCAAACCATCACGCCACGCAACCATGAGGGCGAGCGTCACCACGATCGACGGCATCCGTAGCCAGGCAACGAGAGCGCCTGCGACGGCACTCATCGCCACACCGGCAATCACAACGCAGGGCAACACTAAGAGGATCGACATTCCTTCTTTCGCGAGTGCGCCGGTGAGATAGGTGCAAACAGCGAACTGAGATCCAACCGAAATATCAATCTCACCACTGATAATCACGGCGGTCATTCCGATGGCGACCAGCAACACCGCCGCATTATTCATCGCGAGGTCGCGCACATTGCCGGCGCCCAAAAACGACGGCGTCACAATCCCCACAACGATCACGAGCGCCGCATACGCCAGCGCCGCCGACAATTCCCTCTTATATCGATCTACGAACCCCTGCATTTCTTCTTTGTGCTTTATGTGCCTTTTTGAGGCTAACTCTTTTTTTGCTTTTTGTGGCTAAGCTGCTTCGTGGCCCACCGCCAGCGACATGATTGCCTCTTGCGTGGCTTCTTCTCGATCGAGCGTTCCCGCGATAGTTCCCTGACGCAGCACGAGGATGCGATCACTCATCCCGAGAATCTCCGGTAGCTCGGACGAGATCATCAAAATCGCCACACCCTTTTCGGCGAGTTCACCCATCAACTCGTGGATCTCCGCCTTTGCACCGACGTCGATCCCCTGTGTCGGTTCGTCGAGAATCAGCACAGCCGGCTCGATTTCCAACCACCGTCCAAGTGCAACTTTCTGTTGGTTACCACCAGAGAGAGTGCCGACAGGCGAAAACACCGCCGGCGTTTTGATTCCCAGGCGTCGCACGGACCGCGCGGCAGCTTCTCTCTCCCTCTCGCGATCGAGCGACCAGTTGTTTGAAAACTTTTTCAACGAGGGCAACGTGAGATTGGCGCTGATCGACATATCGAGCACGACGCCGTGACGGCGCCGATCTTCGGGGAGGTAAGCAATGCCTCGGCTAATTGCTTCACTGGGCGTGGCGATTTTGACGCGTTCGCCACGAAGTCGAATCTCGCCTGCATCTGCCTGGTCTAGACCAAAGATTGCGCGCGCAAGCTCGGTTCGTCCGGCTCCGACCAATCCTGCCAGACCGACTATCTCACCGGCACGTACCTTAAGGTCGATGTCACTTACACCATTCGCACTGCACCCGAAGTTGTTCAATTCGAGCACGACTTCGCCGAGTGGAACCGAACGCTTTGGAAAGACCGCCGAGAGTTCGCGCCCGACCATCAGACTGATCAACTCGCGCACTGTTAGATCCTGCATCGGTCGTGTCGCGACGACCTCGCCATCAGTTAGCACCGTTACGCGGTCGGCAACAACCGACAACTCCTCGAGACGATGCGAGATGTAGATAATGCCAACACCAGAATCACGCAGGTTTCTGATCACGCGATAAAGGTTTTGTACTTCTGCTTCGGCAAGGGATGCCGTCGGCTCATCCATTATTAGGATTTTGGCGTTCGCGCCTAACGCTCGAGCGATTTCCACCAGTTGTTGCTCGGGCATCGTGAGAGTTTCAACTCTACGATCCGGATCTATGGCAGCGGCGGTCTGTTTCAGCAGGTCAGTTGCGCGCGATCTTCTTTGTTTCCAGTTAACGCGCGTCCAGGCTCGGGCGTTTTCGAGGCCGAGCGCGATGTTCTCCACGACACTCAAGTCCGGGAAGAGTGCGGGCTGCTGATAGATGGCAGCTACACCAAATGTTTTCGCGATAGCCGGCGAATTAGTCTTCACCGCGACTCCATCGAACTCAAGATGACCACCGTCGGGAGTCACGGCACCGGTAATGATCTTGATCAGTGTCGACTTGCCCGCGCCGTTCTCTCCGACTAGGGCGTGCACCTCCCCCGCACGCAGATCGAACGAGACGTTTCGCAGCGCCTGCACGCCTTCATAGGCCTTCGAAACATTCACAGTGCGAAGAATCGTCATAGACATTTGGACAGGATTAACAGGATGAAACACGATTTACATGATAATCCTGAACAAACCTGTAAATCCTGAACAATCCTGTTAATCCTGTCTAACTTTCTTCCGGGAACAGCAGCAGCACCATGTCATCTTTCCACGTCGACAAGTACTCAGTGAACATTTGCCGCAACTCAGGAGCGGACATCGTCGCGAGCGCTTCAACAACGCGCGCGTGCATCGACGCGCTCTCGACGTAGGACTTCTGCTGTCTGCTCGTCTTCATCACAAAGAAAGCAAACAGCGGCACCACCAATCGCTCGAGTGCATCGACGAGGTAAGGATTGTCTGACAAGCTCCATATTTTTCGGTGAAACGCGAGATCGGAATCGTAAAACTGCGGCAGGTCGAGACTCTTCGCCGCCTCTTCCATGCGATGAATTGTTTGCCGTAGATATTCGAGGTCTGCTTCGGTCGTGTGTTCCTTCGCCCACTCGATCGCCACGGCTTCGAGCTCAACTCGCAGCGCAAAAATTCTTCGCACGTCAGCCGGAGACAACTTCGTAACGGTAGTCCCCTTGTACGGCGTTCGCTGAACGAAACCCTGATGTTCGAGCTCGATGAGTGCTTCACGAATGAGAGGAACGCCGGCGCCGAGTTGCTGTGCGATCTTGCTCTCTACAATCGAGGCGCCCGGCTCGATGGTGCCGGAGAGAATCGCCTGCTTCATGGCTTTAACTACCTGATCTCGTTTCGAGATCGGCTGAATAAGTTCCAGCATAATGCCGTCCTATCTCTTCATGAAACGCCTGGAGTCAATAACTTCGCGGCGATGTTCCGGGCTGGTGAGGCTCAGAATTGTGTGGTTAACAGTTACCAGGAAATCAGAATGGGATCCTTTGAAACGCCCCCTGAGCGGTCGTTCGTCCAAATACTCGACGATGTCATCGCGAACGAGCTTCCAAAACTGTCGCGGCGAAATCCAGACACTACTCTCCGAGCAGACCACTTTTGCCGAATGTTTGCTTGTGCTGGGCAGACGAATACCTCCAAAAAACTTCGCCCTAAGCGGGAATCTCCATTTGGGAGCACGTTTTGATTATTTAATAAAGGACAACGGGCAGTATACCCGGTTTTCAGCAGATTACAAGATCATAATAGGATCTTAATCGTGGGGGTCGGTCAGCAGGGGGCAGACAGCCGGAGCAGCAGTTTTTCCATTCCTGCTCGTGTAACCTGCACCTGCTGCTACGTTGCTTGAGAGATCTGTAGCCGGGTTTGTCTGTCTGCGGAACTATTTCCGGTAAGAATGGCCATTGCAGAAGCCTTCGCCTTCTCACCCCCGCATCGCACCGGACTGCCGGTTCTGACGGCCGCACAGAACTCGGCGATCTCGTTTTTGTAGGAAATTCCCTTATCCTGGATTCCGGCGAGTGGAGCATCAACTGTACGCGCCGTCGAGTCGGCGGCCTGTGTTGCGGAGGCATCGGCCACGGGACCACTCTGTTTCGAGATCTCAACGCGCGTGTTCGCGTTTTCTCCTTCATGGAAAAGAAACGCGTCGAATTCGCGCGACATGATCAGAGTCCCCTTCGTCCCCATGAACATTTCGTAGTTCGCCTCAAACGCATTCGACTGGATCGAGGAGAACGTCGCCGTGCGTCCGCCCGGGTAATCGAACGTCGCATAGACGTGATCAAAAACTTCGCGTCCGTCTTTGAAGCGATAAGTTCCCCCCGTGCAGTAGACTGCCTCAGGCGCAGAATCCAGAAACCAACTCGTCGCATTCACCTGATGGCTGCCAAGTTCGCACAACAAACCTTCGGAGTACTTCCGGTACATGCGCCAGTTCAGAAGGTGTTCCCAATCAGGATAGCCCCAGCGACTCGGATCGAAATTCGGCGCCGGCGGGTCTTCAGTCTTCCGCCAGGTTGAGTTGCGGTGCCACTGCAGACGCACGTGATAGATATCGCCGAGCATTCCCTGCTTGATGATGTTTGTATAAGCCGCCTGGTACACAGGATTGTAATAACGCTGGTAACCAATCTCGAGAACACGTTTGTTTTTAGCCGCGGCATCGATCATCGCCTGACACTCGGCCGCGCTCTTCGCCATCATCTTTTCACAAAGAACGTGCTTACCGGCGTTGAGCGATCCAACCGCGATATCGGCGTGTGTCCAGAGCGGAGTGGCGATGTGTACCGCTTCGAGATCCTCTTTCTGCAGCATCTGCTGCCAGTCGTCGTACTCGTTTGGTTTGGGCCAACCCTTCTCCGACATCATCTGGACCATCGCAGCGCGCCGCTTCGGATTCACGTCGCAGAGCGCCTTGAGATCGCAGAACTCTCGCTGATACTGATTGAGCAGTCCCTTGCCCATGTCGCCGGTACCAACTAAAGCAATTTTGACCGGCCCGCCACGGACTGGGCCACGAGTCAACGCCGCTGCGCCGAGTGCGACTAACGCGGGCGCGCCTGCAACCGCTTTCAGAAAGTTGCGACGACCGATCTTTCGCTGCTCTTCAGTAAGATTCATGATGAGTACCTTCGTTTCAGAAACACATCCAGTCCGGCAATCGCGCCGGTATCAAACATCAGCAACACAGCGACGGCTGCGGCTTCGATGAGCGTCTTGTTGACGATCAGATATGTGCCTTCATTGTTTGGTTGCGGGATACCGAGTGTCGGGACATAAAGCAAATAAAACAGGCATAGCATCGCGAGGGCAAGCCACAACCCGACTCGCGTGAATATGCCTAAAATCAAACTCACTCCGATCACGAGCAGCGCGACTTTTACACTGCGATCGAGCCACGCCGCCCAGCCTGCGTTTACGAGGCGATGAAAAATTCCGGCAAGTGGCCCGCTTGATCCTTGTAGATAGCCGGCAGAAGTCCAGGGTGTTAATGGACCGCCGCCGCGGCTCCAGGCGGGCGACATGATCTTGAAGTACGCCTCGTACAGAAAGTGCCAGCCGATCAAGGTGCGCAAAACGATCAACCCAATGCTCTGCGCTCTATTCACTGTGCCTGTTGTGGTTTCTTGTGGCGTCAAAATAGTTCAACGGTACAGCGTTTGTTGTTCCCGATCACAATCGGACGTTGCGCGTCTGCCTCCAACATGATCGCAAGAACGTCATGGTGCTTTTCACAGTAACGCTCGGCCAGGTCGCGTCCACCAACGAAGAAGGCTGTCGCGAGAGCGTCGCTGCGAGCTGCGGAATCAGCAACGACAGTGACAGAGCTAGCGCTCTCTGCCGGCCAGCCAGTGCGCGAATCGATGATGTGACCGAACCGCCGTCCTCCAGTCTCGAAAAACTGCTCTTCACTTCCGCTCGTCGACAGCGCACACTCACGCAATCGAACACTTGCGAGCCGTTTCTGTTTAGCACGCGGATGACGAACGCCGACTAACCAAGCCTGGGTGGATCCGGTCGCCAGAAAGCTACTGGCCCCGGCACTCAAGAGAGCTGGTTCCTTTTCCCTCTTGAAATGCCGGTTAACAACATCGAGTGCGTAACCTTTACCGATGCTACCCAGATTGATCTCTACACCGGGCTGCTTGAACTGGACGGTCGACGAGGCAGCATCGATCAGAAGCTTCTCACTGCCAACCAACGCTTTTGCGTCCTCGATCGCGCTGTTGGATGGCAGTCGCCCTTCCCTTTTCAGGAAGCCCCAACACCGCGTCAATGGTCCACTCGTGATGTCGAACGCGCCTTCCGTTTGATCGTGTAATTCTTTGCACAGCGAAAGGAGTTCGAACAAAGAGCGATCTACTCGAACTGCACGCGACGCAGCGTTACGATTGAGCAAACTAACAGCGCTCTCGTCCTTGAACACCGACAACTGCTTCTCAATCTGTTCGACTTCATCCAGCGCGTTGCTCGCGATCGACACTCCACATTCAGTCGACATGGGCAGCGTCACTTCAAACCGGCACGCCATCGCCTTTCGATTGACGTGCAACCAACACTCCTCCACGGGCGCCACTCGACTCTGGCGCAAACTCAGGAATGCACGTCTCGTTGCCTGAAGCATAGCTAACTCGTCTAACTCGACTGGGCGCGCGCGGTAGACTTTAGTGCCTTCAATGCCGTGCCGTTTTCTGACTTCCGGTAAAAGTCGTCGAGCGGATAACAACCCGATGGCAATCCTTTACGGGGCGCGGTGGTGCAGTCGCTGAACGTGCGACAGATCCGTTTGTGCTGCAATCCGCGTCCACTCAACACGTCGATCGGTAGTTCGGGATATGAAAGGACCATGCGGCCCAATCCAATCGAATCGACCCAGCCCTGCCGAACCGCGGCCTGGGCCACGTGTGGCAGATACTCCTGCAGATAGCTGTAACCGGTTCCGACAAGAGCAAGCCCGGGAAACTCTTCCTTCAACGTGCGCGTCACTTCCATCTGTCGCGCCACGCCCACGAGCGGATCCTCCGGCGGTTGATAGCCATCAGACGGTGGATACAAAGCCGGACGCTGGATGTGCGGGTTGTAATAAGGACTGCCGCCGGAAATGTTGACGAGATGAATTCCGAGTTCGCGCAGCAGAGATAAAAAGCGGCGTGGCTCGCTCAAGTCGTATCGCTGTGGATCGTCGACATCGACTCCGAAACCCCAGTGATACGGCAGCTCGATACGTTCCGGAATGCCTGGTCCGGTTTTGCCATCGCTCGCTTGCGTTGGATCGGAACGGAAAGCGATCAGATCGAATGCTGAAAGCCTGACGCCGATCAGTAACTTCGGCGCAACTGAACGCACGCCTTCCGTTATTTCACGTAGAAATCGTGTGCGATTCTCGAAACTGCCGCCGTAGTCGCCCGTGCGTGTATGCGCGCTCAGAAATTCGTGCCCGAGATAACCGTGGCAGTGTTTCACGTCGATGAAATCAAAGCCGAGATCGTTCGCGATGCGAGCGGCGGCGATGAAGTCGTCGATGATCTTTTTGACGTCATCGTCACTGAGGAGCGTTGAATTGCTGTTAGCGTTTACGCGCCCGTCGAGCAGTGGATGGTGGTAAAGAAGACGCGGCTCAGGGCGCATCTTTTCATTCGGACGGCTGAAGCGACCCGAGTGTGTAAGTTGCAAGCCGACTATGAGATCGTCGGCGGAGCCACAGGCCTGGCGGTGATGCGCGATCAGTTCCTCCCGCAGCCCGCCCAGGCTATGTTTGTTTTCTTGGTTGATTAGTAACTGGTTGGGATTGGCACGCCCATCGTGACGGACGGCGACTGCTTCTCCGCCCCAGATCAGTTTGGCGCCGCTGAGACCAAAATTCCGCCAGCGCCGGATGGTGGCTTCGCTCGGTTTGCCGTCGCGAGTTCCGTCCCAACCTTCCATCGGATGGATGCAGAAGCGATTGCCGATCGTTTTCCCAACCAGATGGAGTGGCTGCGCAAGTGGCGATTCTGGTCCAGCTTCGACGTGATCGTCGCAGGGAATCGATAGGCGCAGACTCTCGGCGTGCGCCCTGAACTCCTCGACGCTCCTCATCCCACCAATCGCTGGATACTGTCGCATAGTTATAGACAGGATTAACAAGATTCGCAGGATTTACAGGATTTAATCTTGTCAATCATGAGAATCTTGTTAATCCTGTGAAAGAACTCGCCGGGCTTGTTGTAACGCTTCGACGAAAAAGAACTCCCCCCACATCACAGATTCATTCACGCCGAGATTTTTGTGGATGTGATAGACGCCGCCGCGCAGGATTCCCTCCCAGCCGTCGCTCCCCTTGCCTAAATATCGTGACGTTAAAGAGTCGATCGTTCTGAGAGCACAATCTCGATAAGCCATTCGTCGCGCGGCACTGGGAGCGTGTTCGGCCAGCTTCAGCAATCCGACGACCGCGATCGCAGAAGCACTGGTATCGACTGGCCCATCTGCCGGCGCATCGAAATCCCAAGGCGCAACACCATCCGCAGGCACGTGTGATAACCAATAGTCAGCATTGTGCTCCGCAACCTCAAGATAAACCGGATCGCGCGTCAACTCGTAACAGGTCCCAAACCCATAAAGCGACCACGCCAATCCACGCGACCAGCACGAATCACCTCGATACCCCTGCTGCGTCGTTTGTCGCAGAAACTCGCCCGTCTCCAGATCAAAGATCCCTTCATGAGACGTGCTACCGTCTCCGCGCACCAGCGTACGTCTCGTCGTGCGGCAGTGGCGATGCGCAAGTTCGAGTAACGCTCGATCGCCAGTCTCCAACGCCGCGTAGAAGATGATGCCGACATTCATCATGATGTCGATGAAGTTCGAGTCCTCACCATGAAACGATCTCAAACATCCGGCACGTTCATTGAAGCGAAGGGCGAGCGTTCGGCCTGCATGAATCACAACGTCTTTAAGCGACTGATCCTTAGTCGCTTCATACCAGCGCCGATAAGTACCGTGATAGAAGATGAACCCGAGGTCGTGAACCTCGCGGTCGTCCTTTCGCGACTCGAGTGCTTTTGAATACTTAACGGCTGACTCTTTCCACCCCGGATCTCCCGTCTCTTCGTAAAAGATCCACATCATCCCCGGCAGAAACCCATCGCACCAATGCGTCCACGCCGGCTTCGAATGACGCCAGCGCCCACCATCCGTGTAGAGCGGATAAAAATCCGGATCGCGCTCAACCAGCGCTCGCACCTGCGTCTGCGCGAACGCAAACGCCTGATCGATCCGCGATAATCGTGCTTTTTTATCTGTTTCCATCCGTGTTACAAGCGTCGCAAATGAAATCCACCATCGACATTGATCACTTCACCCGTGGAGAACGGAAAGCTCCCCGAAGCGATCGCCGCCACCGCGCGAGCGACATCTTCCGGAGTTCCCCATCTACTGATCGGAGTCAAACCATCCGCAATCTTCTGATCGTATTTTTCCCTCACCCCGGCGGTCATGTCAGTGGCGATAACGCCGGGCCTGATCTCGTAAACGTTGATCCCCTCATCAGCGAGTCGCGCGGCAAAAACCTTCGTCATCATCGCCAGCCCTGCTTTCGAGATACAGTATTCAGCGCGTTCAGGTGACGCAGCGTACGCAGAAACCGAGCTGATGTTGACTATCGCGGGAGTGTAATCAGGCACACTGCCGGAATGCTTTTGCTCGATCATCCAACGAGCAACCAGTTGACTCAGGAAGAACGGGCCTTTCAGATTCACATTCAGTAGACGATCAAAACTCTCCGTGCTCGCTTCAAGAAGGTCCACGCGCTTATCAGGTGCGATACCGGCATTGTTGACGAGCAAGTCGAGGCGTCCGAAGAGCTCGCGCGTGTGCGTAACCAGTCGCTGTCGATCGTCATCGTTGGCGACGTCTGCCGGGAATGTCTCGAAGCGCGCTTCGCTGGTTGCGACGGCCTTAATCTGTTCGAGAGTTCGTTCAGCTTCGACGGCGTTTGAGCGATAGTTGATCAGCACATCGTACCCAATGCGGCCGAGTTCGATTGCAATCGCGCGCCCGATTCCACGAGACGCACCGGTGACGAGTGCGACGCGACGTGATGTTGTGCTCGACGAACTCATTTAGCTTAAGCCTTCTCTTCAGGCCTAGGTAGCCAGGCGACCGCAATTGCACCGACGAGCGCAAGCGCGATCAAGACCGTAAATCCAACCGTATAACTCGCGGTCTGGTCACGCAAGTTTCCTACGAGCATCGGAACCGTCGCTTCTGCGACTCCGTCTGCCGTCAGTACCACACCCATCAAGCGACCCATGATTTTGACGCCGAAGAGCTCCGCAGCCATGAGCGGAATGATCATGTAATCGCCACCGAGACCGATGCCAAAGATGATTGCAAAAAGATAGATTGCTCCCGGCGTAGAGGCAAAAAATAGTAACGGGATCGAAACAGCAACCAGCAGGTAGATGAGCAGCATCACGTACTTCTTCGTGTAACGATCCGCAAGCCAGCCCATCAACAAGCGACCCACAAGACTAAAAGCAAGCACAAGCGAAGCAACGCGCGCTGCCTGTGTCTGAGCGTACTGCTGGTCCAGACTCAGGAATAGTTTGAGATGTTGATTTGTGCCGCCAACCGCGCCAATCGAGCACATGCTTCCGATAGCAAGCAAGTAAAACGTCTTCGTCTTTAATGCCCATCCAATCGGCGCAGTCGGGGTGGTTGTCTTTTTGGACGAGACCTCGCCGTCCGGAGCTTCCTTCACAAAGTATGCAAGTGGCAACGCGAGCACGATGATCAGCACACCGAGTATTCGAAGCGCGTTGTGCCAACCATACTTTTGCACCAGCCATACGGAAAGTAATGGCACGAGCGCGCCGCCGAGTCCGATGCCGAGGTAAGCAAAGCCCATCGCGCGTCCACGAGCTTTATCGAACCATCGTGTGAGTAGCACCTGGTTGGGTAGTGGTCCAGCGCAAACGTATCCGAGCGCGTTGAAGAGATAGAACAGATAGAACATCCAAAGCGCACTCATGCTGCCGAGGCCAATCAGGGCTACACCGCCCATGAGGATCCCTGCAAGCATCAGCCGTCGTGGTCCAAACTTGTCGATAAACCAGCCGGCGAGAAATCCGAACAGTGGTCCGACGACGAGTTTGCTCAGCGCGTTTCCGGAAGTGACCTGCGTCCGCGACCAGCCAAACTCGCGCACCATGAAATCGTAGTAGAAAGGCAAACCGTAAAGTGCGAGACCGACGATTGCGAAGAGTGCGAAGAACGACGTGACGGCCACCTGGATTTGACCGCTGCGCTGCCGCGCACTGATTTGCTCATCGACTATCGGGACATTTGTAGTCGCGCTTTGCATCGAGTTGTTTAACCACGCCGGTTGCCGCTTCGAGAACCGGTCAGACCTTTACTGGAGATTGGCGGCGAGATTAAAGCCTGACGGCGAAATTCGTCAAGACTAGCCACAAAAAGGCACAAAAAGCACAAACTGGGTTATTGAGCAGAGGCGCCCAAGAATCGGACAGAAGATGAACGATTCAAATGAATAATCGCTTTTGTGCTTTTTGTGCCTTTTTGTGGCTAGCTTTTTCAGTGACCGTTTATGAAATACGAGTGAAGACGTATCGTAGCTTGCCCACGAAACCGTGCTCGTGGGTGATCGTTCGAGTCAGCGTCTTGCCATCAGCGGAAAGTTGAATTTCCTCAATCATCACAATCGGCAGAGATGTAAAGACTCCACTGCTGCCACCGTACGGAGAAGTGACGACTTTTCTTACGAGCTTATTGCCGCGCCACCGTGTCTCCGGTTCAGAGTCGTACCCCGTGCGCGAATGAAATTCCGGCCGGCCATCTGTGTAATAGATGGTTTCGTCTGTCAGCTTGCGACCGTTTTTCTCATAGGTCTTGGTCAGGCGGATTTCCGGTTCTTTGTGAACAATCGTAAGGAGGTGCTCGTTATCTCGGAGCCGAGGGTCAATCTCACTGCGCGACTCATCAAAGGCCCAAACACCACTGAGATCAGGTCGCGTCGTCGTTTTAGAGTTCTTCGTCTGCGCGACTGATACTCCAAAAACCAAACACAGAAATAAAACGCTTCTCAATACAGACATTTCATACCACCTAAAGCAAAAATCGAAGGCGTAAGATACCGTCCGCGCCGGTTTAGTTGCAACTTCACACAGTAATCTGTGCTTTATGTGCTGTGGGCCGCTCATGCTCAGAAAAAAGCGATTGGTCTTACCGCCGCAAAGATGGCCGACGGATTGGGATCATTTTATTGTTGACACTAAAACTACCGTGCGGCAAACTGGTCATACCAATCAAGAATCAACCACAAAGAGGCACATCAAGCACATAATGTTTTTAGCTGCACGGCTGAAGCTCGCGACAATTCTTTTGTGCTGGTTATCCCTCTGTGCGATCGAGGCGCGGGCTTCAAAGAGCATGGTAGTGGCCGCGGATGGTTCGGGCGATTTCCGGACTGTGCAGCAGGCGTTGGACCACGTCCCAAATAATAACAACCAACCGATTGCGATCCAGATCAAACCGGGTGTTTACAACGAACAGGTACGAGTCAATGCCGGAAAGAATCACGTCACTCTCCGTGGTGAAGATCCGCTAAAGACCATCCTTACTTTTAA
>Ga0111538_10002222_pt1 | contig 27360 bp, 22 predicted proteins | sample SoiMethybrSBSTD1_FD_79669 | JGI IMG/M metagenome (GOLD analysis project Ga0111538, IMG submission 79669) | Bulk soil microbial communities from a Populus tree surrounding site in Tennessee, USA - Soil MetaG P. TD hybrid SBSTD1 (version 2)... | ecosystem: Environmental > Terrestrial > Soil >...
GGTGAAACAGTGAACACAGTGCCGCGATCGCCGCAATCTGACGGATGGCTCACACGGTAAGTCGACTCGCGCGAGAAAAACACCGCCTGGTTGACGTCCGCCGTGATGGTGCGGCGTCCGAAGTGTCGCGAGAAAGCACCATGACGCATGAGCACGATGTTATTCGCGTCCGAAATCTCTTCTCCACCTGGTCCACCCTGCTCGATATGGCAGCAGTAATCATGAACGCTGACGATCGGACTCTCGTACAACGGTCGAAATGCTATTTCCTTGTCGCGTTCGTAACCCACAAGGTGTTATAAAAGCACAAGTTTAAATCCGTCATCAATCCGTGAAAATCCGAGGCTTATATGAAGACTAGCTTTCTTGCACTGCTCTTGCTTCTGGCGCTCGCGGCACAAGACCCGGGCGAAATCCGAAACTTCCTGCGCGTCAATAAAGACTTCTGCACCGGTGGCCAGCCAAAACTCGAACATCTCGAAAAACTGAAAGCCGAAGGTGTTAAGTCGATCATCAACCTGCGCCAACCGAGCGAACATCGCGCCGCCGAAGAAGAAGCAAAAGCAAAAGAGCTCGGCCTGCGCTATTTCAACATTCCGGTCGCTTTCGGCAATCCAAATGAAGAGCAAGTCGCGGAGTTCCTGAAAATCACAGACGATCCGGATAACCGCCCTATCTTTATTCACTGCACCGCCGCTATTCGTGTCGGTGCGTTCTGGATGATCAGACGAGTGCTGCGTGATGGCTGGAAAGTTGAAGATGCAGAGGAAGAAGCAAAGAAGATCGGACTGCGCGAGAGTCCACACTGGAACGAGTTTGCACGCAAGTACATCGAAACACATCGCAAGGCATCGCTACCCTCGCAGCCGTTGAAATTCGGCATCTTTGTCGCGCGTTTCGATCCTGCCGGCACATTCACAATCGAAGGCGATCGCTGGGGGAAATTCAACGGGAGCTGGAAGAGCCTCGACGCGAATCAAGTCGAGCTGGCGATGAGCGGTGGACCAGGCGGATGTGACGCTCCGGGTAAGTATCGCTTCAACACCGATGGTAGTCACGTGTCGTTCGACGTCGTCGCAGATGAATGCGTGCCGCGCAAGATGATTGTCGATCGCAGCACGTGGATCCCTGCGACCGAGATCGTCGCGGTGCCGCCACGAGAGATCGTCAACGTTGCGAAAGCGCGTCCGCCTGCTCGTCCGATTGCGACTGACAAAGGAAGCTGGCCATCGTTTCGCGGGCCACACGCCTCGGGTATTGCAGAAGGACAGAACCTGCCCGATAAATGGAACGGCAAGACCGGTGAGAACATCCTCTGGCGCACTCCGATTCCCGGGCTCGCACACTCCAGCCCAGTCGTTTGGGGAAATCGAATTTTTGTAACTACTGCGGTAAGCAGCGATCCAAAGGCGTCCTTCCGGCCGGGTTTATATGGCGACGGGGATGCGTCGAAAGATCGCTCCGTGCATCGCTGGATGATCTATGCACTCGACAAACAGAGCGGAAAAATTTTGTGGCAACAAGTCGCTTACCAGGGCGAGCCGATTGAGAAACGTCACATCAAGTCGACGTATGCGAACTCGACGCCGGTGACTGATGGTCGCATCGTCGTCGCGTGGTTCGGATCTGAGGGTGTGTACGCATATGACGTTAACGGCAAGTTTCTTTGGAAAGTGAACATGGGACGCGTGGACATGGGCGCGTACGACATTCCCAGTTACGAATGGGGCCCAGCCAGCTCGCCCATCATCTGGAAGGATCTGGTAATCCTTCAGTGCGACACCCAAACTGATTCGTTCATCATCGCCTTTGACGCAAACACTGGTAAGGCCGTCTGGAAAACCAAACGCGAAGAGATTCCTTCGTGGTCTACGCCGACCGTCGCAACCACCTCAAAAGGCGAGGAGCTAATCGCCAACGCCTCAAACTTTATTCGTGGTTACGATCCACGCACCGGAAAAGAATTGTGGCGACTAGGACGCAGCTCAAAGATCACGGCGCCCACACCAATCTTCGCGGACGACATGCTGGTCGTGGTGAGTGGTCGTGGACCAGAGCGACCGATCTTCGTGGTGAAGGCAGGCGTGCGTGGCGATCTCACTCTGCCGGAAGGAAAAACCAGCAGCGATGCGGTGATCTGGAGTCGGACTGGTCGCGGTTCTTACATGCCGACGCCGTTGATCTACAACGGCATTCTTTACGTGTTGGCGAATAACGGGACCTTCGACGCCTACAATCTCAAGACTGGCGACGAGATTTACCGGCAACGTTTGCCACTCGTGGGCAGCGGTTTCAGCGCCTCGCCGATCGCTTCTGACGGCAAGATCTACCTGTCGAATGAAGACGGCGAGATCCTCGTCGTGTCTGCGGGTGAAAAGTTCAACCACATCGCGACCAACTCGATGGGCGAGTTGCTGATGGCAACTCCGGCGTTGTCGGAGGGTGTGATGTACGTGCGTTCTGCTGAGTCTCTCTTCGCAGTCGGCCGCAAAAAATGACTACCAACCGAATGGAAGCATTCAGTGATGGTGTGATCGCTATCATCATCACCATCATGGTGCTTGAACTACGTCCCCCGCACGACACGAGTCTGGATGGTCTGCGACCACTGATTCCCGTGATGGGAAGCTACGTGATGAGTTTTATCTATCTGGGAATCTATTGGAACAATCATCACCACCTGCTCCATATTACCGAACACATTGACGGGCGCTCGTTGTGGGCCAACCTGCATTTGTTGTTCTGGTTGTCGCTAGTTCCGTTTGTGACGGCGTGGATGGGCGAGAATCACTTTTCGCAGTGGCCGGTGGCGCTTTATGGAGCGGTGTTGTTGATGTCCGCAATCGCGTACACGATTCTGGTGTATACACTGTTAGGAGCACCGGGGAATGAGCTGCTTGCTTCAGCGTTGGGATCGGATTTTAAAGGGAAGATATCGATGGTGATCTACATCGCCGGGATTTTGTTGTCGTTTGTGAGCCCGTGGATTGGGTTGGCGATTTACGTTTCGGTGGCGGTGATGTGGTTGATTCCCGATCGGCGCATTGAGCGAAAGATCAGTTAGAGACAGGATTGACAGGATTTTTTCAGGATTTACAAGATATATCCTGCACATCCTGAATAATCTTGTAAATCCTGTCTAACTTAACTCCAAGCACTACGGCTGGACCTGAACATTCCCACCACCATGAACGATATCAACAAACGAATAAGCTCCAGCCGAAAAGCTCTCGCATCCAACAGTTTTGCTTTGATTGGAAGGAATACCAACGTCATCAGGGCGCTCAAAGTCTTTCGCAATCCAGCTCAATGATGCGCCGTTATCGTCTTCGCGTTCTCCGTCCTTTGGTGTCCAGCCGGTCGCTTGCGGCAGATAGATTCCCCACGTGAGTTTGTCGTTGAGAGCGTTGATACCCTCGCCGTTGTCTTCCACTACAAGCAATACGCGCAGGCCTACAGCGGCAAGAATATTCGATTCAGAAATCACACCACCCATCACGGCTCTGTTGGCCGTGATCTTCAAACAGTCGAACTTTGCTTTTACGAGAGCGCCCGGAGTACCTGAACCGTCAGAACCGTCCGGATCACTAACCGGGATGACAGACGGGTCGCTGAACGTCATCTCACCGACGACCGTGCCCTTGTTTTGTTCTCGGGCGTTGAATTCGAGGTATCTCGGTTGGCCGTCTTCGAGGGAAAACTGGAAATTACCGCTGGCTGAAGGACCGTCATTACCTGCAAAAGTCAGCGATGGCAAAATCAGAGTCAGCACCGCCAACGCCGCCACTGCGGCGAAAACAATTCTTTTCATGGGAGGCTCCTAGTCTGGGCGAATTTTGGACTAGGATATAACTGGTAGGACCAAGAAAAGTCAAACCACAGATTACACGGATATTCGTCCGTGTAATCTGTGGAATCTGTGGACGGCTACTTTGGTGAGACTTTCAGATCGCCGCCGGCGGTTTTGATCTCGGGAAATTCATACGAGCCGAGCGGGAAGCTCTTGCAGGTTACGACCTTGCTGATGTCAGAGGGAATTCCAACGTCATCCTTTCGCTCGAAATCTGTCGCAAGCCACTTCAGATCTGCGCCCTTGTCGTCTTCAACTTCGGCATCTTTGGGAACCCATCCCGTTGCGGGCTTCTGGTAGATTCCCCAGATAAGATTGTCCTTCTCGAGCCCATTGTCTTCCACGACGAGCAGCACGCGCTGGCCGATGTTGCTCTTGACGTTCGAGTCGTAAATCTCGCCGCCAATCACCGCCTTGTTCTCAACTACCTGCATGCAATCAAATTTGGCTCTCACCATCACGCCCTGGTTCTTGGGAGTTTCCGAAGAGTCGGGATCGTCGATCGGAATCGCAACCGGATCGCTGAAGGTCATGTCGCCAGTCGCCTGGCCGTCCGCGCCTTCTGTAGCATCAAATTCAACGAATCTTGTTTCCCCGTCTTCTAACACAAACTTGAAACTACCGTTGGCAGAAGCTCCTTCAGCACCGGCATGAACCAAGCCTGGCAAAGCAAGACACACAACAAACAACGTCAGAACAAAACCGCCTATAATGCTCTTCATTTGAGAGGTCTCCTAGAGTTAGAAAAGATTTTATGGTAGGTCGGTGTATGAGGACTTTGATGCATCAAAGCCAATTCGCACCACACGACAATGAACAAAGTTCAGCACTATTCCATAACGCGTATTCTTATCCTCATTCTGGTCACTCTTTTTTTCCACCAGTTGCCGTACGTTTTTGGTGCGGCGCTACAGGGAGGCAGAATTCGAGGCAAAGTCGTTGCGGATATTCCCGACCAACGCAAAGCTCTGCCGGGGGTTGTCGTCACTCTGAGCAGTGATCGACCGGGAGACAAAAAAATTCAGAGCGTCAGCGACTTGGAAGGTCAGTACGACTTTCCGGGTCTGATTGCGGGCGACTACATCCTAACGATCGAATTTTCGGGTTTCAAGAAGTATGAGAAAAAACTGAGTGTTCAGATCGAGGCGACCGTCGAACAGGATCTGCTTCTGCAACCGGTACCAGTCACTGAGTCCGTAACTGTAATCGACGATCGAACAGACGCGAGCAAAACAGAATCAACCACACCGTCAGTGATAACGAATGTGGCGTTGCGCGACGCGCCCCTCATCGATCAGAAGTTTCAGGACGCGCTGCCTTTACTTCCCGGCGTCGTCCGCGGACCGGACGGAAATCTCAATATCAAGGGAACACGCCCGACGCAGAGCGGCATTCTGGTTTCGAGTTTGAACGTTACGGATCCGGTCACGGGTGCGCCGGCGATTGAGTTGCCGCTCGAAGCAGTTGATACAGTCCAGGTGCATTCGAACCCGTATTCGCCGGAGTTTGGAAAGTTCACCGGAGCAGTGACGACAATTGAAACTCGCTCAGGAAGCAACGATCTCCGTTACCTCTTCACCGGCACGTTACCGCGACCCCGCTGGCGCGACGGCAAGCTCTTCGGCATCGGCGCCGCGACGCCACGCATCGCCGTCGGCGGTCCGATAAAGAAAGACAAACTCTTCTTTTTTCAGAGTGTGGAATATCGTTTCGTACGCACGAACGTGCCCAGTCTCGAAGACCTCAACGAGAATCAACGCGACATCAAACGCGAGAGCTTCGATTCCTTCACGCGGATTGACTACGTCGTCAACAACAACAATCGGCTGACGGGAAGCTTCTCGATCTTTCCGCAGAAGATCGACTTCTTCAATCTCAATACTTTCAACCTGGCAGATACCACCGCAAACTTTCACCAGCGCGGCTGGTTTCTGGCGCTGAACGAGCAGGCGACGTTCAAGTCAGGCGCGTTACTGCAATCGAGTTTCAGCGTGAAGCAGTTTGATTGCGACATCTTCGGCAACAGCGCCGCGCTTTATGAAATTACGCCGGAGCGCAACCTTGGCGGATGGTTCAACAGGCAGCATCGAGAGAGCCGGCGCTACGAACTACTCGAAGTCTTCAATTTTGCGCAGTTAAAAGCGCGCGGAACCCACTCGTTCAAAACCGGCGTCAACTTCAGTCACACTTCATTCCACGGCACTGACACGAGTGAGCCGGTTACCATCCATCCAACCAACAGTTTTTTTCCACGCCAGATTATCCAGTTCATTGGCGATGGCGTTCTCGAACGCAACCAGGACGAATTCTCGACCTTCGGGCAAGACAAGTGGATCGTAAACTCTCACCTGGTATTCGATCTGGGCCTGCGCTACGACCGCGACAGCATCGGAAAGAACAACAACCTCGCGCCGCGTCTGGGCTTCGTGGTTACGCCCACTGATTCCGACCGCACGGTCGTGCGCGGCGGTATCGGAATTTTCTACGACAAGATTCCGCTGAATGTCGGTTCGTTTGAACAATATCAGAGCCTGCACCAGAGGACTTTTGTTAACGGCGGAGGTCTTTTCGAACTGATCGAAGATCGCGAGATGCAAAACACCGCTCCCGCGCATTTGGAAAACCCTTACTCGCTTGCCTGGAATATTCAACTCGACCATCAACTAACCGAACGGCTACTGCTTCGTCTCGGCTATGAAGACCGAAACACACGCCGCGATTTCGTCCTCGAGCCGACCTTCAACCAACTGCTCCTGCAGAACAACGGCCGCTCACGTTATCGCGAGCTACAAGCGGTCGCGCGCTTTCGCTTTCAGGAGGGACGTAATATCTTTCTCTCGTACGTGCGCTCGGAAGCGCGCGGGAACCTGAACGACTTCAACACCTATTTCGGAAATCTCAAGCACCCGGTGATTCGACCGGACGAGTATGGCAAGCAGCCGTTCGACGTTCCCAATCGTTTACTCTTCTGGGGTGACTTCGCTGTGCCTTTCAACCTCGTCTTGTCGCCTGTGGTGGACTGGCACACTGGCTTTCCCTTTTCAACGGTGGATGAACTTCAAAACTTCGTGGGGCCACGCAATGAGGGCGGGCGCTTTCCGAACCTGTTAACATTCGACCTGCTGGTAATGAAAGCACTGAAGATTCGTTTTCGCGGCAAGGAATACAAAGGTCGCGCCGGTTTCACCATCTTCAACATCACTAACCACTGGAACCCGCGCGACGTGCAGAACAACATCGCCAGTGAACAGTTCGGGACCTTCTATAACAGCCCCGGCCGCAGTGTCCGGCTGAAATTTGAGTTTGTGAAATACTGAAAAACCGGCAGGAGCAGTGGGCAGGAGCGGGACGGACCTACCTGCTCCTGCTTGCTGGACCTGCCTGCTGGTGGTGTAATCTGTGGCAAAGGACCATCCCTTATGAAACTCCTGCTTGTATTTGTTGTCTTACTACTCGTCTGCCATGTGACTCTCGCCCAAAACGAGACGCCGTCAAAATTCGAACCGACAAACGATGGGTTCAATTACGTTCGTCGCACGGTGATGATTCCGATGCGCGACGGCGTGAAGTTGCACACAGTCATTCTCGTTCCCAAAGGCGCTCGCAACGCTCCCATCCTCCTGACACGGACTCCATACAACGCGGATGAGCTGACCGGCCACGCCGACAGCTCCGACCTCGGATCGATCCTGACGGGCTACGACAATGCGACCGACGTGATTGTCGAAGGCGGATACATTCGCGTGATCCAGGACATTCGCGGCAAGTACGGCTCTGAAGGCGAGTATGTGATGAATCGGCCGCTGCAAGGCCGGTGGAATCCGACCAAGGTGGACCATGCAACCGATACTTACGACACTATCGATTGGCTAGTGAAGAATATTCCCGAGACGAATGGGCGCGTCGGAATCCTCGGAATCTCTTACGACGGATTTCTACCGTTGATGGCCCTGATCAACCCGCATCCGGCACTGAAGGTTTCCGTGCCGATGAATCCGATGGTCGATGGCTGGATGGGCGACGACTGGTTCCACAACGGCGCGTTTCGCCAGCAGGGCATGAGCTACATCTACGATCAGCAAGCAACGCGCGCCAACGAGATCAAGTGGTGGACCAGTCACTTCGACGACTACGACATGTTTATGGAAGCCGGTTCCGCAGGTGAGCTCGGGCGCCGTCGTGGTCTCGAACAGGTCGGTTTCTGGCGCAAGATTCTCGAGCATCCCAATTACGACGCGTACTGGCAGGATCAGGCCGTCGATAAAATCCTCGCGAAGGAGCCGCTCAAGGTTCCCGTGATGCTCGTACACAGTCTGTGGGATCAGGAAGACATCTACGGCGATATCGCGGTGTACAAGGCGATCGAGCCGAAAGATACGAATAACGACAAAGTCTTTCTCGTGCTTGGTCCGTGGCACCACGGGCAGGAGATTCGTGACGGCAGTGCGCTCGGCGCGATAAAGTTCAATAGCGACACAGCCTTGACGTTCCGTCGTGAGATTCTGCGCCCATTCCTCGATCATTACCTGAAAGACGGTGCGCCGAAAGCGGACATCGCGCCGGTGACTGCTTTCGAAACCGGAACGAATACGTGGCATCGTATGTCCTCGTGGCCCAGGGGCTGTGAAACCGGTTGCACGATTAAACCGGCGCCGTTATATCTCAACGCCGGGTTGAACGCCGGCTTCAACGCCAAATCAGCGGCGCCGGGTTATGAGGAATATGTTTCAGATCCGTCGAAGCCCGTGCCGTTTCGAGCCCGTCCGATTGACGCTGCGAGTTGGTCGCGATGGCTGGTTGACGATCAGCGTGAGATGTCAGGACGTCCTGATGTGTTGGCGTTTACGTCGGAAGTTTTGACTGGGCCGGTAAAGATCAGTGGCGAGCCGATCGTGAATCTGATTGCTTCCACGAGCGGCACGGATTCGGATTGGGTGGTGAAGCTGATCGATCTCTACCCGGCTCAGGTTGCGGGCCAGCCGAACATGGGTGGTTACCAGTTGATGATCTCGGCTGATGTGCTGCGCGGGCGTTATCGCGAGAGTTTCGAGATCGCGAAACCGATTGAAGCAAACACCCCGCTGCGTTATCGGTTTGTATTGCCGACGGCGAATCACGTGTTTTTGCCGGGTCACCGCATCATGGTGCAGATTCAGTCGAGTTGGTTCCCGCTTTACGATCGCAACCCGCAGACATTCGTGAAGAGCATCTTCTGGGCCAAGCCCGAGGATTACAAGAAAGCAACGCAACGGATCTACAACACACCCGGCAACGCAAGCTTCATCGAACTGCCGCTGGTGACCAAGCCTTGAGTTGTTGTAGGGGCGGCACTCCGTGGCCGCCCCTCGCTTGCTGCCGCGCTTCCTCGAAAAGGTTCGTAATTGCAGAGGGGCGGCCACGGAGTGCCGCCCCTACAACAACGCCCGGGAAAAATTAACGACCTGGAGAAGCCTATGAAACTTCACCTCCTGTTCATACTCCTACTCGCTGCTTCCTCCTCTGCCTTCGCAAAAGACGACATCACGAAGGAATTGATGACCTCAGGTGGCAAGACGCGAGTTTACTATCTGTACGTACCGTCAACAGTAAAAGCTGCTGCCCCTCTGATCGTGATGCTGCACGGTTCTAACCGGACCGGCGTTAACCTTGTCGAGAAGTGGAAAGATTACGCGAAGAAGGAAGGAATAATTCTGGCCGGCCCGGACGCGACGAATCTGGCCGGCTGGGGATCACCGCAGGACGGCCCGGACTTCCTGCACGATCTCGTCGAACAGCTCAAGAGTAAATACCCAATCAATCCGCGCCGCGTCTATCTCTTTGGTCACTCGGCGGGCGCGTCGTTTGCCCTGCATATGTCTCTGATGGAGTCGCAGTACTTTGCCGCGACCGCGATTCATGCTGGAGCGCTAAACCAGGAGGGCATGGACTTGATCCCGCTGGCTAAACGAAAGATACCGATTTCGATTCAAGTCGGAGACAGCGACGAGTTCTTCCCGGTCAAGGTCGTGCGAGCGACGCGGGACGCATTGAAGAATGCCGAGATCCCTGTCGAGCTCGTCGAGATCAAGGATCACGATCACTGGTATTACGACAAGGCGTCGACGTTCAATCAAACGGCGTGGGAGTTTCTCAAAAAATACGAGCTGCAAAGCGATCCGTTGTATCAAAAGTACAAGTGGGATCAATAAGTACAAAAACGTCGTCAGGAGCCCTTTATGCCTAAACCTCTCTTTCGAGTCGTTGTGATCGTAGTTTGTCTCGCCGCACTGCTTACCGGTGCTCAGCCGCGTGGTGCTCTGAGTTCGTCGCCGGTCGATGATTACAAAGCACAAGTCGTCGCGGACGTTGCGGCCATGGCAAAGCAATCACAGGTCATGGTCGACATGGTCTTCAGCTTTGGCGAGCTCGGCTTTCAGGAGGTTGAAACGTCGAAGTACCTCACCGGCATTCTTAAGAAAGAGGGCTTCAAGATCGAGCAAGGCATCGCGGGAATTCCGACCGCATGGATCGCATCGTGGGGTACGGGTAAGCCCGTCATCGCGCTCGGCTCAGACGTCGATTGCATTCCACAAGCCTCGCAGAAACCCGGTGTCGCATATCACGATCCGCTGGTCGAAGGTGCTCCGGGTCATGGCGAGGGTCACAACTCCGGCGTGCCTTTGAACATCACTGCGGCGATCGCCGTGAAGCGATTAATGGAGCGCAACAAAATTCCCGGCACGATCAAGGTTTGGCCCGGGGTTGCCGAAGAGCTGGTTGCCGGCAAGGCGTATTTCGTTCGCGCCGGTGTTTTCAAAGACGTGGACATCGTGCTGTTCACGCACGTTGGCAATAATCTCAACACCTCGTGGGGACAGGCGTCGGCGACAGGGCTAGTGTCTGTCGAATACACATTCAAAGGCGAGAGCGCGCACGCCGCGGGGGCGCCATGGCAGGGACGCAGCGCGCTCGACGCGGTCGAGTTGATGGACGTCGGCTGGAACTTCCGTCGCGAACACCTGCGTTTGCAACAACGATCGCATTACGTGATCACGAATGGCGGAGATCAGCCGAACGTGGTGCCGCGTCTCGCGAGTGTTTGGTACTACTTCCGCGAACTCGATTACGAACACATCAAACAGATGCGCGAGATCGGCGACTCAATGGCCCAGGGCGCAGCGCTGATGACCAACACGACTGTGAGTTCGCGCGTGCTTGGATCGGCATGGCCGCAGCATTTCAATCGACCTGTCGCGGAAGCAATGTACGAAAACATCAAGCAAGTCGGTTTACCGCAATGGACCGACGCCGATCAAACGCTCGCGAAGGCACTGCAAAAAGAGTTGAAATCGCGCGAGCAGGGGTTGGCTACGCAGTTGATGCCACTCGCTGGTCCGGTGACAGCCGATCAACAGACGCGCGGCGGCTCTGACGATATCGGCGACGTGTCGTGGAACGTTCCGACAGTATCGCTGCGATATCCGTCGAACATTCCCGGACTGCCGGGTCACAACTGGACGGATGCGATCGCGATGGCCACCCCGATCGCGCACAAAGGCGTGACCGCGGGCGCAAAGGTCGTCGCGATGACGGTGGTCGATCTGTTGACAAAGCCGGAGCTCGTGTCGGAGGCGTGGAAGTATTTTCGTGACGTGCAGACGAAAGAGACGCAGTATCAACCCTTGATCGGTCCCGATGACAAGCCGCCGACGTACCTGAACCAACGCACGATGGAAATCTATCGCGAACGAATGAGGAAGTTTTATTACGACCCGTCGAAGTACGACACGTATCTCGAGCAGTTGGGGATTAAATATCCGACAACACGTTAGGAGTTATCGATGGCTGAACTGAAAACGAAACCCACGAATGAGAGTGTCAAGGATTTTCTGAACCGCATCCCCGAGGCTGAGAGGCGCGAGGACTGTTTTGCGGTAGCGAAGATGATGGAAGAGATCACGGGTGAAAAGCCGAAGATGTGGGGACCGAGCATCGTGGGGTTTGGTGGTTATCACTACAAGTATGCGAGCGGCCGCGAAGGCGATTGGCCCATGGCGGCCTTCTCACCGCGCAAGAAGGATCTGACGGTGTACCTCATGATGGGATTCGAGAAGCGTGCCGAGCTGATGGAGAAGCTGGGCAAGCACAGTCACTCCAAGTCGTGTCTCTACATTAAACGACTCTCGGACATTCACGTACCCACGCTCAAGAAGCTGATCAAAGTGTCGGTGAAGGATTTGAAGGCCTACCTAAAAGCGCAAGCCGCAAAATAAAACCTTGGACAGGATGTGCAGGATTTTTCAGGATGAACAAGATAAATCCTGTCAATCCTGAAATCATCCTGTCAATCCTGTCTAACATTACCATCGGCCTTACGAACTTCGAGGTTCTTAATCACGATCATTTCCCCCTCAATCACCGGCGCTCCCAAGTCCGTACCATCAACCTCAGTAATCCATCGCGCTTTTCGCTTCGTCTGCTCCATGCGCACGAGGTACGCCCACTGCGACCTTGCATCATGCCCCTCGTACATCAAAAACAAATCGCGCTGGTGCTCGAGAAAGTAAATTCGATCGATACGGCCTCTCACCCTCAACATGAAAACGCGTCTCAGTCCCGCCGGCGACGTAAACTCACCCATCCCATCGTGTCTGATGACGTAACCACCAGCCGACGTCGACAACACAAAGAAACTGCGTTCATTCCCTTCACCAACGCGTTCAGCGGTGGCAAAAGCCTCGCCCGAAGCCGAAGCACCTGCCGCTCCCAACCACAAGACCGCTACGCCCAGGCACACTACAGCAACAAGCTTTCTCATTGGTTTCTCCTTTGGCGGGGCGGTGAGGTATAGCCAGTTTACTACAAATAGGCGCATAATCTCTCGAAATCCATTCCCCCGCCAATTCGTCACAGGGGTGAAACGATGGAGCAACAGCGGTTACGACAGATCGAGCGATACATTTTAGGTTTCTTTAGAGAACAACAACAGACACGCATCCTGGCAAAGGAACTCTTTGAAAGCACAAGCGCCTACGCGAATGCCGACATCGTTAGGGCGTTGGAAGACCTGGAAAAGACAGAGCGTCTCCTGGTACGTCATACGAGCGAGGGCAATGACTACATCTCCCTGACAGCCCAGGGAATCTTAGACCTCGGCCTCGAGCAAACAAACGTTGCAGATGACGTGGCGGCCATGCCTCATCCTCCAAAGAGCGCGCCCAAGTCTGTGTAAGTGCAAGTTTTTGAAGTATGAAAGCTCTGACCCCCACCTTACTTCTGTTAGTGCTACATTTCTGTGCGACGGCCCAGGCACCCGTTGCGGATAGCAGTTCGTTAACAGAGGTGCGCGATAAGCGCAGCGCGTTGCTGGTTGTATTCAAGTCGCGCGTTATCGATGTCGACGAGGCTGACCGTGAGCGCGCCATCATCGACGACGTTTTGAAAGCCGATCCGAATCCAAAGGGCCGCTACCGTTGGGTCTATACGCAACTTGCCCGGAAGCTGAACAACTACATCAACAAATACAAGAGCCTGAGTGCTGCCAGTGAGTTGTCGGATGCCGACTACGTGATCTTTTTCAACGTCGTCGAGTTTCGCAGGATTCTAAATACTCCTTATCCTTACGGTGAGCTTTTCGTAATCGTGAAAGGTTCGCCGGAAAAGCTGAAGCCGCCGCGCGTAGTCTGGCGCGCCCGGAAAGTTTTGTATGCCGAGGACGCCATTGGCGAACTGATAAAAGACCTCAAGGCCATTCGCGGTGAAGGCTAGCCGCAATCTTTGCAACTCGCAATGAACGGGAACGTGTAAGACGTGCAACTTTTTGGTTGTTTCGTTCACTAACGTGGATGACTTAGATCTGTAGCCACTGATAACACCAATAATAAAGGGATCTCCCGATGCTCTTCAGATTTCTGTTTGGAGCGGTTCTATATTGCAGCCTCGCATCGTTCCTCCTCGGGCAACAAACCACGGGTGCGTTGAAGGGCACGGTGACCGATCAGCTTGGCAGTCTTGTCGTCGGAGCGAAAGTTACATTGCGGAACGCGCGCGGCGTCAGCACCACCGCCAACACCAACTCGGCCGGTGTTTATGAGTTCCGCCATCTTGACGCGGGGAAGTATGAGCTGAGAATCGATTCGCCGGGATTCACCGTCTTTGAAGACAAGACCGTCGAGATCAATGCGCGCGAACTCAAGACGCTCAATGCGGAACTGGAGGTCGCTCTTGAAGACCAGCAGGTAACCGTTGACGATCGCAACATCAGCACTGACGCTGACAACAATCAGAATGCCATCGTGCTGCGTGGACGTGAGCTCGAAGCACTACCGAACGATCCACAGGCACTGGCTTCGGCGTTACAGGCGATGGCCGGGCCGATTGATCCGGAAGCAGGGGGCCAGGCTCAGATCAAAGTCGATGGTTTCTCGAACGGGCAAATTCCTCCCAAGGAAGCGATTCGCGAAGTCCGAATCAACAACAATCCGTTTTCGGCTGAGAACGAGTTTCCGGGCTGGAACGGGATCGAGATCTACACACAGCCGGGCGCAGACAAGTGGCATGGCGGTGCCTCATTCGACTTCAACGACGAGAGCCTGAATTCGCGTAATCCATTCACCACCAAACGCGCTCCTTATCAACAACGCGGTTATAGCTTCAGTCTCAGTGGTCCGGTAATTCCGAAGCGCGCGTCGTTCTCAGCCTATTTCGGGCGCTACGCCAGCGATGCGAATTCAGTGGTCAATGCGACCATACTCGATCCGGTGACTTTGAAGCCGCTGACGGTTAACGAATCGTTTGTTACTCCCGATGTCAACAACTACGGCAACGGGCGGTTCGATTTCAAGATCAACAAGATGCACACCCTCGTGGGCCGGTTTAATTACAACCGCACCACTCAGGACTTGCAGGGCATCGGCGGTTACTCGCTGCCTACCCGCGCTTATCGCGGACTGCGCACCTACTTCATCATGCAGGTGACGGAAACCGCGCTCATTAATGAAAAGACTGTGAACGAGACACGGTTTCAATTCACTCGCAACCGGTTCAATCAGAAGAGTGTCCTGGATGCGTTTGCCCTCAACGTGCTCGACTCATTCAGCGGGGGTGGTTCACAGGTTGGCGCGTCGTCAAACGAAACGGATCGTTTTGAACTTCAGAACTTCACTTCGTGGACTTCCGGCAATCATTTTCTGAAAGTAGGCGGGCGCTTGCGTCATGTGAAGATCGACAGTGTTTCACCGGGAAATTTCGGTGGCACCTGGACATTCGCGGGAGGCCGTGGTCCACGACTGGACGCGAACGATCAGGTAATACTCGTAAATGGTCAGCCTGAGATCATCGATGTGGGTAGTCTTGAACGTTATCGCCGCACACTCGCGTTTTCTCGCGCGGGTCTGAGTCCCGCTGAGATTCGGCTGCTCGGTGGCGGCGCCTCGCAGTTTTCGATCGCGGGCGGCAATCCGGAAGCACTCGTGAAACAATTTGACGTTGCGCTGTACATGCAGGACGAATGGAAACTGCGGCCCAACTTCACCTTGTCGCCCGGGTTCCGTTATGAGAACCAGAGCAACATCGACAGTCATTACAATTTCGCCCCACGCATTGCCTTCGCATGGTCGCCAGTGTTCGGACACAAGAAGCGCGCGACCAACACTGCTCCCAAACCCACGCCGGCACCAGGAACCACCGCTGCTGCTGCACCTGCACCTGCACCTGCTCCTGCTCCTGCTCCCAGTGGCCCACCCAAAACGGTTTTCCGCGGCGGTTTGGGTATTTTCTACTGGCGCACCTCTGAAGACATCACGTTGCAAACGACGCGTTTCGACGGAGAGAATCAGCAACAGTTTCTCGTTACCAGTCCGGTTGTGTTGGATCTCTTTCCCACTGTGCCGCCAATCGAGGCACTTGATGCGTTTGCTCAACCACAGATACGCCGGTTGAAATCAGACGATCTGCACACGGGGCGCCAAGTACGCTTCATGTTCACGGTTGAGCGGGTGCTTCCCGCAAAGGTGAAACTCTCGCTTACGTACATGTACGGTCGCGGCGATCGCTCACTGCGTGTAGTCAATATCAACGCGCCGCTCGGCGGTACGTTCATTCCCGGCGTGCCGAACAGCGGCGTGCGTCCACTCGGCGCCGATGCCGGTAACGTTCTGGAATACCAGTCCAACGGTCACTCAGTCTCCAACACGCTGAGTGTCAACATCAACGGAACACTGAAGAAAGTGCAGTTCTGGGGTGGTTACAATCTGAACAAGAGCAGGAGTACTGATAGTGGTCAGACGGGTTCGCCGTTCGACGCTTATGATTTCAGTAACGAGTATTCGCGCAGCCAGTTCGGCGGTTTGAATTTTATGTATGGTGGCGGCAGCTACACGGCTCCGGGTGAAATCAACTTGAACATGTTTATGATTGCCAACTCGGGGAATACTTTCAACATTACGACCGGCCGCGACACTAATGGCGACACGTACTTCAGCGAACGGCCCGCGTTCGCCACGGATCTGAATGAGCCCGGCGTCATCGTCACACCGCTCGGTGCCTTTGATCCGACACCCTCACCGGGACAGACGATCATTCCGCGCAACTTTGGACGTGGGCCGGGCTTCGTTTCCGTAAACATGAGCCTCGCCAAATCGTTCAAGTTCGGGAAAGCGATCGAACCAAAGACGCCGCCGCCCGGCGCGCCAAAAACAACGGATGCAACTAAAGATCAAAAGCCTCCAGCAAAACCGCCGGTGCAGCGACCCTACGCGCTGACCTTCTCGGTGAATGTCACCAACATCCTCAATCGAACGAACAAAGGCAATCCCGTCGGAAACATGAGCTCACCGTTCTTCTTGAAATCTCCCTCGGGTTCAAATACCTTCTTCTTCGGTCCCGGTGGCGGATCAGCCGGCAATCGAGTTATTAATTTAAGAGTTCGCTTCAGCTTTTAAAAGTATCCTGTCAATCCTGCAAATCATGTGATCCTGTTAACAAGATTTGCCGGATTTGCATGATGAACAAGATTTGGGCGACGCATAATGCTGACACATATTGTTATCTGGAAGTATCGCGACGACGTCGAACAGTTCGCACGCGAAGAGCATGTAAATCTGCTGAGTAACTTGAAGGACCTCATTCCCGGGATTCAGAGTTTATCCGTGGGCTTTGACACGGTTTTCTTACCGCGCTCGTACGACACGGGTCTGGTGGCCGTCTTCGAAGATCGCGCCGCGCTCGATGCGTACACGATTCATCCGGAACACGTGAAAGTCGCGGAATTCGGCAGGAGCATCAGCGCGCACGTTGCCTCTGTGGACTTCATCGACTGATGCGCTCGAAGAAGTTCATACTTCTGGTCATCCTCTTCCTTCTGCTTCTGTTGCAGATTCCCTTCGCCTATCGCAGGTTCAAACTCCGGCGTCTCAGCAGCGCTATTCAACAACTCAATTTACAACGCACGCCCGCACCACCTAACGGCTTCAAAGAATACAAGGGCGTGGTCCACGTCCACTCCTTTCTCGGCGGTCACAGTGCGGGAACGTTCAGCGAGATCATTTCTGCAGCGCAAGCAAATCAGTTGCAGTTTGTGATCATGACCGAGCACACGGAGAAAGAGTTTGACACTGCCGCGATGACGTTGAAGGGCACGCATGGCGGAGTGCTGTTTATTAACGGGAATGAAGTGAGCGCTGAGAACGGCGACCGATTACTGGCTCTTCCGGGCGCCGTCTCGATTGTTGCGTACCCGCAGGAGTTTCGGGACTGGGACACTGCTCGCGCTAATGGCGTTGGGGGTGTAGAGGTTTACAACGTCTTTACGAATGCGAAACAGGCTAATCCGCTAGTTGCTTTCTTCGATGTGCTCTGGTCGCAACGTGCTTATCCGGATTTGATCTTCGCGCTGTATTTCAAGCGGCCTGATGAGAATCTGAAAAAGTGGGACCAGGCATTAACGCGCACGCGACTGACTGCAACGGGTGGAAATGATTCACACGCCAACATTGGCGTCAGTCTGAACGACAGTTCCGGAAAGAAACTGCTTGGTATTCAGCTCGATCCCTATGCCGTAAGTTTTCGGCTCGTGCGGCTGCATGTGTTAATTGAAGAGAACAAGCCGCTGGACGAAACGAGCTTGGTAGAGGCGATCCGGGCGGGTCATTGCTTTATTGGTTTTGATTTTCTCGGCGATTCATCCGGGTTTGAGTTTGGCTCCTCTGAAGCCATACAGGGCGATGAGATTAAATTAGACCGGCCGCTGACGATTAGGACTCCAGTTCCGAGTCGGGTTGTGCTTTATAAAGATGGCTCAGTGATTCTGGATGAGAGTGGAGTTACAAGCAGAGAGTTCTCAGTGGCAGAGCCCGGCGTTTACCGCGCAGAGGTCTACCTGCCCCAGCTTGGGAACCGGCTATGGATAATCTCGAATCCGATTTATGTAAGGTAAGAGCTAGACGCGGATAACGCGGATTTTAAAACGGTTCCGCCCCACGGGGTGCCCTGCTAGCTGCCCTGTGGGGCGACAAACCTACGCCGGAAAGCTCCGGCTTCACTTGTTTTCGGAAGCGGTGCGTACGACACCGGAGTACTGCTGGTGGTCTAGTGTTTGACCACGCTCTCCTCGAAAGCTCCAAGTGTTAGGAACTAAGGAGTACAGCCTTCCACACACTGTTTTTTCAAGTCCGCCCAGTCTATGCCCTGAGCGCTGAAGTGTCAAGTTTCAGCTTGACCGAACGTGAACCATACAAGCTCGCAAATTGCTAAAATGCCCCACCAATGGATATCAAAATACCAACCCCTACGAACTTCAGTTACCGCCGGACCGTCGCCAGCCACGGCTGGTATCAACTACCACCGTTCGGACTCGAAAAATGGGAATTGTCGCGCGTCATCGATGTCGGGAAAAAGCCGCCAGTCACGATTTTTCTGACCGAACGAAAGAATCACGTTCGCGTGCGTCCCGGCCGGCCGCTCAATAAATCCGAGGCTGCCATCGTTCTGCGAGACGCCCGCCACCTGCTTCGTCTCGATGACGATCTCAAACCGTTCTACGATGCTACCGCCGAGGATCCGGAGTTCAACTGGATCGGGAAACAGGGAGCCGGTCGCCTGCTGCGCTCTCCGACCGTCTTTGAAGATCTGGTCAAAATGATCTGCACCACGAACTGCTCCTGGGCTCTCACTCTCAAGATGGTGCATGGCATGGTTAACAATCTTGGCCGCGAAACAGGCGATGGACGGCGAGCGTTTCCGTCAGCTCAGACCATGGCGTCGATGCCGGCGACATTTTTTGTCAACGAAGTTCGCGCCGGTTATCGTGCTCCCTATCTGAAGGAACTTGCCGACCGCGTCGCGTCCGGGGAGTTGAACGTGGAGGGATGGCTTTCGAGTGATCTGCCTACCCGTGATCTACTGAAGCAAATGAAAGGCGTGAAGGGTGTCGGAGACTATGCAGCCGAGAATCTGTTGAAGCTGTTGGGACGTTACGACGGGCTCGCGCTCGACTCGTGGACACGCGCGCGATTTTTTGAACTCAGAAATAACGGCCGAAAGGCAAACGACAAGAAGATCGCCCGCTACTACGCGAGGTTCAATGAATGGCGCGGCCTCGCGCTCTGGTGCGACGTCACGCGAGATTGGCTGGAGTAACAGGCGGCAGAAGCAGGCGGCAGAGGCAGGTTATTAGATACCGCTCCTTATCCTGCTCCTGATTTCCTGCTCCTGCTCCTGAGCGTTCAGATCTACTTGTTGAAGACCAAAGTCGAGTCCTGGACGCCGCGCGGTGTTTCAGCGTGACGAACGATCGTCAAGGTCTTGCCGTCGGCTGAAAGTGAGAGCTTGTCGCTTGAGTTCAGCGTCGTCTCGTTCCCATCGCGTGTGAACGTAGTCTTGCTGGTCAGCTCCAAAGTTTTGCCGTCGCTCGACAACGCCGCCTTGCGCACGAATTTTGCCGGTCCCATCTCACCCGATGTCTCACTGCCATCGAGATTGTAAGTTCGGGGACCGCCCATGCCGCGACCGGGGCCACCGCCACCTGGACCACCGCCCTGAGGTGCACCAGCCGCAGGAGCGCCACCCGCAGGAGGACCACCCGGGCCGCCACCACCAGTCACTTTCTCATCGAGCGTGATGTCTTTGTCAGTCTGCGTGATGTTCACCGTGACACTGTCGGCATTTTGCCAACGCTGACTGAGTCCCTGGCTCTTGCTCTTATCAAGCGTCCAGGTTCCGGCGAAGTTTGGCGCAGCAGCGTGCGCAGCCAGGGCAAACACAAGTGCGCTTGTCAGGCCAAAAGCATAAATCAACTTTCTCATCCAAAATCTCCTTCACATGTATGTGATTTAGTACAGGGTGGGCAGAGTCTAGCAAAACATCCACGAAAAAACTGTAAGGGAATGTAAAGATTTGTATAGAGATTGTATAGAGAGGGTAAAGACGGAACCTTTACCATCCGGGCTGCGTAACAAGCGCGTGGTTGCAAGAGACCCTCGATGGACGATAACAAAAATTGGCAGTGTTAATGATTATTGTGAAGCAACGTTTATCGAGAAGAAGTTTTTGTCATAAGACAACTGCGAGTGGTGTTTAGTCGCAGAGAGAGCAATCAAGCTAAGAGAGAATCTAACGATACAGCAAGGAGAGTAGTGATGAAGTCAATGGTAAACAGGATGGTGGTGGTTCTAATGGTGGGCGCTTTGACATGTGTTGTGGCGTTCGCCAAAGTGAGTAAACAAAGAGTGACCTTCGAGAACGACGTCAAGGTGAATGGCACCCTCGTGAAGAAAGGCAACTACGAAGTCAAGTTCGATGACGAAACCGGTCAACTCACGATCTCGAAAAACGGTAAAACAGTTGTTCAGGCAATGGCCAAAGTCCAATCGCGTGAGAAGAAAGCAAATGACTTTCAACTGCGCTCGACAGTGAATGGCGACGAGACGCAACTGACCGGCGTGACCTTTGGTGGTTCTGACAAAGACATCGTGATCACGAACAGCGGATCAACAACAACCGGCAACAATTAAGACTCGATTCAGTTTGTTCCCCCTGCGCCTCGAGGCCCATCGTGGGTTTCGAGGCGTAGTTGTTTCCAAGCCATCCACGGATTACACTCATTTACATGAAATACAGGCGCTTCGGACGGACTGGCTGGGAAGTCAGTGAAATCGGTTATGGCATGTGGGGCATGGCTGGTTGGACCAACTCCAACGACGATGAGTCGTTGCAATCGCTGCAAGCCTCGGTCGATCGCGGCTGCAACTTCTTTGACACCGCGCACGCTTACGGTAATGGTCGCAGCGAGAACCTCCTGGGCCAGACCGTGCGCTCCAATCCGGGAAAGCGTCTCTATACCGCCAGCAAGATCCCGCCCAAGAATTTACAGTGGCCGGCGCTCGCTGAATCCAAACTAATGGAATCCTATCCACCGGATCACGTCGAGGAGTATGTGCATCGCAGTCTGGAAAACTCGGGATTGGACCAGCTTGACCTGATGCAGTTCCATACCTGGAACGACGAGTGGATGCGCGACGATCGTTGGTTCTATCGCATCGACGACATGCGGAGTCAGAAACTGATCAATGCCATCGGCATCAGTATTAATCGTTGGGAACCGTGGAATGGTGTACGCGCCGTGCGAAGTGGCCAAATCGATGCCGTGCAGGTGATCTACAACATCTTCGATCAGAATCCCGAAGACGAGTTGTTTCCTGCGTGTCGCGAGATGAATGTTGCCGTGATCGCGCGTGTGCCTTTTGACGAAGGAACACTGACGGGGACTCTGACAAAAGACAGCAAGTGGCCGGAGGGCGACTGGCGCAATACTTACTTCGTTCCTGAAAACCTGATCCCGAGTGTTGAGCGAGCAGATGCGGTAAAGAAGACGCTCGAGGAATGGAACCGGGAACGCGCCACAAAGATCACGATGCCGGAACTGGCATTGCGTTTTATCCTCAGCAACGATGACGTGAGCACAATCATCCCCGGCATGAGAAAACTATCGCACGTGCAATCAAACACCGATGCGAGCGATGCGGGGCCACTGCCACCGGAGCTGCTGGAAAAGATGCGAGGTTTCCGCTGGGTGCGAAAGCCCGCCCCATGGTCTCAATAAGGGATTTGCCACAAAAAGGCACAAAAGCCACATAAACAGAAACAATCAGCGCGCCCTGAAAATCCAGACGGCGCGCTGATTTCATTTTATGTGTGTTTTGTGGCTACATGTTTAGTGTCTTGACGAGGAAGGCCCAGCGATCGGCGCTCTCCTCGATGATCTTTGAGGTGGGCTTGCCGGCCCCGTGGCCCGCTTTGGTCTCGATGCGGATCAGAATCGGTGCCGGACCTGCCTGCGCGGCCTGAAGTGCCGCGGCGAATTTGAAACTGTGGCCCGGCCAGACGCGATCGTCGTGATCCGCTGTTGTGACCATCGTGGGCGGATATGACGTCCCCGGCTTGATGTTGTGCAGCGGCGAATACGCGTACAACGCCTTGAACTCTTCCGCATTCTCTGACGAACCGTAATCCGAAACCCACGCCCAACCAATCGTGAATTTCTGAAACCGCAGCATGTCCATCACGCCAACGGCAGGCAACGCTGCGCCAAACAGATCCGGGCGTTGCGTCAACGCAGCTCCTACAAGCAATCCGCCGTTACTGCCACCACCAATAGAGAGCTTCGGTGTCGAGGTGTACTTGTTATCGATCAACCATTGCGCCGCGGCGATGAAGTCGTCAAACACATTCTGCTTTTTGAGCTTCATACCCGCCTGGTGCCACTCTTCGCCATACTCGCCGCCACCACGAAGATTCGGCTGCGCGTAAACTCCACCCATCTCCATCCACACGAGATTCCCAACTGAGAAAGCGGGCGGTAGCGAAATGGCGAACCCTCCGTAACCGTACAAGTAAGTGGGATTGTTGCCGTCGAGCTTCAAGCCCTTCTTGTACGTAATAAACATCGGCACTTTCGTTTCGTCTTTACTCGTGTAGAAAACCTGTTTGGTTTCGTAGTCCGCCGGATTGAAGTCGACTTTGGGCTGGCGGAAGATCGTGCTCTTTCCGGTCGTCATGTCGTAGCGATAGATCGTGGTTGGCGTCGTGAAACTGGTAAACGAGTAAAATGTTTCTTTATCGCTCGGCTTACCGCCGAAACCATCAGCCGAACCAATCCCCGGAAACTTAACTTCACTCAAAAATTTGCCGCTCGTGTCGTGAATCTTGACCTGCGTGTAGGCGTCCTTGAGATAGTTGAGAACGAACTTGTTGTTAACGACCGTGGTCGTCTGTAGCGTCTCTGTGCCTTCAGGAACTACGACTTTCCAGTTGCTGCGAGCCGGTTTGGCGGTGTCGATCTCGATGACTTTCCCACGCGGAGACTCCAGGTCAGTCTGAAACCAGAATCGCGATCCATCGTTGCCGATGAAACTGTAAGCGGCATCGAAATCATCGAGCAGCTTAACGACCTCGGAATTCTTCGACTTCAGATCTTTGTAGTAGATGCGACTCTTGACGTCCGTGCCCTGGAAGATGGTGATGATCAGATAATTGCCGTCTTCAGTGGCGTAGCCTCCAAACAACCAGTCTTTTTGATCCGGGCGCTCGTAAACGAGAACGTCCTGGCTCTGATTGGTTCCGAGTTGGTGGTAGTAGACTTTTTGAAAGTAGTTCGTGCCCTTCAGCATGTCGGCTTTGGGTTCGTCGTAACGGCAGTAAAAGAATCCTTTGCCGTCGCGCGTCCACGAAACGCTGGAAAACTTCACCCACTTCAAATCGTCGGAAAGATCTTTAGTTGTTTCAATGTCGCGTACTTTCCATTCCTGCCAGTCGGAACCCGACGCCGACAAGCTGTAGGCGAGCAGTTTTCCATTGGGACTCACCTGCATTCCCGACACGGCGACTGTGCCGTCCGCTGAGAGCGTGTTCGGATCAAGCACCATCTGTGGCTGCGCGTCGAGGCCGGTCACGGTGTAAAGGACCGCCTGATTCTGTAGCCCGGTGTTGCGCGTGTAGAAGTAACGATTTCCTTCCTTGAACGGGATGCCGTACTTCTCGTAATTCCAGAGTTTGGTGAGACGTTCCTTGATCGTGTTCCGGGCTGGAATCGACGCCAGGAAGCCAAAGCTGAGCTTGTTTTCAGCTTCCACCCATTGCCGTGTTTCTTGTGAATCGAGATCTTCAAGCCAGCGGTACGGATCGGCGACGGTTGTGCCATGGTAATCGTCAACCTGGTCGCTCTTTCGAGCTGGAGGATAATTGTTTGGTTTGATCATCTGCTGTGCGACACCTGCCAATAAACACACAATTAGAGCCAAGCGAATGGGTGGGTGATACTGCATACATACGCTCCCTTCGTTTCAGAAGTGGGAGTATAGCCACAAAGAGACCCAAAAAGAACTGGCCACAAAAAGGCACACAAAGCACAAAAAATGATTTACTAAATGCAGGAGGGGTCATTTCTAAATCACCTTTTGTGATTTTTGTGCCTTTTTCTGGCTAAAAATGATTGACAACCGGATGCGGCATGAGTGAATCTAAATCAACGCTCCGCCCCCCGGCGCGTGAGTTTTATCCTGTAAGACTTCCGAGAAAAATATGAAGCATAGTGCCCGTCTTGCCCTCTTTGTTGTCGCCCTTCTTTTTGCCTCCATCGAGATGCGGGCACAGGAGAGTAGCGCAGTTCGTCCACGCGTTGTCACCGCTGCCAATCAGGAACAGCAACAGCAGGCCGTTCCAACGACAAAGCTGCCGCCGGCTAACCCCGCGACGGTCGGACCGACTTTGCCGGTGATCGAGGCAGATTCGCAGAAGAAGATCTCGGGACCAATAACAAATCTGACTCCGTCAGTGATTCAGTCCCGCATTTCCGAAGCGCAGCGGATGTTCAAAACGCGACCAAAACCGACTGCCCTCGTGCCGTCGATCGACTTTGTCACGGTGGCGGCCCTGGATCGCGAAACGGCGCGCACACATTTCATCACGCTCTCGAAGCAGACTTTTCTGACTAAAGGCGCGGAACTCAATACAGTTACGTCCGAAGGCACACCGATCAACCTTCGCATCGTTCGCGCCAACGGCGTCAACACGGCGTTGACGATCTTTACTCCTGACGGCAAGTCGCTGGCGCCGCTCACGATTGAGTATCCGATTGAACGTGGTGGAAAGTATCTCGAAACCGCTTATTACACTTCGGCTCATCCGGCGTTGCTTTCGAAAGATCTCGCGCATTCGGGACAATCGTATGTGCGGAACATGCTGGATCTGGCAGCCAGGCGTTTGCGCGACAAGGGCGTAGGAATTTCGCCGCAGATCGTCGATGTTGCCGAGCGTTTATGCGTCGTCGAACACGTCGATCACGAACGTTTTCGGGCCGAGAATCGTCTCGCGCTTTACGACGAGATCTATTCGCTGTTTGCGCTCAACGACCTCGACACCTATCGCTATTCGGTGAGTTCAGCGGGTGCGGGCGGAATGGTGCAGATGATTCCGTGGGCTTACAACCTCGAGCGCACGCGGCATCCCGGCGTCGGCCTCATTCCTGATTTCGTCGTCGGAATGCGCAATCACGGCAACGCGCTTCAGGCAATGTTGCTTTACATGCAGGATACCTGGAACGAAATGACGGCGACTGATGAAGTCAAATATGCGTTGGGCGCGAACATCGCGACACCGAGTGAATTGCTTGCGGCTGGTTACAATTCGAATGCCGCCAAGCTCCCCGGATATTTGAAGCGCGGCGGCGACGGCTGGCGCACGCTCATCCCGCGTGAGACGCAGATGTATTTGCAGATTTACAAATCTTTCGAGAGCCTGGTGCCGATGCAGAATCGGGTCGCGGATCTGCGCTAATCAAAAGCACGGATCCGTTTAATCTGTGGCTAAAACAGATCGCGAATCAGCGTACTGCAGTTTATACAGTTTCCAATACAAGCCCCGCTCGGCTAACAATTCCTGATGTGTTCCCTGCTCACGAATCTCACCGTGATGTAGCACGATAATCCGATCTGCATTTTGAATCGTCGAGAGCCTGTGTGCGACGACGATCGAAGTGCGGTCGCGCATCACGCGCTCGATCGCGCGTTGAATCAACTGTTCCGTCTCGGTATCGATCGAGCTCGTCGCCTCGTCCAGAATCAGTAGTGCCGGATCGAAAGCAAGCGCGCGCGCGAACGAGATCAGTTGCTTCTGTCCCACGGATAACCCCGCGCCACGTTCGCGTACTTCAGCCTCGTAGTTATCCTTCAACCTGCTAATAAAACTGTCGGCGTGAACTTCCTGTGCCGCCCACCGCACCCGTTCCTCGGTAATGTCGTCGCGACCAAGACGAATGTTGCCCTCGATCGTCCCGCTGAACAGAAACACTTCCTGCAGCACGACCGCGAAGTTTTGTCGCAGCGCATTCAAATCCCAGTCGCGCAAATCGACACCATCGAGCAGAATCCGCCCGCGCTGAATGTCATAAAACCGCATCAGCAGATTCGTGATCGTCGTCTTACCCGAACCGGTGTGACCGACAAGCGCGATCGACTGCCCCGGCTCCACCGTGAACGAAACGTTCTTCAGCACCCAGTCTTCATCTTTGTAAGCAAACCAAACGTTCTGAAACTCGATGCGTCCACGCGCCCGTTCCGTCTTCAGCGGCTTCTCAGGTGATATGACTGCGACGGTCGTGTCGAGCGTCTTGAAGATGCGATGCGACGCTACCACCGCGGCTTGCAGGACGTTGTACTTGTCTGAAATGTCGCGAATCGGCTGAAACAGCGACTGTGAATACTGAATAAATGCGACGAGCGCGCCGAGCGTTAACACCGTGTGCTCAGCCGTGTTCTGCATTACGCGATAACCGCCGTACCAGATGATCAATGCCACACCGATCGCACCAATCAGATCGACCAACGGGAAAAAGACCGCGTAGTAGAAGATCGTATCGACGTTGGCGCGCCGGTATTGATCGTTAATGCGATCAAACGTACGTAGAGATTTTGCTTCGGCGTTGAAGATCTGAACGGTTTGCGCACCCGCAAAGTGCTCCTGCAAAAACGCATTGATGCGAGCGATGCGCGTACGCACGAGGTCGTAGCCCTTGCGCGCGCCCCTGCGAAACCAGGTTGTGGCCGCAAACAACATCGGCACAGTCAACAAAGTCACAAGCGTGAGTCTCACGTCCATCCACAACATCACGGTAATGATGGCCACGATCATCACCAGGTCGCCGAGTAGATCTGTGACGCCTTCCGTGAACAACTGGTTAAGGGAATCGACGTCCGTGGTAAGCCTCGTCATGATCCGGCCCACCGGATTGCGATCGTAATAAGCAACCTCGAGATGCTGGAGCTTGCTGTAAAGCTCCTTCCGGAGATCGAACATCACGTACTGACCGATACTGTTCACGAAGATCGATTGGAAGTAAGAGAAGATCAGACGCAGCAGTTGCGAGCCCAGATACAATCCAACCAGCAAGCTCAACCCATCGGTTTTACGCGGCAGGATGTACCAGTCAATAGCGTACTGCGTGAACTTCGGCTGCAGGATGCCCAGCAGGTTCAGCACCA